>ERZ1031292.110-NODE-110-length-32674-cov-26.911524_pt1 | contig 32674 bp, 26 predicted proteins | sample MGYA00518215_ERZ1031292 | MGnify/ENA primary metagenome ERZ1031292 (study PRJEB33718, sample SAMN03159822) | human skin metagenome | collected 2014-02-25 | study: EMG produced TPA metagenomics assembly of the PRJNA266117 data set (Human skin bacterial metagenome... | reverse complement strand
AGTACGTCGTCGTAAGAAAGTAGTCGAGATCAGCAGCCGGGTAAAGACGACCGAAAGTTTCGGTGAAGGTATCAATGGATAGCTGCTGGAGTTCGTCAACGTCCCGAGGACCAGCTGGTGAAACGGTCACTGTTGGCATTTTTCACCCTCGACTTTCTTATCGTCGTTTTTTCCTTGTCTTCCTTGCCTTTTCTGAGGTGCCTGTCGTCTCAGCAATCTAAGAAGGACTTCCGCTTAGTCAGCGAAGACGCTCGTTTTACTGTAGCGTTCGGTCGGAAAACTGTTCTCCTTTCGGGTCTTAATGAGAAAGAATGTGAATAGTTTTCCCCCTAAATGGGGTAATTCAACAGTGATCTGAATCATGAGGAATGGTCTACTGTTTAGGGCCACCTACGGTGTCGTAGGTAGTCAGGGGCGTAGGTTAAGTGATTTGCTCTCAACCTGGCCAAATCGAAGCAAATTTTACTTAAATCAATACTGGTAGTCTCCGAATTATCAGAAAATGAAGGAGGATCGTGCAATGTCTCACTGCACTCTCATTGCCCATCGTGGCACCAAAACTCTCGCACCGGAAAACACCTTCAGTGCCTTCCAAGCCGCTCTAGACCATGGCATCAATTGGATCGAGACTGATGTGGACATCATGGGGGACGGTACCCCCATCATCATGCATGACACGTCGCTCGATCGCACGACCAACCATCCCGGCCTGTACTACGATCTGGCTGCATCCGACCTTGCATCCATTGATGCCGGTAGCTGGTTTTCGCCGGATTTTGCTGGGGAAAAGATCCCCACACTTTCCGGACTCGTACAGTTCATGAACGAACGCGAGCTCAACGCCAACATTGAGATCAAGTCCAACGAACAGGGGAAAAAGCAGACCCTGCAGCTCATCGACAATGTCATCGCCGAACTGGAAAACCTTGACCCCGCACGCAAGGTCATTGTTTCCTCCTTTAACCACGTTCTATTATCCGTGTTTAAACAGCGCGCGCCCAAGCTTCCCGTCGGCTGCTTGTACGAGACAGTTGCTTTGTATGACGATTGGAAGTCGATTCTGGAACTCGTCGGTGCCGAGTACATCCACCCAGAAGATAGCTACCTCACCCGTGAGCGAGTGGACGCTTTCCACGCGGCAGGCTTCGGAGTAAACGTCTGGACAGTCGATGACCCAGGCCGTGCAAACCAGCTTGCTAACTGGGGGGTGGACGGTGTCATCTCCAATTGTCCCCAGCTCCTTACTGGTATTACCGGTGCGGTGAGCGAGAAATAGGGGTGATAAAAAAGTGAAAAACATTTTTAGCAGGAACAGTGAACTCCCCGTATTCCTGCGTAAGGGGCGCATTGGCGGCTTTTTGACCGTAGTGTTTGCGGGACAACTAACATATTCCGCCTTTGAAGCGTTCAAGGGATCTCTGATGATTCCGCTCACGAACGCCTTGGGTATCGGCATCGACCAGTTCGGCATCCTCATGGGGTGGCTGGGCATCGCTATGTTCCTGTATATCCCTGGCGGTTGGGTGAATAACCGCTTCACCATCCGTTCCATCCTCATCGCCTGGGCTGCCTGGCGAATGGTAACCGCTCTTGTCCTCTTCCTCGTTCCGGGGCTGAGCTTCTCAGTGATGGTGGCTATCGCCATCTCCTGGGGTGTGTGGGATGCGATTGGTTGGCCAGCCGTGGTCAACGGCGTGAGCTTCATGTCTCAAGATGCCAATAAACAAGGACGAGGCCTTGCCATGGGCATGCTGGAGTCGATACGCCGTGCACTGGAATTCAGCATGAACCTGATCGTGGTGGGACTCCTTGCTATCTTTGCTGAACAAGCCAATACTGTTATGACGATCATGGGCGTGCTCTACTCGCTCATTATCATCCCGCTTATTTTCTGCATTTTGAAGTTTGTCCCCAAGAACGCGACAGCCAAGGCAGAAAACCCAGAAGAATCCGACAATATCGCAGCGCTCAAAGGACTGGTCAAGGTTCTACTGCTCCCGCGCGTATGGCTAGCCGGCATCGCTGGGCTTTGCGTTTACTGGTGCTACGTCAACCTCATCTATTCCTCTGCGCCGTACCTGTCTCTCGTGTTTAACGCGACGGATGCACAATCCGGTGCCTTCGGTATCTTCAACACCGGACTTGTCGGTATCTTTGCCGGTGTTGTTTCCGGTCTTGTTGCTGACTATCTCTTCAAGTCTTCGACGCGAATGATGGCGGCAGCGCTCGCGCTGGCGGCCATCGGCGTAGGTCTGGTGTACATCCTTCCGCAGGGGGGAAGCATCTGGGTCGCCATGTTCCTGCTCATGGTCATGGCGCTCGGAATCTTCATGGGCAAAGCAGTCATCCTCGCGCCGATTGCCGAGCTGCACTTGCCGGAGGAAATCAATGGTTCCGCGATGGCTGTCGGTTCGTTCCTGGTCTACGCATCGATTTTCTGGGCAAACCCGATGACAGCCGCCATCGTTGAATCTCACCGTGAGACCCCACACGTCGGCTACCAACAAATCTTCCTCATCACGCTGTGTGTAGCGCTTATTGGTGCATTTTGTGCCATTCTTCTGGATCGCATCAACGCGCGGGTTCTTCTGCGAACCTCAGAGGAGGCGGTCGATGGCGAGACGCTCGAACCCGTAACCGAGTAGTGGCGAAACAGGTAGGCGAGGGCACCAACAAGTTGCCGACGCTATAAACTAGAGCCTTATGACGTACCAGGATACTGATCTCATGGATTTTGACGAGGTTTTGGAGACCTTCGACCCGGTTATGGGCCTCGAGGTACACGTGGAGCTACAGACAGAAACCAAGATGTTTTCGTCCAGCTCCGCCGATTTCGGCGCTCCGCCGAACACGCACACCGACCCTACGTGTTTGGGTCTGCCCGGTGCGCTCCCCGTTGTCAATGAGACCGGTGTTGAGTGGGCAATCAAAATTGGCCTTGCTTTGAACTGCAAGATTGCCGAATACTCCCGCTTCGCCCGGAAGAACTACTTCTACCCAGATCAGCCGAAGAATTACCAGATATCCCAGTACGATGAGCCGATCGCCTACGACGGCTACCTCGATGTTCAGCTTGATGATGGAACCACCTGGCGGGTCGAAATCGAGCGTGCACACATGGAGGAGGACACCGCCAAGCTCACCCACATCGGTGGTGCAGACGGTCGCATCGCAGGTGCTACCCACTCGCTCGTAGACGTGAACCGCGCGGGTGTCCCGCTTATCGAGATCGTGACCAAGCCCATCGAGGGTGCTGGCGAGCGTGCCCCCGAGGTCGCCCGCTGCTACGTTGCGGCACTTCGTGACCTCGTGAAGGCTCTCGGAGTGTCCGATGCGCGCATGGACCAGGGTTCCATGCGTTGCGACGCTAACCTCTCCCTCATGCGTAAGGGTGCCACCGAGTTTGGTACTCGTACGGAGACGAAGAACATTAACTCTGTGCGCTCCGTCGAGCAGGCCGTGCGCTACGAGATGATGCGCCAGGCCGCTGCTATCGAGGCCGGCGAAGAGATCATTCAGGAGACCCGCCACTACCAGGAGACCGATGGTTCCACGACGAAGGGGCGTCCGAAGGAGACCTCATCGGATTACCGTTACTTCAACGATCCGGATCTTCCTCCGGTCATTGTGTCCAAGGAGCGCGTCGAGGAAATCCGCGCGACGCTCCCGGAGCTGCCCTGGGTGAAGCGCGACCGCCTGCAGAAGGAATGGGGTGTCTCCGATGCTGAGATGCGCGACCTCGTCAACGCTGGGGCGCTGGACCTCATCGTCGAAACGACGGAGGCTGGTGCCAAGGCAGATGAGGCCCGTTCCTGGTGGACCTCTTACCTCGCACAGAAGGCCAAGGAATCCGAGGTGGAGCTCGAAGATCTGTCCATCACCCCGCAGCAGGTTGCTCGCGTGGCAGAGCTCGTCCGCGAGGGCAAGCTCACTAACAAGCTGGGTCGTACGGCTATCGACGGCGTTCTCGCCGGCGAGGGCGATGTGGACGAGGTTGTGGCACAGCGTGGACTCGAGGTCGTGCGCGATGACGCGGCGATTGAGAAGGCTGTCGATGAGGCAATCGCTGCCAACCCGGATATTGTCGAGAAGTACCGAGCTGGCAACAAGAAGGTCACCGGCGCCATCGTTGGTGCAGTCATGAAGGCGACGAAGGGAAAGGCCGACCCGAAGACTGTCAACCAGCTCATCGCCAAGAAGCTTTCCTAGGAGGAAAGCTACCGGCCCCGAAATTCGCCTGCTTGTGCAGGCGAATTTTTGTGTTTTGGAGTGTTATCGTGTTTTGTCACGGTTCGATTGCAATTTCCGCATAAAGCGCTGAATTCGTCGCAATCAACGCTCATTGGTGCATATTATGCGTGTGTAGCCCCACTAAAAAGGAGAACACATGATCAAACGTGCACTAGCAATGTCTATGGCCTTCCTCGGGGTGCTTGTGGGCGCAGGCTTCGCCTCGGGACAGGAGATCCTGCAATACTTCGGAGCTTTCGGGCACTGGGGGATCGCAGCAGCAGTTATCTCCGGACTCATCATGATGATTTCCGGCATGGTCACGCTCCAGTTCGGCTCCTACTTTCAGTCGAAAGAACACATGCCAGTCGTGTCCTACATCGCCAGCCCGTTTCTTGCGAAGTTTTTTGACTATGCCATCATGCTCACCCTCTTCGCCACGGGTTTCGTCATGCTTGCGGGCGCGGGCAGCAACCTCAACCAGCAATTCGGCTTGCCGACAATTGCAGGTTCTGTGCTCATGGTGGTGCTGGTCATTGCCGTTGGCTTCCTCGACGTAGATAAAGTATCCAACGTCATCGGTATCATCACGCCGTTTCTTCTCGTGTTCATGGTGATCATTTTTGCCAAATACGCTTTCAGTCCTACCGATTCCATCGCTGCTCTCGACGCACAGGCGGCGAGCGTCCAAGCGGGTCATCTTGTTCCGAACTGGTGGGTGTCGTCGGCAAACTATGTCGGCATGTGCCTCATGGTAGGGATTTCCATGGCGCTCATCATGGGCGGCAACAGTGCAGATCCGAAGGCCGCTGGTCTAGGTGGCATCATCGGTGGCGCCCTTTACGGATTGTGCCTTCTGGGCCTCGTACTGTCGCTGTATTTCAACATCGGCGATGTCGGTTCTTTTGATATGCCAACGCTCGCCCTCGTTTCTCAGATTCATCCGGTGCTGGGGACCATCATGGCGATCGTGATCTACGCGATGATCTTCAACACGGCCATTGCCATGTTCTACGCCTTGTCCAAGAGGCTGAGCGCCGAGAAGCCAGAGAATTTCCGTCGCTACATGATCGGCTCTACCCTTATTGGTTTTGTCTTTTCCTTCATTCCGTTTTCCACTCTCGTCTCCTGGTTGTATCCGCTGGTCGGCTACGTAGGCATCCTCCTTATTGTCACGCTTATCGTCTCGTGGGTAGCCACGCGGCCGGAGATAACGGAGGAAGGTTCCAGGCGTGAAAAAATCCGTCGCCTCGTGTCTCGTCGGCTCGATCCTCGCGCGCGCTTTACCTCCAAGCAACGCCGCAAGCTGCGCAATGAAGTGCGTGCTTCCAACGTGGAGGATAAAGAGTTGTACCGGGCTATTGAACAAGAAGAGGCGGACCGCCTCGACTCGGATGATGATGTTGAGTTTTCCTCGGACGAGTATTTCAAAGAGCGCTATCCGGAGGAATACGCTGACGGCGAAAAGTCCTAACCGTGGTTACACTCGGAAACATGTATACTTCACGCTCTGACAGGTACGAATCAATGGAGTACAGACGCGTTGGTAACTCCGGTCTGATGCTCCCCGCGATTTCCCTAGGTTTCTGGCACAACTTTGGCGACGATAAACCACGGGAGACTCAACGGGCGATTATGCGTCGGGCATTCGATCGCGGTGTCACCCACTTCGATCTGGCAAACAACTACGGCCCGCCAGCGGGCGCAGCGGAGACGAACGTGGGGGAGATACTGCGGCAGGACTTCGCCTGTCACCGCGATGAACTGATTATTTCCTCCAAGGCTGGGTGGCGTATGCAGCCGGGGCCGTATGGTTTTGGTGGGTCGCGAAAGTATCTCATGGCATCACTCGACGCGTCGTTGAAGCGCCTCGGTGTGGACTACGTGGATATTTTCTACCATCACCGGCCGGACCCAGATACGCCACTGGAAGAGACAATGTACGCGCTGCGGGATATCGTTGCTTCTGGAAAGGCGCTCTATGTGGGGATCTCATCCTATTCAGCGGATCTGACTGCCGAGGCCGCAGAAATCATGCGGGAGGAAGGGTGTCCGCTGCTCATCCACCAGCCAAGCTATTCCATCGTGAACCGGTGGGTGGAGGAGCCGGATGATAGCGGTGACAACCTTCTTACCTCCGCAGCTGACAACGGTCTCGGCGTGATCGCCTTTTCCCCGCTGGCGCAGGGGCTCCTCACTGATCGTTACCTCCACGGCATTCCCGAGGGATCCCGCGCAGCAAGTCACAAGTCCCTGAGCGAGGACATGCTGAGCGAGCGAAACCTAGACATGGTGCGAGCGTTGAAGGAGTTGGCGGACAAGCGTGGCCAAACCATTGCTCAGCTCGCTCTGGCGTGGGTGCTGCGCAAGCAGGGAGACTACGGAGAGAAGACTGTGACGAGTGCGCTCATCGGAGCCTCCTCCGTTGAGCAGCTCGACCAGAACCTGGATGCGCTCACGAATCTGGCATTTAGCCAGGAAGAACTTGACACCATTGACAGGGTTACGAGTGATGCCGGCATCAACATCTGGGGTGCGGCGACCCGATCAAAGTCAGCGGATGATTAACGGTCGACTAACGGAAGACTAACAAGGCCGAAGAAAAGCCCCGGGGTTCACACAACTCCGGGGCTGTGTCGTGTCGTCCCGTTGTGTTGTTCCGTCGTTTTGACCGTCGTGCTGTCTGCCGCTACATGAAAAGGACACGGAAAGCCATGAAAACCATGAACAAACCGATGCCAGTGTTGATGCAACGCCAGACTTTGGGGCTCGATAAAGGCTTTGACAGCGCTGCGGCACCGTAGCCAAAGGCTGGGAACCAAACAAGCGAAGCAGCCATTGTTCCGAGGAGGAATGCCCACTTATCCGGGCCGTAACTGGAAGAAATCGACCCGATGACGACGAAGAGGTCGACCCACGCAGCCGGGTTGATAACACTGACCACGAATGCAGCGACTGCGGGCCCCTTAATTTCCTGGGGTATATGGAAAGTGCGGCGGTGAGTTTTCTCCTTCACCGTCGTCGCTGTCTCCATGACCGTCGCTGTGGCCATCGTCGTTCCTGCGGTGGTCGATGATACGTCCGGCAGCTCCTCCTCATGCGGTTTGGTCTCAGAGACGGTCTCGGTCGCCAGCGTCTTGGGGTGGATGGCATCGCGGAAGCATGTGTACGCGAACCATAGGAGGTAGAGGAACCCTGCGTAGCGGAGGATCTCCAATACGATGGGAGCCTTCTGTAAAATCACACCGACACCTACACCGCTAAGCGCAATAAGCGTGATGTCGCACAGCGCACACACGGAGATAACCAGGGTGATGGCCTGGCGCCGCAGCCCGTACTTCAAAATGAGCGCGTTCTGGGGCCCGAGTGCCAAGATTAGGGAAAGGTTAAATAGCAATCCAGCAAAGAAAACGTTCACATACTTATTGTGAGTCAGCAACACACATAAGTAAAATGATAAATTCTCGGGTACCATAAAAGTAGCTTAACCTACGTGGGAGAATGTGGAGCAGTAATGAAACTTGAGCAAATGGAAACCCTCTTGGCGATCATCGACGAGGGGAGTTTCGAACGTGCCGCTACCGCGCTCGGGATTAGTGCGCCGGCTGTGAGTCAACGTATTAAGGCCCTCGAGCACAGTACCGGCAGGGTACTGGTGCGCAGGGAAACCCCGGTCTCCCCGACGGAGGCAGGCGAGGTCATTGCACAAGCTGCGCGGCGTGTGGCCTTGTTGCAGGCGGAGACCGAAGCAGCACTTGATCGGCGCCTGGCGAGCGTCCCCCTCAACGTGGCGATCAACGCCGATTCCCTCGCTACGTGGTTTCCGCCGGTGCTCCGTGAAGTAGCTCAGTGGGATTCAGCCTCCATTATGATGCGCTTGGAAGATGAGTCGCACTCGCTAGAACTCCTGCGCAGCGGTGATTGTCTTGGGGCTGTCACGCGCGAGTCCAAACCGGTCTCCGGGTGTGATTCCGTGCTTCTCGGCACGATGCACTACGTGGCCGTGGCGGCCCCCTGGCTGGCAGAGAAGTATACCCAGGACGGGGCCATTGATTGGGCACGCATACCTGCACTCCGTTTCGGACCCAGGGATTATCTGCAAGATCGTGATCTTGTTGGACGGCTTGATAATCCGCCGAAGCATCGGCGCGTGTCCGTAGTGCCGTCGATGGAGGCTTTTTTGCACTCCATCGAGGCCGGTTTGGGGTGGGCTATCGTAGTGGATACGCAGGCTAAGGAGATGATCGGGAAGGGGGTTGCTGTGTGGCTTGATAATCAGGTGATTAGCGCAGATTTGTACTGGCAACACTGGCGCCTTGAGTCGCCCCTTCTTGAGCTCCTCACCTCTGCTGTAACCCGCGCCGCTCGTGCCAATATCCCGCCGCGTCCGTCGCTCTAGGGATCCCAGCCGAAGAATTCAGACTGCCAAGTTTCGGGATTTTTGACTCTTTCCGATTCTGCGATCTCTCCGGGAAGAGACGTTCCCGGAGTGAAAGGCGAGCCACCTAACTCCTCTCGGTGGTGCGGCGTGACGAGGCCAGAAAGGTCTGGTCCAACGGGCACAATTTGGGAGGGGCTAATTTCCTTGTGCACGATGTAGTAATGCTGCTTCATCTCTGTGAAGTCGCACGTGTCGCCGAATCCTGGTGTCTGGAAGAGGTCGCGGAGGTAGCCCCACAGGTTCGGCATCTCAGTGATCTTGTTTCTGCTGGCTTTGAAATGACAGTGGTGCACGGCATCGAAGCGAATCAACGTGGTAAATAGGCGAATATCGCCTTCAGTGATGTGGCTTCCCATGAGGTAGCGTCGGTGTGCGAGGCGCTCTTCCGGCCAATCGAGGGCCGTTCAGAGGCGGTGGTAGGCATCCTCGTAGGCTCCCTGGCTCGTGGCGAAGCCGCGCCGGTAGACACCATTGTTCACCTCAGTGAGGATGCGTTTCATCACCGGTTTCATTTCTTCCCGGAGTTCAGCCGGATAGAGGTCGGGTGCGTCCTCGTGGTGGAACTGCCTCCATTGCTGCCCAAAATCGATGGTGATGTCGGAATACTTGTTCGTCACCACCTTGCCAGTGGACACTTCAACGATAGCGGGCACAGTGATGCCATGGGGGTACTCGGGGTAGCGCGCGAAGTAGGCGTCCTGAAGCCGGGGGATCCCTAGAACAGGATCAACGCCCCCTGGATCAAGGTCGAAGGTCCACGAGCGCTTGTCGTGCGTGGGACCCGCCAATCCGAGAGAGATTGCATCTTCCAGGCCGTAAAGCCTGCGGGCAATAATAGTGCGGTGCGCCCATGGGCAGGCGCGGGCAGCGATGAGACGGTAGCGATCCTTTTCCACTGGCCAAACAAACGATCTGTCATCTGTTTGCTGTGGTGCAGATCCTGGTTCTAGATCGGCGACTATGCGGTCGTCAATGTAGTTGGTGTCGCGTACAAACTCGCCTTTGTCGTTGTTCGTGCGGTTTTCAGCGTCGCCCGCCCAGTCAGTATCTTTCGTCTTCGTCATGCAATCTAGTGTACGCATCAACAAAAGGTGACGGCGCGCCCGGAATGCGAAAACCGACAAGGTGGCATGTTCGTCCTTTAGGCTAGGGGCGTGGATAAGTTCAACACGCCAGATAAAGCAAGCCCCGTCGATTTCGATTCTGAGATCCCCACCTACACCGGCACCGCCGAGGGGAAAACCGAGGTTTTTGGTTCGCCTGATAGCCAGAAGACGACGGCCTTTAGTCGTCCAGGGCGTGCGAAGCCACAGGTTATTAGCCCCACGCCGAATGAAAACGCGGCAACTGCCGTGTTCTCGGCTTCAGAGTCGCCGGACGCAGATTTTGCGCCGACCGTGTCTACTCCGGCACCGAGTGCCCCAAGCCTCGCCACGGCGATTTCTACGCCCGCCACGACGGTAGCAGATTCCACTACAGGCTCCTCTTATAGGCTTGGTCCTGCAGTGGAGGAGCCTGAAGAAGAGATCGCCGATTCCCGTCGCGGGACAATCGACTTCGGTCTCCTGCTCCTTCGGCTCGCCTTTGGTGGCTTTCTCGTCTTTGAAGCGATAAAGGTGTTCTTCAATCTCGGAGATGGGGGAGGCCTCGCTGGTATGAAGGACGCGTTCGCTTCCTACAGCATTCCCACGGTTCTGGCCATCGCCGTCCCCGCGATCGAGCTCACCGCAGGAGTCTTCCTTGTTCTCGGCCTTCTGACACCTGTCGCTGCGGCGCTGGCGCTCGTGGCAACGGGGTTTAACGCCCTTCACATGTTTGTTCAGAATGACACAACGAGCCTGTTCTCGGTGTCGCCGGCGGTAACACTTGCAGTCCTTCTCCTAGGTATCGCCCTCGCATTGCAGTTCACCGGGCCGGGGAAGATCGCCTTAGATTTCTCCCGGAGTTGGGCACGGAGACCACGTGCCTCCAGCTGGATCTGGTTCATCCTTGGAATCGTCGGCGCCGGCGCGCTCTGGTGGTTCGGTGCAGGAATTAACCCGTTGGCCTAGCAGCATTCATCGCCCCGCCTCGGCGGGGCCTTTTCGTGCGGACGTTACAGGGAGGTGTTGACAGGCGAGAGCATAGAGCGCCAACACAGCTAGGGCGAGCCAGACGTAGTCCGAGACTAAGAAGGTTTTCCACCAGGAAAGAGCATAGAGGTCAATGGCATCGCCGAACCACCATTTGGGAGGATTCGTCACCATGAGCAGAGTCCACATCCCCAGGACGAAGCCGAGAGCACGTGGCCTGCCAAAAACCGTGTACCACCGCCAAGCGAAGACGGGGATGAAAATGGCGACCCAGACCCAGTGATGTGACCAGGAAATCGGCGAAATGAGCAGCATGAGAATCGCATTGCAGAGCCAAGCGTCCACGTCTAGACCACGGCGGACGAGGGCGACCATCAGCCAGCCGACAAGTCCGATAGCCGCAAAGGACAGCACGAGCCACGTCACGTTGAGGAGCCCCGAATGAGCGTTCAGTGCGTCCTCAGAAGTGAACCACCGCATGATCATGCCCTTAAACGAGGAGTTGGACTGGTACGCAGTGTTTACGCCCGCGTCCTGACCAGAACCGAGCCCTAACAGGGTGGAGGAAAAGTACTCCACAGTCACATCCCAGCGAACGGCGGCCGCAATAAGCGTCGCAAGGATTGTCGAGGCGAAGCTGACAAGGATTGCGCGAATGTTCCGGTTCAGCAAGAAGAAGAAAAGCATGACGAGGGGTGTAAGCTTGATTGCCACAGCGATGCCGATGAGCGTTCCCTGGGGAAGAAACCTCCGTCGGGGGACAAGATCAAGTACAACGAGTCCCATGATGATGATGTTGATCTGTGCAAACGACGAGTTGAGGACGATGGGCTCCAACAACATGACCGCCGGCCACGTCACTGCCACAAGGACGTGCTGTGTAGTCGTCGACGTGCCAGCCGGAGTGAGAATAGCTCGAGCGACAAGATGCAGGCAGGTAAGCAACAACAAAGCGGAGGACGCGATCATGATATCGCCGGCTAGCTTCACGCCGAGCAAGGCCAACGGAACCATGACCAAGGCGCCAAACGGGGGATAGATAAACGGCAGCAGAACTGTTCCCACTTGCATCGGCTGGGAATATACCTCACCACCACGGATGAACGTCCGCACACCTTCGATATAGATAGCCATATCAATGGGTTCATCGTTCATCCGAACCTGCTGCCACAGCACTGCGAGCCCAGCGACAAGCCCCACGGTGATGAGAGCCGTGGGGTAAAGGGCTAATCCTTTATCCGCTCCATTCCTGGTCGCCACTCCCTGGTTCGGTTCACGCCTGTCAGGCACGTGCCTATCTGCGTTGTGCCCGTCCGCCACTTGTTTTTGCATGCGCACCTTTCGTCTCGACTCACTCCATAATCGCACACGCGCACAGAAAGGCGGGCATGTGCCGGGATTACAGTGCGTTCATGAGCCGGGATTACAGAGCGCGCACTGCACCTTTGTCTGCGGAGGTAGCAAGCTTTGCATAAGCCTGTAGAGCCTTGGACACGACACGATTTCGCTTCGGTGTCCACGGGTGCTCGGAGTTTTCCATCCGCTCACGGCGACCCTGGAGCTCCTCCTCGTCCACATCGAGGGTAAGAGTGCGGTTGTGTACAGAGATAGACACGGTGTCGCCATCCTCGATCAATCCGATGAGCCCGCCGTGGGCAGCCTCGGGAGAAATGTGTCCAATGGACAGTCCAGAGGTACCACCGGAGAACCGGCCGTCGGTGATGAGCGCGCAAGACTTGCCCAGGCCTGCACCTTTGAGGAAGCTCGTTGGGTGCAGCATCTCCTGCATACCCGGTCCTCCCGATGGGCCCTCGTAGCGGATGACCACGCAGTCACCCGGCTGAACCTCGTGGTTGAGGATCATGGAGACAGCCGCCTCTTGGCTGTCTACCACACGGGCGGGGCCGGAGAATTCCCAGAGATCCTCGTCAACACCTGCGGACTTCAACACCGCACCGTCTGGAGCCAGATTGCCACGGAGGATGACGAGGCCACCGTCGGAGGTGAACGGGTGGTCGACATCGTGGATGACACCGGCCACGGGGTCGGTATCCAGGTCGTCCCACCGGGTGGACTGTGAGAACGCCTCGTTCGTGCGTGTGCCACCGGGTGCGGCGTGGAAGAGCTCGATGGCTTCATCGGTGGCGTGCCTGCCACGGATGTCCCAATCGTTCAACCACGTGTCCAGATCGGGGTAAATGACGGAGCGCACGTCCTCGTTGAGCATGCCAGCCCTGTGTAACTCTCCGAGGATGGCGGGAATACCACCGGCACGGTGGACATCCTCAACGTGCGCGGTGCCGTTTGGGGCGATCTTGGAGATACAGGGAATTACGTGGGAAAGCTCGTCAATATCGTCGAGGGTGAAGTCCACCTCGCCTTCCTGCGCGGCAGCGAGCGTGTGCAAGATGGTGTTGGATGAACCGCCCATGGCCATATCCAGTGCCATGGCGTTGCGGAACGCATCACGAGTGGCGATTGAGCGCGGCAAAACCGAATCGTCTTCCTCACCGTAGTAGCGCTTGCACAGCTCCACGACGGTGCGCCCGGCGCGGGTAAACAGATCGCGGCGGGCGGTGTGGGTGGCGAGCGTCGTTCCATTTCCAGGAAGAGAAAGTCCCAATGCTTCCGTCAAGCAGTTCATCGAATTTGCCGTGAACATGCCGGAACAGGAGCCGCACGTCGGGCACGCGGATTCAACGATTGTGCCGAGCTCCTCGTCGCTCACGTTGTCATCGGCTGAGTACTGGATGGCATCGATGAGGTTGGAGTGGGACTTAGCCTGGCCGTCGACGACGATGGCTTTGCCTGCTTCCATCGGGCCACCCGAGACGAACACGGCGGGTATGTTCAGTCGCAGCGCTGCGTTCAGCATGCCTGGGGTGATCTTGTCACAGTTGGAGATGCACACCATGGCATCTGCAGTATGCGCGTTGACCATGTACTCCACCGAATCAGCGATGATCTCGCGGCTTGGTAGCGAGTACAACATGCCACCGTGGCCCATAGCAATGCCGTCATCCACGGCGATAGTGTTGAACTCCTTGGGTACACCACCAGCCGCGCGTACCGCTTCAGCAACGATATCGCCGACGTTTTTGAGATGAACATGCCCAGGAACGAACTGTGTGTATGAGTTGACGATGGCCACGATCGGCTTACCAAAGTCCTCTTCGGCGGTGCCCGTTGCCCGCCACAGTGCCCGTGCGCCAGCTGCCTGCCTGCCTACGGTTGTGACCTTTGAGCGAAGTTGAATCATGATGCGCTCCTCCTTGTGCCTGAAAGTGACCGGTAAAACCAACACAACGATGTATCTGGGGCGAATAAACGCCTTCACAGGTTGTGGTAAACATACCTTAGTCGCTTTCCCCGGAAAAAATCCCAAAATGTGGTTAGTGTGTTCCGTCTGGCGGGAGAGAATGAGAAAAGCCACGTGCTGGGGCACGTGGCTGAAGGGGTAAAAGCGCTGTACTACTAGCACATCGTGCTACTCGTACTTTTTCGTGCGCGTGTTGCTGCTAGTGCTTTTTCTTGCGTGCTGCGCGCTTCCGGTCAAGATCTTCGGCCACTTTTTGTTCGCGCGCTTCCGCCTCCTCTTTGGAAACCAGTACCTCGTGGCCGTCCTTCGAGACGATTCGTACTTTGTCCTTGGCGGCTTCGTATCCATCGGTGTAGACGTCCGGGATGCGGCCACCGGAGGCCGCTGCAAATTTAGGAATGCTGTTAAAGGTGACGGCGGGGAGGGGGAGAAGGCGGCCATCCTTTGCTACTGCCAGTGTTCGCGACTTTTCAAAGCGTAGCTTGTCAAACTCGTCCCATGTCATGGATTGTGGCGCCTTAAAGGCGTAGCGTGCCGTGATGCCCGTCTCTGAGGCGACCGTGGTGGAGGAGCGAAGTGCCCACCAGACGAGGAGGGTGGGGATAATGACAAAAACATAGACCCACAAATCCCTGCCTGCAGCGATGAAGATAAAGAAGAGGAAGAAAAGAGCGGCGGCAAGGTGTCCCTTGGAGGGGGTGAACCTGGCGGCATTGCTGGGCGCGTTCGTCTTTGGCATGGGGCTTATTCTATGGCATTCCGGGCATCCCGCATACATAGGGTGGATGGGGTGTAAGCTTGTAAATCTCACCAAATGGGATAAGTGTCCCAAATTTGGGGGTAGCGCAGTTGCGGTAGTGGAAGACCCGCTATAAAGTCTCAGACATGACAAATCTTCGACTTCGAGTGGTAGTGATTACCGAGCGGTGCAGGCCGCGGGCGCTACCAATGTCGTCGTAGAAAAAGCAACAGACGCTTTTATTCGCCCCCGTCTTCGCACCGCACCCCGGTACCGAAGGCGGGGGTCTTGTCATATCACGTCAGGGCCACCCGCACTCATAGACGTAAACCGCACCATGGTTCACCCCACCTGTTGCGAAACGACAACTCCACCGAACCGCCCACGCCACACGGCGCAGATGAAGGGAAAGGGTACAAGGTTGTGACAAAAGGTAAACCCCCAACTCCAGCCAGCTTGCCCAAGAAGCTCAAAAACACGGCTTCTGGGCAGCACGAATCCGTCAAGCCGATCACGATGACAGGAGCAGAAGCCGTCGTGAGGTCTCTAGAAGAGCTCGGCGTAGACACCATCTTTGGTATTCCTGGTGGTGCCGTCCTACCGCTGTATGACCCCCTCTACAGCTCGGAGAAGATCCACCACGTGTTGGTTCGTCACGAGCAGGGGGCGGGGCACGCAGCGGAAGGCTATGCCACGGCTAGTGGAAAGGTCGGTGTATGCATCGCTACCTCCGGACCTGGTGCTACGAATATCGTGACGGCGCTGGCAGATGCCAACCTCGATTCTGTTCCGATTGTCGCCATCACCGGTCAGGTTGGTCGCAGCCTGCTCGGTACGGATGCCTTCCAAGAGGCTGATACTCGTGGCATCACGATGCCTATCACAAAGCACAACATGATGGCTCAGTGCGCGGAGGATATCCCCCGCATGCTTGCGGAGGCGTTTCACATCGCCTCCACGGGTCGCCCCGGTCCCGTCCTTGTGGATATCCCCAAGGATGTACAGAATGCGACACTTGAGTTTCAGTGGCCACCGGAGATGAACCTTCCCGGGTACCACCCGGTAACCGAGCCACACAAGCGGCAAATCTCCGAAGCCGTGGAGCTCATCGCTGCTGCACAGCAGCCGGTGCTGTACATCGGTGGTGGCGTGATCAAGTCGGGTGCCTACAAGGATCTCCGCGCGTTCGCTGAGTTCACCGGCATTCCGTTGGTAACCACTCTGATGGCGCTCGGCGCGATGCCAAAACATCACCCGTTGAATATGGGAATGCCAGGCATGCACGGCACGGTTCCGGCTAACGCTGCTCTCCAACGCTCTGACCTCATCATCGCTATCGGAACGCGGTTTGACGATCGCGTCACCGGCGATGTCGAGGCCTTCGCGCCCCACGCAAAGATCATCCACGCGGATATTGATCCGGCCGAGATCTCCAAGATCAAGGAAGCGGATGTTCCCATCGTCGGCGATGCGGCGGAGGTACTGCGTGCGCTGTATGCGGCCTACAAACAGGCCGGACACAGCAAGCTTGAGCTGGGAAAGTGGATGACCTACCTGAACAATCTGCAGTCGAAATTCCCGCTCGGATACGACACGTCCGATGGCGACGATATCGACCCGCAGTTTGTTCTGCAGAAGCTTGCAGAGATCGTGGGACCCGACGCGATCTACGTCTCTGGTGTGGGACAGCACCAAATGTGGGCTGCCCAATTCCTCGAGCTCGATGCGCCTCGTACATGGTTGAACTCCGGAGGTCTCGGCACCATGGGGTACTGCATCCCAGCTGCACTTGGCGCTAAGGCGGCATGTCCAGAAAAGAATGTGTGGGCGATTGACGGTGATGGTTGCTTCCAGATGACAAATCAGGAGCTGGCTACCGCCGCGATCGAGGGCTACCCACTCAAGGTGGCCATCATCAATAACGGAAACCTGGGCATGGTGCGGCAGTGGCAGACGCTCTTTTACGAGGAGCGCTATTCCAACACACACCTGGGAGACCGTGGCTCCTATATCCCGGACTTCGTCCTGCTCGCCGAAGCCCTGGGCTGCGTGGGCATCCGCGTAGAGCGTGAGGAAGACGTGGAGCCAGCGATCCGGAAGGCGCAAGAAATTAACGACCGCCCCGTGGTCATCGACTTTATCGTCGCCGAAAATGCCCAGGTGTGGCCGATGGTCGCCGCCGGTGCGTCGAACTCGGACATCGAATACGCGCGCGGATTGCGCCCGCTTTTCGACGAAGACTCGGCCGCCGAACGCCTCACCGCCATCGACGCGGCACTGCAGGCACACACAGCGCCCCATAATTCGGATCACTCGGATCTAGCTGCCCCTGGGCCCGCGCCCAAGGTGAGCTACTTCACCTACGAGGAGGAGAACAATGGCTAACCGCGAGAAATCGATGCACACGCTCTCCGTGCTGGTGGAAGATGTCGACGGCATTATGTCCCGGGTCTCCGGGATGTTCACCCGCCGCGGCTACAGCATGCACTCGATCAACTCGGCGAAGACGGAAGTTCCCGGGTTCAACCGGATCACTGTCGTCGTTTGGGCAGACGAGGTGCACATCGAGCAGATCACCAAGCAGCTGAACAAGCTCATCAACGTGATCAAGGTGGTGCGCTTCGAAGACGAGGCTGCTATCGCCCGTGGCTTCCTCATGGTGAAGGTGGCGGCCGACACATCAAATCGGCCACAGGTGGTGGATGCAGCGAAGCTGTTCCGTGCACGCGTCATCGATGTAGCCCGGGAATCGGTCATCATCGAGGCGACCGGCGGTGAAGCGAAGCTCAAGGCACTGCTTGAGGTGCTGGAGCCTTTTGGGATTCTGGAGCTTATCCAGTGTGGCCAAATCGCCCTGGGCCGCGGACCACGGACAATGATGCCCCCGGCGCTCCGCCAGCAAAATTAAACTACTACTACACGGGCGGATTCACACCATGGTGATTCGTCCACCCGGATTCACCCTATGCAGATTATCTGCAGACGGTTCCGCATTCGAAATATCTTCCGTGAAAGGATACTGACACACAATGGCTATCGAAGTTCTCTACGACGATGACGCTGATCTGACCATCATCCAGGGCCGCAAGGTCGCCATCATCGGCTACGGCTCCCAGGGCCACGCGCACGCGCAGTGCCTCCGTGATTCTGGTGTCGAGGTCGTCGTCGGCCTCCGCGAGGGATCTAAGTCCGCAGTGAAGGCAAAGGAAGCTGGCTTCACTGTTACGTCCAACGCTGAGGCAGCCGCATGGGCTGATGTTGTCGTCCTGCTGGCTCCGGATACCTCCCAGGCAGCTATTTACGAAAAGGACATCGCACCGAATCTCAACCCCGGTGACGCACTCTTCTTCGGCCATGGCCTGAACATCCACTTCGACCTCATCAAGCCGGATCCGTCTATCACCGTCGGCATGGTTGCTCCGAAGAGCCCCGGTCACCTCGTACGCCGTCAGTTCGTAGATGGCAAGGGCGTTCCAATGCTCATCGCGGTCGATCAGGATCCGGAGGGCAACGGCCGTGACCTCGCCCTCAGCTATGCTGCAGCTATCGGCGGTGCCCGTGCCGGCGTGATCCCCACCACCTTCAAGGATGAGACGGAAACCGACCTCTTCGGTGAGCAGGCCGTCCTGTGCGGTGGCCTGGAGAAGCTCATCATGACCGGTTTTGAGGTGCTGACCGAGGCTGGCTACGAGCCGGAGATGGCCTACTTCGAGGTACTGCACGAAATGAAGCTCATCGTTGACCTCATCTATGAAGGTGGCATCGGCAACATGAACTACTCCATTTCCGATACCGCAGAGTACGGCGGATACCTGTCCGGCCCGCGCATCATCGATGACTCCGTTAAGCAGAAGATGAAGGACGTCCTGAAGGACATCCAGGACGGCACCTTTGTTGGCCAGCTGCTCAAGAACATTGAGGGTGGCAACAAGGATCTTGAGGCTCGTCGCACGAAGATCGCCGAGCATCAGATTGAGAAGACCGGCGCTGAGCTCCGTGACCTCATGAGCTGGGTTAAGAACCCGCTGAACGATACCGCTCACTAGCTCACCGCTCATTATTCGCAACGGTTGTTTCTCGCCGTAGCGGTACCTTTGCACACGGGACACACCGCCTCGCCTTCCGCGAGGCGGTGTGTTTGTCGTTTGCACCTTGTCTGATTGTCTACATGTCTGCTTGTCGACGACGTGTCGTCGCTTCGGTTTACTGCCTCTTCTCGGCTCGCCGGTGAGCCGGGACGGATGACGTGACGGCACCCGAGGGCGTCGACAAGCAAAAGGGAAACGAACCGTTACAGTGGAGGCATGGAGATAACCTACACAGCCGTTAGCTTTGAGCGCTGGGTGCGTGAGTTGGTGCGCGAGACACTGCGGTTCATTGCCATTGACGGGCGTGGAGGAGCAGGGAAATCGACGCTTGCTGCTCGGGTGGCGGAGCATCTCGGTGCCCCCGTGGTGCACGTCGACGATGTGTCGTGGAATTACAGTCGCTTCGACTGGGCGGATGAGCTAAAGAAGGGCATTGTCGACCCGCTTCTGCGTGGCCTCGATGTGAATTACGTCCCGCCGGGGTGGAAACCCCACGGCAGAACGGGGGCCATTGTCTTGCCGGGGAGCGCACCTGTCGTGCTCATAGAGGGGACGGGGATCATCCGACCCGAATTCGACTGGAAGAGCAGTGTGTGGGTGGCCGGTGACATACAGGAGCAGCGCCAGCGCTGCATAGACAGGGGAGAGGATCCGGCCTTTTTCGATGCTTGGCAGGACAAAGAAATTTCCTTCCTGGAGCACATGACACCGTGGGCGCACGCGACGTGGATCGTCGACGGCTCTGACGTTATGGGCGACACCCTTGCCGTTGCACGGCTGAGAGGTCAGAAGGAACCGTGAGAACCGGAAAGGTGAGCAGAAGAAAAGCCCTGTAAGCGGCAACGCCCGTAACCGAAATCGGTTGCGCGACCGCAAGGAAGCGCGAGCGCAAAGAAGCGCGAGTACGGAGAAACCCGAGCGGTAAGAGGTACACCCGCTGAGGAGTGAGAGCGGAAATAGGTGCGACCGCTAAGAAGTGAGAGCGGTCGAGATGTGCGATCGAAAGAGCACAGTGAAACCTATTCCACTGCCTCCAACAAAGGGTATCCTTAGTTTTGAAGTAAAAGTTTGCAGGCGGTATCAGGCTAGGAGAAACCGTGGAAGCTCACAATCATGCGCATGACGAGCACGAGCACCCACATGCAAGGGGGCACAACCACCATCATCATGCCGGGCACCATCATGCCGGGGCATCAGTTCGAGCACTGGCAATAGCGTGCACGATGACGGTGACCATCCTTATTGCAGAGGTTGTTGGTGGCATTGTCTCGGGATCACTGGCGCTACTCTCAGACGCCGCCCACATGCTGTCGGATGCCGCAGGCCTGATCCTTGCTCTTGTCGCAAGTTGGTACGGGCAGAAGCAAGCTTCGGGGAGGGCGACGTACGGAAACAAACGCTTCGAGGTGCTCGCGGCATTCATCAATGCCGTCGTTGTGCTTGCTATCAGTGTGTGGATCATTGTCCGCGCGATCATGCGTTTCATGGCTCCCGAACCTGAAGTGCATACCGGCGTCATGCTTGTTGTCGCTGTCGTCGGTTTACTCGCCAACGTCGTCTCCGCAATTATCCTTAACCGCTCTGCCAGCGACTCGATGAACGTCAAAGGGGCGCTACTGCACGTCTTGAGCGACCTTTTGGGTTCCGTCGCCGTCATCGTCGCGGGGCTCATAATCCAGTTCACAGGCTTTACTGCAGCGGACTCCATTGCGTCCCTCGTCATTGCAGTGATTATCGTTCCGCGCGCAACGAGCCTCGTGTTTAGCTCCGCAGGAGTCCTTGTCGAGCGTGCCCCGGAGACAGTATCTGTGAAAGCAGTCAGGCAACGCCTGTCAGCGCTTCCTGGCGTGGTCGCCGTTCATGACCTCCACGTCTGGTCGCTGGACGGGGAGTCTCTTCTCGCCACCTGCCATGTCGTTGCAGATGGGCCACACCACCCAGTATTGGACGCGGTCCACAGCGAACTAGTAAAAATGGGAATTGACCATTCGACCATCCAGATGGAGACCCCTGACCACGTAAAGTGCGAAGGCGAGCTGCATCCTTAGGCGAAAGAAGATAGATTTAAGGCCATGGGTTTTTCAACACCGAGTTACGGTTTGCACGATCTTTTTGCGCGCATTGATCGAGGTGATCTCCAGCTCCCGGATTTCCAGCGAGGCTACAAATGGAACCTCGACGCTATCCGCGAGCTCATCGTTACAGTCCTCCGCGGTTACCCCGTCGGGGCACTGATGGCGCTCGAGACCCGACATGTCCCCATCCGCTTCCGCCCGCGCCCGATTGACGGCGCTCCGGACATTAATGACAACCCCGGCCTGCTGTTGCTCGATGGCCAGCAGCGCCTCACATCGCTCTACCACACGCTGAAGGGCGACGGCTTTGTGAAGACGGTCGATTCCCGCTCCAAGCCCATCAAGCGACGCTTCTTCGTCGATCTCAACCGTGTGGCGGAGTCCGATATCCTTCCGGATGAGGCTGTCTTTTCCGTTGACCAGAAAGGAAAAGTGCGCAGTCACTTTGGCCCACAGATCGATTTCCCGCTGGACACTACAGAGGCTTTCCTCAAAGCCAACGTGGTGCCCGTTTCCAGCCTGTTGACGGACAAGGTGACCGATCTTCTCTTGGACATGGCATCCACCGGAAACATGCAGCGCCAAGAAGTCAAAGCCTTCAACAACAAAGTGGTCAAACCACTGGCTGGCTACCAGATTCCCGTTATCCGGCTCGACCGAGAGACGGCACAGGCGGGCGTGGGTTCTATCTTCGCGCACGCAAATTCTGCAGGCCTGCAGATGGACGTATTCGAGCTCCTCACTGCCGTCTTCGCCGCAGAGGATCCGGAGTTCGACCTGAAGGCAGATTGGGAACGTACCAAGGGCATCTTGGAGAACCATCCTGTATTTAAGGACCTCGACCGCACGGACTTCCTCACCGCAGTCGCCCTGTATGTGACAGCAAAGAAGGGACACGCACGTGGCCACCGCGAGGACATCCTTCGGTTGACGTTGGATGACTACATTCCGGCCGCTGAATCCGTGCGCAAGGGGATTAAGTCTGCAGCCGAGTTCGTCACTGTCCGCGGCATGTTCACAGCTGAGCAGATTCCGTTCCCCAAACAACTCATTCCCATCACGGTCATTCTTTCGCTGCTCTCGGATACCCCGGAGGTGTTCGAGTCCCAGGATGCTGTCGACCGCATGAACCGCTGGTTCTGGTCGGGAGTGTTCGGCGAGCTGTACAGTTCCCACTCGCTGACCACCCGCATCGCCCACGACTGCTCCGAGGTGACTCGCTGGGTGCGTGCGGGAGCTGAGGACGACGAAACAGTTCCTGAGCCGGCGACGGTCGAGTCCGCCACGTTTAACGAGTCCAGGCTCTTCTCCGTCGGTCGTGATTCGCCAGTGCACAAAGCGATCTACACGCTGCTCATGGCACGCGGTGCACGCGACTGGCGCACCGGTGAGCTGTTCACGGAACAAACCTTCTTCGAGATGAAGACCGGCTTCCACACGATCTTCCCGGGTTCCTGGTGTGAGGACAACGGCGTTGATCGCGTGCTGGAAGAGTCCGTGCTCAACCTCACCCCTATGGCGCGACGCACGGAGGTTGTGCGTGCCGGAACATCACCAGCGCGTTACCTCGCCCGACTTATGGGCAAGTCGCTCATGGATCAGAACCAGTTCAACAAGGTCCTGGCTACGCATCTGCTCGACCCTGAGCTGCTGCAGGCCGGTGAGCCATTCAAGTTCTTCGCCGATCGGCGCGAGCGCTTTGTGAAGATGGTCGAGGAGGCCATGGGCAAGCCCGTCACTCACGACGTGGACGAAGCGGATCTCCGCGGAGGCTTCGAAGGCCCGGATGCTTTTGTTCAGTAGCCCCAGTCTCACCTTTGAGGTTTACTAATTCGCAAAAGGTCGGTGACGTTCGTCGCCGACCTTTTGCGTACCTTCATAGCCCTTCAGGCTTGAAGGTTTTCAAGCGTCTACGCCTGTCGGTTCTCAATTTTTCTTGTCCGCGTTAGCAAGATACCCGTGGTTGCACGGTTCCGCGCTGCATGGTTGCTAATTTTCTGGTTTTTTGGCACCGTTGAATAGTTGTCTTTTTACTGTTTGCCACCGGCGCATATGTCGGTGGTCTCGTTTGTGAAAGGTGCGGTCATTGTCCGTCCGTAAAAACCTTGCGCTCTGCGTTTCCACCGTCCTCGTTGCAGGCCTGACCCTTGCTGGTTGCTCCTCGTGGGACGGTGATTCCGCTGTAGAAACGACAACCCAGGCTCAGCCAACGGGGTTATTCGCAGAGGCCAAGGCGCGGAACACGTCGAGGACAGTAGACGAGCGATTTCCAGCGACCCCTCACGTTGTTGCCGACGATTCCTACTCCGGAGTTAGTGCTTCCCAGACTTTCTTAGAAAAATCGGAGACAGCCATCGTTACAGGTCCGACGATGAATGAACAGCTGCGGGGTGCGTCCCTTTCCGTTGCTTCCTACGCGCCGATGTTCCGAATGGCACCCGAGAGTCGGCAGTCGATTATCGACGAGCTCTCACGGCTTGGTGCACACACTATCCTTGCGGTAGGCGACGCAGACCTCACCGGTATCAGTCCAGAGACGACGGTGATCACCGATGACTTCACGGATCGCGGAGTCGAAGAGCTCATCGCTCTCAAGCTCAACCGCGTCCCAGTGGAAGCGCCGGAGGATGTCGCAAGCGCAGTTGCCGGGCTCGGCACGAACAACACTGTCCAGCTCGTACCCTCATTTGAACCCCTTGATCCGCATTTAGTGAAGACACCTGAGGACCCACACGCCAAGCGGACAGCGCTGCGTGCTTTTCCCATTCAGTCGCCCCGTGATGGTGGCATGGCTCCTGTCGTTTTGGCCTGGCCAGGGACCGCTGTGGCCTCCATCGCCAACGCGCGTGTTTACGGAGCAGAAGTACACGTTTTGCCTTACCCAGACCCGCGCGTGTCTAAGGAGTCAATGGAGCTCGTTGCAGGCCTCGCCGATAAGCCCCTCATCGCCCTCGGCAGCGCGTTCGGGACAGGGGAGTACCTTGCAGAGGAGATTCGCTTTGGTGAGAAGGAGCGGCCGACCCTGGCCACAGGCACTCCGTTGGTTTTGCCCGGGCAACGCATGGTTGCTCTCTACGGCCATCAGCTCACTCCCGTTCTCGGTGTTATGGGGGAGCAGCCGCCGGCGGAGTCCGTTGAACGTGTGAAGGAACTTGTTGCTCAGTACCAGCCATTTTCCTCGGAACCGGTCGTGCCCGCCTTCGAGATCATTGCCACTGTGGCTTCTGGTGGCCCAGGCCCGGATGGAAACTACTCCAACGAATCGGCTCCGGAGGATCTCGTGGGATACATTGATGCGATTACAGAGGCCGGCGGGTATGCCGTCATTGATCTGCAGCCGGGTCGGGCAACGTTTTTGGAGCAGGCAAAGCTTTACGAGGACCTTCTCAAACGTCCGAACGTTGGGCTTGCACTCGATGCTGAATGGCGAATCGGCCCCGATGAGCTGCCTATGCAACGCATCGGCTCCGCGACGGCTGCGGAGATCAACGAGGTATCTGAATGGTTGGCGCAGTTGGTGGAGCGAGAGAACCTTCCCCAGAAACTCTTCGTTTTGCACCAATTCCAGCTCGCCATGCTGCCCGATCGGGAGAACATAGATACTCTCCATCCCGAACTTGCTTTTGTGCTCCATGCAGATGGTCACGGTGTCCCGGAGCAGAAGTTTGATACGTGGAATAATTTGCGCCAGAATCTGGATTCACGGTATTTCATGGCGTGGAAGAATTTCATCGACGAAGACACGCCGACTTTCACCCCTGAACAGACGATGACGACGGTTGTACCACAGCCGTGGTTCGTGTCTTACCAGTAAGGAGCCTTTTTTAGAAAGCGGTTCCCTTTATCCTCCAGGTGGGCTAGAATCTGTTCATTACAAAGTGAAAATATGCATTGCATTGCGAGTTATAAGCCTTGTGGTGCCTGTAGTGAAGGAGAGACATGCCCAAGCGTAAACCTGTCGTACTCATCGCGGATAAGCTGTCCCAGTCCACGGTGGAGATATTGGGATCTGATGTTGAGGTTCGCTGGGTAGACGGCACGGATCGAGACGCTCTCCTCGAAGCCATTCCTGAGGCCGACGCTCTACTCGTGCGTTCGGCTACGAAGGTGGATAAGGAAATTCTCGATGCTGCAGCGAACCTACAGATCGTCGGACGTGCAGGAGTCGGCCTAGATAACGTCGATGTGGAGACGGCAACGGAGAAGGGGATTATGGTCGCTAACGCCCCCACGTCCAATATCCACTCCGCCTGTGAACATGCGCTGGCTCTGCTGCTCGCAACCGCGCGCCAAATCCCAGCCGCCGATAAGACCCTTCGCGATGGTGAGTGGAAACGCTCGAAATTCAAGGGCGTGGAGATTTACGGCAAGGTGATCGGTATTGTCGGCTTTGGGCACATTGGTCAGCTGTTCGCCGAGCGTATTGCCGCCTTCGGCGTTGATGAGATCCTTGCCTACGACCCGTATGCCAACCCCGCACGTGCTGCTCAACTTGGTGTGGAGCTGGTTCCCATTCGCGATCTGATGGAGCGGTCTGATTTTGTCACCATCCACCTTCCCAAGACTCCCGAAACGGAGCGCATGTTTGACCGGGACCTTTTAAGCTCCGCCAAGCAAGGCCAGATCATCATCAATGCCGCGCGTGGCGGGCTTGTCGACGAGCAGGCGCTCGCCGATGCGATCAACGAGGGGCGCATTCGCGGTGCAGGCTTTGACGTTTATGCTACGGAGCCGTGCACGGATTCGCCGTTGTTCTCGCTTCCCGAGACAGTGGTCACCCCCCACCTCGGAGCTTCGACATTTGAAGCACAAGACCGCGCTGGAAGCGACGTGGCGGACTCTGTTCTTATGGCACTCGCTGGCGATCTCGTACCCGATGCTGTGAACGTGCCCGGTGGGCGCCCGTCTCAAGAGGTATCCAGCTGGCTCAATCTTGCTCGCAAGCTGGGACTTATCGCTTCCGCAGTGCTGGAGAAGGCTCCGTCGACGGTGGAGATTGTCGCCCGTGGCGAGATCTCTCACGAGAACATCGAGCCTCTTGGTCTGTCTGCGCTGCGAGGAATCTTCTCCAGAGTCGTTGACGAGGACGTCAGCTTTGTCAACGTGTCACGTATTGCTGAGGAGCGCAACGTCACCGTTTCGACATATACCGAGCCACAGGCACAGTCTTACCGCTCGACGCTGGAAGTGACCGTTATCGCTGCAGACGGATCCAAGTATTCGGCGAAGGGCGCGCTGTCCGGAATCGACAAGGAAGAACGCATCATCACTCTCGGCAGGCGTCCGCTCGATCTGCATGCAACGGGCAAGAACCTCATTCTCCGCTACCAGGATCACCCCGGTGCTATCGGCAAGGCGGGGTCACGCTTGGGGGCCGCTGGCATCAATATTCTCGCTGCGGCGATGTCGATCGACCGTGACTCCTCCGCAGCAACGCTGGTTCTGCGAGTCGACGGTGATGTAGCACAGGAGACTCTCGAGGATTGTGCACAGGCGCTCAAGGCGACGGCAGTGAAGATCGACCTCGGCAAATAGTAGGCAAATAGAATTTACCTCTCGCAGGGCACTGCTGGCCGGTAGCATGGTGCATATGACGCACAGATCAGTTATCGTCCGCAGTGCCCTTGCTGCTGTTCTTGCAGCTTCCTGTGTCGCAGGACCAGCTTCAGCTCAGTCAACACAGGGATATGACCCGGACACGCCGGTAGGGCAGGTCATGTACGCATCCTCCCAAATCATTTGGCCACCACTTTTGGGCTTTATTAACTTCCTGCAAGCGGATAATGACAGAAACATGATGCTCAGTATCTATGCCGCGTCGCAGGGAGGCCTGGAGGTGCGGGGTTCTTTTAGAGAACTCGATCGTTGTGCGCAGGGACTGAATTCCTCTAACCCGGATACGATGGCACGGTTTTTTGGGGCCGGGGTCTGCCTCTTGGTTAACCCGTGGATTGTGGATCAATATCGGGAAGAGCAGAGGTACTTCGACACTGCGTACCGACTGTATTAGAAGTTTCTGGGCACACGCGGAGGGGGATCGTAGTGTGTTTTCCTGCGATTTTGTGTGGCATTGTTGCCGGGGGGTAGAGACTGTTAGACTTCAACTAGTCACATAGTGAGAAATGGAGTTCATAATATGAGATTGGCAGTGATTGGTGGAGATGGTATCGGGCCAGAGGTTACCGCCGAAGCGCTTAAGGTTCTGAAGACCGTCCGCGACGATGTTGAGGTCACCGACTTTGATCTCGGAGCGAAGCGCTACCTTGCTACCGGCGATCTGCTCACCGATGCGGATCTGGCTGCTCTTCGCGAGCACGATGCAATCCTGCTTGGTGCGGTTGGTGCGCCTGGCGAAGTTGCCCCCGGTGTGCTGGAGCGCGGACTGCTGTTAAAACTCCGTTTCGAGCTGGATCATTTCGTCAACCTGCGCCCGGCGAAGCTATATCCCACGTCCCCCAGCCCGCTGAAGGATCCCGGTGAGATCGATTTCGTTGTCGTCCGCGAGGGAACGGAGGGCCTGTACTGCGGCAACGGCGGCACGCTTCGCCACAGAACCCCGCACGAGGTGGCCTCCGAGGTATCGCAGAATACGCGCTATGGCGTTGAACGCGTCGTGCGCGATGCCTTTGAACGGGCAATGAAGCGCCGTAAAAAGCTGACGCTTGTGCACAAAATGAACGTGCTTGTTAATGCTGGCGGTCTGTGGAAGCGCACTGTCGATGAGGTTGCCAAGGAGTACCCCGAGGTGGAAGTGGACTACAACCACATCGATGCCGCCACAATCTACATGGTGACCAACCCGGAGCGCTACGACGTCATCGTGACCGACAACCTCTTTGGCGATATCCTCACCGATTTGGCTGGTGCCATCACAGGAGGCATTGGTCTAGCAGCGTCAGGCAACATCGATGCGACTCGCACGAATCCGTCCATGTTCGAGCCCGTTCACGGGTCCGCGCCGGACATTGCAGGAAAGGGGATCGCCGACCCGCGCGCTGCCATCCTTTCTGTGGCGATGCTCCTTGAGCATCTTGGCGATGACGAGAATGCTCAGCGCGTCCGCGATGCCGTTGCCCATGACGTGGAGACACGCCCGGCGGGCGAGGTCAAGACCGCAGAAGTAGGGGATACGATCGCCGCAGCTCTCGCCTAGAGCCTGAACAACGTGCCCAGCTTCTTCTCGTTGGAAGACGCTGGGCTTTCTTGTTGTAGGTATAGTTTCCAATATGCGTTTTGCTCGAATTGCAACAAAAGAATCTATGAGCTTCTCCACCGTCGACGGTGAAGAGCAGAACCTGACGTTCCGTGCGATCGCCGGCCACCCCTTTGAGGAGCCGGAATACACAGGTAAGGAATTTCGCCCGGACGAGGTGAAGCTCCTCGCCCCGATGCTTCCCTCAAAGATCGTGCTTATCGAGGATAATCACGGTGATGGGGAGCCGAATTTCTTACTTAAGCCCCCGACTGCAGTTATCGGTCCGGGTGCCCCCATTAGGATTCCCGCAGCTGCCATGGGTGCGGCTTTTGAAGGCCAATTGGCACTCGTCATCGGGAAGCCGTGCAAGGACGTCGCTGCCGCAGACTGGCGCTCGGCAGTCTTTGGCGCCACGATTCTCAATGATGTCTCGGCTGTCGGCCTCGATACCCCCGGCGAACAGGCTGTTCGTGCGCGCGCATTCGACACCTTCTGCCCGGTCGGCCCGTGGATTGATACGGATCTCGAGTCACTCAACGTGGAGGACACCGAGGTCATCGGCCACGTGACCCGCGGTGAGGAAAAGACCACCTATGAAGAGGCGTCGACAAGCTCAATCGTGTGGAGCTTCGGTGAGATGATCGAATACGTCTCCCACACCATGACCCTTCTGCCGGGTGACATTATCGCCACCGGGCTGCCGGTGAAGCAGCACCAGCTCGCAGCAGGAGACACTGTCACTATTGAGGTAGAAGGCCTGGGGCAGCTGCGAAACCGAGTGCTCTAGAAAATCCTCAGGTTTGATAAAACCTGGTGATCGCAGGTAAGCGCTGGTGAATCGCGGACTGCTTGGTGATCTGCGGTACACCCTGGTGGGGCCGGGTAAACTCCCAGCTCCTCCGCTGGCAAAGACCCGCTAATGCGCTGGTGCGGGAGTGCCGCGCTGCGGTGCCGCGCTGCGGTGCTCGCGCATCCTAGCGCCTGCGATCCGGGGAGCTCTGGGTAAGTGGTAGAGCGTGGGTCAGAAAAATTACAACCCCAGCGAGCGCAGGATTGTTCCCAACTTGGCAGTTGTCTCCTCGAGTTCTTGCTGCGGATCGGACTGGGCAACGATACCGCCACCGGCCCATGCCCGGCCACGGGTACCGTCCTCTGACACCTCGGCGCAGCGGATAGCAACCATGAACTCGCCGTTTCCTTTCGCATCGGCCCAGCCGACAGTGCCCGCGTAAAAGTGGCGATCGGATTCCACATCGAGGATCATCTGGCGCGCGGCTTCCTCCGGGGTGCCACAGATCGCGGGTGTGGGGTGGACAGCGCGGGCAAGATCGAGTGCCGTGAGCGTTGGGTCGCTGAGTTTACCGCGTATGGGGGTAGCCAGGTGCCACACTTCGTTCGTGCTGGTCAGTTCCGGAGTGTCCGGGATAGTGAGAGACGAGGTGAGAGGTTCCAGCGACGCGCGGATGTCATCCACCACAAAGCGATGTTCCGCGAGATCTTTTGCCGATGCCAGCAGTCGGTTCGCTGCAGCCTGGTCCTCAACCGGATCTGCACTGCGCGGTGCGGTACCCGCCAGGGGGTAGCACGTGACTTCTGCGCCCTGCTTGCGTACGAGCACCTCAGGTGAACACCCAACAAGCCAGGATCCGCCAAGGTCAACGATGAAACCGTCATGGGATGACGACGTGGCAATGAGCCGTGCGGCGACAAGGCGTGGGTCAACCGGCTCGTCAAAGGCGATATCGACTGCGCGCGCCAGGACCACCTTGTCCAGGTTGCCACGTTTTAGTGCCTCCACAGCTGCGGTAACGCGAGCTAGATGCTCTTCAGGAGATGGGTCGAACCCGGCGATGTGCGCCTTGAGCGTAGATCCCTCGCCGGTGAGGTAGTACGGGTGGGGATGCAGCGATGTCTCCTCCCAGATCACGGACTTGGGAACTGTCAGTGCAGCAGGGGCGGAGGGATCGAAGGGGAGCGCCCCTACTATGAGCCCTGCCGTAGGTAGCGCGGCGATCGCCTCGTCAACGGACGTGTAAAAGGCTGCTCGTCCCTGGGTGCGGACGGAGCCGTGGACACGTGACAAGAGGAAGTCTGGGGCTGTGTGTGGTCTGGAAGGTCTGCTTGGTCGCATGATGAGAAATTGTAGCGGGTAGACTTTTAGACCATGTCTGATGTACGCGTTCGATTTTGTCCGTCCCCAACCGGCACGCCGCACGTTGGTATGGTGCGAACAGCACTTTTCAACTGGGGCTATGCCCGTCACACCGGTGGCAAACTGATTTTCCGCATCGAGGATACCGATGCTGCCCGCGATTCCGAGGAGAGCTACCAGGCGATTATCGAGTCACTGCAGTGGCTCGGCCTCGACTGGGATGAGGGGGTAGTAAAGGGTGGTCCTCATGAGCCCTACCGCCAGAGCCAGCGAGGTGACATCTACCTCGACGTGCTGGAGAAGCTGAAGGAAACCGGATACGTCTACCCTGCTTACTCCACCAACGAAGAGGTTCAGGCTCGCCACAAGGCTGCCGGCCGTGACCCGCACCTGGGCTACGACAACTACGATCGCGATCTCACCGACGAACAGAAGGCTGCCTTCGAGGCAGAGGGACGCAAGCCTGTGTGGCGCTTCAAGATGCCCGAGCGTACCTGGACATGGAATGACATGGTGCGCGGAGAGATCTCCTTTGCCCCGGAGACGCAGCCCGACTACGTTGTCGCTCGTTCAGACGGATCCCCGCTGTACACACTGGTGAACCCCATCGACGACGCGATCATGGGGATCACCCACGTGCTCCGCGGCGAGGACATTCTTCCTTCCACGCCGCGCCAGCTCGCGCTGTACGAGGCGCTGAAAGAACTCGGGATTGCGAAGCAGACCCCGGAGTTCGGCCACCTCCCATTCGTCATGGGTGAAGGCAACAAGAAGCTGTCTAAGCGCGATCCGCAGTCGAACCTCTTCAACCATCGCGATGCGGGCATCATCCCTGAGGGGATGCTCAACTACCTGGCACTGCTCGGCTGGTCGCTGAAGGGGGACCAGGACATCTTTAGTGTCGATGAGTTCGTTAAGTCCTTCGACGTCCATGATGTTTTGGGGAACCCGGCCCGCTTTGACCAGAAGAAACTCGAAGCGATCAACGCCGACCACATCCGTATGCTTGACCCGAAGGACTTTGAGGAGCGCCTCAAGACCTTCCTTGCAGAGCACTACGATTTCCATCTGCCCGATGAAGACTTCGCCTTCGCCGCGACGCTGGTACAGACGCGCATCAAGACGCTTTCTGAGGCCTACGGTCTGCTCAAATTCCTTGTGATCGACGAGGACGAGTTCACCCTCGATGAGAAGGCAGCCCGCAAGAACCTCAAGAACGATGCGGTGCAGGCTCTCGCTGAATCTCTTGCTGCCCTTGAGCCCCTGGAGGAGTGGACGACGGAGAACATCGAGAAGGCGCTGTCGACGAGGCTTATCGACGAGCTGGAGCTCAAGCCACGTAAGGCTTACGGTGCCATCCGCGTAGCGACATCTGGTGAGGCTGTTTCTCCGCCTCTGTTCGAGTCTCTGGAGCTCCTTGGCAAGGAGCGCACGCTGGGGCGCATCAAGAAAGCTCAGGCGGTCACTCCCTGGCAGACTGAGGCGCAGCAGTAGGCAGAGAAGCCTTCGCGCATAGGCGTGTAAAAGCGGTCTTCACAACTGTCAGGCTCCTCGCACCTCAGGTGGATAGTTTCACCTGAGGCGCGAGGAGTTTTTGCTAAATTCCGACGATGTCATTTTCGGCCGAATATCACACCCTAATACGAGCATTTACCTGGCGATTTGCGAGTAGACGGCGTTATGGTTATAGTTATCTGCGTTGCCGACGAGGAAGTCGGAAACAAATGGCCTATGGTGTAATTGGCAACACAGCGGTTTCTGGTACCGCCATTCTAGGTTCGAGTCCTGGTAGGCCAGCTCTTCATTCTCGGATGAAGTAAAAATAAATATGCCCCGTTCGTCTAGCGGCCTAGGACACCGCCCTCTCACGGCGGCGGCACGGGTTCAAATCCCGTACGGGGTACAGAGTTAAGGCAGTCAGTTTGTCACTGGCTGCCTTAGTTGTTTATTGGCGCGACGGGCATGGTATGACTGCCGGTGTGGGCTAGTGTGTGGCGCCGACCGGTGAAGAGCGTGACCCACTATTGAATTCCTTGCTGGTAGAGAGAACGCCAACTGGAACGAAAACGGCACTACAGTCTTCGCACGTTTTATTGTCAGGTATTTCAGTCGATTATTTCAGTCGGTCGCGATCAGCGAAGTTACTGTACTCGAAAGCGTGCTTTGGTCTCTCAGTAATTGTGAACAGCTTCAAGGAACCCCCGCAGTGATCGTTTCCTAGGGCGCGGGAGTAAGGATCATTACCGACCATCACGACTCCACCACGAGCCGATTGTTCCTTATACCGGGGTGAGGGGCGTGGGAGGGGGTTCGAGCTGTCTCTTATACACATCTGACGCTGCCGACGACTCCTTACGTGTAGA
>ERZ1031292.109-NODE-109-length-32703-cov-7.474057_pt1 | contig 32703 bp, 36 predicted proteins | sample MGYA00518215_ERZ1031292 | MGnify/ENA primary metagenome ERZ1031292 (study PRJEB33718, sample SAMN03159822) | human skin metagenome | collected 2014-02-25 | study: EMG produced TPA metagenomics assembly of the PRJNA266117 data set (Human skin bacterial metagenome... | reverse complement strand
GGCCAGGCGTGCCGTTGGTGGGCGGGTCGGTTTAGGTGAGTCCGGAGCGGAACGCGGGCGCCATGGGCGGGCGTATCGCTGGGCACCGGCCGGTTTAGGCGAGATCGCAGCATCACGCGGGTTGCCCGGCCAGGCGTGCCGTTGGTGGGCGGGTCGGTTTAGGTGAGTCCGGAGCGGAACGCTGGCGTCCTGGGTGGGCGTATCGCTGACGCACCGGCTGGTTTGGGCGAGATCGCAGCACAACGCAGATTGCATGGGCAGGCGTATCGCTGACGCGTCGGTCGGTTTAGACCAGGCCGCACTCGAGTGCGATCAAGACGAGTTGCACGCGGTCGCGCGCGTTCAGCTTTGACAGCAGTCGTCCGACGTGGGTCTTGACGGTGCCTTCAGCCATGAACAAGGTGCTAGCGATTTCCGAGTTGGTCGCCCCACGCGCGATTTCGACGAGCACCTCGCGTTCGCGGTCGGTCAGGCTCGCGAGTCGATCGTCTCCTTCGGTCGGCGAGTTGGGTAGCGACGGCACGACGTGCTCGAGCAGGCGCTTAGTTGCGCTGGGCGCCATCACTGAGTCGCCATTAGCTACGGCTCGGATTGCGTTCAGCAGGTCGGTCGGACGAGCGTCTTTGAGCATGAATCCGGACGCGCCAGCTTTGAGCGCGCTGAAGACGTACTCGTCGAGATCGAAGGTCGTCAAAACCAGCACCTTGGTGGGCAGCCCAGCGTCGACGATCCGTCGGGTCGTCTCGACACCGTCGAGCTTGGGCATGCGGATATCCATCAATACGACGTCGACGGGATCTTTAGCGAGCAGTTCGAGCGCTTCGACGCCGTCATTGGCTTCCGCAGCGACGGTCAGGTCGTCTTCGGCGTCAATGAGCATGCGGAAACCGCTGCGCACCAACTCTTGATCGTCGACCAGCATGATGCGAATTTCGTCCATGAAAACCTCCAGCTCAAGCGAAGTCTAAGGGTGATCAGGTCGGAATTGCAGCGCTGACCAGCCAACCTTGCGCATTCGCGCCGATGCGAATCGTGCCACCCATGGCTCCAACGCGTTCGCGCATGCCTTTGACGCCGTAGCCCGGGCCCTCCACCTCGGCGGGCAGCGCCGCGCCCGGGGCGCCGCCGTCGTCTTGGATTTCGACGAGCAGCTCGTCGGGCAGGTAGGTGACCCGTACGTGCGCGTGGGCCTGGCCGCCTGCGTGCTTGAGCACATTGGTCAGCGCCTCTTGAATGATGCGATACACCGTCAAGCCGACAGTTTCGCTAACTTCGCGAGGCTCGCCGACGGTCTCAAAGGTGACGTTCTGCCCCGCCGACGTGACCAAGTTGGGCAGATCAGACAGGTCTGGACTGGGATGGTAAACCGCCGTTTCTTCGGGTCCGCCACGAAGTACCCCCACGATGCGACGCATCTGGCTCAAGGCGCTGCGTCCGGTCTCAGAAATGGTGTCTAGGACGTCGACAGCTTTCTGCGGATCCTTACGCGCGAGCGCTTTGCCGCCTTCGGCTTGCACGATCATGACCGACAACGAGTGGGCAACCACGTCATGAAGTTCCCGAGCGATTTCATTGCGAATTCTGGCTTCGCTGGCTTGGGTCGCCTCTTCGCGTTGCGCCAGCTGCGCTTCATAACGCTGGCGCACATTCTCGGTCCGTTCACGTTCGGCTTGGGCGGCTTCTTGATCTCGTCGCCCCATCAAAAACGGCAGGAAAATCCAAGTGCCGCACAGCAAGACCAGGGGCAAGGTGACGGTCAAGAAGTCATCGCGCCAGGAGAAATTTGGGTCCACCATTGACCAGCGCAGCGGAGCCAATAGAGCACCAACACCGGTGACGGTCACCAACGCGACCGACGTACGCAGCGGCAGCTGCCGGGCGACTACATAGGTCACGACGCAGACCGCGACCCACGACCAGGTCGGCAGCGGCAAAAAGATCATCTGTACGGCGGCAGCCGTCATGGTCAGCGCCCAAGTCAAGAACGGATTTACCCGTCGCAGCGCCAAGGGCATCGTGATGGCGATGGAAGTGATGATCGACAGCAAATATCGCGGCGCATTCGAGCCGTGCGCCCAAAGGTCCCCCCAAAAAGCGGTCATGAACGTCAAAACCACTGCTAGCCACACGTCATTGGCGGGCGGTTTGCGCAGCCGAACTGGGCGACCGTCTTTGGTTTGGTAGGAACTGGACACGGTTGCATCCTAGTTGCCAATTTCAGCGTCATTTCGGGTCGGTGCGCCCAACGGCTAATGCGATGGGAGACTATAGGGATAACTGTGTCGTGTCTGCCCACCGTGGCGGACGTCCAAGCAGGCACAGCCCAAGGGGTGCGAAAGCACCTGTATGGGGCACCGGGGATAGCCTTGTTTCGTTGGCAACCCGAGCAACATTTCAGCGCTAGATAGGGAGGTCAGCCATTATGTCCGCCGGGATCTCGTCGCCGCCAAAATTTGGCGAAGCCGGTTTGGACGAAGCGCTGACCAACAGGTTGATCGACGCCGTCAACGCCCGTATCGACACTGCGGATCGACGGATACTGCTGTTGCTGCGGATCTTGTTCACTGCGCACTTGCCCGCACCATTGTTTGAGCGAGCTCGTCAAGCGATCACACACTTTCGTTATTCGGCTGCCGAGCCCGGCGAAGACGCCATGGTGTACTGGGACGAGAGCAATCTGTTGTGCTTTTCGGTCGCGGAATATTTGGCTGGCCAGCTTTTTCCTGGGAAAACCTTCTTGAACGACGGTCGAAGTGGTCGTCGGCACCGTCAAAATGGCGAAGAGCGATTGAATGTTTGGCTCGCCGACCGTTTTCGTTTCGGCTTCAGTGAGTGGCTTTCCCCCGAGCACCTGGCTGATGACATCTGCGCGCTTTCGCTGTTGATCGATCACGCTGAAGACGAAAAATTGATCACCAAAGCCAGCATCATCCTGGACCTCATCTTGCTGGATGCTGGTCTGCACTCGTTTGACGGCAAATTAATGACGGCTGCAGCCCGCGGTGGTGAAGACATTCAGAAGTGTCCCGCCAAAGCGACAATGACCTGCGTACTAAATAGCGCATTCGATCGTAATTCGACCCATGAAATGTCAGCTGACAATTTGTGCGTGATTTTCGCTAGCCGGATGCGTTATCGAGTGCCGCCGGCGATCAAAGCTATCGGCCTAGACGACTGTCATCGGCGGATCGAGATCTCTCAAGGTTTGGACATCGAAGAAGTCGAAAAAGCCTTGGTCTCGCATCCTGATTCTCCGCGTTCCGAACCGCTGGAGCGGGCTCGATTCCATTGGTCGATGCGTTCCTTTACCGATCCGCAGTCGATTCGGCTATCTCGGACTATGGCGAGCAACCTGAGCTTGACCAATCATCCTGAGTTGGCCGTCCTCAAACCCTATAAAAACCTACCTGACAAGGCATTACCTGTCTTTGCCGAGGTAGTTCAAGCGGTCAGTATGGGTCGGGCTTTGCAACGTGGCAATGTCCAGACGTTCCGCACGCCGCAATATCAACTGAGCAGTGTCCAGCGCTATCACGCCGGCGAATTCGGCGATCAGCAGCACCTTTGGCACGCTCGGCTGCACGGCGACGTCGAGGTCTTCGGCACGCATCCGGGAACCGGCGCGCTGCACAATATCGGAGCTGGCTCGACGCCGTCCTATTGGGTCGGAAATGGCGTCAATCCAGATATCGCCCAGGACGGCAATCTGCTACTGGCGATCCACAATTTGCATCGTCGACGCGGTCTCAACGAATCAGCTCGGCAAGATTTTGTGCATTTTCATTTCCCATTCGTGAAATTCGCGCAAACTCGCATCGGTCCGCATTGGGTCGCTGGTCGTTCCGACGACGGATACGTCGGCATTATCGCGACCGGATTACTAGAGCAAGTCAGCGAAACTGAAATCATTCAGCGCGGCAAAATGACCGGCTATTGCGTGCTCCTTGGTGATGATGAGGAATTCGGTTCCCTAGGTGCATTCGCGCAACGATTACGCAGCTTTAATCTGCGTTTTAGGCAGCAGACTCTCGAATTGACTGCTCCATTTGCAGAATATTCGCTCACCTGGCGCGGTGACTTCATCGTCGACGGCAAAAAGCGGACGAGTCAATATGGTCGCTACGCCACCCCAGCCGTGACTGCCGGACGCAATCCACGCAAGATCGTGGTTGAAAAGCACGATCATAAATTGGTCCTTGATTGGGCTAATCTCGCCCGCTCGATGAGCTGACCTGGTCGATTAAGAGTGACGCTTGCGGGTCAGCGGCGGTCGGTTGGTTCGACGACTACTCGACGGTGGCACCGGTGCGGTGGCCGGCGTCGTCGATCTCGACGCGGACCGCAGGAAAATGTCTGCGACAGCATCTAAGGTTGAGCCATGGCCACAATTTTCAGCAAGATCATCGCCGGTGAAATTCCAGGGAATTCTGCCTGGTCAGACGACAAATGCGTCGCGTTCGCGTCGATCAATCCGATCAGCGATGGCCACCTGCTGGTCGTGCCGCGCGATGAGATCAGCAAATTCACTGACGCCGACGACGAGCTGCTGGCGCATCTGATGAGCGTCGCAGCGAAGATCGGCCGTGCTCAGGAAAAGGCTTTTGAGGCGCCGCGAGCCGCGTTGATCATCGCTGGTTTTGAGGTGCCGCATCTGCACGTGCACGTCATTCCAGCCTGGGGTGAAAAAGAATTGACGTTCGCTAACGTGCGTCAAGATGTCGACCCTGAAGAGCTGCGCGCGGCGACTGAAAAGGTGCGCGCCCAGCTCATTGCTGACGGTCACGGCGCACACGTGCCGGAGTCAGTTGTTCGGGCTTGAAGATTTCGGGCTTGAAGATTTCGGGCTTAAAGATTCAGGGGCGGATTCATTCTGCCGTGCAGAATTCGCACAACTTCTATGGTGCCTTCGCCACTCCGGTAATAGATGCCGTGGGATTGGTAGGTAACCATGCGGATCCCAGGAAGTACATGGTCGAGCGGATGTCCAATATCAGGATGTTTGGTGATTCGGCGCAGTTGATCGAGGAGCCCGCCAATGTATTTTTTCGCTTGAGCATTGCCCCAAGTAGTTGTGGAATATTCCCGAATTCCTTCAAGGTCTGCCAGAGCCCGTGCAGAAATTAGATATTGCACAGAAATTAGATACTGCATTAGTCGGGCATTTCAGCAAGAAAAGCATCTGGATCGAACTCAGTGAAGCCGCTGACTAAACCAGCCTCGAGCTCTTTTCGAAGAACTGCTATCCGCTGTTCTTGCTCTTCGAACAGTCGCAAGGCGGCGCGGATCACTTCGCTCGCTGACGCGTATCGCCCGGACTCGAGTTGGGTGGATATCATTTCGTCGAAGTGATCTCCCAACACCACTGATGTGTTCTTCGCCATGCACAAATCATACTAACAATTGGTATCGGCTCTATCGAGACCCATCGCTTAGGGCCATTTTTGCTCGTCGCGACGGGGCAGCTACCGGATCTTGTCGATCACCAGCGGACGACGTTCGGGAGCTTCCGCCGCGATCGTGACTGAACCGTCGAGGGCTTCCAATGCTCGCGGCAGGCGGTCTGCGTCATTGAAATAGAGCCGCATGATCGGCTGTCCGGCCCCGACTTGATCGCCGACCTTGGCCAACAGTTGAACGCCGACCGCGTGATCGATCGGGTCCTCCTTGCGTGCCCGACCAGCGCCCAGGCGCCAGGCCGCGACGGCGACCCCCATTGCGTCGATTTCACTGATGAAACCATTGGAATCCGAAGCGATATCGACGAACTCGCGAGCCATCGGCAGCGTCGCGTCCGGATCGCCACCTTGCGCAGCGATCATGCGGCGCCAAACATCCATCGCCCGACCATCTGCGAGCGCGGCTTCGACGTCCGCGTCCGGCTGCCCAGCAAGGGCCAGCATTTCGCGCGCGAGGGCGACCGTCAGCTCGACGACGTCACCCGGGCCGCCGCCAGCCAGGACTTCGACGGCCTCCTGAACTTCCAGCGCATTGCCGACCATCATGCCTAGTGGGGTCGACATATCTGTCAGCAGCGCGACGGTCTTGACGCCCGCGTCATTGCCCAGATCGACCATGGTGCGGGCCAGTTCGCGGGCGTCGGATTCGTCAGTCATGAAAGCGCCCGCGCCGGTCTTGACGTCCAACACCAGCGCGTCGGTGCCCTCGGCGATCTTCTTGCTCATGATCGAGGACGCGATCAAGGGGATGCTTTCGACGGTGCCGGTCGCGTCGCGTAGCGCATAAAGCTTTTTGTCGGCGGGCGCGAGGTCGCCGCCAGCCGCGCACACCACGGCACCGACGTCGCGCAGCTGGTCGAGCAGTTCAGCATTCGTCAACGATGCCCGCCAGCCGGGAATCGATTCGAGTTTGTCCAGGGTGCCGCCAGTGTGACCCAGGCCGCGCCCAGAAAGCTGCGGCACTTTGACGCCAAACGCTGCCACCAGCGGCGCCAACGGCAGCGTGATCTTGTCACCAACACCCCCGGTGGAGTGCTTGTCGACCGTCGCCCCGAGCGCGGCGAAATTCATCCGCTCGCCGGAATTGATCATCGCCTGCGTCCAGCGCGCGATCTCGGGGCGCTCCATGCCGTTCAGGAAAATCGCCATGGCTAGGGCAGACATCTGTTCGTCGGCGACGACTCCGCGGGTGTAGGCGTCGATCACCCAATCGATTTGGACGTCGTCCAGCCGCTGGCCAGCGCGTTTAGTGCGGATCACGTCGATGACGTCAAAAGCTTCAGCCATTGCTTTCGCCCTATGAGTAGTCGGTTGAATCGGTGCTGTTGAAGAAATCCTCCTCTCTAAGCCGAGTGTTCCACAGCTTGATGTCCCCGGTGCCTATCTCTCGAGCGGCGCGCGGATCGTGCGAATCGTGCCATGAGGCTGTCTCGATCTTCGCGCGCTTCATCCTGTAGGCCTCTTCGAGAGCGGGAGCCAAATCGGTATCTTGGGAGCACAAGATCACTAGATCCGTTAATCGTGCTTCGCGAACAACCGCTAGGGCGCAAAGGACGTCGACACCTTTCTCTCTGGGTTTGTCCAGCGGAATGAAAAGTCCGTTGGAATCGGTGAGACGGTCGCCATGATGATTGGTTTCGTACACGTACTTTAGGGGTCTTTGTGTAACGCTAACGCGACGGTCGATTTCCCAGTTGGCCTTCTGGCTTAGGTTGCGGGAGTAGGCAACAGGGTCGACTTGGTTCGAAGGAAGCCCTCTATATACGAGGATTTGTCGGGCAATCGCAGGGCGATGGCCAGATTTTTGAAGACCATTTCTCCTCTTGATCAAGACATCTGCATACCGCCCAGGCGAGATCAAATAGTCGTGTAGCGGGTGGTTAGGGGCGAACATGCCATGACCAGTCAAGTGCACGTTTTGGTAGTCGATCACCAAGGTGGCTGAGAGGGGGTCCATGGGGGTCCTAACTAAAAGCCCCACCAGTCCCGGAGGACGGTGGGGAGCTATGAAGACAAGTATGCGTTGCTCGAACTAAACTTGACAAGTATTTGACGAAATCTGAGGAAAACTAGCTGAAATCGATTGGATTTATCATGACTGAATTGACCGCTGAGGATAAGAAGAAGATCCGCAAGGCGGTGCTTCGTCACCTGGGCATGGACGACGACGGAACCGTCGATCAGGCCGAGGAGCTGCAGGACGTCGTCGAGGCGCCATTCACCGAGACCACCGATCGTGACCAGCAATATCAGGCCGAAGTCGCCGGCGATATGCAGTTGCTGCTCGACGAGTCCCAGGAGCGTCAGCAGGCCGAAAACCAGGCTGCCCGCGAGCTCGATTTCTCGCCTGCTGACGTGGTCCGTCCCGGCGCGATCGTCAGCGTCGACGGGCGCCGCTATGTGGTCGGAGTCGTCGTCGACGAGGTCACCGTCGACGGCCAGACCTACGCCGGCATCTCGACCGACGCCCCGCTCTACGAAGCCATCGAGGGCAAGCAGGCCGGAGACTCTTTCGAGCTGAACGGCAAGACTCAGACCATCGACTTCGTCGCCTAATCATGAATAGCTCGGACAACTTGCGCCAACATGGCCCCATGGATGCTTCTACCGGGACGAGTTGGTTCGAGGAGATGGATCGACAGGGTCTGGTTATCCATCCGGTCTCCGATCCTGCGCCCTTCGAGGAGACGGAGCAGTCTTCGGTGTCTCGGACTGACGAAGAGATACTTGAGCTTGTGAACCGGGTACGTTCAGATCGCCTGTAATGAGGCGTCATCGAATTCGAGTGGCAGCACATAGGAGAACAATGAGCCGTTCGGAGCAGGTGACCACTGAGGTCGCCGTCACCCAGCCGCCGCAGATTCGTCAAGAACCATTCGCGCGGGCTTGCTACGCCGTCGTCGCGGTGCTCGGGTTGATCGCGCTGGGTCTGTCGATTCGTAACGGCATCATCGGCCCCTCGACGATCCCCGACGGGGCTGGCTACAGCCACGTCTTCCCGGCGGGTTGGCCCAACGTGCTTAACCAGTTCATGTACTTCACGTTCATGTCGAATCTGCTGGTGGTGATCGCCGCCGCCTGGCTCGCGATCAAGCCGCGGACGAATTCCGAGCTACTGCACGTGCTGAATATTTGCGCGCTGGTCTGCATCATGGTGACCGGCATTGTGTTCAACTTCCTGCTGCGCAATGACGACCCGATGAGCCCCCTGAAGCGCTTCCACGACACCATCCAGCACATCTTCATCCCCATCGTCTTTCCGCTGTTGTGGCTGATCTTCGGCCCCATTGGACGGGTCAGCTGGCGACGGATCGCCTGGTCGACGGTCATTCCGCTGGCGTGGTTGGTGACGACGCTGGTCCGCGGTGAGCTCTTGGACTGGTATCCGTACTCAATCTTGGACGTCCCCAAGCTCGGTTACGGCCCAGTCTTGGCTTACGTGGCAGGAATCTTGGTGCTCTACCTCGTCCTAGCGACGGCGCTATGGGGCATCGATCGAGCCCGATCCCGTCGTACCGAGAATCTGATTCGAGAGCGCTCAGTCTGAGTCGGATTCCTTAGATCGGCCGCTCTACCTGCCGCCTTGTAGGCGGTTGGCTAGGTCGTATGGCAGGCCTTTCGCGGCTGCCACTTCGAACCGCAGCTTTTCGCTTTGCAGTGCGGCTAGTTGTTGTTCGGCCTTCGCGGTGGCCTTCTCCAGATCGGTTTTGCCTTGGTCGGCTATCTCTTGGAGTCGGGTGGTGGCTGCTTGCAGCTGGCGTTCGGCTTCGCGTCGTGCCCGGCGTTCAGCATCCAAAGCTTTCTTCCCACCCTCGCCTAGCTGCTCGTCGTTGCGCTGCTGCTCTTGCGGTTGCTGCTCGACGGCATTGTTGTCGGCTGGTTGGGTGTTCGGGGTGGTGGTTTCGTCAGCCATCGCGGCTTCCTTTCAGGTTTTGGGCATAAGAAAACCCGCAAGCGGTTTGCTTGCGGGTCGAGAACCAGATGTTCTACTAGGCGGCGACTGATGACGCCTTGTCTAAGACGCGTTGTGCCAAAACCTTGTCAACGGGATAGAAATCCTTCATCAGGCTCTTTAAGTCTTCGACGTCACGAGCTGTCATCAACTGTGGAGCGGCTTCGAGCGCACAAATGAGCGCGGCCTCTTCTTCGCCGCAGCGGAAGTCGTCTTCGATGGCTTGCATCGCGTCGCCGTGTACGTAGGGCCTGGCACGATTCATTACATCCAGCGCGAACGCCTCCAGGGTTCTCGTCATGACGCCTCTCCGTGTGGCGGGTAGGAATTCCAAAAGATCGGCGGATCTGTGTCGACCCGCACATGGGACCATGCCAAGACCTGCTGGACAACCTTTTCGAATCCAAGTTTATCCCCAAACGGCGTTATTTCGTGTGGTTCTTGGAGCGAGAGGTGAATCGCTCGTTGGATGTCTTCGTCGGACCACGACGGTGGAAACCAAGTTTTCCCCGGGACCTTGGAGCCATGCCGATGCTTTGACAGGACGCGCTCCATATCAGCAGCATCCGGCAGGGGGCATTCGGATGGTTTGAACGGTACTCGGTTCCCGTCTGTCATTCTGGGGTAATCGTCGCGCTCTCGGTCGTCCCACGGTAGCGTGAGTCGGCGCTTGCCGCCGCCCCCCTTTGTTGCCTCCTGACGATCCAGTCTGCGTTTCAGGTTTGCGGGCATCGTTGATAACGCCTTCGCCGAGCTCACGCATTTTGGACGTGTTGTCCGGGCTTGCCGGGATGCCGTCGTCTTTGCAGGCCTGCACCGCGTCGTAATACAGGTCGGAGTAGGCCTGCTCTTTAGCGCTCGGTTCCCACTCGCCCAGCACCTCAGCGACCGTGCAGCCACAAAGGTCATGAAACTTCGATCCGATCGAGCGTTTGCCTTTGGACCGCAGATATCCGGTTTTGCGTCCGTTCTTGGTGCGCCCGACGACATACATCGCAGACTCGGCGGTGCGGTAATCCTCGCGGGTGGCCAGGATCGCGCAGAAAGTGCACGGGTTACCGTCGGTCACTCGCCGAAATCGTGTTTCATTGGCGATAGCCGACATCTCTAAAGTGTCTCGACCGGCGCGCAAGATCGAGCTTTGCTCGAAGCCTGCGTATTTGCCGACGATCTGCTCGAATCGCTGCTCGAAGCCGGATTGCAGCTTACGTGCAGCGCGAAGCTCGTCCGCTGCTGCGCCAGCGCGTCCAATGGCCCGCTCCGGGCTGAATTGGGCGACGATCGGCTCTTCGTGGCGCCCTTCGGGGGCAGCTAACATCCGATGTGCTTCTATCGTTCGCGCCATCATCTCGGCGGCGCGTTCGTGATTCATTTTTGAGATCGCGGCCCAAGCCTCGACAACCAAATCTTTTTTAGCCGCGAAGATCGCTTCAGCCGAAGGCGTTTCGCCGTCAATGAGAAGCGGATACAGTGGCGCCCCGTCTAGCTACGCCATGAGTGACGAAACGTTGAGTCAGCAAAGCGAAACTTGCGCACAGAGTGCAGCTGTCACTCTGTAACGCCTGAGGCCGGAATAGCTTCAAACGCAAAAAGACCCCGCGCGATACGCGGGGTCTTTCATTTGTTAGTTCGCGTCAGCTTGGGCTTCGATCCACGCGTAGATCGTTGGCCTAGCGACTCCGACGGCGGTGGCGAGCTTTGAGATCGGCACGCCACCCTCGTGAGCGTCGCGGATGGTCGACTTCAGGTGAGCTTCGGCTTTGTCGAAGGCTTCCTTAGCAGCTTCGACGTCTCGTAGGTTGCTCATAGCTCGTCGACCACCTTGATGGCCAGCATCGTGACAGCAGATCCGCATACCGCCCATGCCAGTCCGCGCACGAACTGGTTCTTGTTCATTAGCGCCACAGTCGCCGGAAATAGGACGCTAGTGACGTCGCGCAGGTCGATGATCTTGATGATCTTCTCCATGAGGATCCCTTTCCGATCGGCCAGTAAAGTTAATACAGTTTACACTGTAGTAATGGCAACTTCAATTATACCAAATAAGTTGCGCGCTAGCTCAAAGTATCTAGCCAGCTTCACCGCCCCGTTTTCCATTCATTGATTCGCCCGCTAATCAACAAGAGCCCTTGGAAGTAAAGACCCATAGATTAACGGATGAAACGTAAGGAGGTGATCCGGAAGCTCAAGAACATCGCGGCCGAACACGGCTAGGAGATCAGCTTCCGAGAAGGCGGTTCACACATGCCGAAGAAGTCAAGCCGAGAGGTAGAATCGCCATCATGAGTTCGGGGCTTTCTATAGAAGAACGCCAAGCGTTCGAAGATATCGAATACGACACATACAGGCTATTGGATGGCCATCTGCTTCAGCTGAGCTCAGGAGAACGAGGAGTTCTTGCTGATTTCTTGAGCCAGCGCCAGTGCGTTCCCGCTCTCGCATTCGCTCTCAAAGCCTTCGAAGAACGTAAGATTCAAGCCGATCCGGAGGCTGTTCAAAAAGCACTTAAATGGCTAGACGGTGACGAGTGGTGATTTTCCAGAGACATCCTAAAGAAAGAAAACCCGCTGGGAAACTTTCCGTGCGGGTTTTCTCATGCCCAGATTGAACTCGCGAGATGCGAGTTGCTCATATAAAGGAGAATCCGTGATGGAAACCCAGGCTGCTGGCAACCAGTTCTTAGGTGTCTCGTTTTCGGTCCCTCGGGTCCATGGGTAGTAGGACTGTTAACCTCCACGATCAACATCGCAGCCGTCCTTAACGCCATTAGGTTGGCCATTTTTGGGCATACCTGGGGCATATCGGGAGACGGGAAAATTTCTTTCATTCACGCCATGACTAGGCGTTTTACCGGTGGAGGATAGGGGACTCGAACCCCTGACTTCCAGCTTGCAAAGCTAGCACTCTACCAACTGAGTTAATCCCCCAAGAAGATGGCAGCCTCGTCAGTATAGCGGCACTCGTGCGTTCCTCAGAAACTGGCCCATTAGTGGCGGTGAGTAGGCTAAATGCGTGCAAACTCAGCGCGATTACCTCAGCTATGCCCTGCAGCGGCGCCATGTCCTAGAAGGCATGCGCGCGCCGGGGGCTGCGCTGCGCTCGAATCCTTGTGACGCAGAACCGCTGCTGATCCGCTCAGCGCTGCATCACGGCGAGTTGCTCGACTACGGTTGCCCGGTCTGCAAGAGCGATCGGCTGCTGAAACTGAACTATGTCTTTGGCGCGCAACTTGGCCAATACTCCGGACGCATCAAGTCGACCGAAGAGCTCGTCGAGATGGAAAGCCAATTCGGCGAATTCCGCGTGCATGTCGTTGAAGTTTGCCCAGATTGTCGGTGGAATCACATGATCGAGAGCTATTCGCTGGGCGATGGCGTCAAACGTCGACCGCCGCGTCGACAACAGACTGTGGAGGACATCTATGGCTGAGGCGAAAAAGCCGCGGGGCGGCGCACAAGGCAAGCCCAGCGAGCCTTACAAGCCGAAACGTGCCGCGGCAGACCCTGCGTCAGCTAAGCGTTCCTCCGCGAAATCATCTGCCAAGTCGAGTTCCGCTAAGTCGGCGGGCAAGACGTCAGCCGGCAAGAAGTCGTCGACCGCAAAGTCGGCCGCTGCCAAGAGCAGGACTAGTTCCACGAAGAAAGCGACGAGTAAATCCGCCGCGAAATCGTCGACTAAAAAGAGTTCAGGCCAAAAGACCGCCGCGAGCGGCAAGGGTGTCAGTTCGCGCGGCCGTCGCAAAGCCAAGCCGATGACGCGATTTTTTCGCGGCCTCGGGATCGTGTTGTTGACGCTCGCGATCATCGTCACCGTCGGCGGCATCATCTTCTATGAGCGCACTGAATTGCCCGACCCGAATGCGGATTTCACGACGCAGACCACGACGGTTTATTACTCCGATGGCAGCTCTGAAATTGGCCGCCTAGCGATTCAAAATCGTGAAGTAATCGATTACGAGCAAATGCCGCAGGAAATTAAAGACGCGATCGTCGCCGCCGAGGACCGCACTTTTTGGACCAACTCCGGCATCGACATCAAAGGCATGGCTCGGGCGCTGTGGAATATCTTGCGTGGTCAAGATATTCAAGGCGGTTCGACGATCACCCAGCAATACATCAAGATCCGTTATCTGACTAGTGATCAAACGCTCAGCCGAAAATTCCGGGAATTGGCGTTGGCGGTCAAGATGAATCAGTCGGACTCTAAACAAGATGTGCTCGCCGGTTATCTCAACACGATCTATTTCGGGCGCGGCGCTTACGGCGTAGAAGCCGCGGCGCAAACCTTCTTCGGTATTCCGGCTAATCAAATGAGCCTCGCGCAGGCTGCCACGCTTTCGGCAATGGTCAATAGCCCAAGCGCCCTGGACCCGGCTAACGGCCCGCAAGCCGAGGCGCAATTGCTCGAACGCTACAACTACGTGCTCGAAGGCATGCGGACGATGGGCACCATCGACCAGGCCCAGTTGGATGCCAACTACGACAAATTGCCGAAATTCGCTGATATTCAGGCGACCAATATTTATGGCGGTCCGGGTGGATTCTTGTTGCAAATGGCGACCGAAGAATTGCTCGGTAAAGGTTTCAGTGAAAACCAAATTCAAGGTGGCGGCCTGCAAATCGTCACCACTTTTGACGCCGCCAAACAGCGCGCAGCGCAAGAAGCGGTCGAAAAGAATGTGCAAAAGGCCGTCGATAATGCTGCTCCGCTGCGCAATCCAGACGGCACCATCATGCGCGACGCAGCCGGCAATCCAATGAAGCCAGACATCAACCAACTGCATGTCGGCTTGGCCTCTATTGACGTCAAGACCGGCGCTGTCGTCGCGCTCTATGGTGGCCCTGATTTCGTCGCCAATTCACGAAATTGGGCCACGACGCCGCGTTATGCCGCGTCGACTTTCAAGGTCTATGGCGTGCTCGCCGGGCTGCGCAATGGTTTCAGCCTCAATACGGTCTTGCGCGGCAGCACCTACACCCCCAAGGGTGATTCGGTACCAGTGCAAAATGATTCGGGCTACAACTACGGCCCGATCACGTTGATGAAGGCCACCCAAGATTCGGTCAATACCGCCTTCGTCGACCTAATCGATCAGATCCCGGACGGCAACGCTGAGCTGATCCGAGCAGCCAATGACGCAGGCGTCCCGACCCACTCGTCGTGGACTGCGCAAGGCGGCCGACTCGTACTGGGCGAAGGCGAAGTGTCCGCCTTGCAAAACACCGTCGGCTTCGCCACCATCGCCAACCAAGGCATGCGGATGCCCACGCATGTCGTCGAACAGGTCAAAGACTCGCACGGCAATGTCATTTACAGCGCCCCCAAGACCGGCACGCAAGCTATCGAAAACAATGTCGCCCGAGACACCATTCACGCGCTGCACGGCGCAGTGGCCGGCAGCACTATCAACGCTGTTGACGGCCGAGACGTCGCCGGCAAGACCGGCACCGAAGGCATCGCAGTTGGCCAAGATCTAGGCGGGGGACAGCGCGTCGAAAAGCAGATCACGCGCGCCGCCTGGCTAAGCGGTTTCACCGCAGACATCGCCACCTCGGTATTGATGGTCGCCGGCGAGGATGGCAACGGCAACCTAGACCCATACGCGCCGCCTGGTTATGTCGCTTTTTACGGCGCGAGCTATCCGACGACGATCTGGAATGACTACATGCGCGAAGCCGTCAAGGGCTCGCCGCATAACGCGTTCCCAAAGCCGGCCTATATTCAGCAGACGGTGCGCCCTCAGCAGCCGGTTTACGTCCCGCCAGCTGAACCGACCACTAGCGAACCAGAGTCACCGACCCCAGAACCGGCACCCAGCGAGCAGCCGACCACCGCGCCGGTTTCAGAGCCACCGACGGTGGAACAACCACCCGAGCCGACCGCGTCCGCTCCAGCCACCCAAGCTCCGCAACCGCAGCCGACAGCGACGGCGACCAGCAGCTGACCGCTCCGCCAGCCTGCATCACTGCTCGATCGTCATCCACGCATCGCCGCGGGCGCGCAACCATAACGTCAATCCGCGGGCGCCATAGTAGATCCATGCATAACTGACCCAAAGCCATAGCAGCCCCGGTTGACCGTGCCCGTGCCAACCAACCAGCAGCAAGAACGGCAGATAGATCACCAGATTGACCACACCGGTCCAAGCCAGGTAGATCCCGTCGCCTGCGCCGATCAGTACGCCATCCAAGACGTAGACCAAGCCCGCCAAGGGCAACGCGCTGGCTGCGATCAAGAATGCGAACATCGCCATCCGGCGGGCATCCGCATCGCCGACGAAAATCCGCGGCAACAGAGGCGACAGCAAAGCGATCGCCACGCCGAGCGCGACACCGACCCCGCTGCCCCAACGCACGCACTGATTGAGCAGCTGGCGGGTCTGCTCGCGTCGTCCAGCGCCCAAAGATTCACCGATCAAGGTCTGCGCCGCGATCGCGATCGCATCCAAGCCATTAGCTAGCCAAAACCACGACGACAAGACGATTTGATGGGCCGACAACGCGATGACGCCTAACGATGTCGCCGCCCACAACGTGACCAATAATGCGATCCGCATCGCCAAGGTGCGCACGAACAGCGGCCAACCGCCAGCACCAACCCGTCGAAAGCCCGCCAAGCTGGGACGAAGCTCGCTCCTGGGCACCTTACGCAGCAGGCTGATCGTCAGCATGATCGCAATGCAGCTTTCTGCCAGCGCTGTGCCCGCTCCTGAGCCAGTCACGCCCCAATCCAAGCCGTAGATCAAGATCGCATTGAAGATGACGTTGGCGATCGCGCCCAAGACCGTCACCACCAGCACGACCTTGACCCGCGAGAAACCGCGCAGCGCTCCGGTCGCCGCGTAGACCACGAGCATGCCGACGATGCCCGGCGCCGCAGCACGCAGGTAGCCGTCCGCCAATGGCGCGACGGCCGGATCGGTGCCTAAGACGCGCACGACCCACGGTCCTGCCGCATAGACCCCAGCTGCCGCCAAGACACCGATGAACAGCGCGAACCATATCCCCTCGACGCTGTAGCGCAGCGCGTCGGTGCGTCGTCCAGCGCCCACCGCGCGAGCGACCGCCGCAGTCGTCGCATAGGCCAAAAAGATCGATAGGCCAACGACTGTCGTGACCACCGTCGAGCCGGCTGCCAAAGCAGCCAACGCTTCAGGGCCCAGGTGGCCCACCATCGCGGTATCGATCAAGACCATCGTCGGCTGAGCTAGCAGCGCGCCGAGGGTAGGCACCGCCAAGGCGAGCAATCTGCGGCTGGTCTGGTCCACTCGCAGCACTCTAGGCGCAATCAGTTGTCGATCAGCGCCTCGTCCAGCCCAAGGCAACGAGCGACAAAGTGGAGCTGTCCAAAAAATGCGACGCTGAGAAAAGATTGCAACAATTGCGTCCATGACGGCTGTGCTGGAAACCCCGGAGTTGACCGGACGCATCGGCGGACCGCTTGGTAGGCGCGCAGCCAAGCGCGGTCCATGGTTTGATCCAGCACGGTTCGCGTTACCGCTGGCGGGATTGACGATGGCGCTTTGCTTGTTGCGTCAGGTGCCTTGCCGGCCACTGCCCGGAGATTTCCCGAACGCCTACAAACGGCTTTGCTATAGCGATATTCAATCGCACTATTTCGCGCGCGGCCTGGCCACCGGCAGTGGCATCTACGAGGGCCAGACTTTGGAGTACTCGCCGTTGTTCGGCTACCTGGTGCAGCTCAGCCGCTGGGTCGCCGGATTCTTCTCCGCGCAGGCCGCTGACACTCCGTTCGAAGACCAGATAAGAGCGTCGACCGCGTTCGTGGTCACCAGCGCAGTCGTGCTGTCGATCTTTTTCCTCGCGACGGTCGCGGCCCACGTGGCGATGGGCAATGAATCGGCCACCACGGCTACCGACGGCGTCCACGTGCGCTCCTGGGACGGGCTGCTGATCGCGATCAGCCCCGTCGTCTTTTTCGCTGGTTTGATCAGCTGGGACCTGATGGCGGTCGGGCTCGCGTCACTGGCGCTACTGGCTTGGGCGAAACGAAATCCCGCGCTGGCTGGGCTTTGTTTCGGCTTGGCTTGCGCAGCGAGGCTCTACCCCTTGGCCATCTTGCTTGGCTTGGGTCTGCTGTGCCTGCGCGCTGGGAAGCTCAAATCCTGGCTGACGACCCTTGGCGTCGCGGCAGGAACGTTCGCGCTGGTCAACCTCCCGGTCATCGTCATGAACTTCGACGGCTGGGTTGGCTATTGGCGTACGGCATTAGACCGCACGAACGCCGATCTCGGCTCATTTTGGTACGTGCTCGAGCTGGCCGGCATCAACGTTCCCGCGCTGAACGTCTTCGTCTTTGGCGCGATGGCGCTGGCCTGGATTGGGCTGGCATATCTGGTCTTACGTGCCCCGCGGCGACCCCGGCTTGGACAGGTCGCCTGCCTGGCCGTGCTGGCCTTCTTGATCTTCAGTAAGGGCTATCCGCCGCAGTTCGCGTTGTGGCTGGTGCCGCTAGTGGTCTTGGCTCGTCCGCAGATCGTTGACGTCGCAATCTGGTCGGTCGGCGAAGTCATCTACTATTTCGCGGTCTGGGGCTTCCTGGACGGCGGCATTGGACGCGGCAGCTCCGGCGAATGGCTCTATTGGCTGGCTATCGGCCTGCGCATCTGCACTCAGTTGTGGCTTGCGCTGCGGATCCTTGACGACATCAACCGGCCCTGGGAGGACCCCGTGCGGACACCTTTCGTCGACGATCCCATCGGCGGCGAACTGGACCATGCCAATGACGTCGAATGGGCCGCTGGGCTGGCGGCCGCGCCCGTCGACGAACAACCGAGCCGGGCCGCATGAGCCCCACGAAGACCGCTGAACAGCGCGATCCACAAGGCCGTGCGCTGGTCGCTGCGTCCTGGACTGCCTCACGGCTGCTGATCTTGACCATCATCTTGGTGACGGTCAACACCACCGACGCGACTTTCGCTGACGCAGTCAGCCGCTGGGATGTGCAGCATTTCATGCAGATCGCCCAAAACGGCTACGTCGATCCGAAAGACGTCGCCTTCTTCCCCGGGCTGCCGTTGCTGCTGCGCGCCTTTCAGCTGCTCGGAATTCCGCTGTGGCTAGCAGGTTTATCGATTTCGCTGGTCAGCTCCGCGTTGGCGACCGCAGCGCTCTATCGGCTCTACGGCACCGCCGCGGCATGCCTGTGGACGATCGCTCCGATGACGGTGTTCACCTTCGTGCCCTACACCGAAGCGCCCTTCTGTGCCGCCGCTTTCTGGGCTTGGGAGCGCGCCCGTAATGACCGTTGGTCGCAAGCTGGTCTGCTGGCAGCGATCGCCTGCTCGTTACGAATCTCTGGGCTCTTCTTGGTCGCTGGCTTGGGCATCTTGGCGCTGACCAGATCAGCTCGGGAAATGGCTGACGACGTCGAGGCAGATAAGCCCTTCATGGCGAGGATTCGGGACGCCGCGTGGCTGCTGCTGCCCGCCGCGGTGATCGTCGGATATGTGGTCTTTTTACACGGCCAGACTGGCTCGTGGCGGGCATGGTTTGACGCGCAAAGCGCGGGCTGGCAGCGTTCGCTGGGTTGGCCGTGGGAAGGTTTCCAAGGCACCTGGCCAATGACCAAGGACGCCAATTGGCCCGGCCGTCCCGAGGTGGCGCCGATGTTCCGGCTCGAACTTTGCGCCGCCGTCATCGGCTACCTGGGGCTCGTGGTCGCCTTGCTCCAACGCCGCTGGGGTGAGATGACCTGGCTAGCTGCGAACCTGGTTGGCTTGACCTTCTCGACCTGGTTCATTTCGGTGACGCGCGGCGTGCTGATCTGGTTCCCGATCTATCGGATGCTCGGTGACGCGTTAGCTTGGCGGCCAGCTAATAAGACCGCCCGTCAAGTGGTCCGGCTGGGCTGGCTGGTGCTGCTAGCTGCAGACCTTTGCCTGCTGGGCTGGTGGACGTACACCTTCGCCCGCGGCGGCTGGGCCAGCTGAACGCAGCCGCCTAAAACTTCCCCGACGTTCAGCGCGCTACTACTTATCTGCCTCGTGCAAGGCGCGCTGAATGCCTAGCATCGTCTCGACCAGCGCCGCATTGATGATTTCGCGCTGATCTGCGGGGTGGCCGTCACGTACCCAGGCGAAGACCGTGCGTGCCCAGCCCGCGATGCAACTTTCGACCATGACCGGAACCCTGCTGAATTCCTCAGGCAATATCCGGTCTGCGATCGTCATGCCGTAGTTGACCCAATTTTCCCGGATCTGGCCGGCGGCTGCGGGCTCGCGGACGGCAGAAAGCAATTTGGTTTGGAGCTGGCGATCAGTGGAGAAATAGTCCATCGACGCATTCGAAATTTCTTTAGCAGCGGCATACCAAGGCAGGTCGGGCGCAATATTCGCCAAATTATTTTCGATGGTCTCAAATGTCTCGCTGAAAGCTTTCTGCAATGCCTCCGTGTATAGCGCGGACTTGCTGGGAAAATAGCGATAAACCAATGCCTCAGAGCCCTGCACACGTTCAGCTATCTGCGCGACAGAGACAGTGTCGTAGCCCTGCTCTGCGAACATCTCCGTCGCGGCATCGATGATCATCGCGCGCCGCACCGTCGGGTCCATGCGCAGCCGTTGTCGCTTGTCAGTACGAGGCAAGGTCCAATCCCACCAATCTGTTCAAAACAAGATCTAAATGAACTGAATTAAGCCGAATGTCGCAAATCTGCGTAGTCCGAATTTTGCTGCAAAAAATCTGCGGTAAATGGGCAAATCGGGACGACTTTAATCCCCCTGGCACGCAAATCGTCGAGTGCGAATTTCGTCAATCTCGAGGCCAAGCCTTGACCCCGGAAGTTAGGTTCGGTGCCGGTGTGATCAATCGCGACCAGATTGGCGTCGAGTTCCCGATAGTTTATTTCACCAGCTAGCTCGCCGGCGAAGTCCTTAGCCACGTAGCGATGGCCCTGCTGGTCATGGCTGAATGTGAAATCTGACATTTCGATTCGTGAATTCCTATTGATTAAACCCGGACCAAACCGCCGGCATCGTCGTAGCCATCGGCGTCCCAGTCGTCGAACCAGTCGCCGTGTCCGCCGAGATAACGGAAGTGCGCGACGGTGCCTGCGGCCAACGTCACCGTCGTCGAAAGGGAACCGTCCGGGCGCTGCTTCATCGGGTTGAGCCATGGGTTCCAGTCGTTGAAATCCCCGACCACGCTGATCGGCGCGCTTGGATGATCTGCGGGTAGCAAGAATGTGACGGCGACCCGGCCGTCAGCTTCAGACTCTTTTCGCAGCATTGCGGTAACCCCTTTGGTAGTGACCCCAACTTGATTGTACGGCTACTGAGGCGCACTTGACTCACTAGGGGGATAGTCTGGCAGCCATGCAGCCTGATTTCACGTCCCCCAAATCTTCTTCGACAAGCGCACGTCCAGATAGCGAGCTAGACCGGCTCGCAGAAAGCTGGCTCGCTCAGCAGATCGAACTGGAGCCAGAGCTGCGCGTCTCGCTGGGCGTGGCTGGCGACAAGACCCAGTACGCCGATTACTCGCCGTCCGGCATTGCAGCCCAACGCGCCGCAGCAGCTGCGATGCTCGCCCAAGTCGAGCAGTGCCCGGCCGTCGATGACGTCGACGAAGTTACCAAGCTGGAATTGCAGCGCACCTTGGCGCTGCAGATCGAAGGCATTGACGCGGGTCTGCCGCTGCGTGAGGTAAACAACATCGCCACCCCGGCGCACAGCGCCCGTTCGATCTTTGATCTGATGCCGCAAGCCAGCGCAGCGGATTTCGAGCAGATCGCGGCTCGGATGCGCAATGTGCCTGCCGCGCTCGACGGCTATCGCCAGACCCTGACTGAAGGCGTCAACCGCGGCGTCGTCGCGGCGCGTCGCCAGGTCGAGCAATTGGCGACGCAGACCGCTGCCTACGCGAAGGCTGATGGATTCTTCACCGAGCTGGCTGAAACCGACGTCGAGTTGCCCGACAGTTTGCGTACCGAACTGCGTGCAGCCGCCGCGCAGGCAGCACAAAGTTATGCCGCGTTGAGCGATTTCCTGCGTGACCAGGTGCTGCCTGCCGCCGACCCCAATGACGCCGTCGGTCGTGAGCTCTATCAACTGCAATCGCGGCGCTTCCTGGGTTCGACGGTCGACCTGGACGAGACCTATCAGTGGGGCCTCGAAGAGCTCGCCAGGATGCGCGATCTGCAAGATCAGACGGCCGCCGAATTGGGCCATGACAACGCCAAACAGGCCGCTGCTGCACTGGACGCGGACCCCCAATTCTTGTTGCCAAACGCGCAAGCATTCCGTACCTGGATGCAGCAACGCGCTGACGAAGCCGTCGCAGCCTTGGACGGCAGCCACTTCGAATTCACCGAGCAGATGCGCGTCATCGAATGCTGCATCGCCCCGACCCAAGAAGGTGGGGTCTACTACACCGAACCCAGTGACGACTTCAGCCGCCCGGGACGAATGTGGTGGTCGGTGCCCGAAGGTAAGACCATTTTTGCGACCTGGCAGGAGCTGACCACCGTCTATCACGAGGGCGTGCCAGGCCACCACATGCAGTTTGCTACCGCGGTGGCCAACAAGGAATTGAACGCTTGGCGACGCGCCAATTGGTGCTCGGGGCACGGCGAAGGCTGGGCGCTATACGCCGAGAAGCTGATGCTGGAGCTGGGTTTCCTCGACCACCCTGCCTATCGGCTCGGCATGTTGGACGGTCAACGGATGCGAGCAGCCCGCGTCATCCTCGACATCGGCGTGCATCTGGGCAAGCCAGCTCCCGCGCAATTCGCTCCCGCCGGCTTCGAGGCAGACGGCAAGCCCTGGAATTTCGAATTCGCGAGGGCTTTCTTCGCCTCGCAGGTCAGCGACTCACCACAGACCGTCGACTTCGAAGTCAACCGCTACTTCGGCTGGCCCGGACAGGCGCCGGCCTACAAGATCGGCCAACGCATCTGGGAACAACTACGCGAGACTGCCGAATCGAAACCCGATTTCAACTTGAAGGCCTGGCACACCAAGGCGCTGCGCTTGGGCGGCATCGGCCTGGACAGCCTGCAAAAAGCGATGGCCTAGCAGCAATTTCAGCTGCTGCCGGGGCGACGCGACGGGCTGCGTAGCCGAATCAATCGATGCCTTTGCCGTGGCAATTTCGACTGGATTTTCCGTCTCGGGCGTCGCTGCCGGCCTAGCCTTAGAGCATTGGACCAACGATAGGCACTGTCATGACCATAGAGGGTATCGAAGGCTTCGTCCGCGATGGCGCCACCTGGGCGCTGTATAACCAATTCAAGTTCATGAACTATCAGGAAGAGCGCATCGGCGAGGGCGGCGACTTCGCGGTCGATATGCAGACCCAGACGATCGAATTCACCGGCCAACGCGGCTCTATTAGGGGCCGATTTGAGGCCCTGGCCTCGTTCGCGCCCGGACCGCGTTCGATGCTGTGGACGTGGGCGATGGGCCACGAGACCGACGAGGGACGTCGGCTGCGCGACTGGGGCCAAGCCAACGGCGTCGGTTGGCTGACCCAACCAGAACTGCCCATCAGCACCGCCGCGCAAGGCGACGAACTGGTCAACCAGGTGCGTCAAACGGTCCATGACGTGGCTGCTGCGATCTCGGCCATCAGCGGACTCGCCCCGTATTACAGCGCCCCGACCGGTCAAGGCAATTACATCCTCGGCTTCATTCACCTCGACGATTACCCAGCGCCGAGGATCGACCAGACCCTGCCGCGGCTGTTGGGGGCTGCGTTCCAAAATCAGCCTGGCGTCGACCATCGACCAGGTGCGCAGCGTTTCGCGCAGCTAGCGAAATTCCAATATCACTGGGCCGACGGTGGCCTAGTCATGAACGATCCGCAGACCGGGGGCGCGGTCCAGCTGAGCTTCACCGAACAAGATTGGCTCAATGGGTTGAAAGCGTCCTTGGGTTCGCCAGAACAGCGCTGAGTCGGCCGGCTGCAGCGATCCTTCGTCAATTCCACTTGAGAGAGCCAGATGACCCGCGACCCGCGTCCCCCGATGCCGCAAGCCACCCAGCCCACCCAACAATCGTCAAGCCGGCGAACGATTCCGCTCGCCGTAGCGATCGTGGTAATGGTGGCCGCGCTGTTCATCGTCCCGCGGCTGCTTGGTGGTGGCGAATTCCGCGACGCGGGGGATGTGCAAAAGCAGTGGGCGACGCTGAGCAAAGACATCGCCGGCAAAGACATCGAAGCCGACCAAGTCGTGCAATTGGATTGGGTGCAATATTTCGACCGGCAAGACCAGCCCGGCAATTTCTGGCTGAACGCGCATTACGTCGAGGGTGATCAAGTAGCCCAGCGCTGGCTGCTCGATGACGCCCAGGGTCCGCGTCCGCGTCGCATCGAGGACGCACCGCGCCAGGTGACCACTGATGACCTGTCTGCGCTGCAACAATTTGCTGACGCCTTCAGCTGCCCGGACGGGCAGTTCGCTGGGATCGCGATGCGCTTCTTGCCCGACGGCAAGGCGATGTTGATGGGCGGCTGCGGCGAGGGCTACAACCTGGCCGGCGAGGGCTATCAGCACGTCCAAATTGACGGTCAGCGATACGCTGTGCAGAGCAAGGATCTAAAAGACAATGTGCACGCCAGCCTCGGTCTAGCCAAACATCTGATGCCAGATGGCATCAGCTTGTTTGAAGTGACGACCGTGGGCCACACGAGCTTTGGGACGACCAGCCAGGGCTGCACGCTGCGCGTCCGGACGCCGCTGCAAAAGACCACGTTGACTAGCGAATTCTTAGGCTGCGACGCGACGCAGAATATCTCTGGTCCGCTGCTCGACCCGGCCAATATCGACCCGCAGCAGGCTGCCGACGCCGCAGCCGCCGCAGCACAAGACGCGGGTTACCAGACCAGCCCATATAGCAGGCTGATGATCGTGCCGACCAGCCAGCAGCAGTGGCGGGCGGTCGTCCAACCAAATCAAGCCCAAGACCAGACCTTGTCCTATGACATGCAAGGTAAGCGGCTGGGCTGAATCAAAGCTTTAGCTCAGTAGCCATGACGACGCGGCAATGTGGGACGATGGACCAATGAGACATCTGTTGACGTTGACGGACTGGGTCAAAGAGGACTTTTTCGCCGTCTTTGAGCTAGCAGAGAAGCTGGCGACGATGACCGACGAGCCGCTGAAGGGCCATTCGATCGCGCTATTCGCGCCCACTTCGTCGGTCTTTTGGCGTTCGATGGCTGAGCACGCCATCGATTCGTTAGGTGCGCACGCAATCGTCTTAGATTCTGAGGTCTTGGAACGCAACGAAGACCCGCGCGACTTCACTGGTCTATTGGGCAATTTCGCGTCGGCGATGTTGGTGCGGCACCCGAACCTGTCGATCGTGCGGACCCTCGCCGCAGCTAGCGACATCCCCTGCATCGTGACGATGTCTGACCGCAATAATCCCACCGAGGTGCTCTCAGACATTTACCAAATTTCGCGCCGACGAGAAGATTGGCGCGAGCTGAACTACATCTTCGTCGGGCCCGATTCAGCACACGCGCGCGGGTGGATCGAAGCCTCTCGAGTGTTCGGCATCAAGGTCCGTCAGGTTTGCCCACGCGGCTTCCAAACCTCCGGATCACTGTTCTGGGAAGACCTGCCCAAGGCGATCTCGAATGCTGACGTCGTCATCACCCGCTCAGCGCCGCTGCGACATCGCGCGGACTTCGCGAAATATCAAATAACCGCTGAATTGATGGAGACGGCCCGCCCAGGCGCGTTGTTGCTGCCGCTGCCGACCTTCGTCCGCGGCGATGAAGTGACCGAGGACGCGCTCAATGGCCCCTGGTATCCGGGCTCGGAGTTCAAGAAGTCAATGGCGCCGATCCAGATGGCGATCATCTTGGTGTGCATGGGATTGGCCGAATTGCCGCCGCGTGGGTCGCGTCAAAAGCATCGTCCCCATGAGATCGACGCCAGGCACGCCATAGAACTGCCGCCAGCTGCTCAAGCCACCGAATCCGACGGCCACGACTAAGGGCGATCGGCCGGCCTATCATTACTAAGCAGTCAACGTCGACGAGGAGTAAAGGCGATGTCCACTGAACACGCGCCCATCGCGAAAGCCGAAGCGGCCGTCCAAAGCCCAACGCTGACGACCGAACTGATCGGTGGCGCGCTCGGCCTCGTCGCTGCCGTCGCATTGCCGCAAATCTTTCACCTGATCGGCCTGGCGTCTGGCACCGGCAATGTGGCCGGCACGGTTTGGCTACCGATGCACCTACCGGTGATCTTCGTCGGCTTGCTGCTCGGCTGGCGGGTCGGACTAGTGACCGGCCTAGCCGCGCCGCTGATCAGCTTCTTTTTGACGGGCATGCCGTCGGTGGTGTTGCTGCCTTTCATGGTCATCGAATTGGCCGTCTACGGCGCAAGCGCCGGCCTGCTGCGGGACGTGAAACTGCCCAATATCGTCAAGGTGCTGATCGTCCAGGTCGCCGGCCGACTGATCCGCGCCGCCGCGATCTTCGTCGGCGTCAACTTCCTTGGATCCAAGATCAAGCTCGACATCATCTGGACCTCCATCGCGACCGGACTACCGGGCTTGGTCTTGCAGTGGGCATTCATCCCGCTGCTGGTCTTCTATTTCCAGCAGCGCGCACCGCAGCGTTTCGGCCTGCCGCGCAACTGAAGAGGCTAGCGCTCGTGGGCTCAGATCTTGATGACGCTCGGCGTCTCATAGCCGCCGAGACATTGACGATTGCCGTCGTTCGTGATGACCAGCGGTGGACGTCCCAGCAGCGTGGGCTGGCTGGGTTGCTGGCTTGGCAGGCGGACCCAGCTGTCGACCTGAGCGGCGCTAGCGCCGCGGATCTGGTCGTCGGTAAAGCGGCTGCACTGCTCTATGCCGAGGCTGGCGTCAAGGCGGTCTGGGCGGGGCTGCTGAGCGAGACCGCAGTGCCCGTCTTGGTGGCGCACGGCATCGAATTTGACGCAGCGCAGCGCACGGAATTCATTCGCAATCGCGCCGGAGACGGCATGTGTCCGATGGAGCAGGCAGCTCAAGAAATTGACGATCCGAGGCTAGCCCCGCAGCTACTGCGGCAACGGATCACTCAACTGCGGGCAGCTGGCTGAGATCACTTGGCGTCGTTCAAGGTCTGTTCGATCCTCGCAGCAGCCTGCGCGGCAGCCTGCTGCGCGCTTTGCTGACCGGACACGACAGCTTCGACCATCGCAGGAATGACCCGTTGGTCTTCGATCTGGCGCCAGGCAGGGGAGGTAGGTTCAGGCATGCCACGTTCGACGAGCGGACGCGCGAAGGGCTTTTCGATGCTAGTGGAGTTCTCGATCTGTTGATCCAGCAGCGACTTCATGCCGGCGTAGCCGCCTTGCCGCTGATTCCATTCGATTGAGAACGAGGACGTGCTCATCCGGCGAGCGATATCCCAGGCGTATTGCTTGCCATCGCTGCCCTCTGGGATGACCAGGTGCGTCGAATCGACGATGACCGGCGCGGCGTGGCCGTCGGTGCCTGGGATAGCGAAAACGCCGAGCTTGGTGTCCATCTTCGGGTTGACGCGTAACACTTCCCGCACATCGCGCGAGGTCAGCACCGCCATTCCAGCACGTCCCTGGGCGATGGCGGTCGCTAGCTGCTCGCTGCTTTGGTTTGCGGTGGACGCTGTGACGCGGCTGGCATAACGGCTCAAACCGTCAACGGCTGCGGGCGTTGCTAGTTCGGAGTGCCAGCTTTGTCCGTCAAAGTTCGCCAGCTCATCGCCGGTGGTCAGCAGGAATGGATAGATCGAGCTCGCAACCTGGGTGCTGACCGGCCAGGGGTCGATGTCGGGCCTGGCTTGCTTAATCAGATCTGCGGCGCGGACCAGTTCGTCCCAAGTCTTTGGGGTCTGGGTGATGCCGGCTTGGGCGAAGATCTCTTTGTTGTAGACCATCGCGGGCGCCGTCATCGAGAACGGCACGCCAAACAGGCCACCGTCATATTCGGCGGCCCTCTGCATCGCGATCATCTGATCGTTTTGCACGCCCAGGTCTTCCACGGCGGGCAGCAGATCAAATAGTTGCCCCTCGCGAGCCACAGCGATGACCCTGTCGCTGGGCATTTCGACGACATCAGGCGACCAACCAGCGGCGCGTGCCTGCTGCAGCCGAGCCTCGATCTGGTCGGCAGGGATCATCTCGACGCGAACATATACGCGATCAAAGCGAGCAGCTTCGCTACGCAGCTTACGCAGCACGCGGGTGTCATGTTCACGTCCGTCTCGGATCAGCCAGATCTGTACCGTCTTTGATGTGCCAGGCGTTGGAGTCGGCACCGGATCGGGTTCGTCAGCCGGAGCAGAGCAGGCGGCTAGCGCGCACGTCAACAGGGCCACTATCGACGTCTTGACAAGCTTTTTCATTGATCTCCGTAGCTCCGCGAAAGTCCGCTTTCTAGCAAACTATCATCGCCTGGCGCTCCGGAATTGTGCTGACGGCGCCCCAGTGCGGATATAGTTGCTGAGGTTGGGATCTGCCCCGACGCGCCACCTTAGCTCAGTCGGTAGAGCGACGCTCTCGTAAAGCGTAGGTCACGAGTTCGATTCTCGTAGGTGGCTCCGTGCTGCTTGATGGCCGAGTTACTTACCCCTGACTAATGAAATCGGGGAATGAGCCGCAGCCCATTCCCCGATTCGCATTCGCTGGTCACTTCTTGAACGTCAGCGCCTTGAAATCTTCAGCCTGCTTACGGATGCCGATCTCAGTCGGGAACCGTTCCAGCGAGCTGGCGCCGTAGAATCCGACGATGCCGTCAGTGTTATCCAGGACGTACTGAGCATCTTCTGGGTTGGCGATCGGGCCACCATGGCACAGACACAGAATGTCTGGGTTGACGCTCTTGGCTGCATCAGCGAGCTCTTGCACCTTCTTCGCGGCGTCCTCTAGGGTCATCGCGGTCTTCGCGCCGATCGTGCCTGAAGTCGTCAAACCCATGTGGGGGACGAGGATGTCGGCGCCTGCAGCAGCCATGTCCTTGGCTTGCTCGACGTCAAAGACGTACGGCGAAGTCAGCAGATCTAGCTCATTGGCCATCTTGATCATGTCGACTTCGTGGCCATAGCCCATGTCAGTCTCTTCGAGATTGGCGCGGAAGACGCCGTCAATCAGACCGACGGTCGGGAAATTCTGCACACCAGCGAAACCAATTTCCTTGACCTGCTTCAAGAAGTAAGGCATGACGCGGAAGGGATCAGTGCCGTTGACGCCCGCTAAGACCGGAGTCTTCTTGACCACCGGCAACACCTCAGAGGCCATCGTCGAAACCAGCAGCTTGGGGAAGCCGATCGGTAGCGCCTGCATCGCTTGTGCGGCGACTGACGAACCACCCGAGCCGCCCACCGACAAGATCGCGTGGATCTTGCCGTCTGTGGCCAGTTGCGTCACGATAGCCGCCGCCCCTTTGGCCATGACCGTCATCATTTCGCCGCGATCCTTACGCGATCGCAATGCGTCAGCATCTTCGCCTGCGGCGGTGATGACTTCGCGCGCCGAAATTTGCGCGGCTTGGCTATCGGAAAACGAGCCGACGTCGATAGTCAGCGTCTCGACGCCTAGTCCTTGCAGCCGATCTGCGAGCCAACCATATTCCGCACCCTTAGTGTCCAGGGTGCCCAACAATGCAACAGTCACCATAGTCACTTCCTTGTGCTGTCGGCCTAATGACTTGTCAAATCCATCCTAGGCCGGCAGCCGGGGGGGGCGGCCGGCTAGGAATGCCTGGGCAGTTGGCTGGAAACGGCGTCGTGCACGGGCTTGAGTTCGAGCCACCATTGCTCGACGGGACGGCGATGCTTGAGGTCCATTTCGTCTGGCATATAGGCCAGCGGTGACGCCACCGGACGGGAATCGCGCAGTCCGACGTAGCGTCCCGTGGGCACCTTCTTGCCGAACTCTTTTTCTAGTGTGTCGAGCGCGAAACTGGCCAGTTGAGTCGCCAGCAGCCGGTCGAAGACGCTCGGCGCGGCGCCTTGTTGAATGTGGCCGATGATCTGGGTGCGTACGTCATAGCGGCCATGTGCCGCGCCCTGCAGCATCCGGCCAATGAATTCAGTCGTGTACGCCTTGCTGGCTTCTTCGTTGCGCACCGCGAGGAAGAAGCGGCGGCCATGATCGAACGACTCTTGCAGCCATTCGACGTCCTCGGCGAGATCTTTGAGCCGGATTTCGTCTTCGTTCAAATAGATCCGTTCGGCGCCGACCGAAATGCCGCTCATCATCGCCAGATAGCCGCAGTAACGGCCCATCGTCTCGACGATGAAGCAGCGCGTCGTCGCCATCCCCGACTGCTTGATCATGTCGATCGCTTCGGAGTTGATATTCAGAGCGGTATCAGAGCCGATCGACAATTCCGTGCCAGGCAGATTGTTGTCGATGCTGGCCGGCACGCAGACGATCGGGATCTGGAATGCGGGGTAACGATTGCGTTCAGCGTGTAACAGATATGCCGCCTGGAACGCATTCCAGCCGCCGATGACCAGCAGCCCGTCAATTTGATGATCTTCTAGCGATCGGCTGATGGCGTATAGATCCTCAGTCTCGGGGATAGTGCGCTGGACGCCCAGCGCCGCTCCGCCTTCGCCAGCCCAACCTTCAACTTCGTCCCAAGCCAGCTCGCGAATGTCGCCCCGAATCAGACCAGGGAAGCCGTTTTGTACGCCGAGCATTTGATAGCCACGGTTGATGCCCAGCCGGACCGCGGCACCGGCGGCCGCGTTCATTCCCGGCGCTAAGCCGCCGCCGTGAATGATCGCGATCCGCTTGGCGCCAGCGTCAGGGGTGAAGCGGGTCGGCGCGGAGAATTCCCGGAAGATGCCCAACATCGACTCAAACTGCACCCCGCGGGCCTCGATTGCGACCGGGTAGTCGCCAGCTTCGATCATCTTCGGCACCTGCTTGGTGTCAGCGATCGCTTCCAACAGCGGCAGTCGAATCACCGAATTGCCCTTGATGCCGATGACTTTGGCGACGCCGTCGTAGTCGTCACGCAGCAGTTCGTTGACGGTCTCGTAGCCCAGCCAGGTGGATGCCCAACGGTCATATGCGCTGGGTCGGCCGCCGCGTTGCACGTGCCCTAAAATCGTGACGCGGACGTCTTCGTTGAGGGTGTCGGCGATGATCTGACGCACTTGCTCAGCGGTGATCGGATTGCCGGCGCGATCTTGGGCGCCCTCGGCCACCAGCACCAGCGAGTCTCGTCGGCCGCGCTCGCGGCCGCGCTTGAGTTGCGCGCACATCTTTTCTTCCCAACCCTCTTCGGGCGGACATTCGGGGATGAAGACATAATCACAGCCCGCTGCGACCGCTGCCATCAGCGGCAGATAGCCGCAGTGCCGTCCCATCACTTCGATGACGAAGGAGCGCTGATGGCTGGCGGCGGTGCTGGTGATCGCGTCAACGGCTTCGATGATGCGATGCAGCGCAGTGTCGGCGCCGATCGTCGAATCGACGCCCACTAGGTCGTTATCGATCGAGCCGACCATGCCAGCGATGCGCAGCTGCGGGAAACGATCGACCTGCTCTTGGGCTAGCTCACCATTTGCGACGAGTTGAGCCAGCAGCTCAGGCCATTCCTGACTGAACAGATTCAAGCCGGTCAGTGAGCCGTCACCGCCGATGACCACGAGCCGATCGATGCCTTGCTCGACGAGATTCTTGGCTGCTTGCAGACGGCCTTCGCGGGTCTTAAATTCGGGGGAGCGATAGGTGCCGATGACGGTGCCGCCGCGATGCAGGATGGAGCTGACGTCGTCCCAGCCGAAGCGGCGGATACCAGCGCCGCCTTCGATCATGCCCTGATAGCCCTCGTAGATCGCGAAGACCTCAGCGCCGCGAGTGATCGCGGTGCGGACGACGGCGCGGACGGCCGCATTCATGCCCGGCGCGTCGCCGCCGCTGGTCAGTACGCCTAGCCGAATCTTCTGTGCGTCAGTCGTCTCGCTCATCTTGGCCTCTCAGCTGCACGATTTCTCGTCCAGATTAGGTAATTTTGAGCCGCCCGCGCCGGCAAGCGCGACGTCGTTAACCCAGCGTTAAGCGGGCTTTCCCACTTAATAGATAGCTCAGTCGGTGATTTCGGCAACCTGCTGCAGCCAGCCGAACTCGTCGGGCTCGTGGCCAAATTGAATGCCAGTCAGGTGTTCGCGCAGCTCCATCGTCTTCGGGCCGGGCTGGCCGTCGCCGACGGTGACGTCGAAATCTGGCGAACGCAGCCCGATCACCGGCGTGATGACCGCTGCGGTGCCGCAGGCGAAGATCTCGACGATTTCCCCGCTACCGATGCCGTCGACGATCTCAGCCAGCGGCAAGGTGCGTTCGACGGGGGTCAGGCCGTGCTTGTCGGCCAATTGCAGCAGGGATTTGCGGGTGATGCCAGGCAGCACCGAGCCGCTCAGGGCTGGCGTCAACAATTCGCCGGCGGCGCTGACGGCCATGAAGTTCATGGTGCCGGACTCTTCAATGTTCTTACGGGTGCCGGCGTCCAACCACAAGACCTGCTGGCAGCCTTGCTCTTGGGCTTCCAGCTCGCCGGCCATCGAAGCGGCATAGTTGCCGCCACACTTGGCAGCTCCGGTGCCACCCGCCGCGGCGCGGGAAAATTCGGGTGAGACCCACAAGCGCACCGGCTCGGGATAGTACGGGCCAGCCGGCGAAGCCAGGCATAAATAGCTGTATTCGTTAGCTGCCCGGACGCCGATCATTGGCTCTGAGGCGAACATGAAGGGACGGATGTAGAGGCTGTGGCCAGGCTTGGTCGGGACCCAAACGAAATTACGTCCGACCAGTTCGTGCACCGACGCCAGGAAATCGTCCTCGGAGAATGGCTGCATCGCCATGCGATTGGCTGAGCGGGCGAAGCGCGCCGCATTTTGTTCGGGACGAAACAGCCACACGCTGCCATCGTCGTGTCGGTAGGCCTTCAAGCCCTCAAAGATTTCTTGCGCATAGTGCAGCACGGCGGCGCTGGGATGCATCGAGATGTCATTGACCGGAGCCATTTCGTAGTCGTGCCAGCCCTGCTCGGGGGTCCAGGTCGCCTTCGCGACGTGGTCGACGTAGTAGTGGCCAAAGCCTGGATCTTCCAGCGCTGCCTGAATCTGCTCGGTGGTAGCTCGATTGAGCTGTTGCTGCACTGGAAAACGCGTCATAATCCTAATTTATCGCCAGGGCGGCGACGGGTGCAGCTGGTCAAATTGGCAAGCTGACGCCGCCGACTTTAGAGCCCCGTATAAAGATGTATAAATAGTATAAAGATGTATAAATCTGTCTCTTATACACATCTCCGAGCCCACGAGACTCCTGAGCATCTCG
>ERZ1031292.107-NODE-107-length-32830-cov-12.310664_pt1 | contig 32830 bp, 32 predicted proteins | sample MGYA00518215_ERZ1031292 | MGnify/ENA primary metagenome ERZ1031292 (study PRJEB33718, sample SAMN03159822) | human skin metagenome | collected 2014-02-25 | study: EMG produced TPA metagenomics assembly of the PRJNA266117 data set (Human skin bacterial metagenome... | reverse complement strand
TGCAACTGACTAAGCCAAACGCCTGTAGCAGAGCGGAGGGCGTTTGGTGTGTCAGGTGCGTTGCCGCTCTTTGTGTTCCGATTGAAAATGAAAAATCCAGTCTCTTCTCTCTTTGCTGAAATAAGTTCTATTTAGTTGGTTACTAGCTCCTTTGACTCCTTGTCTTTTCGAGCTTTCTGAATTGCGTCCTCACGATAGCTGCGCCATCGTTTCTTCAGGGGACCCGTACATTCCCTAGCTTCTTGTGGGGTCATATAGTCGATGCTCATATGGGGGCGAATGGTGTTGTAAGTCTCTATAGCTTTGCTGATTGCGCGATTTGCCTCATCAATGTTACGGAACACTTTGCCCTTTAAGAATTCATTCTTAATGGTGCTGTTCACCCGCTCTGACTGGGAGTTCTCTTTGGGGTCTCCTGACTCTGTCATGCTGATTTGTATTTAAGGGGGAGGAAACGAAGTGTACAGAAAGGTGACTAATGAAGAGGAGAGTTATTTAATTGGTGTAGAGGGTATTGAGGAGGGATGTGAGGAAAGTGGAGCGCTAAAACGAAATGTGCATTTGTGATGATTTCGGGTTAAGATCGAAGGGGACGTTCGAGAGCGTTCGAGGGGATAATGTTAAGCCAGGAGGTGATACCATATGATTTGACGATTTAGGGGAGAGAAAGGGGTAATATACGGCAAAAGAAGCGCCCGCAAAGCTTGATTTAATCGGCTTTGCGGGCGCTTGCGTATGTATTCCGCTCGGAAGGGAGAGGGACGGGTGAGAGGGACTAAAACGGGCCTAAAAAAGGGGCGAAATGAGGAGGATATTCTGAAGGCTCTCGAACGATCCTCGAAGGGTCAAAAAGGGGGTGAAAAGGTTTAGGGTATGCGTTTAGGGTATGCATTTTCGAGTTTAGGGTATGCCTCGAAATGTTAAAATAAAACGAAACGTGCATTTTAGGGTATGCATTTACCCCTTTAGGGTATGCACTAAGCTGAATTTTTGGGACTGCTCGGGATAGGGTGACCAGCTCGGCAAAACAGGAAAATGGCTAATTATGCACGCTTCGGAGGGTATAAAGTATGTCCTCCGTATGGGATAAAAGTCATCTCGGATTACTCCTAACAATCTGATTAATAGAATAGAAGGTATAAAATGGGGTTAAGAGAGTGCGCACACGCCTCTCCGCTACATGACATGGTATCGGATGGAGCCCTTGATGAGTGCGAGAGAGCGGACGCTTGTGAGCGGCACCTTGAACGGCTCGTGGTGCTTATTCTCGGACACGAGAAGGATGAAGTCTTCTGCTCCCTCGACCTTATAGACGTACTTGACAAGTACGAGGGTATCCCCCTCCATAATCACCGAGACGAGGTACATCTGTCCATAGATAATGTGCTGGAAGTCCTGGAAGACCTTATACAGGACGATGTCGCCGCTCTTGATGATCGGGTACATGCTGTCGCCTGTGACGACGAGCGCCCCGTCGACCTTCGGCATGTGCGGGATGCTGATGTGATCGATGATATAGTCGCTCATGTCTCCCTGAGCCATGATGCCTGCGGTGGCCTCCACGCCATAGAGCGGCACAGACTGCTCCGAGACTACTGTGTCCCTACTCTTCCCACTTATCCGATGGAGCCGAACGGGAGCTTTCTGAATAGTCTCCTCGAAGCGGATGCCATTCTCCGAGCGGAGCATCGACCCCTCTCCAGTAATGAGCCACTCCAAAGACAGATCAGGGTAGGTTGCGATTATAGTCGCAACCTTGTCGGTGGACAGAGATTGATGCAGTTTATCCGAGTCCATGAGACCACGGCTAAGCCCAGTGGTCCGATAAAATACACTCGTCGGAATTCCCATGCAGTCTAGGTATTCCTGAAGCCTCTCCTTAGAAGTTGCGATATTAGTCGTCATTTTATTTGGTTGCTGCGATTATAATCGTATCTTTGTCACGTGATCACAATGTGTGACGGCTATAAAGGTAATCAAAAAGCAGAGTAAAGAGATATGTTAAAAGAGAAGATCCTGGTCACCCAGGAAGTGAGGAAGTGGCTAGAGGAGACCTTCGGAGTGCGGCGCGAGATGGTCTCGGCAGCGCTCAATTACAGGAGCAACACAGAGCTGGCACAGAAGATCCGGACGCTCGCCCTAAAGAAAGGAGGGAAGCACTTCCCTGACAAAGAGATGGCGACGATCCACAATGCCCACGGGCAGATGATCCAGACGTGGGGGAGTCGCATCCGCCTCGTGGCGGACAAGGAGACGGGAGACGTGACTGTCTACGTCGATGGACAGGAGAGAGAGCATCACGAGAAGATGAAGGTCGTCCAGCTGATGAGCCTACAGGCTCGTATGGGTCTCCTCGCAGCGTCCCTCTGAGCCATGCAGTACTACGACGGCAAGCTGTCAGCCACCTACGAAGAGCTAAGCGGAGGAGCAGACCCGATCATGAGGGAGGGGACTCTTCGGAGCCGGCTCGCTCGGGGAGTGGTCCGCTACGCCCGTCGAGCCAGAGGTCGAGGAGTGAAGGCTCTTGTGGATGTGGATAGTCTCCCCCGGGAGCTGAGAGATCGACTCATCGAGCGCCACGGGCTCCCCTCCGCCACCGGCGAGAGTCCGAACCCTAAGGAGGTGGTCGTGGAGCGAGACCTCAAGGCGATGGGCTACTTCGGGAGCTATACCTATGTCGGTGCCGATGGTCGGGCGACCCACCTCACCGACCGACAGATCAATGAGTATGCGACCAATGCTTCCGTCCTCAATGCTCTAAGCAGCGAGGAGAAGCGGCTGACCCTTATGCGCGACATGCTGGGAAACGGAGGGACGGGTATCCCCGAGATCCTCCAGCGAGTCTCTGAGGCCCTCCGAGAGGGCACAGGGCACACACTCCCTCGGAGTACGCGGAGGCTCATCTCGAAGCTCCGGAAGTATGAGAAAGAGAGCTACGCTAGTCTGGTGCCCCGCACCCTCGGCAATACGAACTCCCAGAAGATCAGCCCTGCGGCCGGGGACCTCCTGGTCGCGCTCAAGCGCTCAAAGATACCGACCCTCTCAATGGAGGAGATCATGAAGGAATTTAATCGCGTGGCAGGCTTCTACGGCTTCCAGCCGCTGGAGAGCATCCAGACCCTCCGGGCCTACCTCACCAGTCCGGCAGTGAAGCCCCGGTGGCTCACCCCACGGATCGGGGAGCATAAGACCTACCAGGCGTATGGGTATAAGCACAAGACCACGATGCCCCGGGAGAGAGACTCCCTCTGGTACATCGACGGGACAAAGCTCAACCTCTACTACAATGACCACGGCACACTCCGGAGCCTCGTGGTGGTGGAGGTGATAGATGCCTACTCCGACTGCCTGATCGGCTACAGTGTGGGCGAACAGGAGACCTTCGAGCTGCAATATAAAGCCGTTCGGATGGCTCTCGAGAGAGCGGGACACCGCCCCTATGAGCTTGTCCATGATAACCAAGGAGGCCAGACGAGCAGCATCGCCACGGAGTGGCTCGACCGCGTCGCCATCCTCCACCGATCGACACAGCCCAATAGGCCGCAATCGAAGACCATCGAGAACCTCTTCGGACGGCTCCAGAGTCAAGTCCTCAAGCGCCTCCCCTGGTTTACGGGGCACAATGTGACCTCTAAGTCCATATTCTCCCGACCCAATGTGGAGTGGCTGAAGGCTAATCTCAACCTCCTCCCCCAGTCCGCCGAGGAAGTGACTCAGCAGTACCGAGAGCTCCGTGAGGTATGGAATCAGATGCCCCACCACCGGACCGGCATCGCCAGGCGGAAGATGTACGAGGAGAGCAAGAATGTCGCCCTCACGTCCTTCTCAGAGAGCGACCGGCGCGACCTCTTCCTCCTCACTCGCCCCCGTCCGATCACATTTACCGGTGACGGACTTGACGTGCAGGATGGCGAAGAGGTGCGGAGCTACGATGCCTACACCCACACCTCCGAGGGAGAGCTTACCGTGGACTGGGAGTGGCGAGCTAAGCATGTGGACGAGACCTTTGTCGTGCGGTATGACCCCGAGGATGACACCCGAGTGTACCTCTATCGCCAAGAGGCGAGCGGAGACCTCCGCTACGAGCGGACGCTGATGCCCAAGGTGGTGATCCACCGAGCTGCTCAGGAGCAAACCGCCGAGGATCGTCAGTGGATCCGCCAGATAGAGCGAGAGGATAAGCGGGCGCGCCTCGAGCTGGAGGCCGATGGCAGAGCCACCGACGCCGTCTGGCGGGTGGGAAAGCCCTCCCTCGCTCCCGACCCCAAGAGCACCCGCGCCGAGGATCACGCCTATATTGACCAGGCGACCGACCGGAAGGTGCGAGAGCGCCGCGCTGCCCTCGCTCGTGAGGGTATCCACCCGGTACCCCTCCAGCCCCTCTCCGCCATCACGTCCATCGAGCCGGCGGCAGTGGAGAAGGTGGTGAGCATGATGACCTGGGACACCATCGAGGGGGCGCTTATAGAGGCCCCAAAAGACAAGAGAAAGAGTGCCGGCGGAGCGATAGCAACGCCCGCAAAGGATAGCGCTCGAGACTGGAAAAGAAAGTACTAAACCATATAAGAACTTACTACGATGAAGAGAGAAGAGAAAAAAAGGATCAAAGAGCAGCTGCTCAAGTATGTGGAGAAGAAAGCAGGCAGCCAGTCCAAGGCAGCCACCATGCTGGGCATCTCCTCGAGCACGGTGAGCGTGATGCTCGCCCTGGACCCCAAGGGGCAAGTGTCGGACGACAAGTGGAGAGAGGTGGCGGCCAAGACCCGCCCTGCCGGCGGCGCCACCGGCTGGCAGCTCGTCGAGACAGGAGTTTTTCGGGAGATCACCGCCGTCCTCCAGGATGCGCAGGAGGAGGCCGGCTGTACGTGGATTGTCGCCGAGGCGGGGAGCGGTAAGAGCACCACTGCCAGGCACTACGCCGAGACGCACACACACGCTCACTACGTCCTCTGTGCTGACATGGTGAGGAGAGAGTTCCTCCGCGAGCTGGCGCGCTCTATCGGTCGCAAGCTCACCGGCACCAGCCTGAGGGAGTGCCTCATGGAGATCGTGGAGGTACTCATCAGTGAGGAGCGGCCTGTGCTGATCTTCGACGAGGCGGATAAGCTGACGGATGGCTGCTTCAATTACTTCATACAGATCTACAACCTCCTCGAGGACCGCTGTGGCCTTGTCTTCCTCTCTACGGGAGCTGTGGAGCCACGACTTCGGAGGGGGCTCCGCAATCAGCGGAGAGGGTACGCCGAGCTGAATAGCCGCCTGGGGAGGAGGCTATTCCGGACCGAGCCGGTGACGACCGAGGATGTCTGCCTCGTGGCCGCCGGCAATGGCGTGCGTGATGAGGAGACGCTGGCACGCATCGCAAGCGATGCCGCCACCTCTGAGAATGACCTCCGACGGGTGAAGAAACTGGTAAAAGCAGCGAGATGACTATGAGACTAAGGAAAGGCCTGCAAAGGCTATCAGTGAGAGCAAGGCTCCTACTAAGAAGATGGCGGAGAGGCGTGGAAGATACTTTTCTCCCCAAGACTCGCGCCCGAATATTGGTCGAACCCTACGACCCTCGTTCACTGCAGATTGAATTTCGTCGTGAAATGCTGCCTGACTACGCTTGGGGAGAGTTGATAAATCATATAGCGTCCATAGCGAAGATAGGGATCCAAGTAAGAGTAACACAAGGGCAAGAAGGTACAGCACCAGAAGCCCTGTGGATAGAGGAGTGGTCGGGCGGAGGGCGACCAGTACGGCGAGTAGGGTACTTTGAAGAGACAAGAAAGTGCGTTGTAGGCCGGCCTCTGACTGATGAGCCCTCTCGCTCAGATCCTGAAGCACATGCAGCTGATCGAGATAGTGACTCTCCGGTATCTGACGATTGGGAGTATTCATATTGATATGGTGTTACAAGTGAGACATAGACAAAGGTATAGATAAATGGGACGCAAGAGAGGCTACAGCCCTAAGCAAATATTCAGGATGAAGAAGGAGACCTTTGACCTCTCCGTCGAGTGGCGGGCAGCCTTCGGGGAGCCGGAGAAGTGTGGGACATGGTTTGTCTGGGGCCAGAGTGGCAACGGGAAGAGTAGCTTCCTCATGCAGCTCGCTCGAGAGCTCTGCCGACATGGACGAGTGATCTACGACAGCCTTGAGGAGGGGACGAGCCTCAGCTTCCAGGAGCAGCTCAGGCGGCACGACATGGCGGATGTCAATGGTCGCCTCCTCATCGTGGTGGAGGATATGGAGACCCTCCGGGCTCGGCTGAGGAAGCGGAGAAGTCCCCGGATGGTGATCATCGACAGCCTCCAGTATGCGGGGCTGAGCTTCGAGGACTATATGTCGCTCGTGGGGGAGTTTCCCCGTCACCTCTTCGTTTTCTCGTGCCAGGCACGAGGGAATAAGCCGGACGGTCGCACCGCCAATCGCATCATGTACGATGCCATGCTGAAGATCTGGGTGGAGGGCTACCGAGCTCACTCCAAGGGGCGCTTCCTCGGCCCACGGGGATGGCTGGACATCTGGGAGGAGGGAGCTAAGAAGTACTGGAAGTAATTAGGAATTATGAATTGGATAGAATGTAAAGTTGCCGTAGAGGCAATCAATGAATCTGGAATGCTCCAGAAGGAGCATCGTTACTACTTGCTTAATGCCGTCACTTTCACAGAAGCAGAAGAGCGAGTACATCGAGAACTCAGCACTACCACGGAAAAGCATGAGGTGGAGAGCGTCAAGGTTGTCAAATATGCCGAGGTGTATCGTAGCGGAGGGAATAAGTACTATAAGGCAAGACTAGGATTCTTAACTCTGAATGAGAAGAACGGAGTGGAGAAAGTCAACTACGTAAATGTGCTTGTGCAGGCTGATGATTTTGAAGATGCTCATGAAGACATCAAAAAAAGATTGTCATCGACCCTCGCAGACTGGAGTATATACTCCCTCACGGAGACTCCGCTCGTGGATATATATGACGAAGAGTTAGGATAAGGAGTAAAGGAGTGATGAGCGAGAAGAAAAATAGGATTGAGAAGCTGGCGCTGGAGTTCTTCGACGAGGAGGACAGTGGCGAGTACAAGAGCTTCGTGGAGAAATTCAAGCCTAAGAGGACCACGGACGACTGCTTCACACCGGAGGAGGTGTATGAGGCGGTGAAGGCGTGGGTGCTGGAGGAGGTGCCGGCAGTGCTGGACCTCCGGATCGTCCGCCCCTTCTACCCCGGGGGCGACTATCAGGCGGAGGACTACACCGGTGCTGTCGTGATCGACAATCCTCCCTTCTCCATCCTCTCGGAGATCAAGAGCTTCTACCTGGAGCGGGAGATCCCCTTCTTCCTCTTCGCCCCCTCGCTCACCCTTCTCACCTCTCCGTCGGATAGATTGACCAGCATTGTATCCGACGCCAATATCACCTACACCAATGGTGCCGTGGTGAGTACAGGATTTGTCTCCAACCTCTTCGGCGACCTCGCTCTTATCCTCGCCCCGGAACTCAAGCAGTCGATCGAGCAGACACAGGCGAAGGCACACTCCTCCAAGGGGCAGGCACGCTATGTCTACCCCTACCATGTGGTCTCGGGAGCGCTCCTCTCGAAGTACGTCGCTCGAGGACTCTCCATCCGAGTGCGGCAGGATGAGGTGCACTTCGTGCGAGCTCTGGACCATCAGAGACGCCTCCGGAAGGCTATCTACGGATCCGGCATGCTGGTGAGCGACAGAGTGGCTGAGGCGCTCCGCAATACGCCTCCGCCGGAGAATCACGTATGGAAGCTCTCCCCGCGAGAGCTTGACATCATCAAGAAGCTATCAGAGTAATGGACGAAACAGTAATAGAGTGGACAATCACCTGGGTCTGGCGGAAGTTCGCCGGGCTCATCAGAAAGATAAGGAGATGACAGAGCAGGAAGTGGCGACGCTGGTCGCACAGAGACGGGAGATGCGGATCTCGGGTGCCGGGCTGGAGACCCTCCGCCGTGCCCTCGAGGGGTATCTCTCCCTCCTCGGGCGACCTCAGTCGCTGAGGGAGGAGGCAGACCTTGCCCTCACCTATCGGCTCCTCGTGCGGATCCGCCAGCGCCTCGCAAGCCCCCGGAGAGAGTACCGACTGGGGCTCTCCCCCGAGGAGGCCATGACCCTCGCCCCCGTGCTTCTCATGCTCACCTCCGAGCAGATGGGCGTATACGAGCAGACCGTGGGGTCGAGCGTCTTCATGCAATTAGGAATTAGTAATTAGGCTGCCGCCTATGAGTATATGAGTAAGAAGAGAGACTATACAGCGATCTGGGGGCTGATCAACGCCACCCGGGGAGTGCTCTCCCCCGAGGAGGCGAAGGAAATCGCCGTCTCCGAGGTGTCCGACGGGCGCACGACCTCCCTCCGAGAGCTGTCCGATCGTGAGCTCACGCGCCTGAGGGTGCAGCTCCGCGCTCAGGCGAGGAGCCTCGCCCCTGCCAAGGACAAGACCCGCACCCGCCGCCGCTCGATGTGCCTCCACCTGATGGAGGAGTACGGCATCGACACGAGGGACTGGAGCCGCATCAATGCCTTCGCAGAGGACCCCCGTATAGCGGGGAAGCCCTTCGGACGGCTCACCTCCGAGGAGCTCTCCGCCCTCTCGCGGAAGCTCCGGGCGATGATCCGGAAGCAGGGGGAGGCACCGAAGCGTGCAGAGACCACCCCCACACCCCTCCGGGGTAAGTACTACCTCCTGACTCGTGAGGGGACAGTTAAGACAAGTAACAGCAACATCAACTAAGTAACAATATCTACAATCATGGAAGAGAAAGAAATCAAGGCAACGGCGGCGGAGATCACGGCCGGAGAGCTGGAGGAGTTTCGCCGCTGGCAGGCGATGAGGGACCGCAAGAGCGCCCTCGAGACGTACAATGAGCTGGTCGACGAGGCGATCGGCGACGTGCTGCCGCAGTACAGAGCCGCCTCCGACATCCTCAAGTCGCTCAAGTCGAAGACGCTCGACACCTTCTCGAGCGTGATCCAGATGAAGCGGGAGGTCCTCGGCCTCTCTAAGGAGGAGGGGCAGTGGTCCCACACCTTCACCAACTCCGATGGCACCGCACGGATCATCCTCGGGGTCAATACCACCGACGGCTACCGCGACACGGTGAATGAGGGCATCGACCTCGTCACACGCTACATCAAGTCCCTCGCCACGGACGAGAAGAGCCAGCAGATGGCGGGGATGCTCCTCCGCCTCCTCGCCAAGGACGCCCGCGGGTCGCTCAAGGCAGGGCAGGTGATCAAGCTCCGCCGCTATGCCGAGGAGTCGGGGAGCGAGGACTTCATCAGCGGGGTAGAGCTGATCGAGGACAGCTACCAGCCGAGCGCGACGAAGATGTACGTCCGCGTCCAGGAGCGCTCCGACCGCTCCGGAGAGTGGACGAGCGTGCCACTCTCGGTCACCGACGTAATGACAGAGGAGGACCCCGGGGTGACCTTCGGCATCCCGGGAGCCAAGTCCGACACCACAGAGGAGGAGTAAGGCTATGGTCATCGCTGTAGACATTGATGGAGTCCTCAATGCCAAGCCCTATCCGGGGCTTGGTCCGACCCTCCCGGGTGCAGTCCGTGCCATGCGCCGCCTGCACGAGGAGGGACATATCCTCATCCTCTGGACCTGCCGGGCAGGTGAGGACCTAACTGCGGCACTCAACTGGTGCCGAGATCACGAGATCCCCTACGATTACGTCAATCGTAATGACAAGGGTAATATAGATGCTTACCACGGGAGCGATACCCGAAAGGTGCACGCCGACCTCTACGTCGACGACCGCCAGGTGGGCGGCTTCGCGGGCTGGGAGGAGGTGCTCCGCTGGGTGGACTGCCTGGAGGCAAGCAATTGCCGACTGCCTAAGACGGACGGTAATTCCTAATTCCTAATTCCTAATTCCTAATTCCTAATTCCTAATTGGAAAGATGTCCCACCACGAGAACACGCTCCGCAAGGCTCTGATCATCCACGGCATCACGCGGAGATACTACGAGCCGGGCCGGCAGGATAGGAGCCTGAAGCGCATCTGGCGCCTACATGTCAATCCATACTACCCGATGAGCTTAGACACCTACTACCGACTCCTGAGGGTGGCGGAGACGTGGCTCGAGACGCGGAAGAAGCCATACAAGCGTAATGACTGCATGTGAATAATATAGTGTTACGATAAGGAGGGAGACGATTGTTAGTAAGTTCTTGCTCTCTACTTATGTAGGCCGCCCGGGAGTCGTGAGACCCTCGGGCGGCCGTCGTATGCCCCCCGGATGAACGAAAAGTAGGCAAAATGCCTACACTTTTTGCAAAACGCCTCCCCGGGGGTGCATCTTTGCCCCACAACCCATGACTACAGGCGCAATGAAGACATTTATCCTCCACGACGAGACGGTCAATACCTACGGCTTCCGGATGCTGACCTCCGGGGCTGACCTCACGGCATTTCGGGCTAATCCCGTGATGCTCTACAATCACGATGACCGGGAGATGCCCATCGGCAGGTGGGCGAATGTCCGCGTGGAGGGGACGAGGATCCTCGCCGAGGCGGACTTTGACCTCGAGGATAAGCGCGCGGGGGAGATCGCCCGCAAGGTCGAGAGCGGCTACCTCAGCGCCTGCTCCGTCGGTGCCTGGGTGGAGGAGTGCTCCTCCGACCCGATGACCTACCTCGAGGGGCAGACCGAGCCGACCGTGACCCGCTGGTCCCTGAGGGAGGCATCGATCTGCAACATCCCCGCCAATCACAACGCCCTCGCCCTCTATGATGCCGACGGCAGGAGGGTGGAGGAGGTGGACTACTCCACCATCCTACAGCTCACTGACACCATACCCACTCACTCAAGTAATACATCTATGACCAAGAAGATCAATGCTCTCCTCTCCCTCTCCGACGATGCCACGGAGGAGAAGGTGCTGGAGACCCTCTCCGACAAGCTGGAGCAGATGACGAAGCTGGAGACCCGGCTCTCCGCCCTCCTCGAGAAGAAGAAGGAGCGCGAGGCGGCCGAGGCTCAGGCGCGCCTGGAGCACTTCGAGACCCTCACCTCCCGAGCGCTCGAGGACGGTGTCCTCACCGAGGAGCAGTCCAAGAGCCTCCGCAAGCTCTACGACACCGCTCCCGAGGAGGCTGTCCACTTCGCGGAGCTCCTGCCTGACCGCCCCTCCGTCGCCACGCGACTGACCGACCGGCAGGCCGATGAGCGGAGGGACAAGTCCCTCGCGGCCCTCTCCTGGGATGAGCTGGACCGCTCCGGCAAGCTCGCCGAGCTCCGCTCCACCGACCCCGACGCCTATGCCGAGAAGTACAAGGCGAAGTTTGGCACCAATAACTAACTAACGAAATATAACCATGCCTCTACAGAAAGAAATCTGGCTTACCTCCATCCAGGAGGGACTATTTGCTGACAATAGCTTCCTCTCCCGATCGGTGGATCACTCTGACTTCGTGAACTACCGTACCGTCCACGTGCCTAATGCCGGCGCTGCTCCCGGTGTGGAGAAGGACCGCACCGTCTACCCGGCTCAGGTATCGACCCGTACCGACATCGACCTCGAGTATCAGCTGCACGAGTATACCACCGACCCGATCCGCATCCCTCATGCGGACCAGGTGGAGCTCTCCTACTCCAAGCGTGAGAGTGTGATCGGTGCCTCTCGAGGTGCTCTGCACGACAAGATCGCCAACGACATCCTCACCGCCTGGACCCCCACCTCTCAGGAGCATAAGGTAAAGACGAAGGGTGCCAAGATCACGCAGAAGGATGCCTTCGCCCTTCAGCTCGCCCTGAGTCAGGACAAGGTTCCCCTCGAGGGACGTGTCCTGCTGCTCTCTGCTGAGGCCTACTCCGACCTTATCCAGAGCCTCACCGATGCCCAGTCCAATGCCTTCCTCGCCTGTGCCGATGCCTCCAAGGGTATCGTCGGACACATCGCAGGCTTTGAGGTGATGCAGCGTGCAACCCTCCCCGGTGGCATCCTCGGACTCGCTTGGCAGAGGACTATGGTAAGCCGTGCCCTCGGTGAGACTGAGCTCTTCGAGGAGGAGAAGACTCCCACCTACTATGGTGATGTGGTCGGCTTCCTCGTTCGTGCCGGTGGATCACTCCTCCGCCATGATGGCCTCGGCGTCCGTGCACTCATCGCCGGAGAGGCTACGCCCACCGGGAAGTGACCATGACCCGCTCGGAGCGAAATAACAATCCCGGCAACATCCGGCTCACCTCCGACCGCTGGAGAGGGCAGGTGCTGCCGCCCCCGGACAGGGGCTTCGTCACCTTCAAGTCCCCCAAGTGGGGCTACAGGGCGCTCTTCGTCATCCTCGAGAGGTATATGATCCGCGAGGGTCTCGTGACCATCCGCGGGATCATCGGGCGGTATGCTCCGCCGACGGAGAACTCTACCCGCTCCTACATCCGCAGTGTCTGTCGCGCCACAGGGTGGGGTCCGGATGACCCCCTCGACCCCTGCGGTCGCGTGATGCAGGACCTCGCGCGGGCGATCACCCTCGTCGAGGGTGGCAAGCCCGCCGATGAGAAAGCTCTGAGGGAGGGATATGCCCTCTATGAGACCTCTCGGTAGTACCTACTACCCTTTGTCAAATCATCTACTAGTACTTAATATATCATCACCATGGACTGGATCACTCTCATCAGTGTGCTGGCTTCGCCACTCACCGGACTCGTCGGGTGGCTTGCCGGAAGCCGTAAGCGCAACCTCTCCTACCTCGACGTACAGCAGCACTCCCTTGAGGTGCTGATCCAGTCCCAGCAGGACTTCGTCGATCGTAGCGTCAAGATGGCCGAGGAATACTCTAAAATCAAGAGCGAGAATGCCAATCTTAAGGCGGAGAATACCCGTCTCCAGGCTCAGGTCACGCGCCTCCAGAAGCAGGTCGACCGCCTCAAGAATCAGCTGGATGCTTTCATGGATGCCCGCAAGTCTCCCAAGGTAGAGCTATGAGGCTGAAGATCGCACTACTCGCCACCACTCTATGCATGCTCCTCCTCTCGTGGAGCTGCAGCCCCTCCCGCACCGTGGTGCGAGAGGTCCCCATCCACATCACCGACACCACGGTGATGCAGCCCCTCACCATCGCAGGCGACTCGAGCGCCCTCCGACTGGCGATCGAGTGCCTCCCGACGGGCCCCCGAGTCACTTCGGTGGAGAGTGTCGGCGGTCTCCCCCTCCTCAGCTGGAGGTGGGACCCTGAGGGACTCCTCCGCATCAGCGGCGTGACGCCCTCGAGGGAGATCCTCCGCCCCGTCCGCACGATCACGAGGGAGGTGCCGGTGGAGGTGCCTCGGGAGGTGCCCCGCGCCCTCCGGTGGTACGAGCGGGGACTGATGCTCCTCGGTCTCGTCACCCTCCTCTCGTATCTCTACTCGCTCGCTCGTCTCTTCGTAGAGATAGCCCGCAGGGCGAGGGGTTAATTCCTAATTGCTAACTCCTAATTCCTAATTGAATAGATATGGCAACCAAAATCACCAGCGCCAAGTACAAGGTGGCCCGCCTCTATATGGCGGAGCCGATCACCGATGAGGCAGGCATCTCCACCGCGTCGTGGAAGGAGTGCCCCTTCACCCTCCGTGATGACGTCATCACGATCAAGAGCGACGAGCCGGAGACGGACGAGCTCTATGTCCACGAGATAGACACGCCCATCGACGTGGACTACGACCCCAAGCCGACCACCATCAGCGGCTCTTTCGTGGAGCTGACGGAGGAGGATCTGCTGCGCTTCTTCGAGGGCGCCAAGCTGACCGCCGGCACCGGCGTCGCCCTCTACGGCAAGCTGAAGAAGCTCTCCGTCGCCCTCAAGATCGAGGGCAGGAGCGGTGCCGCCTTTGTCCTCCCGAGAGCTGAGGGCTTCGTGCAGCAGGAGATCGGCATCGGCAAGGGAGGGGTGGCGAAGTACCCCTTCAAGTTTACCGCCACCGTCGCTAGCGACACGTGGCCAGCCGACATCGTCTACCTCAAGGGGTGACGCCATGCGAGAGGAAGCATGTGACATGCTGCTGGGGAGGGGCGTGCAGTGGAGGCTGCCCGTCCCTCCTCCCCTTAGGTGGATCCTCCCTCACGGGGTGCGTCTCCGCATCCGCCACCTCAGGCTCGGCACCCTCCTCGAGATAGAGCGCCTCAGCGTCCGGCACCGACTGGAGGAGCGTCTCCTCGACCCGCCACCTGACGTGCTGGCGGAGATCACCGCCCTCGCGGTGCTCAACGACCGGAGGCTCATCCGTCTCCTTCGCCGCCCCCTCACGCGGTGGCTCCTCCACTACGTGACGGCGGACAGCCTGGTGGAGCTCTGGGGCATCATCCTCAGGCTCTCGAGGGTGGAGGATTTTACACGTATTACCGCCTCGATCGTGACGATGTCGACGCTGACACGTCCGAGGACGGGCCACGACAGCGAGGAGGGGAGGTAAGGACCGACGGTCTCCATAGCCCCTTCGGTCTCGTGGGGAGACTCCGCACCGAGCGGGGCATGTCCCTCCGGGAGATACTCTGGGACGAGCCCTGGGCCGTCCTTGTGCTGGAGACAGCAGACCAGCCCCGCGCCGAGCGCAGAGGGGACGATGAGGATAGTGACTTACCGACAATGGACTTTTAGCCATGAAGAGCGAACAGCGGAAGGAGCTCGCCAAGCTCCTCTACACCAAGGAGCATCTCCTACAGAAGGAGATCGCCGAGCGCGTCGGGGTGACCCCCCAGACGGTCAATCGCTGGGTGAAGCGGGAGTCGTGGGACAAGCTCCGCGTCTCCATCACCATCACCAAGGAGGAGCAGATCAAGAACCTCTACAACCAGCTCTCCGAGATGAATGACGCCATTGCCCGGAGGGACGGCAACCGCTATCCCTCGGCAGCGGAGGCGGACACCATCAATAAGCTCTCCACCGCCATCCAGAAGCTGGAGACGGAGGTGGGCCTGCCGGAGATCATCAGTGCCTTCAAGGGCTTCTTCGACTGGCTCCGCCCTCACGCCCTCGAGCAGGCGCAGGAGATCATCCCCCTATTTGATGACTATGTGCAGAGTAAGCTGCGATGAGACGGCTGACGATCGATGAGAAAGAGTCCCTCAAGGACTGGCAGGCGTATCTCCTCGCCCTCGTGGAGGAGAGCGGGGTGGACAGCTCTGAGCCGGTGGAGGAGCAGCGGCGGCGCGTGCAGGCTCTGGAGGCGGATGTGGAGGAGTGGTTTCGCTACTACTTCCCCACCTTCTCCACCGCCCCGGCGACAGACTTCCACAGGGCGGCGACGCGCCGTCTCCTCGAGCACGACCGCTGGTATGAGGTGCGCTCCTGGTCCCGTGAGCTCGCCAAGAGTACCCGCGCCATGATGGAGGTGATCTACCTCGCCCTCACCGGTCAGGTGCGGAATGTCCTCCTCGTCTCCAACAGCCAGGAGAAGGCGACCGACCTGCTCCGCCCCTTCAAGCTGGTGCTGGAGCGGTCGCCCCGCATCACGCACGACTATGGCGTCCAGCCGACGCAGGGGCACTGGGAGGAGGACAAGTTTACCATCTCCCGGGGCTGCTCCTTCCGCGCCATCGGTGCCGGTCAGTCGCCCCGTGGGGTGAAGAATAAGGAGGCGCGCCCCGACTTCATCCTCATCGACGACATCGACACCGATGAGGAGGTGCGCAACCCCGACCGGATACGGACGAAGTGGGAGTGGTTTGAGAAGGCTCTCTTCCCCACGCTCTCGGTCTCGGGGAAGTACCGCATCCTCTTTTGTGGCAACGTGATCGCCAAGGACTGCTGCATCACTCGCGCCGGGGAGAAGGCGGATAAGTGGGACATCGTCAATATCCGCGACGAGGAGGGGCGCTCCACCTGGCCGGAGAAGAATAGCGAGGCGGACATCGACCGCGTCCTCGGGATGATCTCCACCGCCGCCGCCCAGCAGGAGTACTTCAATAACCCCGTCTCCGAGGGCGAGGTCTTCCGGGACCTCACCTGGGACGAGTGCCCACCCCTCCGGGAGCTCCCCTTTGCCGTCTGCTACGGCGACCCGTCGCCCTCCAACTCGAGGAGCCGACAGTCGAGCTACAAGGCGGTCTTCCTCGTCGGCTATCACGAGGGGAAGTACTACATCTACACCGGCTACCTCGACCATGAGACCAACGCCCGCTTCGTCTCCTGGTACCACGACATCCGAGACTATGTCCACGACCAATGCCCGGTCTACTACCTCGTGGAGAATAACTCCCTCCAGGATCCGATCTATGAGCAGGTCCTCCTCCCGCTCTTTGTCGCCGAGGGCACACGGCGGGGGATGATCCCCATCGCCCCGGATGCCCGCGCCAAGATGGATAAGTACACCCGCATCGAGGGCGCCCTCGAGCCCCTCGCAAGGCAGGGACGGCTGGTCTTCAATAGCGCCGAGAGGGGCAACCCTCAGATGCAGCGCCTGGAGGATCAGTTTCTCCTCTTTGCCCCCAAGCTCCCCGCGCCGGCCGACGGACCGGACTGCATCGAGGGAGCCGTCTGGCAGACCGGCCGTAAGCTCAGTGAGCTGCAGCCCGACAGTATCATATTCGGCGGCCACCGCCATAACAGCAAGCGATTTTAGCACCACCCATGTTTATCACTCCGGAAGAACTCAAGACCCACCTCTATGAGGCAAGTGTCCGCCTGATCCAAGGCGACGATGAGACGATCCTCCTCTCCGCTATCGACGGGGCGGAGGAGGAAGCACGAGGCTACCTCTCCCGATATGACCGGGAGGCGATCTTCGGGGCGGTGGGAGCCGCCCGCCACCCGCTCCTGCTTATCTACGTGAAGGACATCGCCGTCTGGCACTTCATCACCCTCTGCAATGCCGGGGCGGACCTCGACTTCCGTCGCTTCCGCTACGAGCGCGCCATCGACTGGCTCCGGGCGGTGCAGCGGGGAGACGTCTCGCCCACGCTCCCGATCCTCGACGAGGACGGCGACGGTCTCCCCGACGGCCCGGGAGAGTACCTCTACGGCAGCAACCCCAAGCGCGAAAATCACTTCTAAGCCATGGAGCCGGTAGAGCTGGACATCAATATCAGGGGCAACGCCGCCGAGGAGTCTGCCCGCATCTCCTCGGGGGTGTCGTCCATCGGGGACGCCTCCAAGGGCGCCACGGAGGAGCTGCGCCGCTCGGTTGAGCTGCAGCGGCAGTACCTCGCCAAGCTGCAGAAGGAGATCAAGTCTATCGAGCTAGAGGTGGAGTCGAGCCCGCAGGCACAGGCGACACTCGGCAAGCACCTCAAGTCCCTCAAGGCGGAGCTCATCGACGAGACGGAGGGGCTCAAGCATCTACAGAGCGAGCTGAGGATGACCACACAGGCCAAGGAGTCCCTCCGCTCCAAGATCTTCCAGGTCAAGGACGCCATGGCTCAGATGGTCAACGCCGGGGAGCAGGAGACCGAGGCCTACCGAGAGGCACGACGGGAGCTCTCCACGCTCAATGACGCCTATCAGACGGTCACTCGGGAGCAGCGCCTGATGACTCAGGGGGCGCAGTCGCTTACCGGTATGATAGGCGCCCTTCAGGGACTGATGGGAGCGGTGACGGCGACCGCAGGAGCCTACGGGGCGATCTCCGGCGAGAGTGAGCGATACGCCCGCATCCAGACCAAGGTGCAGTCGCTCATGGCGATCACCATCGGCATGCAGCAGCTCCAGCAGTCCCTGTCGGCGACCTCCGCCTTCAGGGTGCAGACACTCGCCTCCGTGACCCGCGTCTTCGGCAGGGCGCAGCAGTTCCTCGCCGCCACCCTTCACATCTCCAATGGTGCCGCCAAGGCACTCACCGCCACCCTGACGCTCGGCCTCTCGGTGGCGATCACTGCCGTCGCCACGGCGATAGACCGCTATGTCTCGAGGCAGCGCGAGGCGGCCGAGGCATCCAAGGCGTGGTCTCGGGCGGTGGCAGACGGTGCGGGGGAGAGCATAGCCCGCTACGAGGCTCTCCGGAGAGAGTATGCCGCCCTCGAGGGGGACGAGGAGAAGAGGTCCCGCTTCGTCAAGGAGCACAAGAAGGACTTCGATGCCCTCGGGGTCTCCATAGGGACCGCCACCGAGGCGGACAATATCTTCATCACCAATGCAGACGCCTTCCGACAGTCGCTCCTCGATCGAGCCAAGGCGGTCGCCTCCTTTGACCTCGCCGTGGAGCAGTACAAGGAGGCGCTCCGCCAGATGGACGAGGCAGATGCAAGGGAGGCGAACCCAAATATTTGGGATAAAGTAGGAGGGTTCTTAGCCAGCTTTGATGCGGGGTATGGCACCGTGGGAGGTCCTACGAGCGCCCGGGACTACGCCCGCCTCAATGCGGAGAAGATGAGGAGGGAGGCGGACGAGGCGATGAAGAAGGCGGAGGATAGGGTCCGGCAGTACCTCGACTACACCGCCAAGGCGGATCAGCTCCTCAAGGATGCCGGCATCAACACGTCGTCGGAGGATAAACCTAAGAAGGATCCCCCCGACGAGCGGGCCCGACTGGCGGCTCTCAAGCGGATCGCCAAGCTGGGCGCAGACGCAGAGCGCTCCGTCACCGCCATGCAGATAGCCGCCATGGAGGAGGGACGGGCGCAGAAGCTCCGTCGGCTCGACGAGGAGCACCGGGAGCGTAAGGCGAAGATCACCGACCAGCTCCGGGAGATAGAGATGCTCGAGAGTCAGCACCACATCGACGCCACCCCGCAGAAGGCTCGCCTCAGGGCAGTCTCCGAGGCAGAGGAGGCGGACTACAGGCGCCGGAGGGAGGAGATCTCGAGGGCGTCTGACAGCGTGATCCGGGAGGTGGAGGAGGGAGCATCCGCACGCTTCCGCTCCGACCTCGAGCAGCGCCTCGGTGAGGTGGACGCTTACTACGACCGGCTCATCAAGCGGGCTCAGGAGAGTGCCGCCGACGAGGTGCAGCTCGCAGGGACTGTCGGAGAGGTGGAGGCGGCGAGACAGCGGGAGAGGGAGCTGAGGACGAGAGAGCATGAGCTGAGACTGCTGGATCAGAGGGAGGAGATCGAGGTCCGCCGTATGGCGATGACGACGAAGCGGTATGACCTCGAGGCAGACCGGGAGGAGGCGCAACTGCGGAGGCAGCTCGAGCTCTCGGAGAAGCGACTCAGGAAGCTCCGGGAGATAGAGGCTGCCGGGGGCGATGCCGCCGCCGACATCGAGCGAGCCCGGGAGGAGATCGAGGGACTCAAGCACGCTCTCGAGGAGATCCCCGCTCGTAGGCTCCGGGAGGTCGGCAAGGCACTCCAAGGGGCCTTCTCCTCGCTCTCCTCTGTAGGGGGCGAGATGGGGGAGGTCTTCGGAGCGGCCGCCGCTTCGGTGGGCGACATCCTCTCGGCTCTCAAGGAGGGCGCCACCACGATGGACGCCATCTCCTCGGCCGCCTCGGGGCTCTCCCGGGTGATCGGCATGATCACCTCTCAGGCGCGTGCCAACGCTGACGAGGAGGCGCGCTATGCCCGGCAGCTGGAGCAGTCCTACCACCGGGCGGCGATGGCGAGGATCCGGGCGTTCGACGAGAAGGATCGGAGCATCTTCGGCCTCTCGAACCCCTATCGAGGGGCGATCGAGGGCGCCCGGAGGTACCGTCAGGCGATGCTGGAGCTGGGGCGCAGCATGGAGCGGCTCCGCGCCGGCAGGCTCCAGGTGGGGACGACGAAGGTGGTCTCCGGTGCCAATATCGCCAAGGGAGCCGCCGGGGGTGCTGCCGCCGGTGCCGCCATAGGCTCCATCATCCCGGGGCTCGGCACCGCCATCGGTGCAGCCCTCGGCGGGCTCTTCGGAGGGATAGCGGGAGCGGCCGCCCGCAAGACCGTCCCGGTATTTAAGTCCCTCACCCGGCAGTATGGGCAGATCCTCAAGGAAGGGTCCCGGACCTTCGAGCTCAACCCCCGCATCCTCGAGGACTACGACCGCCTCGATGACGCCACGAAGCGCTTGGTGGACAATTGGGAGGAGATCCGCAAGGAGGCTCTCAGCGCTCAGGAGGAGATGAGGGAGACCTTCCGTCAGCTCGCAGGTGACATCGGCTCGCTCCTCAGCAAGGCGCTCTCAGATGCCTTCTCGTCGGGTGACTGGGAGACTTCGCTCGACCACTTCGAGGAGGAGGTGGATCAGATGATCGGGCGTATCGTCGACCAGCTCCTCCTCTCGGCGGTATTCGGGCGTGAGCTGGAGAAGATGCAGAAGTCTATGGAGGACTCCTTCGGGGAGGGCGGTGACGGCACCATCGTCGATGAGCTGATAGACTTCAAGAAGAAGTACGGTGACCTCGTGGCGACCTACCGGAGGGAGCGGGAGGCGGCAGACCGAGAGCTGGGGCTTCAGGGGGTGAGCACCCACAGGGACAGCGCCGAGCGTAAGGCTGTCGCCCGCCGAGGGCTGGCTCAGGCCTCTCAGGACTCCATCGACGAGCTGATGGGCATAGCCACCAATCAGCTCCTCCAGCTCCGGCTCCTCGTGGAGGCGTCGAGGGCGGGGGAGCGGGAGGCGAAGCTGAGGGAGGAGGTGCTGCGCTCCATCGCTCGGGACGTGGCGACGATAGCCTCCTACGCTCCCCGGCTCGACCTCCTCGAGGAGGTCTCTCGTGACATAGCCACCCTCCGCAGGGACGGCATAATAATTAAGCAATAGACTACTTGACTATGAAGGAAAAGAAGAAAGCAGGCAGCCTCATCGTCCATGACCTGGTCGTCAAGGCTCCCACCCGTCGCCCCTGGGATGCGGCCGACTGGCGGCAGGCTCTCCGGGCGGCCGACCGTGGGCGTGTGGCACAGCTCTACGACCTCTACGGCGACATGCTCATCGACACCACCCTCGCCGATGCTCTCGACAAGAGGACGCAGGCGGTGATCAATAACGACCTCACCTTCGTCGACCCCGACGGCGAGGAGGTGGAGGAGGTGTCCGACCTGATCGACACCGAGGCCTTTGAGCAGCTCCTCACCATCATCATGAGGGGGCGGCTCCTCGGTCGCGCCGGTGCCGAGCTCGGCTGGTCAGAGGAGGGGCTCACCGTCGCCGACCTGCCCCCCAAGCACCTCGATGTGGACCGCCGGGAGATCCTCCTCGACCCGACGGACGAGCGAGGCATCCCCTACGAGGGCGACCCCCGGCTAATGGTCCTCGGACGACCGAGGGACTACGGCGTGATCCTCCGTGCGATCCCCTTTGCGATCTACAAGAGGGGTGGCTTCGGTGACTGGGCGCAGTGGATTGAGCTCTTCGGGATGCCTCAGCGCGTGGGTAAGTACAATACCTACGACCCGGAGAGCAAGCGTCAGCTCGAGGCGGCCATGGAGCGCGCCGGCTCAGCCCCCTGGCTGATCATCCCCAAGGAGGCGGATGTCGAGGTGAGGGAGTCCTCCGCATCCAACGGCATCTCCTTCAAGCAGTTTGTCGATGCCTGCAACTCTGAGATCCTCGTCGGCATCCTCGGTCAGACCATGACCACCATCGCCGGTGAGCGTGGCGCCCGCTCTCTCGGTGAGGTGCACCAGGAGGTGGAGGAGGCAATGCATAAGTCCGACATGCGCTATGTCGCCCGGACGCTCAATCACTGCCTCCTCCCCTTCCTCGAACGGAGAGGGCTCCCCCTCCGCTCCGGTCGCTTCGCCTTCCCGGAGGATGTGACCCCCGTATCGGTGGCGGAACTCTCGACGCTCTCCTCCCTCATCACCATCCCCCCGGAGTGGATACACAAGCGATATGGCATCCCGATGCCTGCCCCCGAGGAGGAGCCTGCCCCTGAGGAGGAGCCTGCCCCTGAGGAGGAGCCTGCCCCTGAGGAGAAGCCTGCCCCTGAGGAGGAGCCTGCCCCCGAGGAGAAGGAGAAGAAGGGTCTCACGGATTTTTTCGCCAAAGCCCCGCACCGGCTCGCGGGGCGCATAAGCGACGCATGGACGAGCTGGACCACCTCTACCATCCCGAGCGTCAGGCTCGACGATGAGACCACGATAGACCTCTCACGGCTCCTCGAGGAGGCGCTCCGGGAGGTCTACGGCGGGGAGACCCTCCTGCCGGGGGCGCTCTTCCGCGCCAATGACGAGCCGATGCAGCTCGCCCTCTCCTCGGAGCTGGGAGGGGGAGACCCCGACCTCGAGCGGGAGCTGAGGTACAATATGTCGGTCTGGAGTGCCTTCAAGACACACGCCGAGGCGGATGACCTGGCGCGGCTGCTGGTGGACTCCCGGGGGAGGATGAGGAGCTTCGCAGAGTTCCGCAAGGCGGCCCGCCCCCTTATCGGTAAGTACAATGATCAGTGGCTACGGACGGAGTACAATACTGCCGTCCTCCGAGCTCGGAGTGCCGTGCAGTACCGAGACGCCCTCCGCACGAAGGCTCTCTACCCTAGTCTCGAGTACCTCGAGAGCGACTCGGTGGAGAAGAGGGAGGAGCACCTCGCCCTCGTCGGCACCATCCGCCCCATCGAGGACCCGTGGTGGGACACGCACACCCCTCCGCTGGCGTGGAATTGTAAGTGCCGCATCCGCCCCACCGACAAGCCCGTCACCCCGATCCCCGAGGAGACGGCCAAGGACAAGCCCGCCCCGGGGCTCTCCGGCAACCCCGGTCGCTCAGGCAGTGTCTTCGACCTCAAGAGCCACCCCTACACCCGCGGGCAGGGTGACCCCCACTGCCCCGAGTGCCGCCGCCAGGGACTCGTCAAGTCCTCCGACCTGCTTGACTATAAGGATCTCCTCTGCCCCATGCACCGCGAAGCCTGGGAGGCACTCGAGGGGAAGCGAAAGGAGCAGCAGAAGCTCGCCGACAAGTGGGTCAGGAAGTGGGCTGAGGAGAATATCCCGGAGAAATATGGCATTACGATCAAGAGGAGGCAATTCTACTCAGGGACTGCAATAGTGTGGCGAAAGTCCATAAAGAACCTACTCGGACACATTGCCGATCCGGAGCAAAAGCTGCTCGCCATGAAGATAGATGACATCCTGACTCTGTGCACCCCTAAAGATGGTAATGCATTTGCCCGGCTGTACAGCCACGGACATAACAGAGCCACCAAAGAGGCGCGAAACGCTATCGGATTTGCCTACTACAATTTCAAGATGAATGGGGATACGTATCAGCTGGACATGGAGGTGAGACAGCTTGGAGACTGGAAGTACGAGACACCGTATTCGATAAGGTTAATACAAAAGAAGAACTCCTAGGGCATTGACCCGACCTAACATCAGTCAGGGTACCCTAAGAGTCCTTCCTTTGACACCACAAAGATAGAGACTATAAGCGATAATACCAAATCTATGGACATCAGAGACTTTGCAAAGCGATTTCCCGACCGGATGGATGCCGTCCGCGACTACCTCGAGGGGGAGGGGGTGAAGATGGACATCGGGCGCATTGCCATCGAGCATACGGAGGAGAACTTCCGGCTGGAGGGCTACGTCGATGAGGTGCTCAATCCCTGGAGGGAGGTGAAGCGCCGCGACCCCTCCTCGCCCTGGTACGGTCACTCCGGACAGACGGGGCGACCCTCCTCCGAGCGGACTCGGGCTAAGATCCTCCACGGCGAGACGCGCGAGCTCTCCCGAGCGACACGGGTGCGCCTTACCCCCACCGGCATCAGGGTAATCAATGCCACCCCCTATGCCGCCGTCCATCAGTACGGGCTCCCCGCCAAGATCTACGGCAAGAAGCACTTCACCATGCCGGCCCGACCCTTCCTCGGTCCCTCGAGGGCGATGATCCGCAGGATGCAGGATAAGGTCAGGGAGAGGCTCAGGCAATTAGTAATTAGCAATTCCTAATTGAAACGGGGTCTATACCCCGCATCCACCAAGTATATACCCCGTGATCATGGGGTATAGACCCCGTTTTCGCCAAGTATAGACCCCGTCTCATCATCCTATAGGACTTGCCAAATCATCTACCGGTAGATGAGAAATTATCTACTAGTACTTAATTCATCATCCACTAATACTTATTTCGCCAAGTGGTAGTACTTCACCCGGCATCATCTTTACCCATATGAAGCAGCATTACCTGAGCATAGCAGCACGTCTCCGAGAGGTCTGCCCCTTCCTCCGGACGATCGACATCGATAGGGGGCAGCTCGACACCGTCTGGGCGGAGTCGAGCCGTCCCGCAGTCGCTTACCCCTGCGTCCTCCTCCGGCTCTCCGTGAGCCGTCGGGAGGACCTCACGCCGACACTGCAGGAGTGTACGGCGACCCTCACCGTCACCTACGCCACCGACAGGGTGCAGGAGACCGCCGACCACGTCCCCGAGGAGCGGCGGATGGCAGGCCTCGCCCCCTACGATGAGGCTGACGAGATATACGGTGCCCTGCAGGGCTGGGATGCCGACGGCATCTTCGCCCCGCTCTCCAGAGTGCGGGAGGAGTCGGTGCGCCTCCACGACGGCATCTTCGCTGAGCGCTTCACCTTTGAGACAGAGTACAGAGATGTCTGAGACTTACTTCGCTCGAGGGGGCAAGGGCGACCTCTATAAGCTGCCGCCCCGCAAGACCCCGCCGACCAATGACTGGGGCGACCTCGACGGCCTCGAGGTGGACCTCTCCCGCCCCGTATGGGGGAGCCTTACGATGGACCTCTCCTTCGTCGTGGGGGCGGATGCCTCGAGGCGCTTCACCGGAGAGCCGGGGAGCGTCCTCGACCCCGCCGCATGGGCAGCCCTCTCCGGTAACGCTCCCACGGAGATGATACCGGTCCGTCACCGCCTGAGGGAGGTGACCGCCTTCCGCTTCCACAGGCGCGCCTCACTAGCTGAGCTCACCTGCTCCTACGAGGTGCCGGATCCGATGGAGGTGTGGGCACTGTATAAGGAGCCCTCCGTCACCCTCCCCACCCTCGCCCCTCAGCGGGTGACCCTCTCGGGGGTCGACCTCGGGGAGATGAGCATCGGGGTGCTCTCCTACTACGACAGCGCCCTCAGGCCGAGGTCCCCCAAGGAGGGACGCTACCTCGCCGACTCGATCCACCGGCAGGGGCGGATCCTCCGACCCGACAAGAGCCCGCGCCTCCGTGCCGGGGTGGTGGAGGTCGCCTGTGTCATCCCCCACGGAGGGGATGAGCGGAGGGTACAGGGCTCCCTCGCCATGCTCTCCAAGCTGATCGCTAAGCCGGGAGAGCAGCTGCTCAATGGTCGGAAGTGCTACTACTCGGAGATGACCGACTGCCGGCTCACTCGCTCACGATTTTACTTTACCCTCAGACTACAGATGATATGATACAGATCCATGACCACGGCAAGATCATCGAGGTGGAGCCGTCCGATAAGTCGCAGCTCACCCGCGGGATCATGCGCTCCTCGGAGCTCCTCCTCTCCTTCCGCTCCGATGTGGTGCTCGACATTCATGTCGGGGCGACGGTGGACTTCGAGGGGGAGACCTTTACCCTCTACTATCCCTCCGAGGTCAAGAAGCTCTGGCGCGGATACTTTGACTATACCATCACCTTTCACTCCTCCGCCGAGCTGCTCAAGCAGCGGCTCCTGAAGGACCCCTCCGACCCGGGGCGGACCGCCTTCACCTTCACCGGCTCGGCTCACGACTTCGCCACCCTCGTCGCCCGCTCGATGGGGGAGGGCTGGTCGGTGGGCGACTGCATGACCTCCGACGGAGACCGGATGATAGCCTTCCGTGAGGAGACCTGCCTCGGCGCCCTCGCCCGCATCGCCGAGGACTTCCACTCCGAGTGGGTCGTGGAGCGACAGACCATTGCCATCCGCAAGCAGGAGCTGTGGCGGGACGCTCCTGTGGCGATGAGCTACGGGAGGGGGAAGGGCTTCCTCTCCGGCGTCTCACGCTCCGGAGACGGGGACAAGCTCCCCATCTCCCGCCTCTATGTCGTCGGCGGCTCGCGTAACATCGATCCCGCCGCCTACGGCTCCCGCTCCCTCCACCTCCCCGACGGCTCCACTTCCCTCTCCTCAGGCGTCGAGGGGCGGGAGGCGGCCCTCGATCTCTCACACATTTACCCCTCCCGCGTCGGCACCGTCTCGGAGGTGGTCACCGTGGATGAGGCGAAGTGCTTCTACGACATCAAGGACGACTCCATACCTGCCGAGCTCAATTACTCCGACTGCCGCATCCCGGGGGAGAAGGCGGTGATCCGATTTCAGTCCGGTGCCCTCGTCGGGCGCGAGCTGGAGATCCGGCAGTCGGAGACCGCCCTCGAGGGGTACCACCATGAGGAGCGACGCTTCGAGCTGGTCCCCCGGGAGGAGGACGGCTTCACCTTCCCCTCCCCACAGTGGATGCCCAAGGCGGGCGACAAGTATGCCGTCTTCGGGATCTCTTTGCCCCCCACCTATGTAAAGGAGGCGGAGGAGCGGATGCTCAGCGAGGCGAAGCGGTACCTGAGTGACAATATGGAGCCGGTCTACACCTTCCGAGGCGAGGTGGACGGCATCTGGGCGCGGAAGCACTGGCTCGAGGTGGGGGGCAAGCTGGTCCCCGGGGGGCATGTGCTCTTCTCTGATCCTGAGTTTCACCCAAAGGGGACGGTTATCCGGATTGTCTCCACCACGCAGGCGGTCAATGACCCGCACGCCCCCTCGATCACCCTCTCCACCGCACCGGTCCCCGGCTCCCTCCTCTCCCGTCTCGACCGGGTGGAGGCGGACGAGGTGGTCCGGCGGGAGCAGATGAGGGAGGTGCAGAGGCAGCAGTCGCAGAGCTATCGACAGGCGCTCGAGCACCTCTCGATGGTCGATCGGGCGGTGGAGGGGCTGGAGGGCTTCACCCGCCGCCTCAAGCCCTCCGTCATCGAGACGATGGGGATCCTCGTCGGCAGTCAGGCGACACAGCTGGACTTCGTCCGGGCGGTCGGCTCCCTCGAGAGCGTCACCCCGGCATTTAACTATGACCCCTCGACGAAGACCCTCCATGTAGGGGAGTCCGTCATCCGCCATCAGACCATCGGCATCACCACAGTCAAGGACAGGCGCGATCCCTCGGAGTACCGCTACTGGCGCCTGCCGGAGTATGTCTCGCCGCCCCTCACCGACCCCGACAGGAGCTACTACATCTATGCCAGGGCGGCAAGGGTGGGCACGGAGGGAGCCTTCCTCCTCTCCGAGGAGCCGATCCCCATGGAGAGCGACCCGGACTACTTCCACCTCCTCATAGGCACCCTCTCCTCCATCGACGGGGGTGACCGCGCCTACAACCGCCTCTACGGCTACTCGATGCTCACCCCCGGCGCTCTGACCGTCGGGGCGATCGAGGACGCCTCCGGCAATATGCGGATCGATCTGGAGACGGGCCAGATCCTCGTCAAGCACCTCCGCATCGGCCCGCCCGACGCCTCCAAGGACCTCGCCTCCGAGCTCGGAGAGCTCCTCGGGCTGACGAGGGAGGCGGTCGTCTGGGAGGTCGAGCCGGTTAGCCTCCGCCCGGGGACACCCCTCTACATCGACTCGCACGCAACGGACGAGCGGCTCCATCAGCTGCAGCTGACGGTCAGATACCTCCGCGCCGGGAGAGATGTCTCCCCGGTGATGGCGAGGAGCTCGGAGCGGCTCTACACCTGGGAGCGCCACAGCCCTCTAGGGCGTGACGACCGCGGTGTGACCGACGAGCAGTGGACGGCCGACAATAGCCACCGAGACATCATCACCCTCACCCCAGACGATGTGATGTGGGTCGCCAATGTGACCACCCACTACGACCCCGACCGGCTGGAGGAGGAGTATCAGAGACTAACTAAGTAATCACACTATACAACTATGGCAAAGCAAACACTATCCATCAACGTCACCGACCGGGCAGACGGCATGCCCGCGCAGCTGCTCCCCAATGGCAACTGGGGGCAGTGGTCACTCGAGCTTGACAAGTACGTCGACACAGGCCTGCAGGCCTACCCCGAGGATGACGCCAATGTCATCAAGTACTACAAGCTGACTAACAGCTCCACCACGCCCACCCCTCCAAAGCCCATCAAGAGCTCCGACGGCTGGAGAACCCTCAGCGACCTCAACGACGCCCTCCACAAGGATGGCTGGTCTGACGACCCTCTCAATGTCTCAGACAAGCAGAGGTACCAGTGGGTCGCCATCTACCTCAAGCGCAATGTACCGGTGCCCGACAAGGACAAGGGGACGATCCAATTTGTCCCCCGCTACACCTATAGGATCGTTGGGTTGTACACCAATTACGCCGCCTCTCCGACGGTCACCTTTGACGAGGCTCGTCGCACCATCACCTTTGTCGCAGCGGATGGGCAGAAGGTGGTCGTCAAGGTACCGACGACCGAGGCGGTCGATGCCTTGACGACTCTCGTCTCGGCGCTGAAGCGCCAGGTCGACAAGGCGGTCTACTCCTATGAAGGGGAGGGCACGCCCACGATGGACGGGCCGATCGTCAGCGACTGGCTGGAGGGCGAGGGTGGCGAGATGGTCACCGATGACAAGGTCAAGGCGGACATCTTTGCCACCCACGTGGGGGACGCCTACTTTGATAAGACGAGTAACCTCGCCTACCGCTTTGGCCTCAAGACCGGGGGCGATCCCTCCAACCCCAAGCACTACAGCTGGGAGGTGGTCAAGGACTCCGCCCTCTCCGCCGCCATCGCCCGCATCTCCGAGATGGAGGGCGGGGTCGTCAAGGTCTGGACGGAGACGCCCGCCAAGGGGGACAAGTACAAGCCCGGCGACCTGCTCCTCTACAAGGTTGACGGCGAGTGGCGCTACAAGACCTGCATCGCCGCCACGACGCCCCCCGAGTACGAGTACAAGGAGACCGACTGGGTGGAGCCATACGCCACCGCCAAGGAGGTGGCGTCGATCCGAGATACGCTTGTCGGTCTCGCAGGCGATCTGACGAAGACGAAGCAAAACATCAAGGACTTGCAGGAGGTTACCGATGATATCAAGGGAGAGTGGATCAGAGCGATCACCGACAAGATTATCGACGAGCAGGAGCGTAAGAGGCTCACCGACCTCTCCACGCGCATCGACGAGGAGCAGAGCCAGCTCCAGAGTAATGTCGACTACATCGTCGGCTCTCCCTACTATGTCAATGGGAGCACCGAGGCGGACAACCTCCGCGCAGCCGCCGACGCCCTCCTCAAGAAGAAGACCGGCGCGATCGACAAGCTCCAGGCGGCTATCTCCACGGCGATCAAGGACTCCCTCATCTCCACGGATGAGATCGTCGCCGTTGATGCAGCTATCAGCGCCTACAAGCACGCCCGCGAGACTCTCCTCGCCGCCATCACCGCCGCCCGGGCTCAGATAGACAAGGAGCTGCCCAAGTCCTTCGAGGGGCGCAACCTCCTGAAGCCTGTAGGGACATTAGGCAGCACTTCTAATGAAAACCTAACAGTCGAGGTCGTCAGCCCTTACGAGATCGTCTGGACGCAGAAGAACTTCTCTACAGCACCCTACACATTGTATTTTCACGTCGACTCCCTGCCAGCAGGTGTGTATACATTAAGTTACAAGACTGACAAGGAGGTCTCTGCACGTAAATACATCTACTCCACACAAGGAGTGCTAGGGCGTCTCATCAGTAGTAGTTGTAGTAGTATTAGTAGTAGGGTTGAAGATTACTACCAGCACTCCTTTGTCTTAAAATTTGAACACGGCATCACTACAGACAACCTCTATTTCTACGGCGTCGACCCTCAGGACCCCATCACCTCCGTACGCATCTGGGACGTCAAGTTAGAGCGGGGACCCGTCGCCACGCCGTGGTCGGAGGCGCCCGAGGATAGGGATCAGCGCATCAAGGCGGAGATGGCGGCCAATCCCCCGCGCATCAGCAGTAAAGGTACGTGGGAGGTCTACACCTACGACAACGGCAAATTTGCCTACGTCGACACGGGGCGCCCAGCCGTCGGAGACGACGGTAAGGCGCCAAAGGTCGTCGACGGCTACTGGCACGAGTGGGACGGCTCCAAGTACACCAATACCGGGGTCAAGGCGCAGGGCGAGGATGGCCGACCCGGTGAGGATGCCCTCTCCGCCGTGCTCCTCAGGCAAGGCTCCTACAAGACCTCTTACCGCATGATCGGCGACGATGGGCAGCTGCTCGACACGCCGCAGGTGATCAAGACCGTGGAGGGCGGCGAGGATGGCAAGGTGGTCGTCCGGGCGCTCATCCGTAAGGGCGTCCGCGACGTCACCGCGAGCGCCATCTCTAAGGGTGCCAACCCCGTCTGGTACCTCAATGGCACCCGCATCGCCTCCGGCTCGGCCGTCCTCCGACTCGGAGTGGGCGACCACGTCGATGGCAAGACCGATGCCGTCACCTTTGACTACGATGACGCACAAGCGAGCGAGTGGTAAGTATGTACAAGCGCATTACAATAGACATCAGCGACATCGCCACGCCGCCACCGACCATCAATAAGCAGTCCGGACACTGGATGATCTACGATGGCGAGCAGTACATCGACACCGGGGTCAAGGCCAGAGGAGAGGATGCCGACCCGGCGTCCCTCCCCGACGTCTCCCACCTGCTCAAGTCCTTCGAGAAGAGCACCCACCAGCTCGACGGCGTGGTCCTTACTAACGACATCGCACTTATCAATATCGATGACGCGGACAAGGACAGCAAGGCTCCTGCAGAGCCGACGGCCCTGATCTCAGGGTCTAAGACAAAGGGCGCGCGAACCATCAGACTCGGAATCGAGTATAAGGATGACCCGGAGACCGGCAAGCGAGTCGACGCAGGAGAGGCCACCTCGCTCGCCAATGACGGGACCGGCCACCTCGGCGACCTCTACTTCGACGGTGAGTCTATCGGATTTGGAGCCACCGACAAGCGGTATATGCAGATCGGAGGCACTGCACGCTCAGAGTATGATATGGTCAATGCCTCCACCGAGATACACAAGTCCAAAGTCCCCGGGACTACGGTCTACAAAGCAGGCGAGACACTGCTCGATAACTTCTACTTGCCGGGCTCCAATAGTGAGCTTAAGTACACCGCTATGATAAGCGCTCGGGCGGATGCCGAGGCGCAGAGACGTATAGTGATGGAGGGTGGAGGTCCCGACGGCAATCCCCACTTCGGAGGAGGCTATCAGCGACCGGAGCGTGTCGTATACTATGACCGATGCTCCGTTACCACGTCGGCCTACCTCCGTGTCACCATTACTCGTGGCGGGGAGGAGGTCTACTCCGCCACCTCTCCCACAGTGACGGCCAGAGCGGTGGCGACCGGAGGACGCTTTACTGATGAAAGAGAGCTCACTCCCGACGAGAGGTTTGACTCAGAGAGTCAGGAGCAGGCGGTCACCCTGACCGTCCCGGCGAACATCATACGCCCCAATGACTTTGCCAAACTGACTCTCGTCTGCTCGGAGCTCCGCGCCGATAGAGGGGGCGGGGGGTCAGCTTACGCAAGCAATATCGTCAGCTACCTGCCTTACGACACCTCTAAGCCGATGGTGGCGGTCACCAAGGACAAGGCCGCTTTCTTCTACGGACGTGGCTCCTACATCCTCCTCAATTACATCCAGTCGTATGTGATGAAGGTGGTCGGCAACATACTCCTCCAGGGTAATCTCATACTCAAGGGTGACCTCACCACAGACAGCATCATCTGCAAGTCGGGTGGACTATACTCCGGTGGCGTCATCAATGAGTATGGCACCATGACAAGATGGGTCGGACGCAAAATCACCGTCTGGAAGGTGTCAACGGGGAGGTATAAGCTCAGCCACAATCTCGGTCACATAAACTATGTGGTACAGGCCATCCCCGTCCACTCCTCCGACAACAATTGCTTCGTCATCGACGGCACGGAGACCGCCCATACGGTGGAGGTCGGTGTACAGTGGAATAGCTCGTGGACTAACCGCGCCATTCACTTCGTCATCTATGCACAGCAATAGTAAGGGCGTCACCCCTTCGTGGAGCAACGCCCTTTGATAAAGCAATCGGTACGGAGTCAGCTCTTCCCCTCAGCCTTCAGCTTCTGCCACTCCTCTGTAGTACAGGGGTATGCCGTGTAGGTCTCCTGAAAGAGCTTATACACACGGTCGTAGTCCTTGGCGTCAAAGGCTTTCTTCACCTCCTTCCACGCTTCCCTGAATACGCGCTGAGGAATGTAGCCGATGATATTACCCGCTTTGTCCTCAAAGCGGACGTCCGTGGACTTGAAGAACTCCTCCACCAGTTTGGGGTGCTCCTTGTCCTCCACGTTGATGACGAAGTCGCCCCAGAAGACAAACTTCGCCTGATCGAGCAGCTTGTACTGCGGCTCACCCACCTTGCGCCCGTGGCTTGCAAGATAGTCCCCTTCCGCAATAAGTCCGCTGAGATAGAGGGTGCCTTCAATCCCCTTCGTTGTTGTCATTACCATATTCTCCGCCTGAGCAACCAGCTCCTTGGGAGAGAGGTGGGCGGGATTGTCAGGCAGGTCGGGATTGACGACACGAGTCGCCTTCCCGTCCTCCACATTGATGTATACCATAGCGTTCTTATCAAGCAATTTGTCAGAGGGTTTATCGCCCCAGCACCCAGAGAGCGACACAGCGATCAGGAGCGCCGAGATGAGAGAAGTTACACCTTTCATAAGTCTTTACATTAAGAGTTATTCTATATCCACCTCAAAGATAGCCACAATTCTCACAAACACCTCATGTCGAAGCACTAAGTCACTCGATAGCCCCTCGGAGGTCACTCGATAGCCCCTCGGAGGGAGAGGCGAGACTTATGAGAGGAGTGTGAGGCGAGAGGTATGAGAGGAGAGGTATCGCCGCGCGTCTCTGTACATTTCGTTTTGTCACTCATCCTCTCAACTCTCCTCTCAAAATGTACGTTTTGTTTTTGTTCTCGCTGTACGTTTCGTTTTTGCGGATATATACGTGTGTGATCACGTGGTCGGTTTTTATATGTCCCGAGGAGCGGCACCTCGCC
>ERZ1031292.105-NODE-105-length-33239-cov-7.451151_pt1 | contig 33239 bp, 20 predicted proteins | sample MGYA00518215_ERZ1031292 | MGnify/ENA primary metagenome ERZ1031292 (study PRJEB33718, sample SAMN03159822) | human skin metagenome | collected 2014-02-25 | study: EMG produced TPA metagenomics assembly of the PRJNA266117 data set (Human skin bacterial metagenome... | reverse complement strand
GTGTGGGGGTTGGCTCGGGCTCGGGTTCCGGTTCCGGCTCGGGCGTGACCTCTGGTTCCGGTTCCGGGACGGTCACCTTTATGTTCGCGCCGACTTTGGTGTCGGAACCGTCTTTGAATACCACGTCCAAGAAAACGTCTTGGTTGAACGCGGAAGCGTTCTGCTTTGCTGCGACAGTCAATGCGCCAGTGCGTGAGTCGACCCTGATGTCGACACCGTGCTTTTCGGCGTAATTCGTGTGGAAGATCGTGACAACGCTGCCGTCCGGCAGGCCATCTGGCGAGTAGCTGACGGTCTCACCGGGGTGCAGTTCCACATCCGGGTAAGTCACACGAGCGGTCTCGGACTGCGGGTTCTCTGGTTTCACCAGGAGGAACGGGGCCACGAGGTATTTGACGGAGCCGTCCGGGAAGTGTGCGGCCACATCGGTCTCGAAGGAGATGTTGGGCTTGGTGTTGTTCGGGGGAGTCACGGTGACCTCACCGGTGGTGCGTGCGACGTCGATAGTCCAGCCCGGCATGAATTCCCCATAGGGCTCGAACCAGGTGCCATACGGGAAGTCGCCTCCGAGCTTCGACGTGAACGGTCCTGGCGTGGGCGCCTCCACCTTCTTGTACTCCAACTCGGCCCGCTCGTTGTCCCACAACCCAGGCTCACCGATCTCGAACACCGCGGAACCCAGGCCAACGCTCTGGTCGCTGTAGGTCACCTCCACCGGGACGAAAAATTGCGAGCCCGAGGTCTTGATGGGCCGCTTCGGGGTCATCGCCACTTGGCCTGTTTGCTTATCGACGTCCACGTCGAAGCGCTTGGTCAGATAGGGGACTAAATCCTCGCGAAACTTGAAACTCTCGGCGCCCCGGGTTGGACCGTCGAACTGCGCTACCGCGGTCTCGTCTCCCCGCATGACGGTGTGGTGCCACTCCGGTTGAATGCGATGGTCATAGAGGTAATTGAAGAAGTCGGAGAGATCCTCGCGTCTAAGTTCCTCGAACGACTGCTCATCAACGTCCATTGTCAGTAGCGGCACTTCTATAGTGGCTTCCGAGCCATCCGGGTAGTGCACCGTCACAGCCGCAGCGGTGTTGGAGCGGAAACGCAGGGAGTCTGTCTGCGTCACGGTGAGGGTGCCCTTGTCGTCCACCTCAGCCTTGAAGTGCTCCGGCGCGACGACGGAGAACGTGGTGCCCTCGGGGACCTCACCCTGAAGGGGCTCCGCAACCTCCTGGTCGAGCGAGGTATACACGGCGTAGTACTCCACCGGGTATTTCTGCGCCATTTCGCCGAGCTGATCCACCACGCTCACCTGCACCGTGCGCTGTACGGAGCGGAAGCCGTCGCTGACCTTGACGGTGAACATCGTGCGCTCGCCGGGGGAGACGTCGTCTGCGACGCGGATGGTGACTTCGCCGGTGCGCGGTTCCGTCGTAAAGCTATAGCCCAAGTAGTCACGTTCGCCGGAGAAACGCACGTCGCTGGAGAACTCGCCCTCCGGCTTCACCTTCACCTCCCCGCCCGGGGTGACGCGGACGTCTGGCCAGCTCAGGGAATCGATGCTTTGGACCTGGGTGGTCTCCGCGAGCGCGTGGGGGACAGTTGCGCCGCCGCACACCAGCGAGGCAGCAGTGGCGACGGCGACGGCCGCGCGGCCGAAGTTTTTGGCAGACATGGGAAGCCTTTCGGGAAACAATGTTGGCTGAGCAGCAGTATACGCCTTGAGCTGGGGAAAGCACGACAACTCAGTCCCTGTCCGAGAGGGAACCGCCGAGCGGTTGCGAGCGTCTAACTAGTCATGACCCACCTCTACAACGGCATGGCCACCACTGCCGGCGCGTTGCTCTACCCGAACCCGGGGCGTCTGTTGCCTGGAATGGCCAGCGTGAACGGGAAGTTCCAGGTGCCGCGCCACGTGCTGCGCCCGGACAGCATCGTCATCCGCGATTCCGTCCGCCACCCGCGCCAGGTGCGTTACCCTGTCCCTGCCGAGTACCGCGCGGCCGCCCACGCGCTCACGCACCCGGGCACCACAGTTGTCGGTTTCGGCGCGCTGGCGCTCTACGGGCTGCCGTACCTTGTGGACGCGCACGACACTGTCTTGATCTCGCCCACGTGCGGGCGCAAGAAGTGGGGGACCCAGTTCGCTCCTACCGTGATAAGAAAACCCCTACGACCAGGGGAGACGTGGCATCTTCTGTGCCGCGGCGAGCACATCAAGGTTGCCGCGCCACCGGTGGCGGCGGTGCAAGCGCTCAAACTCATCCGCACACGGCAGTGCTCGTGGCCCGTGCATGCACCTGAGGACGAAGAGGTGTTTCTGCGCGCGGTCCAGCTCGTCGACGCCTGCCGCAGATTCCTCGGCATCACCCCTGAGGAAATCGCCGAAGCGGGGCACAACCGTGTGGCTACCCGGTGGCTCGCGTCGGTGCTCAAGGCGTCGAGCGCGCTCGCTGATTCGCCGAAAGAGACCGAAATGCGGTTTTTGGCCGCCAAGGTGGCCAGGGAATTCGGCCTCCGGTTGGAGGAGCAGGTGGAGTTTCACGCCGATGGGCGGCTGCTCACCCGCGCTGACCTGGGATTCCCGGAGGCGCGGCTGGCGTTGTTCTACGACGGCATCCATCACGAGGAACAGAAGCAACGAATCTATGACAACACCGTCGACCGGGAGCTTGCGGTCCAGCAGTGGACTACTCTGCGGTACACGCAAAACACGCTGGGAGTGTTGGTTGGCCAGCTGCGGGTCATCCTCACCCAGCGCGGTTTTGTACGAATCGACAACAAAAAAATTTGACCTGGGGTTTTAGCGACGAAATCTAGAAAAATGTCGATTCGTACAAAGCGGTTGCCTATCGACGACCATCCGGCCCTCACTCGGCCCAGCGCCGGTACACCTCGGCGGCGACCTCCGCGAACCCAGCGTTGAACCCGGTGTTGGCACCGGACAGGGGCTGCAGGGCCCGGATCGTCTCGGCCAGCGCGGCGGCCGCCGCGTCCACCGAGTCGAACACCGGCACCCCGTGGAGCCGGGCGCCGGGCACGGCGGCGCTGGCCGCCAGGGCAGCGAAGGAGCGGACGTGGCAGCCGTGGAACGCGCAGTACTCGTCAGCGACGGCCAGGAGCTGCTCGGCGGAAAAACCCCTCATGACCTGGCCCTCATGACCGGGCCTGACGGATCCGGGATTCCATACTGGCGTAGGAGGGGATGAGGGTGCGGGCGAGGTCGGTGACGTGGGCGTCGTCAAGCAATCGCGATGCTGCGGTGACCACCGCACGGCGCGCGGCCTCCTGCTTCGAGCACCCCCATGCGGACGCCAACAAAACAAGCGCCTTGTCCTCGTCTGCGGTCAAGCGGAGCGTCATAGCCATACCACTTTGATACCACGCCGCAACCGGGAGAACCCGGAGAAGCCCGCTAGACTCATTCACATGGCTGATGACACCACTGGCGGTTTGGACCGCATTCAACCAATCGACATCAACGAGGAGATGCAGACCAGCTACATCGATTACGCCATGAGCGTGATCGTGGGTCGCGCGCTCCCGGATGTGCGCGACGGCATGAAGCCGGTGCACCGTCGCATCATCTACGCAATGTACGACAACGGCTACCGCCCCGAACGCTCCTACGTGAAGAGCGCGAAGCCGGTGGCGGACACGATGGGTAACTACCACCCGCACGGCGACAGCGCCATCTACGACACCCTGGTGCGCATGGCGCAGCCGTGGGCCATGCGCTACCCGCTTGTGGACGGCCAGGGCAACTTCGGCTCCCCGGGCAACGACGGCCCGGCCGCGATGCGTTACACGGAGTGCAAGATGACTCCGCTGGCTATGGAGATGGTGCGCGACATCCGCGAAAACGCCGTGGATTTCGTGCCGAACTACGACGGCAAGACCCAGGAGCCGACCGTCCTGCCGTCGCGCGTGCCGAACCTGCTCATGAACGGCTCCAACGGCATCGCGGTCGGCATGGCCACGAACATCCCGCCGCACAACCTGAACGAGCTGGCGGAGGCGATCTACTGGATCCTGGAAAACCACGACGCCGAGGAGAAGGAGACCCTCGACGCCGTGATGGAGCGCGTGAAGGGACCGGACTTCCCCACGGCGGGCTTGATCGTGGGCGACCAGGGTATTAAGGACGCCTACGCCACCGGCCGCGGCTCCATCCGCATGCGCGGCGTGACGGAGATCGAGGAGATTGGCAACCGCCAGGTCATCACGATCACCGAGCTGCCGTACCAGGTCAACCCGGACAACTTCATCCACAACATCGCCGAGCAGGTCACCGCCGGCAAGATGGTGGGCATCTCCAAGATTGAGGACGAGTCCTCCGACCGCGTGGGCATGCGGATCGTCGTCACGCTGAAGCGCGACGCTGTGCCGCGCGTGGTGCTGAACAACCTGTACAAGCACTCGGCGCTGGAGACGAACTTCTCCGCCAACATGCTTTCGATTGTCGACGGCGTCCCGCGCACCCTGCGCCTGGACCAGATGCTGCGCTTCTACGTCAAGCACCAGATCGAAGTCATTGTCCGCCGCACCCAGTACCGCCTGGACGAGGCCGAAAAGCGCGCCCACATCCTCCGCGGCCTGGTCAAGGCGCTGGACATGCTGGACGAGGTCATCGCCCTGATCCGCCGTTCGCCGACCGTGGACGAGGCTCGCGCCGGGCTGATCGACCTGCTCGACGTGGACGAGATCCAGGCCAACGAGATCCTGGCCATGCAGCTGCGCCGCCTGGCCGCCCTGGAGCGCCAGAAGATCATTGACGACCTGGCCGCCATCGAGGAGCAGATCGCGGACTACAAGGACATCCTGGCCAAGCCGGAGCGCCAGCGTGAGATTGTCGGCGACGAGCTCAAGGAGATCGTCGATAAGTATGGCGATGAGCGCCGCACCCGCATCGTCGCCGCAACCGGCGACGTCACCGAGGAAGACCTCATCGCCCGGGAAAACGTGGTGGTCACCATCACCTCCACCGGCTACGCCAAGCGCACCAAGGTGGACGCCTACAAGAGCCAGAAGCGCGGCGGCAAGGGCGTGCGCGGCGCCGAGCTGAAGCAGGACGACGTGGTGAAGAACTTCTTCATCTGCTCCACCCACGACTGGATCCTGTTCTTCACCAACTTCGGCCGCGTCTACCGCCTCAAGGCCTACGAGCTGCCGGAAGCGGGCCGCACCGCCCGCGGCCAACACGTGGCCAACCTGCTGGAATTCCAGCCGGAGGAGAAGATCGCCCAGATCATCCAGATCCAGACCTACGAGGACGCCCCGTACCTGGTGCTGGCCACCCGCGACGGCCGCGTGAAGAAGTCCCGCCTCACCGACTACGAGTCCGCCCGCTCCGCCGGCCTGATCGCCATCAACCTCAACGAAGGTGACGCGCTCATCGGCGCCAGCCTCGTCGGCGAGGACGACGACCTGCTGCTCGTGTCCGAACAGGGCCAGTCCATCCGCTTCTCCGCCGACGACGAGCAGCTGCGCCCGATGGGCCGCGCCACCGCCGGCGTGAAGGGCATGCGCTTCAAGGGCGACGACCAGCTGCTCGCCATGACCGTGGCCAAGGACGGCGAATACCTGCTCGTGGCCACCTCCGGCGGCTACGGCAAGCGCACCGCCATCGAGGAGTACAACGCGCAGGGCCGCGGCGGCATGGGCGTGATGACCTTCAAGTACAGCCCGAAGCGCGGCAAGCTCATCGGCGCGCTCTCTGTCGCGGAGGACGACCAGATCTTCGCCATCACCTCCGCCGGCGGCGTGATCCGCACCGAGGTGGACCAGATCCGCCCGTCCTCGCGCGCGACCATGGGCGTGCGGCTGGTGGACCTCGCCGACGGCGTCGAGCTTTTGGCCATCGACCGCAACGTCGAGGACGAAGGCGAGGAGGAAGCCACCGCAGTCGCCACCGGGCAGAAGACCATCGAGCAGGCGCTTAGCGACGACAGCTCCGCCAGCGCAGGCGAGGACAAGGAGTAGCCCGTGGCCGTCCGCAAAGTGACCGTGCGCCACATCGGCGCTGGCTCCACCTTCAAAGTGGCAACGCTGCTGGCCTTTCTGGGCTTCATCGCCTGGATGGCCGCCTGCCTGATGGTCTACTACGGGCTGGAGCGCGCCGGGGTGGTGGATTCAGTGAATTCGCTGATCGGAGGCGTCGGCGGCGACCAGGTGGTGGACATGAAACTGGCCATGTCCGCCGCGGGCCTGTTCGGTCTGGTGGGCCTCCTGTTCCAGATGATCATGGCCCCGTTGACGGTGATCATGTACAACGCCATCGCGGACCTGGTCGGCGGCATTAGCTTCACCATGTCCAACCGGGCGAAGTAGGGGCTAGTCTCTGGGCCGGGCCCCTCAAAACCCCATGTCGATACCTCGATGTCGATAGTTCCTGGTCACAGGTTTGAGCCCTGTTCCGGCGGCTTTTCGTCGAAAGGCTCTGACCTGCAACCATCGACCTCAAGGTATCGACTTCGCCATTCCCGCCTTCATCGCTCGCGGACTCCGCATTGCGGACAATTCCGGGTCGACCAACTATTGGCCCGTGCCCAGTTTTTGTACGAATCAACACTGCAAATTGCCGACCTGTGTGTTTGCAGGCCCGAAAGAGACCGAAATGTCGATTCGTACAAAATCCCGACGACTGGGGTCCAGCAACTCCGCATTGCGGACAACCCCGGCGACCCCAACTATTGGCCAGCACCCACGAAAAAAGCCCATGCGGAACCGGGGCGCTGGGCTAGAAGGGGAGCAGGCCGTTCATGGCGGCGAAACCTGCACCCGCGATGCCCAGGACGGCCAGAGCTGCGCCCACGGAGCCGACGATCGCGGCGACGTTCACGTCTGCGGCCCCGGCTGGCGAGTCCTTACCGGGCGCGGTCTGCTCAGGCTGAGAAACCGGCGCCTCGGAAGCCTCGGCCACCGAAGCCTTAGCCGCCGGCGCTGCGCCGTGGGAGACGGTGCGGGCGCCGAGCTCGAGGGCGTCGCGGCCGATGCGCGGGGTGTCCAGGATGAGTGCGTCCCAGTCGGCGGGCACCTCGACGGGGCCGTCCGGGCCTTCGACGGTGTAGGGCTCCTCGGAGTAGTTGAAGTGGGTGAACTGGTGGTCGTAGTTCATCACGGACAGGTACTCCGCCGGGGTGGCCTGGGTGCGCGGCAGCTTGCGGGTGACGTCCGCGGATCCGTTGTGGCGCAGACCGAGGGTGTGGCCGAACTCGTGGAGGATGGCGTTGCGGAGCTGCTCGTCGGTGTCGATCTGGTCGTTGTTGGCCACGAAGAAGGCGCTGTCGCCGACGAGGGCGACGCCGGTGGTGTAGTCGCCGCGGTCGATCTGGTCGCCGATGATGCCCAGGCGGAAGGCGTTGGAGCGGTCGCCGAGGTAGGTGTCGATGTCCTGGAGCAGGCGCACGCCGGTGATCTGGTCGGCGAAGTAGTACTGCGAGTAGGCCACGGTCTCGCCGCCGTGGAACTCGGTGTAGTTGGGGATGTTGGTGTAGGTCTCGCCGGCGTCGATGTGGAGGGCGATGCCGTGGTCGTCGAAGAGGTCGACGATGTCTTGCAGCGCCTCCGCGGACGGCGCGAAGGACTTGCCGTTGTGCTCTTCCATCCAGTTGAGCTGGAGGAACAGGTCGGGGCGGTTGGGGTCGACGCCCCAGTCGGGGAGGGCGAGCTCGGTGCCGTCGTGAAGCACGACGCCCTCGGTTTCCCAGTCGTCGGGGAGGCCGTCGTTGTCGGAGTCGATGGCGTATTCGGCTTCCTCGAGGTCAACGAGTGCGGAGGCATCCGCGGCTGCGGCCGGCTGGAGGCCGGTGAAGGCGAGTGCTGCTGCAAGTGCGGCGGCGAGGGCCTTGGTCTGTGCGCGCATCTCGTTGCTCCATTTTGCGTTGTGGTGGACATGGGCTGCTTCGATGTCCATGATTTTATGCAAGGAGTTTGCGCAGGTAAACCGGGTTAAGATCGTTCAACACTTGGTTTGGATTGTTCAACGTTTGCAGGCCCGCACGGGCGCGGATTGTTCACCAATCTGCCCCCGCCGAAGCAACTCACGTACCCAAGACGAGCCCGCTCACCAGCAAAAATGCGCAAAACCCCAGGACAGCCCGGATTGTTCACCATTTTCCGCCGCTCCTACCCCCGCCTGTTACCCCTGCTTACCGGGAGGGTGGAACGTCGATAAGCAAATGCCTCTTTTATGGGCCGTACGCTGGCGATTTGGAGCTGTTATGGGTGCTCTGTAATATTCCTATTCGTTCCAAGGGCCTATAGCTCAGTCGGTTAGAGCGCATCGCTGATAACGATGAGGTCGCAAGTTCGATTCTTGCTAGGCCCACGGTACCCTTGGGTACGCGGGGCATTAGCTCAGTTGGTAGAGCACCTGCTTTGCAAGCAGGATGTCAGGAGTTCGATTCTCCTATGCTCCACAGATTGCTCCCTCCGGTTGTGGAGGGAGCTTTTTGCTTTGCGACGGTTGCTCTGTGGCAGCACTTTCACACTTTCAACCCCCACACTGCGAATCAAACTGTGAAACCGCAGGTAGACAAAGTGCGAAAGTGAGAATACACTCACAACCATGACTTGGACTGAGGGGCAGTTGCGCGAGACGCTCTCCCAGTTGCGTGCGTTTGGAGATGACACCACGCTGGTTGAGTGCAAAACCGCAGGTGGGGGAGTCCCAGAAAGCATTGGGGAAACGCTGTGCGCGTTTGCCAACATGCCGCAATCGGGCGCAATTCTCCTCGGGGTGAGCGAGCGCAGGGGCTTTGAGGTCACCGGGGTTGACCACCCAGCGCAGATGGAAAAGAAGGTGACCAGCGTGAACCGGGCGGCGGTCAAACCCGCGCCACAGTTGGAGTTCACGCACCTGTCCTTGGAGGGGAAGAACGTGGTGGTCGTTGAAGTCACGCCACTGTTGCCCTCCGAGAAGCCTGCGAACTACGACGGCAAACCGTATCTGCGGCAGGCAGACGGCGATTACGTGATGAACTCCAACGACCTGAAGATGCTGGAGCTCTCGGCGCTGGCCGAAAGGCAGCAGTCGCACTTCGATTTCGAGTCCGTGCCGGGAACTGATGCTGGAGTCCTGGACAATGAGGTGCTCACGGGGTTTTTGAAGGCTGTGCGGGGCTCTCGCTCTCGCATCTCCAAAATCGACGACGATGCTCAGCTGCTGCAGGTCACCAACGTCACCGACAGTGAGGGCAACGTCCGCTTCGGCGGCCTGTACGCACTGGGGTACTTGCCACAGTCTGTTGAGCCGGCACTCGGCGCCACGGCTGCGGTGCGCCTTTCCCGCGGTGAGGGCGTGGGCCGGAACAGGAATCTCACAGAGATAGAAGGGCCTTTGCCGGTGATGCTGACGGAGGCTATGGAGTGGATTCGGCAGAATTCAGACACCGTCAGCCGGTACACGAGCAGCGGGCACCTGGTGGACGAACCAGAGTTTCCTCCCAGTGCGATCCGCGAGGTGTTGGCGAATGCCCTGGTGCACCGGGACTTGGGTCCTTCGGTGGATGTGGGCAAGAAGGTTGAAATTCGCATCACGGAGCGGATGCTCATCGTGGTCAGCCCGGGTGGGCTGCGCGGACTGTCTGTGTCACAGCTAGAGAGCCCCGCTCTGACAAAATCGCCGGTGAACAAGAGGCTGTACGAGATAGCGCGCTACCTCCGAACAGAAGATGGTGAGCGCGTCATCGAAGGCGAGGGCGGCGGCATCCAGGAAATCTTGGCTGCGACGCGGGAAGCTCGCCTGCCAAAGCCGCGTTTCATTGACAACGGCGTGGAGTTCAAAGTGCTCTTCCCACGCGGTTCGCGTTTCACGGAAGAGCAAAACTCCTGGCTGGAAGGGTTGCAAAGCATTGGCGAACATTTCACGCCGACAGAAGAGGATTTGCTTGTAGAGCTGCAGAATCATGGAGCCGCCTCTTTCCAAGCAATAACGCAGCGCTACTCGCCACTTGGAGCGCAGTCCTGCAGAAACATGCTGCGAAAACTTGTAGGCGCTGGCGCCATCGTGGAGTCGGACGGGGTGTTCTCCTTGCCCGGGCAGTCCACGGGAGAGCACTCGGATTTCACCGTCCGGGCAGAGAGCCTCGCTGCGCTGGGTAAGAATGTTCCTGCCGTGTACCAGGCGATTCCGCCCGCCGGCGCTGTCACACTCAAGGAACTGCAAGCCACCACGGGTCTGTCGCCGGCTCAGCTGCGTTACGCGTTGGAGCCTTTGTTAGACCACGCCCACGTGGTCATGCTCGGTGGCCAGGGACAGCGCAGTACCACCTACCGGCGCACCTGATTCGCACTTTCAACCCCCACACTGCGAATCAAACTCCGAAACCGCTGGTAGAACAAGTGCGAAAGTGAGAATCGGCATGCGGCCAATCTCGCCCGCCGCCCACGGTAAGCTGCCAAGGCGTGAACACCTACCTCTCCCGCTTCGACGCCATGGCGGACAAGGCGGCGGCGCAGGTGATCGCGCAGTATTCCACGAGTTTTTCCCTGGCCGTGCGCACGCTGCCGAAGCCGGAGCGCACCCACATCCGGAACCTGTACGCGGTGGTGCGCATCGCGGACGAGATCGTGGACGGCACCACCGCCCAGGCCAACGAATGCCCGGAAACGGCCCTTGAACTGTACGAAGAGCAGGTCCTGCACGCCCCACACCACCGCTTCCACACTGATCCGGTGTTGCACGCGTGGGCGCGTACGTTCCGCGAGTGCCGCCTCAACGAAGACCACGTGCGCGCCTTCTTTGCCTCCATGCGTGCGGATCTGACCCAGACCACGTTCACGCGAGAAGAGCTGGATACCTATATATATGGCAGCGCCGAGGTGATCGGCTTGATGTGCCTGGACATTTTCCTGTGCGGCCGCAGCACCCCGCACCGCCGCGAGCTGGAGGAGGGCGCCCGCGCGCTCGGCAGCGCGTTTCAGAAGGTCAACTTCCTGCGCGACCTCGGGGAGGACAGCCGTGCGCTCGGCCGCGCGTACTTCGGCGCCAAGCTTGACGACGATCTAAAGTCCACCCTCACCAGCCAAATCACCGACGAGCTCGACCGCGCCCACACGGCCATCCCGCTGCTGCCGCCAGCGGCCCGCGGGGGAGTGGCCGCCGCCGAGGCGCTGTTCAGGGAGCTCAACGCCCGCATCGCCGCCACCCCGGCGGCCGAGCTGCGCACCACCCGCGTCAGCGTGCCCAACCACATCAAGCTCGCGCTCACGGCACGAGCTCTCGCAAACGCAAGGAAGCAATGAAACCGCAACCGAAGTCAGCCATCGTGATTGGCGCCGGCGTGGCCGGCATGGCCACCGCGGCGTTGTTGGCCCGCGAGGGCTTCGACACCACCGTGGTGGAAAAGCTGCCCACCTACGGCGGCCGCGCTGGCAACGAGACCATAGACGGCTTCCGCTTCGACACCGGCCCGAGCTGGTACCTCATGCCGGACGCGTTCGACCACTTCTTCGGCCTTTTCGGCAAGCGCACCGAGGACCTTCTCAACCTGCAGCCGCTCGCCCCCGCCTACCGCCTCTTCCCGGAGTCGGGCGAGCCCATCGACGTCCACTCCGGCCGCGACAACGCCGCCAAGCTCTTCGAAAGCATCGAACCCGGCGCCGGCGCCAAGCTCCTGGAGTACCTAGACAGCGCCGAGGAAACCTACGACCTGGCCATCGAAAACTTCCTCTACACCAACTTCCGCTCGCTCGAACCTCTGAAGCGCATCCGCGGCCAGTACACCCGTCTCGCGCGCTACCTCACGGAGCCGCTGGACAGGTTCGTGGCCAAGCGCTTCACGGACACGCGCCTGCGCCAGATGCTCACCTACCCGTCGGTGTTCCTCTCCTCGCACCCCAGCCGCACGCCGAGCATGTATCACCTGCTCAGCCACACCGACCTCACCCAGGGCGTGCTGTATCCGCAGGGCGGTTTCGCGGCGGTCATGGACGCGCTCTACGCGCTCGCCGTCGAGCAGGGCGCACAGTTCCGCTTCAACTCCGAGGTCGCCGCCATCGAAGACAAGGGCGTTGTGCTTATCGACGGCCAAAGGCTCCCCGCCGACCTCACCATCTCCGCTGCGGACCTCCACCACACCGAAACCCGCCTGCTGCCGAAGAGTAAGCGCACCTACGACGAGTCCTGGTTCGCCCCGCGCGACCCGGGCTTGGGCACCGTGCTGGTCATGCTGGGCGTTCAAGGCGAGATCCCGGAGCTTGCCCACCACAACTTCCTGTTCAGCGACGACTGGTCCGACGACTTCGATGCTGTATTTAATGGACCGGTTTCTGGGCGCCCGCTGGGGGCGTCGCAGTCCATCTACGTGTCCAAGCCGTCGGCGACGGATCCGTCTGTGGCGCCTGCCGGCCACGAGAACCTGTTCGTGCTGGTGCCGGTGCCCGCGGATCCGTCGGTGGGCCACGGCGACATGTACCGCGGCGAGGCCTCCGAGCAGGTGCAGCGCATCGCCGACGCGGCGATCGAGCAGATTGCGTCACGGTGTGGGGTTGCGGGGTTGGGCCGGAGGATCGTCGTAAAGCGAACGCTCGGGCCTGCAGACTTTGCCGAGCGCTACAACGCCTGGTCCGGCGGGTCCATCGGGCCCGCGCACACGCTGCGGCAGTCCGCGTTCCTGCGCGGCTCCAACAAGAGCCGGAAGGTGGAGTCGCTGATGTACGCTGGAGCGACCACGACGCCGGGGGTGGGCGTGCCCATGTGCTTGATTTCCGCTGAGAATGTGCTCAAGCGGGTCCGCGGAAACAGAAGTTCGGGCCCGCTGGACCGCTGACCGTCGGTTTGTTGAACAATTGCGGGTTTTGTGGTGAAGATCACTCGATTTTTTTGTGTGGAAAACTTGGACAAAAGTCGAGGTCAGCGGGCCGGGGTTATGAGTTTTGTCTTAATATCTGGACTTTTATGGCTTTCAGCGGGGTTAAGGACTTCTTTTCGTCGGTTCATTGCGATTGAATAGGGGTCTGTCAGTTTTGGGGTCCGTGTTCAGGAACTCTCCAGGCTGCTTCGAATATCTCCCTAGACGTTGAAGGACTATGACGTTGCATAACGCAAACCTGAAAAAGCGCATCATGGCCACCCTGGTCTCCGGTGCCGTTGCATTCGGTGGCGCAGCCGTTGTCGCTCCCGCCGCAGACGCAGACTCGCGTATTACTAGCCAGTACTCCGCCCTCGACTCTTCCGTTGAGCAGGTCGCTGTCGACTACAACCTGAAGCAGGAGTGGAACCGGGACTCGGGCCAGTACTGGACCCCGTTCGGCCCGGGCTGGTGCATCGACCGCCACCTCGATGTCCCGCGCACCAACACTGCATATGAGGTGCGCAAGCTCGACGGCACCTCCGGCTTCTACGGCTTTAACGGCGACATGGGTGGCAACCTCAAGATCGACGAGGACATTGAGCGCGCCGCCATTAACCTGACCAAGCTCATGCTCACGGACGTGAAGCAGGGCAAGAACGCCGACGCAATGTCCAAGAACGTGGCACTGCAGGCGCTGCTGTCCAACAACAAAGAGACCCTGAACCTCCTGCGCGGCTGGGTTGCCGGTTCCCGCAACGTCCAGGTTCCGGGCGTGAAGCCGATCTCCGCACAGCAGTTCCTGCAGTGGACCGGCTTCGAGGTGCGCAAGAGCTACTTCGAGCAGAGCGGCCAGGCTAACTACTACCTGGCTCTGGACGACGCTGCTTCCTCCCGTCTGAACGTGAAGGATGGCGAGTACGTCACCATCCTGCTGCCGCGTTCCTACAACGTGTACGAGGACCTGTCCAAGGAGCCGACCAACCAGCGCATCATCACCATTGCGCAGCCGGGCCTCGAGGGCTTCGAGCCGGGCGTCAAGGAAGGCCAGACGGTCAAGACCGAATGGGTGCCCGCCCCGGCAACGACCACAACCGTCACCGAGCGCCCGACCGTGACCAAGACGGTTGAGGTCGGCTCGCCGGACTACATCAAGGAAGAGACCGTCCAGCCGACGGTGACCAAGACGCAGTACGTCCAGCCGGTGCAGGAAGAGATCGCCACCGTCACCCAGGCGGAGAAGACGGTCACCACCACCCGCCGCCCGGAGGTCTCCACCGTCACTGAGACCAAGAAGGAGTCCGCTCCGGACGTCACCATCACCAAGACCGCCCCGGCCCGGACCGTGACCCAGACCGTTGTGGGCGAGCCGGAGTACGTCACCGAGACCAAGACCGTCACCCCGACGACCACCGTCACCGGCGCGAAGCAGACCGAGCACGCCACCCGTACCCTCGAGCCGAAGGTTGAGACGGTTACGGAGACCAAGCCGGCCGTGACCTCCACCGCTACCGTCACCGCTGCGCCGGAGACGAAGTACGTGGCTACCACTGTCACCAGCACCCAGCGCGAAGAGAAGACCACCACCAAGGAGGTCGAGCGCTACTTCCGCCACTACGACTACGCCTTCGACTTCCGCACCGGCGAGAAGACCGAGGAGATCGAGGTCAAGAACCTCGGCTCTTGGGACATCGACTTCGTCGACGATTCCAACGGTCTGGTCGAGGTGACCAAGGAGGTCCGCGAGGACGGCACCGCCATCCTCAAGATCACCCCGAAGAAGGAAGGCCGCGGCAAGGTCCGCATCGTTGTCGTGGACAACGAGGGAAACCGCCACGAGTACGTCATCGACGTGGTCAACGATTCCACCACTGTGGAGACCACCGGCGAGGTCACCGTGAACAACCACTACTTCAACGTGGGCGTTTCCGGTGTGAACCAGAACATCGACATCCCGGCAGGCTGGGACTACGAGATCGTCGAGGGCAAGGGCCTGGTCACCACCGAGGAGAAGGACGGCAAGCTCAACGTCAAGATCAACGATGGCGTGCTCAAGGGCAACGTCAAGATCGAGGTGTTTGAGAAGAACGACAAGGGCGAGAAGACGGGCAACAAGAACGTCTACGAGTTCAACATCGACGCCACCTCCGACGAGTACACGCAGACCCGCGTGATCGGTAACGCCAACTCCTACAAGCTGGACATCGAGGCCGATATCCCGAACAAGCCGGAGATCGTTTCCGGCGAGGACCTCATCGAGTCCATCGAGAAGCGCGACGGCTTCTGGATTATCACCCCGAAGCCGAACGCCGAGGGCAAGGTTGTGCTCAAGGCTGTGGACGCCGAGGGCAAGACCTACACCTACACCCTGGACATCAAGCCGGGCGTCAACGTCCTGGTCGACGTTGAAACTCACCTCATCAATGAGGGCACGGCTGTCGACGTCAAGACCTCCGGCAAGGACTGGAAGCTCGAGCAGACCGGCGGTAACAAAGAGAACTGGAAGATCGAGAAGACCGACAACGGCTTCAAGATTAACAACAAGGTCAACAGCACCGGCATCTTCAACCTCTACGCTCCGGACGAGAACGCCAAGGACGGCCGTATCCTGGTCGGCGTTTACACCATCGTGGCGAAGCCGCAGGAAGCAACCGAGTACGAGGTTCCGAAGTTTACCCAGGAGCTCAAGGACCGCAACACGGCCGAATTCAAGCCCGGCAACGAGGGTAATACCTTCGAGATCATCGAAGGTAAGGACAACGCCACCCTGATCAAGACTGAGGACGGCAAGTTCCGCGTGCTGCCGAACCCGGGCTTCGAGGGCGAGATCGTCGTCGCCGAGAAGTCCCCGAACGGCAAGACCATCGCTGAGTGGACCCTCAAGGTCACTCCCGAGACGGTAGAACCCACCAAGATTCCGGTAACGTCCGATAAGACACCGAAGATCGGCGAGGATCAAAACCTCAACCTCAAGATCATCGAGGGCGAAGATCTTGTAGAGCGCATCGAAAATGGCACGGTCATCTTCAAGCCAGAGGCTAAGGGCAAGGTTGTCATCCACAATGTCAACTCCCGAGACCTTCCGTTCCAGATTTGGGAATTTGATGTCACACCGGTTACCCCGCGCGAGGAGAACATCACCCTCAACTCGAACTCGAAGCTGACCCTCACCATCCCGGAGGGCTCCGACTACGAGGTCACCGACGAGTCCCTGGTCGACGTGACCAAGGACGGCAACAACCTCATCGTCACCCCGAAGGACGGTGCCGAGGGCAAGACCCAGCTCAAGGTCAAGAACGACCGCGGTGTCTACGTCATCTACAACATCGACGTTGTGCCGGGCGAGAACGGCAAGGGTGGCAGCTCCGAGTCCCGCGAGCAGAACTTCAAGCTCACCGAGGACGGCAGCTTCACCATCACCCGAATCAACAAGAACGAGATTCGCGTCGATGAGGGCAAGGAGTACGTCAACGTCAAGTTCGACGAGAAGACCGGTAAGTGGATCCTGACTCCGAAGGACAAGGACTCCATTGGCAAGACCGTCACCGTCGTCGAGGTGGACAAGAACGACAAGGTAGTCAAGCGCCACACGATCGAGATCGTGGAGCAGCCGACCCCGCTGAAGTTCGTCGAGGAGCGCGTTGTTTACAAGCGCGACTTCAACGACAAGATCATTCCGGGCAAGGGCAACACCCTCCACGTGGTTCGCGGCAAGGACCTGATCACCAACGCAGCGCCGGATTCCAAGGGCCAGCTGTTCATCCAGCCGACCGAGAACAAGACTGGCTCCATACTGGTCGAGGAGCGCGACTCCGAGGGCAACCCGGTTCGCCTCGTCGAAATGGAGATCCCGGGCACCTCTGAGGGTCTGACCCCGCCGGATGTCAATGCTGACGGCTCCCGCGACAAGGGCTACGACATCAACGTCAAGGGCGGCGAGAACTCCGTCGAGGTCTACGTCTGCTACAACGACGACTGCTCTAAGAAGAAGCGCCTTGAGCCGGGCAAGGAGGTTGAGGCCTCCGAGGGCGGTAAGCTCCACGTCCTGCCGGGTGCTCACCTGGACGGCGGCGTCAAGCTCGTGGTGGTTCCGGTTGAGAACGGCAAGCTCAACGACAAGGAAAAGGTGATCATCAACATCACCCAGCAGGACACGACGGTCCAGGAGCAGGGCTCCTCCAGCGAGCTGGACGGCAAGTGCATTGCTTCCCTGGTTGGCCTGTCTGCCCCGCTGCTGCTGGCTATCCCGGTCGGCATCCTGTCCCAGGTACAGATCCCGGGCCTGGAGGGCGTTTCCGCTCAGATCAACGACGCTATGCGTCAGGCAAACGACCGCATCCAGCGCGGCCTGGGCATCTACAACGAGGATCGTGCGCAGCGCGCAGCTGGCTTCCAGAACGCGTTCCAGGGCGTGAACACCGAGCAGCTCGGCTTGGCTGCCGGCGCTCTCGGCGCAATCACTCTTGGCCTGCTCATCGTTGACCAGGTGATGCGTGCTTGCGGCCAGGAGGAGTCCACTTCCTCCTACCAGCTTGGTAAGGCAACTGACAGCGACTTCCTGATGTACGGCTCTTCCGGCAAGCCGTCTAAGGCTGAGGCTGATAAGGGCGAGGACAACGAGGCTTCCTCTTCCTCTTCCGAGAAGCAGGATTCCTCCAAGTAAGAACCGCCTTTAACCTGTGAAACCCGGTGCCAAATCGGCACCGGGTTTTCGGCGTCTTAATGCCGGTTTGTTGAACAATTGCGGGTTTTGTGGTGAAGATCACTCGATTTTTTTGTGTGGAAAACTTGGACAAAAGTCGAGGTCAGCGGGCCGGGGTTATGAGTTTTGTCTTAATATCTGGACTTTTATGGCTTTCAGCGGGGTTAAGGACTTCTTTTCGTCGGTTCATTGCGATTGAATAGGGGTCTGTCAGTTTTGGGGTCCGTGTTCAGGAACTCTCCAGGCTGCTTCGAATATCTCCCTAGACGTTGAAGGACTATGACGTTGCATAACGCAAACCTGAAAAAGCGCATCATGACCGCAATGGTCACTGGTGTTATGGCTACGGGCGCGGTCGTATCCGCTCCGCTCGCAGAAGCCGCAAACGAGAACACTTCCAGCCAGCAGATCGTTGGTGCTTACGAGAAGCTCAGCGGTGCGGATCTGGCCCGCTACGACCAGATGCTGAAGCAGGCCCCGAAGGACGACCAGTCCATCGACCTGCTGCCGTCCAGCGCTGGCCCGGGCTGGTGCATCGACTGGGGTCTCGGTAACCCGTGGGATACCGGCAACTACCAGGTCCGCAAGCTCACCGGTGCTTCCGGTCGCGTCGGCAACGGCGATGCCATTAGCGAGGATGTCCGTATCGCGGCCATCAACGTGGTCAAGGAACTGCAGAAGGACTACAAGGCCTACGCAAACGGTGATCAGTCCAAGGCTGGCGCCATTTTGACCAAGAACGGCATTCTGCGCGCGCTGCTGTCCAACCAGCTGGGTTACCTGAACCAGGCTCGCGAGGATGTCGTCAACGGCAAGGTGAGCCAGTCCGCGTTTGAGAACCTGACCGGTTTCCGCATTCTGCACCACCAGGCACCGAAGGGTCAGCCGAGCTACTACCTGTCCAAACTCCCCCGCCACGACGAGATTGCAAAGACTGTGAAGCCGGGCGAGTACGTCACCGTCCTGGTGCCACTTGAGTACGACTACAACATCGTGCCGCGTAAGTCCTTCCAGCGTCTGATCCCGGTCCCGCAGCCGGGTCTGGATCCGAACCCGCCGAAGACCCCGCCGAGCATCGTGGAGACGATCCCCACCACGCCTGAGGTGACCACCACGGTGACCCGCCCGCAGGAGGTCACCACTACCAAGACCCTGCCGAACACGACCTACACCACGACGCGGACCAAGCCGGCCACCACCGTGACCGAGCGCTCCACGCTGCCGACGGCGTACACCACCGTCAGCACCCGTGAGGTCCCAGGCAAGGTTGTCACCAAGACGGTCACCCCGGAGCCGGTTGAGACCACCGTCACCGAGACCGATTCCAACCCGCCGAAGGTTGTAACCAAGACCGTGACTCCGGAGCCGCACGTCACCACCGTGACTGAGCCGGGCAATTCTGAGGTTGTCACCGAAACTGTCACCGACACCCCGGTTGTCACCACCAAGCCGGGCGAGGTTGTCACCGAGACCGTCACCACGCAGCCGGTCACCACCGTCACCTCCACCAACACGGCAAAGACCGAGACGGTTACCAGCACCGTGAAGCAGCCGGAGACCACCGTGACCACCACGGTCACCGACGTGGAGAAGTACTACGTTGAGAAGTACTACGAGCGTGTGAAGGAAGTTTCGGAGTACTACTACTTCGCAGGTTTCACCTACGGTGAGAAGTCCAAGGTCATTGAGCTGCCGGAGAAGATCGGCAACAAGTGGTCCTTCGAGATCATCAAGGGCTCCGACATCGTGGTCGTCGAGCGCTCTGAGGACGGCAAACTCGTCATCACCCCGCGCGAGGACTTCGAGGGCGAGGGTGAGGTTGAGATCCTCATCACCGATGACAAGGGCAACCAGCACATCTACCGCGTCAAGGTCACCGATACCGTGGCTGTGAAAGATTCCGTCAACGTCAAGGTGAACAACTTCTTCTACACCTTGAACGCTGGTAGCGAAGACCGCATCACCACCATCCCGTGGAAGCCGGGCGAGCAGTTTGACTGGGGCCTGGGCTACGACAAGGACGGCAAGCTCATCCAGCCGGAGCACGGCAAGGTTGACATCCTCAAGGACGAGGAGAAGGGCACCCTCACCGTCAAGGCTGGCGAGGACTACACCGGCCCCGTCATCGTGCGTATCACCGAGGACAGCGGCGAGGTTCGCGAGAACATCGTCACCGTGGAGAACAAGACCTCCAAGTTCGACGTCACCCGCGAGATCCTGAACACCTCCACCGCGAAAATCGAGTACCGCGGCGGCGACTACGAAATCTTTGGGGACGGCAAGGACAAGGTCACCATCGAGCGTGACGGCGACGTCTGGGTTGTTACCCCAAAGGAGAATGCAACTGGCGACGTTGAGATCGTCTTCACTGACGAGAACGGCTTCGAGTACAAGTACACCCTGAAGCTGATCGAGGATAGGAACGCTGGCCCGACTATTTACAACCGCGAGCTGGAGTACAAGTCCGAGAAGCCGGAAACCCTTGAGATCGAGTACGTCAAGGACTACACCGCAGAAATCGTCGCGGGCGATGACGTGGCGAAGCTCGAGAAGAAGGGTGACAAGTGGATCGTCACCCCGACCAATGAGAAGGGTGGCCAGGTCACCGTCCACGTCAAGGACGAGAACGGCCGTCTTGCAGCTGTCTGGATCATCGACGTTTCTAAGCGTGAGGTCGAGGAGCTGGAGAACCAGGAGATCGAGCGTACGGTCAGGGACCGTGCGACCGTTGAGATCACCCGTGGCTCCAAGGAGTTCAACTGGCTGGTCGTCGAAGAGGGCGGCGAGTATCTCACCGAGGGTACTGACGGCTCGAAGCTCGGCGACAAGGATAATCTCAAGCTGAAGTTCAAGCCGGTTCCGGAAGGCGAGACCCGCACCGTGAAGGTTGTGGAGTACGTCAAGGGCAAGGTCGACCAGACTGACGCCGATGGCAACCCGCTCTTGGACGAAAATGGCAAAAAGCTGCCGCAGGTCGAAGGCGATCTGCCGATCAAGACCTACACCTACACCGTCGAGCCGTCCCCGGTCCGCGAGATGAACTACACCATCACCGCGGATAACGAGCTGAAGCTCTACGGCACCAAGTTCCGCGTTGCTAAGGGCGGTGACCTGCTGGCCGAGGAGCCGGCGAAGGACGCCTCCGAGATCAAGGTGACCCCGAAGCGCGACGCCAAGGGCACCCTGGTCATTGAGAACGTTTCCGAGGACGGCTACGTCTTCGAGCGCTACACCTTCGAGATCACCCCGGGCCGCAGCGCTGAGGTGACCCCGGAGAACACCACCATGGGCTGGAACGCCGAGGCGACCATCGCGTCTGAGGACGGCGAGAAGGTTGAGGTCCTCGCGGGCGAGGAGTTCGTGGACGTCAAGCGCGACGGCGACAAGCTCATCGTCACCGGCAAGGAGAAGGCTGGCAAGGCTCTGATCCAGGTCAGCGACAAGCGTGGCGCGTACGCGCAGTACGAGATCACCCTGGTCGAGCCGAAGCGCAGCGGTCTGTACACCTACAAGATCTCCACCTCCACTGAGTTCCAGGCGACCCTGGTCAACGAGGAGAACAGCTTCCGTGTGGTCAAGGGCGCTGACGCGTTCGAGGCTCCGGAGGAGAGGAACGGCCAGTGGGTCCTGCGTCCGAAGGCTGACAAGGTTGGCGAGACCGGCATTGTCGCCGAGTTCAACAAGAACGGCCAGGAGATCAACCGCTACAAGCTGGAGATCGTCGAGTCCAAGACCACCGGCGCACGTCAGCAGACCGACTTCCTCATCGAGGGCGACGCCAAGGAGCTGAAGAAGCTGGACGAGGGCAACAAGGTTGTCGTCGTCAGCGGCAACGACCTGGTTGACCTCAAGGACAACGGCGGCTCCGTCGAGCTGACCGCGAAGAAGGGCTCCGCCAACAAGGTGGTCCGCGTCGAGGAGCGCAACTCCAACGGCGACCTGGTCCGCGTCCTCTCCTACGGCATCTACCCGGAGGGTACCCGCACCGCCGAGGGCAATGTGATCAGCGAGAACCACGATCTGCCGATTGTCATCGAGAACAGCATCAAGAACGACTCCCCGGTCAACGTCACCTTCCCGGATAACGTGAACGACATCATCTTCACCAAGGGCAAGGAGTACTTCGAGGAGGTCAAGAAGACCGACGAGGGTGTCACCCTGGTTCCGCGCAAGGATCTGAAGCCGGGCTCCTACGAGGCCAGCTACTTCCTCGTTGGCCCGGACGGCCAGTCCTACGGCGAGCGCGAGATCGAGATCACCGTCAACGTTGAGAACAACACCCGCACCGAGCAGAAGGGCTCCTCCGCTGAGCTCGACGGCAAGTGCGTCGCCGGCATCGTGGGCCTGACCGCTCCGCTGCTGCTGGCTATCCCGCTGGGCATCCTCTCCCAGGTCCAGATCCCGGGCCTTGAGGGCGTCTCCGCGCAGATCAACGGCGCTATCCAGGATGCGAACAACCGCATCCAGCAGGGTCTGGGCATCTACGACGAGGACCGTGCACAGCGCGCAGCTGGCTTCCAGGCGGCGTTCAACATTCAGAATCCGGAGCAGCTCGGCATGGCAGCTGGCGCCCTGGGCGCTATCTCCCTGGGTCTGCTGGCAGTCGACGGCGTCATGCGCGCCTGCGGTGCGGAGGAGTACACCTCCTCCTACATGATCGGCAAGGCCACCGGCAGCGAGACGCTGATGAACGGCTCCTCCGGCAAGTCGGACAACAAGGACAACAAGTCCACCGACAAGGCTGAGGGCAAGGACAAGGCTGAAGGCTCCTCCAACGAGGAGAAGTAAGCCCCCGAAGAGCTAATGCCCACCAGGTCCACCCTGGTGGGCATTTCTCTTGCCTACTTCCCGGCGACTCCCTCAACGACCTGGCCCAACCAGTCCATCGCGTAGTCGTAGCCGGTGCGCCCGTCCACCGCGTACCCGCCGGGGATGTCGGTGTAGCCCAGCTTGTAGTACGACATGTGCCGCGGCCCGAAGTCGCCCGCAAGCTTCGCGGATGCCACCAGGTTGGCGTTGGCGGGGTGGTCGTAGGCGGCGCGCAGCCCCGCGGCGTCGATAGCCTGAGCACTCAGCTTTGCGACGAGCTCCCGCACCACCACCTGCCTCCCCTCCGTGCCCGTGGGCGTGCGGGGAACCACGCCGAAGCGCTCCAACCACCAGTACATTTGCTCCACAGCCTGGGCTGCGCGGAACACCTCGAGCACTACGTCGAACCAGGCGGCGGCAGGCGAGTCGCCCAGTGCGCCGCGCAGGCCGTTGAGCCCCTGCAGCATCCACTGCCAGGTCACGCCCTCCTTCGCCAGCTCCGGCGCCGCGGCCGCGAGCGCGATGGCGGCCTGCTGCTCCACAGGCGTGGGGCTCGCGGCATCCGCGTGGCGGCTGGCGGCGGAGAGGATCAGGTGGAGTTCGTAGAGGATTTGGGGGGCCACGGTGGCGTCGAGAAGCGAAAGCCCCGACTCCTTGACCGCCTCGCGCGGGGGCATGCCGCCGGCGCGCAGCTGCTGGAAGCGCGCTACGCGCATGCCGGTGAAGGCGTTGAACGGGCCGACCAACACGTCGCGGCCGGCCACGTCCGCGACTGCGCGCAGCACGGAGTCCGGGTCCGTCGCGCACGCCATGTCGGCGCCGTTGCACAGGGAGAGCACCTTGCCCTCGAGTCCGTTGAAACTGGCGCGGCGGGTGCCGGCCAGGCCGACGCGGGTGGGGTCGAGGGTGGTGCCGCCGGTCTGCACTGTCTCAAAGTTGGCGCCCCGCAGGCCCTGAGGCGCGGGTGCGTAGAGACGCGAGTGGTGCGCGGGCTCGGCGGGATCGCGCACGGGGGCGCGGGCGGGGGCGGCGAACAGCAGCACCGCGGCGATGTCGTCCGCACCCACTCCGCGCACGCGCCCGGCGGCGGCCTCCGCGGCGGCGTCGCCGATCAGGTGCGCGCCCTGGGAGTAGCCGATGAGGATGAAGCGGGTGCCGGGGCAGTGCCGGGCCATCGTCTCCATCTCCAGGGTGGCCACGTCGCGGCCGTAGCGCACGGACTCGCCGTAGGTGGCGGCCTCCGTGCCCTCCAGGCCGTTGCCGGCGCTGCCCAGCGCGCTGAACCTGCCCAGCGAGGCCGGATACTTCACGGTGTAGGTGGACACCGTGCGGGCGCCGAAGCGGCGCTGGAGGTCGTCGGCGGGGGAGGACGCGTCGTCGAAAAGCGTCTCGCGCGCGGACGGATCCCAAGAATGCGAAAACCCCGTGCCAGCCGCCTGAATGACGTGCACGGGGTGGCAACGCAGCCTCACCGCCTCCGCCTTCGGCGCGGCCACCGTCGCCGGGAGCAGCGCGGCGGCGAGTGTGAGGGCGAGGGCGCGCTTCACGGCTACTTACGCGGCAGGGCGGCCAGCGCCAGGCCGACGCCCACGAGCCAGGAGTCCTTCGCAATGGCCTTGCCAGCGTCGGACGGGCGGATGCCGTCCTCCTGGGTGTACTGGTCGCCGCCGAAGTACATGGTGAGCAGGCCCGCGCCAAACGCGGTCAGGCCCAGGCCGGCGAGGCGGTTCGGGATCAGCGGGCACAAAAGCGCTGCACCGAGGGCGGTCTCGGCGGAGGCGAGGCCGGTGGCGAACGTTTCGGCGTCGATCTGGCCGAGCTGCGGGATGCCGTCGGTAGCCATGTCGCGCAGGCCCTCGGCACCCTCCTTGTCCACCTTGAACTTGCCCAGGCCGGCATCGAGGATGTACGCGCCGGTGGGGATGCGCAGCGCCGCAGACGGCAGACGCAGGTTGATCTTGTCCTTGTTGGATTTCTTGAAAAACATGGGTGGGGTCCTTCGATCTATCGGGAAATATTGTGCCCCGCCCATGGTAGGGCTAAACCGTCAGCTCGGGGTGGAGATCCTTCATCCGCCAGATGCGGCGGACGTACAGCGCCGCGCAGGCGATGGCCACAGACATCGCGCCGACGAACAGCAGCACGGTCACGGCGGTCCACATGCGCGGGTCGTACGACGGGGTGCCGAACAGTGCGTAGCGCACCAAATCCACCGAGTAGCGCATCGGGTCCCAGCTGTGCACCCACTGGATGAACTCGGGCTGCACCTCCGGCGGGTACAAGCCGTTCGACGCCACTAGCTGCAGCGACATCAGCGCCATCGTGGCCAGGCGCCCAGGGGCGGGGCCCAGCGCGGTGTTCAGGGCCATGATCGCGGTGACGAACACCCAGGACACCAGCACCAGCACGCCGAACAGCGACAGCGGGTGCACCGGCTCGACGTCCAGGATGAACGTCTGCATCACCCACAGGGCGATGGACTGGAAGAAACCGATGATGAACGACGGGATCATCGTGTACAGCAGCACACGCAGCGGGTTGGTGCCCGAGTCGATCGCGCGGCGGCTAAACGGCGGCATGATCATGTACATAATTAGCACGCCGAACCAAAGCGACAGCGACAGGAAGAACGGGCTGAGTCCCTTGCCGAAGAAGGTCACGCCGTCGCCGACGTTCTCGGTGTGCACCGGGTCCGCGGCGGCGTCGATGGCCTTGTTCAGGCGCTCGCCCTCCCAGCTCGGCGCCTTCTCGGCGCCGTCGGAAAGGCTCATGGAGAGCTCGCCGGTGCCGTCCGAGAGCTTGACCAGGCCGTCGTTGAGGTCGCCCAGGCCCACCACCAGCTGGTTCGAGCCGGCGGCGAGGCGCGAGGTGGCGTCCGTGGCGGTGTTCGCCGCCACGACCAGCTTGCCCGTGCCGTCCTTCAGCGTGGTCACGCCGGCGACCAGGGTGCCGGAGCCCTCCTGCAGGCGCTTCAGGCCGTCGGCCAGCGTCTTCGCGCCCTCGACGGCGCTGTCCACGCCGCCGCGGTACTTCGCGCTCGGGTCCGACAACTGGGTCGCCAGCTCGTGCGCGCCGGCCTGCAGCTGCATCAGCTGACCCACCAGGTTGTTCTCGGTAACCGCCTGGAGCGGGCCGGCGTTGATCTGCAGCTGCACGCCGCGCGCCTGGTCCGCCAGCTCCTTGCTGCCCGGGATGGGGGAGCGGTCCAGGTCCGCGATCACGTTGTTCAGGTTAGCGTTGATGTCGTCCAACGCGGCCTGCAGTTCGTTGATCTTGCCAGCGAAGCCGGCGATCTTGTCCACGCCGCCGGCGATCTGCGTGGCGCCGTCGCCAAGCTGCTGCGTACCCGCCTGCAGCTGATTCAGGCCGTTGGAGAGCCTATCGGCGCCGCCCGAAGCAGTGGTGATGCCGTCGTTGAGCTGAATCGCGCCGTCCTGCAGGCGCGCCACGCCGCCATCGAGCTTGTTCACCGCGTCCGGCATCTGCTGCACCTTGTCGTTGAGCTGCTGGATGCCGTCGTTGAGCTTCGTGCCGCCCTCGTTGAGCTTCTCCGAGCCGTCGTGGGCCGAGTTCGCGCCCTCGTTCAACTGCTCGGCGCCGTCGGCAGCCTTATGCACGCCGTCCGAGAGCGTGTTGATGCCCACAAACAGCTGCTCAACCACCTTGCCGCCCACGGAATTGGACACGGCGGAACCGATCGCCTCCGCGGCCTTCTCGCCTAGCATGGTGGGGATGAAGCCGTTGGTCTCGTTCAGCGTGATGTTGATCTTCGCTGAGTGCGGGTCGTCCTCCTTCACGCTGGTCACAGCCTTGGAGAAGTCCGTGGGGATCTCCAAGCCCAGGTAGTACTTGCCGCTGGCGATGCCCTCCTTGGCTTCCTCGGCGCTGACCACCTGGAAGTCCAAGGGGTGCTGCTCCAGCAGCTCGTCCACAACCTGCTGGCCGTTCTCGCCCTCGTCCGAGTTCACCAACGCGACGGGCAGCTTGTACAGGTTGCCCAGTGGGTCCCAGTACGCCCAGGGGAACAGGCCGCCGAACAGCAGCGGCAGCAGGCAAATCGCCGTGATGGCAAGCGGCGGAAGCGTGCCGTGCGCGAACTTGCGAAAGTCGGATCCAACGTGCAGGCCGCTCATAGCCCCTCCTCATTCACTGTGTTCACCATGACGGGCAGGTGTACCGCGACACCGCGCAGATCATCCAGCAGCTTGCGGCGGATGTCCATCTTGCGCACCTGGTCCACATCGTCCACGATCAGCAGCTTCGCGTTCGGGCGCGAGATCAGCGCCAGCAGCACGCGCAGGCGGAACCGGTCCGTCGGGCCGATGTCGCCGACGTGCGCCATCATGTCGAGGTCTTCCAGCTGCAGCGGCTCCAGCCACTTTTCCACGCTGTCGTGGGACTTGATCGCTTCGGCCTTGTGCGGGGTGATAGCGAAGAAGCTCTGCGACCACGCGATCTGCTCCCGCACCACGTCGCGGATGCGCACGAGGCGGTCCAGCTTGTCAATCTCGGTCACGCCTGCGAGCGCGACCTGCTTGTAGCGCTGGCGCGTCTTGGTCCCCTCCCCGTCGAGGAGGATCGTGCCGGAGTGCGGGTTGTAGCGCCCTGCCAGCGCGAGGCTGAGCAGGGTCGAATGGGATTCTCGCCGCGTGTTCAGCAGGGTCAACCCCCGGCCGATGTCGAAGTTTTCCGGGGTGTCGCCCTTGCGGAGCACGAGGTTGTGCGTGCTGAGTATGGGGGTCATGCGGTCCCTTAACCGTAGGGTGGACTATCATTTAACTCGTGCTATGGTGCTCGCCAAAATAGTCACTGTCAAACCCAAAAAGGGGGCTGGTCAATAATGCGCGCAGACGCCCGCGCGAAACGCGACCAGATTGTCACCGCTGCGCTGGCCCAGATCGGTACCCGCCCGAACTCCGAGATCACCCTCGAAGGCATCGCGGCGGACGCCGGCGTGGGCATCGCTACCCTCTACCGTCACTTTCCCACCCGCGCCGCGCTCTACGACGCATGCGCGATCGTCTTCCTCGAACGCATCGAAACACTCCTCGACGACGCCCTCGACGGCTTCGAGGACAACCCCGTCGAGCACTTCGAATCCTTCGTGTGGGCCCTCGTCGAATCGGGCGTGGGCATCCTCGCCGCGGCGCTGGCCGCCGACAGCTCCGACGGCGGGCTAGGGGAGCGCCGCGACGTCTTCATGGGCAAGGTGCAATTGCTTATCGACGCCGCCGTCCCCCACGGCATCGTCGCCCCGGGCGAGTCGCCCATGCAGCTGGCAACCGAGCTCGTCGTGGCGACGCGGCCGCTCGCCGCCCCGCTCGCCGACATCCTCCCGGACGTGCGCGACCGGCTGGTGCGCCACCTCATGGCGGGCTGGCGCACCACGGCGTGATTTAGTCCTCGCGCAGCTCGTGGCGGCCTGCGTTCTTGTCTCCCACAGAGTGCTGGGGGTCGGTGGCCTTGCGCTGGTCGTCCGCCAGGGTGTCCAGGGTGGTCAGGCCCTCCCCGCCGAGGTCCTGGGAGCTGGTGGCGTCGGTAAGCAGCTGCTCCTCGCCCGGCTCATTCGGGAACACGCCGCCCTCGACGCCTTCCTCACGACGGGTGCGATCCCGGTCGTCCTCCGTGCGCGTCGAGTACACGATGGTGGAGGAGCCGCGCGTATCCGTCTCCGTGCGGGTCGGCGCCGGGCGGTACGTCTTCGCCGGTTGGTCGGAGCCCGCGAGCTTGTCCTTGAGGAAGAACTCCCAGGCAGCCCACGCGCCACCCGCGAGCGCCGCGGTGGCCAGGGTGGTGCCGATGACCTTGCCAACGCCGCCCTTCTTCTTTTTCTTTGCGTTCTTCGCGTGCTTCTCCAGGAACTCCTGGCGCTCCTTGCGGCTCGGGGCGGCGTCCGCGAACTGCTTGCGGCGGCGGTCCAGACGGTCGTGCGCGTCGCGGGTGATCTCCCCGGCCTGCGCGCGGGCGGCGCCGTACAGCTCCTCCAGCTCGTCGATGTCGAACTTGTCGTGGATATCGTCCAGCTTGCCGTCCTTCAGGTTGTCCAGCAGGGACTGGTAGATGTCGCGCTCGCGCTTGTCGTTCTGGTCGCGCAGGTACTTCCACGCCTGGTTGGCAAAAGCGGCGGCGAAGCCGATGTTCTTGAGGTTCATGGGTTGCTCCTTGTGTTGCGTTTGTGAGTTTCGGGTGGTTACGCGGCCCAGGGTAGCGAAATCCGCGGGGCTCGCCGTTTTCCGCCGCCGCGCCACCCACACGCGTACCAAGCGTTACGCAAAAGTGAACAGCTTGGTTCATTTTGCGCGATTAACATTCACGCAGAAAAACCGCGTGCCCAGCGCAAACATTGCGCAAAACCGGCAACGCATTGTGGCGGTTACGTGGCGTCAATAAGTTTCAAGGCACCGTTTAACCACGGTGCAACGAAACCCATCAACCCAGCCGAGAAAGGTCCTGCCATGTTCGAAGCCTCTCCTTCGACCAGGCTTTCCGCCTCGGCACCGCTGGACCGCGAGGGCGCGCAGTTGATCCGCCGCCCCCGCCCGAAACGCCAGCGCACCGCCTTAAGCTTCGAGATCATCCCGCCGCGCCCCACGGACGACGCGGAGAAGATCGACCGGCTCATCGCGGGCCTGGCCGAGTACAAGCCGGACTACGTCTCCGTGACCAGCTCGCGCCGCAGCGAGTGGCTGGAGGGCACCGCCGCCGTGATCTCCCGCATCGCGGAGACCACCGACCTGCGCACCATCGCGCATCTCGCCTGCACCGCGGGCACGCGCGATGAGATGGCGGAGTGGGTGCGAGTGCTTATCGACGCTGGCGTCCGCGGGTTCCTCGCCCTGCGCGGGGACCTGCCGGAAGACGGCCTGCCAGCGGACCACCTCCAGTACGCCACGGATCTGCTCAACCTGATCCAGGACGTGCAGGAGGAAGAGGCGTTCCGCCTCGCCGCCGGCAAGCTCGCGCTTTCCGTGGCCTGCTACCCCAAGGGCCACGCGGAGTCGCGCAACTTCGACCACGACCTGGACGTGCTGCTAGCCAAGCAGCGCCTGGGCGCGGATTTCGCCATCACCCAGCTGTTCTTCGAGGCCCAGGACTTCCTGGAGTTCGTCGAGGTGGCGCGGCTGGCGGGTGTGCGCATCCCGCTCATCCCCGGCATCATGCCCATGACCTCGCTCAAAAGGGTCCGACGCATGGGGGAGTTGTCGGGGCTGGAGGTGCCGGCAGGCGTCGAGAAGCAATTGCTCGAAGCAGACGACGAGTACGAGGCCGGCATGCAGCTCACCGCCAACCTGGCGCGCGAGATTCTGGATGCCGGCGCGGGCGGGCTCCACGTGTACACGCACAACAACCTGGACGTCACGCGGGACTTTCTGGACCGCATCGGAATAGATAAAGGACAACAATGACCACCTTCCCCAAGGCCACCATCGAGGGCTACCCCCGCATCGGCGCGAACCGCGAGCTCAAGCGCGCGCTGGAGAGCTACTGGGCGGGCCGCATCGACGCTGAGACGTTCCGCTCCACCGCACGCGCCCTGCGCGTGAACAACTACAACCACCTGCGCGACCTCGGCCTGACCGAGGATTACGCCATCCCGGCGGACGTCGCGCTCTACGACCAAGTGCTCGACACCGCCCTGACCGTGGGCCTCGTGCCGGGCGGCGTTGACCTAGACGAGGAGTTCGCGCTCGCCCGCGGCAACGACACCCGCGTGCCGCTGGAGATGACCAAGTGGTTTGACACCAACTACCACTACCTCGTGCCGGAGATCGAGGCTGGCCAGGAGATCAAGGCGGTGCCGGAGCGCATCCTGCGCATTGTGGAGGAGGCCGCCGAGGCCGGCCACAAGGTCCGCCCGTTTTTGGTCGGCCCGGTCACGCTGATCGCGCTGTCGAAGCCGGCGGAGTGGTCGCTGCTGCCGTCGTTGGTGGAGGCGTACGCCGAGGTCTTCGCCGCGCTGAAGGAAGCCGGCGTGGAGTGGGTCCAGATCGCCGAGCCCGCCGTGGTGGCCGACCTGTCCACCCCGGACGCCGAGATCGCGCAGCACCTGCGTTCCGCTTGGTCTGCTTTGCTGGGCCGCGAGACCCGCCCGAACGTGTACCTGACCACCCCGTACGGCTCCGCCCGCGAGGCCCTGCCGGTCCTGGGCGAGCTGGGCGTGGAGGCGCTGCACGTGGACCTGTCCCCGTGGACCCTTGAGGCCGACGCCGGCTACCCGGAGCGCGTGCGCGCCACCGTGCCGGACTCCACCCACCTGGTGGCAGGACTTATCGACGGCCGCAACGTCTGGACCGCCAACCTGCGCGAGCGCACCGACGTGCTCAACTCCCTCGGCCGCGGCGCCGACGCCGTGTCCGTGTCCACCTCCACCTCCCTGCAGCACGTGCCGCACACCCTGAAGGCCGAGCGCAACATCCCGGTCGAGGTCGCCCCGTGGCTGGCGTTCGCCGACGAGAAGCTCGCCGAGATCCAGGCGCTTGTCGCAGGTGAGGAGGGCGCCAAGGAGGCGTTCGCGCAGTCCGACCGCGCCGTGCGCACCCGCGCCGAGTCCACCACCATCCACAACAAGGCCGTCGTGGACCGCGTGGCGGCCCTGCCGGAGGGCGCCGTTAAGCGCGAGCCGGCGTTCGAGGAGCGCAACAAGGTCCAGCGCGAAGAGCTCGGCCTGCCTGCGCTGCCGATCACCACCATCGGCTCCTTCCCGCAGACCACCGAGATCCGCAAGGCGCGCGCCGACCACCGCGAGGGCACCCTCTCCGACGCCGAGTACACTGAGGCGCTGAAGGCCGAGATCAAGCACGTCATCGAACTGCAGGAGGAGATCGGCCTGGACGTCCTCGTCCACGGCGAGGCGGAGCGCAACGACATGGTGCAGTACTTCGCCGAGCTTCTCGACGGCTTCGTGGTCACCGAAAACGGCTGGGTCCAGTCGTACGGCTCCCGCTGCACCCGTCCGCCGATCGTGGTCGGCGACGTCTCCCGCCCGGAGGCCATGTCCGTGGAGTGGTCGGCCTACGCCCAGTCGCTTTCCGGCAAGCCGGTCAAGGGCATGCTCACCGGCCCGGTGACCATCCTGGCCTGGTCGTTTAAGCGCGACGACGTGCCGCTTTCGGTCTCCGCCGACCAGATCGGCGTCGCCCTCGCCGACGAGGTCGCCGACCTGGAGAAGGCCGGCATCAAGGTCATCCAGATCGACGAGCCGGCCCTGCGCGAGCTGCTCCCGCTGCGCCAGGACGACCGCGCCGCCTACCTGGAGTGGGCCCAGCGCGCGTTCCGCCTGGTCTCCCTGGAGGCGCAGCCTTCGACGCAGATCCACACGCACCTGTGCTACTCCGAGTTCGGCCAGATCATCGACGCCGTCGCAGGCCTCGACGCTGACGTCACCTCCATCGAGGCAGCCCGTTCCAAGATGGAGCTGCTCGAGGACATCGACGAGACCTTCCACTCCGAGATCGGCCCCGGCGTGTGGGACATCCACTCCCCGCGCGTGCCTTCGGCCGAGGAGATCGCCGGCCTGCTGCGCGCCGCTCTGAACCACGTGCCCACCGAGCGCCTCTGGGTCAACCCGGACTGCGGCCTGAAGACCCGCGGCTACAAGGAGGTCGAACCCTCCCTGCGCAACCTGGTCGCCGCGCGCGACGAGGTCGTCGAAGGGCTCTAGGTCCGGCTGGCGGGGCGGAGCTGACGTCGAAAAGCGTTAGCCCCCGGCCCCGCCCTGCCTTTGCCCCGCGAAAGTCGAGTACGGGAGGTCAAGTACGCCCTCTATTTGGGCCGGACTCGACCTCCGCCACTCGACTTTTGGCGGGGCCCTTTCGTTCTCGCCAGTAGCCATGTACTCTGAGCGAAACAAACAAACATCGGGGGGGAAATATGGACAGGAGAAAGCTAGCGCAGCTGCTGGTCAGACCGGGGGAGTCGGACCGTCAAACGTGCATCAAGTTATCCGCGAACAAATCCATCGCCCAGGCAGAATGGTCTCGGCTGAAACACCATGAGCGGGAGTTTCTCAGCAGCTATGCCGTCGGCGCCGCGAGCCGGAAAGCGGTGCTGGTGGGGCGCTCCGCCGCAGTCGTGCACGGCCTGTGGACGCTGCCCGCCCCAAACGCGCCCGTCCTGCTGGCCATCCCAGGACAAAAACCGCCCGCCAGGGCAAGCTGGCCGGAAGGGGTCGAGTACCGCAGCTTGCGCATCCCCGAAGAGGATGTGGTGGCCATCGAGTGCGCGACGCCTGGCGACGTCCTCCGGTTAACCAGCCCCGTCCGCACAGCCGTCGACGTCGCGCGCCTGCACGGGGTGAGGGCAGGAGTCGTCGCGATGGATTCCCTGTTTGTGGGCAAGCCACCGCTGGAGCAGGAACGCATCCAGGCCGAACTCCACGCGACGATCAAGCGTCTGGCCGGCAAGAAGGGGATCGCGCGGGCACGGCAGGCGCTGCGCTGGTCGTCCACCAAGTCCGAATCGCCATACGAGTCCCTCCTGCGCGTGATCCTGCGGGAACGCGACATCATCGTCCGCGAGCAGATGTGGATTGGCCGTTACGTGCGCCCGGACCTGCTGTGGGGGCAGGTGGCGATCGAGATCGACGGGCTGGTCAAGACGGCGAAGAAAGACGAGGAGTTGGCGAAGAAGGTGTCGCGGGACCAGCTCCTGCGTGAAAACTGGTTACGGAAGCAGATCTACGAGGTCGCCCGCTTCGAGCCGTCGGAGATTCTCCGTGACGAGGAGGCCTGCGTCCGGGAGATCCTGGAGCTCAAGGCCCGCTCCGGTCTCCTCGGCGAGCCGAAAGTACCGGCCACGGTGTTCAGACCGGTGCACGGGGAACACTGGCGGAGATAGGGGCGCTATACGCCGCCGAAAGTCGAGCGGCGGAGGTCGAGTACGGCACCGAATCCGGGCGAACTCGACCTCCGGGACTCGACCTTTAGGGCCGTGAGCCCAAC
>ERZ1031292.102-NODE-102-length-33539-cov-16.574722_pt1 | contig 33539 bp, 35 predicted proteins | sample MGYA00518215_ERZ1031292 | MGnify/ENA primary metagenome ERZ1031292 (study PRJEB33718, sample SAMN03159822) | human skin metagenome | collected 2014-02-25 | study: EMG produced TPA metagenomics assembly of the PRJNA266117 data set (Human skin bacterial metagenome... | reverse complement strand
GCCAAAGCCTACCGAGGAGCCGACCACTCCGGAGAAGACCACCGAGCCGAAGCCTGCTCAGAAGGACGCAGAGGCTTACTCGCCGAGCCTTCCTGCAGAAATTTCTGTTCCCAGCGGAAAGATCGGCACAGTAACGGTGGGTGAAGGTGCCAACCTTCCGGCCGGTACTCAGTTCTTCGTTTCTGCGCCTAAGGACCCGGAGAAGTTGTCGTACACCATCGACAGTACTTCCGGGAAATTGACGGTGACACCGGGGAAGAACCTGAAGAGCAACGTAAGCGAAACCGCAACGGTAACGGTTCAGTACCCGGATCAATCGACCGACAAGATCACGGTGAAGCTTGTAGCCCAAGCAAAGAGCACCACGAACCCGGAGCCGAATAACGACGATGCTAACTCGAGTAGCTCTTCTTCTGAGGATGGAGAGCTTACTCCTGGAGCTATCGCCGGTATCATCATCGGAATCCTTGCCCTTCTCGGACTCGGTGCCGGTGGTTACAACTGGGCACACTCGCAGGGTCTGATCTAGCGAGCGCGTTTGAAAACTGAATAACAAACCGGGCGTGAGGATCACCTCACGCCCGGTACTTTATTTTCAGCCTTGTATTGCTATGTGCGGTTAGAACAGAGCGTTTGCCATCTTTCGACGAGCCTCGTCCACCTCAGGAGCCCCCTCAAAGGCCGAGAACAGCTCAATGAGACGATTCTTCACCGTCTCCTTGTCATCGCCGACAAGGCGAACTAGTTGAGCCAAAAGGCGGGAGAATGCAGCGGGAAGATTTCCCTGTGCTGCCTCCTCATCCGCTGCGATGAGTTCCGCGTCGAGCGGACTCGACTGCTCAGCACTCGGCCCCGCCGCCACGCGCTGCAAGAGGTGCGTACGGCTCAGGCCACTCTTGGCTGTCTTATTGCCGGGCTCCTCCTTGAGGATGGCATCAAACGCTGCCTCGGCCTCCACAAGGTTTCCCGACTGCAGAAGAGCCTGGGCATTGTCGATGCGCGGATCAGCGGGGGCCTGCTCGCCTGGTGCCACCTGGGAGACCAGTTGTTCCAGCACCTGTCGGGGTTGGCCACCTTGGAAAGATCCTGCAGGCCGTCCGCCGATGAAGGCGACCACAGTTGGAATCGCCTGAACCCCGAGAGCACCTGCGACTTCGGGGGTGGAGTCGGCATCGACGTATGCGTAGGTGAAAGCTTCGTTGTGAAGTTCGTTGAAATTCTTCCGCATCTCATCGGATTCGGGAGACCTGCTCGAACCGATATGAAGGATCACCGGCTTCTGTTGCGAGGAGGTCAGGATTTCCTGCACATTCTGGGCAGTAACGAGAACCTCGTGTGCACCCCCTCCAGTTGCTGACTGTGCGTCCTTTTTCAGCGAACTTAGATCAAAGACACCTGCCACTTACTTCAACTCCTTCATAGCTGTTTCCATATCCTCAACCTTTCCGGTCAAACGATTATTCCAACCGGGGCGGATATCGGCCTTGATGACAAGCGAAGCGCGGGGGCTGACCTCCAAAACCGCATCTGTGGCACGTTTCACAACGTCCATAAGTTCGTCCCACTCACCCTCAATGAGGGTAAACATGGCGTTAGTTTCGTTGGGGAGACCAGATTCTCGGACAATTTTGACGGCGCGCGCCACCGCTTCGGACATTTCCTCGGAAACGGGCGCGACTGAGAAAGCAATCATCATGCTTTCCAGAGTAGACTAGTAGACATGAGTAACGATGTTTCTGGGATTGAAATCCCCCACGAGTATGTAACCTGTCTCGACCACGTCGGCATCGCTGTGCCGGACCTGGACGAGGCCATCGAGCACTACCGCAGCGTCTACGGCTGGGTTTGCCACCACGTCGAAAAGAACGAAGAGCAGGGCGTAGCTGAGGCTATGATCGGCCCGAAGAACATCACCGAGAAGGAGGGCATGATTCAGCTTCTCGCTCCCCTGTCCCCCGACTCCACCATCGGCAAGTTCCTGGAAAAGAAGGGCCCCGGCATCCAGCAGATGTGCCTGCGTGTCAACAACCTTGACGCTCTTACCGAGCACATCAAGGCTCAGGGCATGCGCGTTCTCTACCCCGAGGCCAAGACCGGCACCGGCGGTGCACGCATCAACTTCGTTCACCCGAAGGATGCAGGCGGAGTTCTCCTCGAGCTCACCGAGCCTGCTAAGTAACTACCCCCGCTAAAGCGGACAAGCCTCGTTCATTTTTGAACGAGGCTTCTTTTTGGGTAAAGCACCGCGACGCCTACCTACCGGCAAACACGTCCCAGCAGTGGCGATGCCAATGGCGACGGTCGTCCCCGTCTCGGTCTGCGTACCACGCCACAACGTGGGCGACTCTTGGGGGAATATTCTGATTGCACCCGGGGCAAATGTAGAACTTGGTCGCCCGAGAAGAGCCAAATGGCCTGACCCGGTACTGAATCCCACCAACGTTTACTGTCGAGGTTGGAACGAAACTCGAACCATCCGGGGGTAGTGGTCTCCTTATGTGTGACGCGCGCCTATTCTTTCTTCCCACGGTCCGCCCCTCTAGAAAAGCGTCAGCTTGTCTGACGGGATACCACGCATCGCTTGGTAGTCGAGCACAACGCAGCGGAAACCACGATCCTCTGCCAGGGTGCGTGCTTGAGGCTTGATCTGCTGTGCGGCGAACACACCGTGGACGGGGCTCAACAGCTCATCCCTATTCAGCAGCTCCACATATCGGGTCAGCTGCTCCACACCGTCGATGCCACCGCGGCGCTTCACTTCCACTGCTACGGTCTCTCCATCAGCATTTCTGCACAGAAGATCAACCGGGCCAATCGGCGTGGGGTACTCACGGCGAACGAGGCTGTACCCCGCTCCCAACGTCTCTACATGCTCTGCGAGAAGCTGCTGAAGATGCGCTTCCACGCCGTCCTTTTCCAAACCAGGATCGACACCAAGGTCCCGGGAAATGTCTTCGTAGACCTCATGCAGAGTTATCCGGAGCTGCTCCCCCTTCTTGGATTCCACGACCCACAGCTTCTCCCCCGTGTCTTCGCCGTCTGCAGCCTCGATCTCCATCTCTTTAAGGGTGCAGGGAGGACTCATCCAGTTCAGTGGCTTGTATGCCCTGTCATCGGCGTGCACGGACACCGAGCCATCGTTCTTCACGATGATGAGGCGATCGGCAGGCTCCAGATGGCTTTCCAGCCGGCCGACGTAATCGACAGTGCAGTGAGTAAGAATGAGTCGCATTCTTACAACAGTACCTATTGGGCGCGGCGGGAAATGAATCGCCTGAAGCCAGCCTTATCCACACTCTGCTGTCGACGAGAAGGTGCCGACTCAAGCCAGGAGGTAAAAGCCATCTCTTCGCTGCGATTCAGCTGCATCTCCAGCTCCATTCGTTCGCTCTGGATAAGGTAGACATCGTCTTTCTTATCCAAGATGTCGATGTTGACGCGGTTCAACGAGATGTATGGCTCAGCTGTAAAGGAGGGGAAAATAAAAATTCCGGCGGTGTCATCCACGTAACGTATCCGCCCTGTGCGAAAGTTCGTGTCTGTTCCAACCCGCCGGAATCCTATCTGCTGTCCAATGCGATTGTGACGAAGCCACAGCAAAAAGAGAACCACGATTACGATCGCACACATGATTGCTGCTATCATCTGACTCTCTCTTTCGCTTAGACGTCGGAATAAGCTACGGACAGCTATCTACCAGAGCTAGCTAGCGCCAGACACTAGTAAACATAAATTGGTCTTGATTAAAACCTTTTGCCCTTTCTAGCCACTGTAGCGCACCTCCAAAGTTTTAGGAAACGAATGACTATTTCGCTGAGCATTTGCTCATTGTGGGCTTCTCCCGCGCCCCCAAAGCTCCCCCGAAGGAGCTATTCCTGAGACTGCACACGAATCGCTTACATCTCACGTAGACCGCCTCTGGGGGCCATTGAGTGGCTCGGCACGGATAGTTGTTCCGTGCGTTTTCGCATGTCTATTCTTTGGTAGATACGCAAAAAGGCTCCGCTTAATGCGGAGCCTTTGGGGATGAAGGGTTAGATACCCTTGTTCTTGCGTTGGATCGCCTTTACGCGTGCCTCGGCGAGGTTCTTCGTGTCCTCGTCCTCAGCGCTTTCTAGCTCTCGCGATGCCTCCGACTCATCAATGTCTTCGGCCCACTGAGCGTAGTCAGCCAGCACGATCACACCGTTGGCTGTAACCGACAAGAACCCACCCTTGACGGCCGCGACCAGCTTCTCACCATCAACTGGCTTGATGGTGACAACACCGTTTTCCACGAGCTGTCCGAGAATTGGTTCGTGACCGGGCAGGATGCCAATCTCACCTTCGGTGGTCTGTGCGGTAACAATCGAGGCCTCTCCAGACCACAACTTTCCCTCAACAGCGACCAAGTCCGTGGTGATACTAGCCATTGTTCTCGCTCATCTTCTTGTAGTTAGCCTCGACATCGTCCAGACCACCAATACCGTTGAACGCCTGCTCCGGGTAAGCATCGAACTCACCGTCACAGATACGCTCGAACGCATCGATGGTCTCTTCCAGCGGCACGTAGGAGCCCGGGTTACCGGTGAACTTCTCAGCAACGAAGAAGTTCTGGCCGAGGAAGCGCTCGATACGACGTGCACGCTGCACGGTGATCTTGTCTTCCTCACCGAGTTCGTCCATACCGAGGATGGCGATGATGTCCTGCAGTTCCTTGTTCTTCTGCAGAATACCGATAACGCGCTGAGCAACGTTGTAGTGGCGCTCACCGACGATCGACGGCTCGAGTATGCGAGAGGTCGAGGTCAGCGGGTTCACTGCGGGGTAAATACCCTTCGAGGCAATACCACGGTCGAGCTCGGTGGTTGCATCCAAGTGGGCGAAGGTCGTCGCAGGAGCCGGGTCCGTGTAGTCATCGGCAGGCACGTACACGGCCTGCAGAGACGTAATGGAACGGCCCTTGGTGGACGTAATGCGCTCCTGCAGGATGCCCATCTCGTCGGCCAGTGTCGGCTGGTAGCCCACGGCGGACGGCATACGGCCGAGCAGCGTGGACACCTCAGAACCGGCCTGAGTGAAGCGGAAGATGTTATCGATGAACAGAAGCACGTCCTGGTGCTGAACATCGCGGAAGTACTCCGCCATGGTCAGACCCGACAGAGCCACACGCATACGAACTCCCGGCGGCTCGTCCATCTGGCCGAACACGAGGGCCGTATCCTGCAGCACGCCCATCTCTTCCATCTCAAGGAAGAGGTCTGTGCCCTCACGGGTGCGCTCACCGACGCCGGAGAATACCGACGTACCGGAGAACTCACGAGCGATACGGGTAATCATCTCCTGGATGAGCACTGTCTTACCCACACCAGCACCGCCGAACAGGCCGATCTTGCCGCCCTTCACGTACGGGGTGAGAAGGTCAATCACCTTAATGCCGGTCTCGAGGATCTCGGTCTTGCCCTCCAACTCGGAGAACGGCGGCGGGTCGCGGTGGATACCCCACTGCTCACCGTCGCGGCCGAGACCGGGCTCATCGAGGCAGTCACCAAGGGCGTTGAAAACGTGGCCCTTAACGACATCGCCAACCGGAACCTTGATCGGGCCACCGGTGTCTTTCACTTCCGCGCCACGAATGAGGCCATCCGTCGGCGCCATGGCAATGGTGCGCACGAGGTTATCGCCCAGGTGCTGCGCCACCTCCAAAGTAATGGTCTTAGCAACGGCTTCGAGGGTCACGTCGACCTTCAAAGCGTTGTAGATAGCAGGTAGCTCACCGTGGGCAAATTCCACGTCGACGACCGCGCCGATAACGCGGACGACGCGGCCGGTCCCGGCCGGTGCCTGCTTTTTCAGAGCTGTGCTCATAATCTAGTCACTTTCTCCGCTATCGGCGAGCGCGCCTGCGCCACCGACGATCTCTGTAATTTCCTGTGTAATCTGCGCCTGGCGGGCCTGGTTAGCTTCGCGGGACAGCGTTTTAACCAGGTCTGTCGCGTTATCCGATGCCGCCTTCATAGCGGTACGGCGGGACGCGGACTCCGATGCAGCGGACTCCAGATACATGGAGAACAGTGTCCTCGACACGTACTTCGGGAGAAGAGCACCCAGCAGGGTGTCTGCATCTGGCTCGAACTCGTAGTCTGCGACGAAGGTGGACTGAGAATCGGAAACGATGTCCTCACCCAGCTCCATCTCTTCTTCTTTGACTTCGGTCTCCACCGGCAACAACTGCAACGCAGTGGCTGTCTGGCTGAGCATGGACTTGAACTCGGTGTAAATCACGTGCACTTCGTCGAAGCCCTGAACCGGTTCACCCTCGGGTCCGGTGAGGCCTTCGCGCCACTTGGCGGTGCCTTCCGATCCCGCCATGAACCCGTCAATCAGGTGACGGCGAACGTTGTGCGTGATCTTGTAGGTGGGCTCCTGTGAGAAGCCCGTCCACTTTCCTGCGAGTTCCTCGCCACGGAAGGTGTAGTAACCTACACCCTTGCTTCCCGTGACGTAAAGGGCGACCTCTAGTCCACGTTCTTCCAGAAGGTTGCGCAGCTCGGTTGCTTTCTTAAACACGTTGTGGTTGTAGCCACCAGCCATGCCACGGTCGCTGGAAATCACGAGAAGAGCAGCCCTCTTGGGGTTGGCCTTCTTGCTCAGGAGCGGGTGGTCAAGCGATGAGGCCGATGCCAGTTCTGAGATCACGCGGGTGATCTCTGTGGCATACGGGCTCGCTGCCGCCGTCCGCTGCTGTGCCTTCGTGATCCGCGAGGTGGCGATCAGTTCCTGGGCCTTGGTGATCTTCTTGGTAGAGTTCACCGACTTAATACGGCTTTTAAGTTCGCGCATATTAGCCATCTGTCCAGTCGCCTCCTTTCTGTCTTAAAGAACCTTGTGTGAAGATTTACTCGCCCTGCTTCGCCGTCTTGCGTGAAACAGTGATGGTGTTCTTCTTCAGTTCTTCTTCCTTCAAGGGGTCGACAGGAGCCTCGTTGATCACCGGCGTGCCGTCGGTGGTCTGGAACTGGCGCTTGAAGTCCGTAGTCTTTGTAACCAGCGCCTGCTGCGAGTCGTCCGACAGCGGAACGCCGCCGTCGATCTGCTCGTACACATCGCTGGCGTTCTGATGCAGGTACTCCAGCATCTCAGCCTCGAAGCGGCGGATATCCTCAACGGGAACGTCGTCGAGGTGGCCGTTGGATGCGAGCCAAATGGAAACCATCTGGTCCTCAACGGCCATCGGGTTGTTCTCCTTCTGCTTCAGCAACTCAACCAGGCGCTCACCACGGGCTAGCTGCTTCTTGGAAGCGGCATCCAGGTCGGAAGCGAACGCAGCGAACGCCTCCAGGTCGCGGTAGGCGGCAAGGTCAAGACGGAGGTTACCGGAAACCTTCTTCATACCCTTGGTCTGTGCAGCACCACCCACACGGGAGACGGACACACCGACGTTCACAGCCGGGCGCACGCCCTGGTTGAAGAGGTCGGACTCAAGGAAGACCTGGCCATCCGTAATCGAAATGACGTTGGTCGGAATGAAGGCGGACACGTCGTTGGCCTTCGTCTCGATAATCGGCAGAGCCGTCATCGAGCCGGCACCCATGTCATCGGAGAGCTTTGCAGCACGCTCCAGCAAACGAGAGTGGAGGTAGAACACGTCGCCGGGGTAAGCCTCACGGCCCGGCGGGCGACGCAGCAGCAGGGAAATGGCGCGGTAGGCCTCAGCCTGCTTGGTCAGATCATCGTAAATGATGAGGACGTGGTTACCCTTGTACATCCAGTGCTGACCCAGGGCGGCACCGGAGAAGGGGGCGAGCCACTTGAAACCTGCGGAATCCGATGCAGGAGCAGCCACGATCGTGGTGTACTCCAGGGCACCGTGCTCCTCCAGCGTGCGGCGCACACCGGCGATGGTGGATCCCTTCTGGCCAATGGCAACGTAAATGCAGCGGACCTGCTTGGTCTTGTCGCCGGATTCCCAGTTGGCCTTCTGGTTCAAGATGGTGTCGATGCAGATCGCGGTCTTGCCGGTCTTGCGGTCGCCAATGATCAGCTGACGCTGGCCACGGCCGATCGGGGTCATTGCATCGATTGCTTTCATACCAGTCTGCAGTGGTTCTTCCACTGGCTGGCGCTGCAGCACGGACGGTGCCTGCAGCTCGAGTGCGCGGTTTTCTTCCGCCTCGATATCGCCCAGGGCATCAATCGGCTGCCCCAGGGGGTTAATAACGCGACCGAGGAATTTGTCCCCGACCGGGATGGAGAGAACCTCTCCGGTCCTCTTGACTTCGTCGCCTTCCTTCAAGATCTCGAAGTCGCCCAAGATCACAACGCCGATTGAATCGGTATCGAGGTTCTGGGCAACGCCGATGACGCCATTCGGGAACTCCAGCAGCTCGTTCGACATAACAGAAGGTAGTCCAGATACCTGGGCAATGCCGTCTGCAGCCGAAATAATCTGCCCGACCTCCTCGCGGGTCGCACCCGGCGAGTAGCTCGAAGTGTAGTTCTCAATCGCGCTACGGATCTCATCGGAGGAGATCGTCAGCTCCGCCATGTTCTTCCTGCTCTCGTAGTAGCTTCCAGCAAAATTTATTATCGATTCTCTAATTAGCCGAGGTTCACGCGCAGACGACGCAGTTTACCTGCTGTGCTGCCGTCGATGACTTCGTCACCGACGCGAATGACCATGCCGCCGAGGAGGCTGGTGTCAACCTCGGTGTGAATGGACATCTCGTGACCGTAAATGCGGGCTAGCTTCTCGGCCAGCGCATCGCGCTGCTCCGGGGAAAGCTCGCGGGCGGTTTCGACGCGGGCGATATTCTTTCCGCGCATCTCCGCTGCCTGCTCCGCAAGTGACCTGCAATCCGTGATGGGATCCTTCTCAATCCGCCCGATGACCTGAAGCACAAGTGCTTCGGTGGTGTGCGTGACCTTACCGTAGAGCACGTTTGCGAGAAGTTCGCGACGCTTTGCGGGTTCGGTCTTCTTGTCGCCTACCAGGCGGGTAAGTTCAGGATTATCACGGAGAATGCGGCTTAGCCTAAACAGCTCGTCTTCCACCTGGACCAGGTTGCCCTCTGCCTCTGCCCCGATAAACAGGGCGCGACGGCCAAGAAGGATGAGTCCTTGACGGAACTCTCGTGCTGTCGACCACGTCTGTCCGACTGCATCGAGCAGGACAGCAAGCGTGGATTCAGAGACCTTGTCACCCAACAGGTTCCGCGCCAGTCCTTGGCGAGCCTCTGCCGAGGTGGCGGAGTTAGCCAGGGCTACGCGAAGCGTGCGGTTATCATCAAGGCTCTCAACGACATCGAAAAGTTCCGTACCGGTTTGTGCGGCGCGCGCGACCAGCTGACCGCCCTGCTCAAGGTGGCCCTTGAGCGACTCGGTGACCGTAGTCAGCGCCTCGCGGCTAGCTGCGTGCATACCGCTCACTTCCTTACTGTGGATACGTCATCGAGGTCTGCAAGGAACTTGTCGATCGTGCCAGAGCGAGTCAGATCATCGGACAGCTGCTGTCCGAGGAGACGCTCGGCAAGGTCAACAGAGTTGCGCCCCATATCGCGGCGCAGCTCGGAGACAACCTGCTCGCGCTGAGCGGCAAGCTGCTTCTCCCCTGCTTCGATGATGCGGTTGGACTCTTCGGCTGCCTGCGCACGCATTTCCGCCTTGATCTGCTCACCGCGTTCGCGAGCCTCTTCACGGATCTGCTGTGCCTCGGCACGGGCCTCAGCCAGTTGACTGTTGTACTTCTCCAGCGCCTGCTTTGCTTCGGCCTGTGCGGCCTCCGCGCGTTGGATACCACCCTTGATCAAATCCTCGCGCTCCGATAGGACTTCCTGGAACTTCGGGAGTACAAACTTCCAGAATACGAAGAGGATTACCAGGAACGCGACGAGAGACCAGAAGATGTCATACGGCGCCGGCAGGAGGACACTGATCGAATCCGTCAGGGGCAGGTGCGAACCTGGGTCCCCGGCGGACGGTGCCTCCGCTGCGAGATATAAAACGTTCTTCATGGTGTTGCGTAACCTTCTGTTCTACTAGAACAGGAAGCCTGCAACGAGGCCGATGAGGGCCAGGGCCTCGGTGAACGCGATACCGAGGAACATCGTGGTGCGGAGCTGGCCGGCCATCTCAGGCTGACGTGCCATAGCTTCCACGGTCTTACCAACGAGGATGCCGATGCCGAGGCCAGGTCCAAGCGTTGCCAGGCCGTAGCCGATGGTGGCGAGAACACCGAGATCCAGAGCACCTGCGCCTTGTGCAAGAAGCAATTCGTTCATTGTGGGTATGTCCCTTTCTTAATGTGCTGGACGCATTTTCGTTCCTTGCGCCCAGCGGAAATTGTGTAATTTACAGGGTGTCGTATTCAGTTAAAACCGTTTTAGTGTTCGTCCGCATGCAGCGACAGTTCGATGTACACGGCCGTCAGCAGGGCGAAGATGTACGCCTGCAGGAAGATGACCAGGAGCTCGAACAGCGTGAATGCGACCGCGGCAATCAGCGTCAGTCCAGAAACAGCCATCCACCCGTTGAACTGCCAGAAGAAGAAGTTGGTCGCGCTAAACAGCAGGACCAAGATCAGGTGGCCCGACAGCATGTTGGCCATAAGACGAATGGCCAGCGTCGCGGGGCGGAGGATGAAGGTGGAGAAGAATTCGATCGGCACCACGAGGATGTGGAGGAACCACGGGATGTTCGGCACCACGACGGAACTCTTCAGGAATCTGAAGAAGCCGTAGCGCTTTGCACCTGCGTAGATCATGGCAATGTAGCCCATCAACGCCATCACCAGCGGCATACCGATGCGCGCGTTAGGTGAAATGTTGAGGAACGGAATTACCGACGGAAGGTTCATGAAGAGAGCCAGCATGAAAATGGTCGTGATGAGCGGCAGGAACCGCCGACCTTCCTTCTTGCCGAGGATATCTTCTGCGATGTGAATTCTGACGAAGTCAAGAAGCATTTCTGCCATTGACTGGAACTTGCCCGGAACCTTCTTCGGGTTCCGCATAGCAAGGACGAAGAAAACGATGATCGCGACCACACAAAGCAGTCGGACAAACATCAGACGGTCTAGTGCGAACAGGCCTCCGGCGAAATCGGACAACCATAGATTGTGAGAGTCGCCGTTGCCATCTACGAAACCCGGGAAAAATTCATGAAACAAGTCCGGGGCGTGAAACTCGCCCTTCATGGACAAATATGTAACGCTCAGCGTTCTCTCCCGTGTTCATATACCGCTGTGAGGCGAGCGGTGCGATGGACGTCTGAATTATTACTTCAGCTGCTGCGGATTCCAACGCACATCGGCACAGCAACTGAAAGGTATTGCTACCTTGTCTGTACTTTATCAGTGCGGAGATTTAGATTTAACGTGCCTACCCCCAAATTGACCCCGTTCGGTTTCAGGTCACGAAACATAAGTGGTCTTTGAACTCATAATTCCCCAAGTTTCAGCGGCCAAAACCACAATTAACGCCAGTACAACTGTGAGAAATAGCGCACTGCGACTGTAGAACGTGAGATCCTTAATAAGGGCCAAAGTCACAATAAGAGCCACGAGTTTCACAAGCCACCCTCCAAGCACAACTGCGGCCGTCGCCGTAGGTGTGGAGTGCTCTGTGGCCAGGGCTAGTGCCACGGTAATGAGGATGAATCCGCCACCGACGGCCACTCCGATTCCTGCCCCGTACAGTCCGGGTTCGCCAGCGGCGAACCACCAGCCAATAAGAGAGGCCACAGCTACGACGCAGAGGTTGAGCGCCCCATAGCGAAGTGCACGCTGTAGCGGACGCGCCTGATCTGTGTACGGACTCGTCTTTTCGTTGCTATCCGTGGCCGCATCCGTCTCGTTCCACCCGGCGGAGGTGTTCTTGGTTACATCTTCTGGTGATTTATGCGTGTAATCGGTCACAGGTCAAAAGTGTAACCCAGCTGGGCGCACGGTGTACCAGATGGCGAAGGCAACTGCGACTGCCAGCATGATAAGTGCCCACAGAGGTGGGAAGATGGTGAATCCCACAGCGCCAAAAGCCACAACTCCCACCCAGGTGTAGAGCACGAGGACAACCTGCTTCTGGCTGTGCCCCATGCGCAGAAGCCGGTGATGGAGATGCTTGCGGTCAGCGGTAAAAGGCGACTGCCCCCGCGCCAACCGACGCGTGACGGCCATGATGAGGTCGAGCATTGGAATGAAAACGCTGGCGAGGACAACAAAAAGTGGGCTCATGGAGGCGATGAAATCAGCCGTGCCGTAGAGGCTCATGTTGATCTTTCCCGATGCCGAGGTCGAGGCCGCCGCCAACAGCAGTCCGATGAACATCGCCCCGGTGTCCCCCATGAAGATTCGGGAGGGGGCAAAGTTGTGTGGGAGAAACCCCGCGCACATGCCCACAAGTCCGGCAGCAATGATGGCCGGCGGGTAGGCGGCAACAGCACCACCTTGGTCATGGAGGATGGACAGCGCAAAGGCGAGTGTGGCCAGACCGGAAATCATCCCAACCCCGGATGCCAGACCGTCAATGCCGTCAACGAAGTTGATGGCGTTCATGAGTGCGACGGCGAACAGGGTGGTGAGAATCGTCGATTGGGCGCTGTCGAGAACGAGTGTTGTCCCGTCGCCGATGGGGAGGTACAAAATGGACCACCGCAGCCCCATGAGGCTCATAACAAGCGCCGCCGCAACCTGTCCAACGAGTTTGCTCAGCGCATCGAGCTCATATAAGTCATCGATCACACCGACGAGCACGATGATCGCGGAAGCTACCAGTATCGCATCCATTTCCGGTGTGATGGGACGAAATCCACGCGTTAGAGCCGGTAGTTGTTGGGCAAGGTAGACCGCAATAAGGAAGCCTGTGAACATCGCCAGGCCACCAAGCTGTGGCTTGCGTATCGTGTGGACATCGCGCTCACGAATCTCAGACAGGTGCCCGGAGCGGATGACCAGGGAGCGCACGATGCCCGTGGTGAGGTAGGTAAAGACAAGCGCGGTAAGGAGGACCACTCCGAGTTCTCGAAGCGGTACGCCTACGCCTGCTGTTCCCACATGTCTCCTGTCGTCGCTGTTGTTGTGGGCATTATCCTAGCCCTCTTCGCTCTGGTCACCGCGCATGTCAGCACGGGGGTGTGTGCTTTTCGACGCACATTCTCGCCGTCCTCGCGCACAGTCACGCACCGGGGATAAGCGAGTGTTCTTCCTAGGCCTGGGCTTTGAGCACCTCGAAGATCTTTTCGCTGGGGATTGCCCCCTCGCGCAGAATCGTCGGTGTCGCCTGTGTGAGGTCGATGATGGTGGATGGGGTACCGATCTCAGCCTGCCCGCCCTCGAGGTAGACGCTGACGGAATTGCCGAGCTGCTCTTCTGCTTCCTTCGCGTTAAGTGCCGGCGGCTGGCCGGAGATATTTGCTGAGGAGACGGCCATCGGGCCGGTCTTCTGAAGCAGCTCGATCGCCAGCTTTTGCAGTGGCATACGCAGCATGACGGAGCCGTTCGTATCGCCTAGGTTCCACGTCAGGCTGGGCGCCTGCGGAACGACGATGGACAATCCACCTGGCCAGAAGGCTTCGATGAGGACATTCATCTGGCGCGTGTAGTCCCGTGACAGTCCGCGAACGGTGTCCCAGCTTCCCACGAGCACGGGCACCGGCATGTCCGGGCCGCGATGCTTAGCCTGGAGAAGCTTGTTTACTGCCTCCGGGTTAAACGCGTTGCATCCAATGCCGTACACCGTGTCAGTGGGAATGACGACGAGTCGGCCTGCTTCCACCGCATCGGCAGCCGAATTGAGGCCTACTTCCCTCGTCTTTTCATCCAGACAGTTAAACGTACGCGACACTGGCCGCACCCCTTTTTCCGTAGCTTCCATGTAACACCGCCATATGTTACCCCGCTTCACCCCTCTACCCTTCACTGACCAGGAAACAGTGGCCACCTCCTTGCTTGTTTTCGTTCTGCGTAAGCATTGTGCCCGTGGTTGCCTCCGCCAGAAACGCTAAAATACGGCTGAAAGCAAACCGCGTGCAGGAGGTTCACGTGACAGAATCGGTACACATTGAACGGTGGGCGCATACGTTCAAAATCCTTAGCGACCCCACTCGTCTCTCCCTGCTAACTGCCATCCACCATGCGGGACAAAACGTGCTCACCGTCAGCGAGCTTGCGGAGACCACCGGGCTCCGTATCCCTACGACATCTGCCGCGCTCCGCGTGATGGAAGGAAACGGCACGGTCGCGGCGATGCGCGACGGAAGGAACATCTACTATGCCATCGCCGATGAGAGCATCCACCGCCTTCTCCACTGGATTGGCTCGACGCACGACGGGACGAGACAGCGCGAGCGTGGGCGCGCTTCTGAGCGCGCGAGTGGAAAAGAGGATCCTTCCACCGAAGAGAAGCATCCGGGATAGAAGCTTTCTGCAACGCTTCCCCGGCGAGTGCAGCGAAGACCTTCTCAAAGGTCGTGCAGATAATGGCAGAAGAAGAGCCGGAACCTACACTTTGATACGAAAATCTAGGATTATGGCTTGACTGCGGTGACAAATCGGGGTTTCCCGGCCAGATCCGTCAGGGGCGTGATGCCGGTGAAGCCTGCTGCGGCAAGCGCGTCGCACACGGCGGGTTGAGTGGCATCGTCGTGCTCTACTCCAAAGTCTCCACCGGGCCGCAGAAGCGCGAACGCTGTGTGCGCGAGCTGCGGGATGAAAGACATTCCATCCTCGCCGGCAAACACCGCATCATGGGGGTCAGCTTCGACTTCCGGGGAGACCTGGGCAGTCTCCGGCACGTAGGGAGGGTTGGAGACGACGACATCGAATCCCTTCCCCTCCGGGTCGAGCGCAGCCACGCAGGCTGCGGTATCGAGAACATCGCCCACCCACAGGTTGGGTGCCCCATTGTCTCTGGCGTAGCGGGCCGCCTCGGGTGATTTTTCAGCTGCGCACACGTGCGCGTGGGGAAGGAAATGAGCAATGTAGGCGGCGATTGCACCGGATCCCGTGCACAAATCCGCATACGAGGAAGCCCGCAGATTCACTGCCCAATCCGCCAATATTTCCGTTTCGGGGCGGGGGATGAAAACCCCCGGCCCCACCTTGAGATCGAGGGGACCAAACGGCGCGCTGCCGAGAATCCATTGCAGGGGCTCCCTTGTTGCGCGACGATGAACGAGCTCCCAGAAACCGGCGGGTATGTCGTCGTGAAAAAAGAGCGTACCCACATCGGTGCGCAACAGATGAGCGGCGATGAGCCGGGCGTCGACAAGCGGAGATGCGCAACCGGCGGCGGACAGTTCGTCCGCCGCCGACCGTAATGCCTGGGAGAGCTTAATCCTCTGCCTCCAAGCGGGTCTGACGGTCCGCGTCCTGGAGCGCAGTCAGGAGAGCTTCCATGTCACCATCGAGCACACTGTCCAGGTTGTTTGCCTTGTAGCCAATGCGGTGATCGGTGATGCGGTTCTCCGGCCAGTTGTAGGTGCGGATGCGCTCAGAGCGATCCATCGTCCGCACCTGCGCGTGGCGGCCCTCAGCGGCCTCTGCCTCAGCCTTCTCCTCTTCCATCTGCTGCAGGCGGGCCTGCAGAACCTGCATGGCGCGGGCCTTGTTCTGGATCTGGGAGCGCTCCTTCTGGCAGGTCACGACGATGCCGGTGGGCAGGTGAGTAAGGCGTACGGCAGAGTCCGTCGTGTTCACGCCCTGGCCGCCCTTACCGGAGGAACGGTAGACATCGACGCGGATATCCTTCTCGTCGATCTCCACCTCCCCTACTTCGTCGGGCTCCGGGTACACAAGCACGCCGGCTGCCGATGTCTGGATGCGCCCGTTCGATTCCGTCACGGGGATACGCTGCACGCGGTGCACGCCACCCTCGAACTTGAACACGCTCCAGGCACCATCCTGCGACGGGGTCTTCGAGCGGATCGACAGCGTCATGTCCTTCACACCGCCGAGATCGGACTCGGATTCATCCAAAACCTCGGTGACAAAGCCGTGTTTTTCTGCGTAGCGCTGGTACATGCGGACGAGTTCCCCTGCGAACAGGGCAGCCTCCTCACCGCCGGCACCAGCCTTGATCTCCATGACCATGTCATCGGGATCGTGCGGGTCGCGCGGAGCGAGCATATCGGCGAGCTTTTCCTCCAGCTCGACGACCTTCGGCTCAAGGCGCTCGACCTCACTGGCAAACGCGGAATCCTCGTAGGCCAGCTCTTTCGCATCGGACAGATCAGCGCGGGCCTGCTCCAGCTCCGTGTTCAGGTTCACGATGGGCTGCAGCTGGCTGTAGCGCTTGCCGGCCTTGCGAACGTTATCCGGGCTATTTGCGAACTCCGGATCCGCCATCTGGGCCTCAAGACCCTGGTATTCAGCAAGAATGTCATCTACTGCGGAGACATGAGTCGCCATTTAGATGTAATCCTCCTCCGTCTCGCCCGCAGCCATCGGTGCAGACGTAGCCAGCGCGCGCATGAATTCGCGGTTCGACTTGGTCTTCTTCAGCTGCTTGATAAGCAGGTCGATGGCGGCCTGGGAATCAAGCGCACTCATAATCCGGCGCAGCTTGTGCACCAGCTTCGCCTCGTCGGGGGCAAGCAGGAGGTCGTCCTTGCGGGTGCCCGAAGGGTTGATATCCACGGCAGGGAACACGCGACGCTCGGCGATCTTGCGATCCAGCTTCAGCTCCGCGTTGCCGGTGCCCTTGAACTCCTCGAAGATCACCGTATCGCCGGCGGATCCCGTCTCGACCATTGCCGTAGCAATGATGGTCAGCGAGCCACCGTTTTCGATGTTGCGGGCAGCGCCGAGGAACCGCTTCGGCGGGTACAGGGCGTTGGAGTCCACACCACCGGAAAGAATACGTCCGGAGGCAGGCGACGAGTTGTTGTATGCACGACCAAGGCGAGTGATGGAGTCCAGGAGGACAACAACGTCGCTGCCGAGCTCCACGAGGCGCTTCGCGCGCTCGATTGCCAGCTCAGCCACAGCGGTGTGCTCTGACGGCGGGCGATCGAACGTAGAAGCAATAACCTCACCGTTGACGCTGCGCTGCATGTCCGTCACTTCCTCGGGACGCTCATCCACGAGGACAACCATGAGGTGGCACTCGGGGTTGTTCGTAGAAATGGCGTTGGCAACCGTCTTGAGGACGGTGGTCTTGCCGGCCTTCGGCGGGGAGACGATGAGCGCACGCTGGCCCTTGCCGATCGGCATCACCAGGTCAATGACGCGGGTGGTGAGAATGTTCGGCTGTGTTTCCAGGCGCAGGCGCTGGTTCGGGTACAGCGGGGTGAGCTTGGAAAAATCAGGCCGCTGCTTGGCGTTTTCCGGCGGCAGCATGTTGATGGAATCGACGCGCTGCAGTGCGTTGTTCTTCTGCCGACCACGGTTGTTGCGGCCACGACCACGATTGTTGTTGTCCTGGGTAGCGCCCTCACGCGGAGCGCGGATAGCCCCCTGGATGTAATCACCACGGCGCATGCCGTAGCGGCGAATCATCTGCTGCGGAACGAACACGTCCTGGCTGCCTGCCTGGTAGCCCGTCGTGCGAACGAAGGCAATGTTGGAATCAATGATGTCCAGGATGCCGGCAATCTGCTGCATCTGCTGCGCATCGTCGTTGTCGTTGTTGCCCTCGTTCTTGTCGTTATGGTCGTTGCGCTCGTACTTATCGTTGCGATCATTACGCGAACGGCCACGGCCACCGCGACGGTTGTTGTCGCGATCGTTACGCTCATTCCGGTCGTCGTGGCGATCCTCGGAACCGCGGTTGTCATTACCGTGCCACCTGTCGGAACCGTGACTGTCCTCGTTATTGCGCGAATCGTTGTCCTCATTGTCACGGTTGTCACGATTACGGCGACGGTTGTCGTTGCGACCACCGTTGTTGTTGTCCTCGTTGTCGCGGTTATCGCGATTGCGACGGTGGTTCATCTTCTGGCGAACGCGACGCGCGCGACGAGCCTGCGACCGTGACTGGTGGGCTCTATCCTTGCGGCCATTGTTCTGTGAGGAGTGCGAGTCCTCCTGTGCAGAATCCTCAGCGGAGGAATCATCTGTAGAAGCCTGATTATCGGCAGCGGGCTCTTCCACGATCGTCGCGGAAGCCTCAGCCTCCCCCTTTCCTGTGGACTGAGCCCTGCGCGTTGCCCGGCGCGGCTTGCTAGCTTCGCGGTTGGGCTGTTGTGCATCCCCGTTAAGTTCGGCTGCGAGGCGATCGATTAGCGCCTGCTTGCGGAGCCCAGATACCCCTTTGATTCCCTTTTCCTGGGCGATCTGCTTGAGCTCTGAGAGCTTCAGCTTTGACAGATCCACGTTGTCCGTCATTGACACATATTCCTTTCGTACCGCCTTGAGACTGCGGTAGTTAGAGGTAATTTCTTGAAAAGAAGTTCCGCGATGGGAACGACAAAACTTGGAATATTGCGGGAAGAAGTGAGTACCCGCATCTGTTTCGCCGTCCATCCTAACCCATACGCCCATTGCACGACAACATTAGGTTAAAGTTTGTGTTATGCGCGCCACCATGCAAGATATCCCGTTGAACGTCGCACGAATCCTCGATTACGGCACGACGATTCACGGAGATACGACGGTCTACTCCTGGAACCGTGATGAGCTGGAGGAGACGACGTTTGCTGCGATTGGCAAGCGCGCCGCAGCTTTTGCTCACGCATTGGAGGACGAACTGGGGATCACCGGGGATGAACGGGTGGGGACACTCATGTATAACTGCCCGGAGCACCTAGAAGTTCTGTTCGCCGCAGCCTGCAAGGGTGCGGTGTTCCAGCCACTGAATAAACAGCTGCAGGGGGATCAAATTGCACACATTATTAACCACGCGGAGGATTCCGTCATCGTGTGCGATCCCCGCCTGGTGAACATTCTCATTCCTATCCTCCCGCAATGCCCTGTGGTTCGCGCGGTTGTTGTCATTGGGGATGGGGATATTTCCGATGTTTTGGCTCAGCTCCCCTCGTCCGTCGCCGTTTATTCGTATGAGGAGCTTATCGACGCCCGGCCAACGCACTATGACTGGCCGGAGCTGGACGAACACACGGCGGCTGCACTCTGCTATTCGACGGGCACCTCGGACGGCCCGCCGAAGGGCGTGGCTTACTCCCACCGCTCCATCTACTTGCACTCGCTGTCGCTGCGCACCCAGGATTCGTTTGCGGTTTCTCACGGCACCCCATTCCTGTGCTGTGTTCCGATCTACCACGTGTTGAGCTGGGGTGTTCCCATCGCGGCTTTCATGTCTGGTGCTCCCCTTGTCCTTCCTGGGCAAGACGTTTCGCCAGCGCGGCTTGCGCGCATCATCGCCGAGGCGCATCCGCGCGTGGCAACCGGCGTACCCACGTTGTGGATTTCGCTCATGGTCCACTACCTCCACCACCCGCCGGCTCGCATGAGCCTGACGGAAATTATCGCCGGTGGCTCCCCCGTCCCCCCGTCTCTTACAGAGATGTGGGAGGAGAAATACGGTGTCGATGTTATTCAGATGTGGGGAATGACGGAGAGCTCGCCTGTAGGCACCGTCGCCCGGCCACCATCAGGGGTCTCCGGGCAGCAGCGCTGGGAGTACCGCATTTCCCAGGGTCGTTTCCCCGCCACCGTCGAATACCGTGTGGTGACCGACGGTGTGGAGGTTTCGCGCACTGACCGCAACCACGGCGAGATTCAAATTCGTGGCCCGTGGGTGACGGGACAATATTTCCATTCGGACAACGTCACGACCTTCCGCGGCAAACCGTTTTCCGATGCGGAAGACCAGTTCACCGACGACGGGTGGCTGCGCACCGGAGATGTCGGCCGCGTGACTAAGGACGGATTCCTCACCATCGAAGATCGCGCGCGTGATGTTATTCGTTCCGGTGGTGAGTGGATTTACTCTGTGCAGCTGGAAAACCTTGTCATGGCGCACCCCGATGTCATCGAATGTGCTGTCATCGGCTACCCGGACAAGAAGTGGGGCGAGCGACCTCTGGCGGTCACCGTCCTTCACGAGGGAATCGAGCCCACGGGCAAGACCGCAGAGCGGTTGCGCGCCTCGATGCGTGAGACGCTGCCCAACTGGATGCTGCCCGAGTACTGGACGTTCGTCTCCAGCGTGGATAAGACCAGCGTGGGCAAGTTTGATAAGAAGGATCTCCGCGAGCACCTCGCCCGCGGGGAGTTCGAGATCGTCAAGCTCAAAGGCCCCGGCGAGCGCTAAGGCGAGCTCGTTGCGGGCCCCGCCAGCACACTCCCGCTTACAATCCCCGCCCCCCGTCTCTCCCCTGTCAGCTACACGTACACATCGCATCAACGTGTGCTGAACAGCGGGGATATTACAGCGGGGACACCGCATTCGTACTGCCTACGAGTACTACGAGCATTAGCTGTGAGCACTTGCTGTGAGCACTAGGTGCCTGGTATCGCAGGCGATACAAACATAATCCGTAATTAGACCGAAAAGCAACAGATTCTCCTCGTTTTTCGGCGCATTTTGACCGCTTTTCTAACATTCAACTGAAAACAAGCTGAATTCTCGGTGAAAGCACATGCGCTGCATCTAGTAACCTGGCCTAAAAGGAGGGTGTTGAGTAACCACTCACCCCCTTTAACGTCGTTTAATAACCAACGGCGAACCAAGATCGGCCACCCCTCGAGATTGTATTTTGTAGAAAGCTCCGCCATGCGCCCACGCCATTTTCTTGCAGCACTTGTTGCTGGTGGCGCGGTTCTCGCTACCCTTTCCGCATGCGCAGGTGGGACGGCCGATGCGTCGCTGACACCCCGCCCCATTTCCTCCCAGACGACAGATGGGCTCCCTACATCCGCACCAGTCGATTTCCAAGCTCACCGCGGCGGCAGAGGCGAATACACAGAAAACACAGAAGCTGCGTTTATTCACGCGATGAGTGAGGGCACAACCACAATCGAGTTCGACATCACGCTCAGTAAAGACGGCGTGCCAATGGTGTGGAACGACAAACGCGTGTCGGCCGAAAAGTGCGCGGATACTCAACCCTTTGCCCCGGGTGACCTGCAGAATCCGTACGTGGGCAAGCGTGTCGATGTTTTGACCTTCGACCAGCTACAGACTCTCGACTGCTCTGAGTTGCTAGACGAGTTCCCCTACGCCGAACGTGAGCCGGGAAGCAGGATGCTACAGCTGGAAGATGTTTTCGCACTGGCACAGTCCTCCCCCACCATCCGTTTCAATATTGATGCGCGCTCTATTGCTGGCACCGCCGATCCGACAGAGAATCCTCAGGCCTACGTGGACGCGATCGTGCCGGTGGTCAAAGCCTTTGGGATGAGCGACCATGTCGCCATTCAGTCAGCAGATTGGCGCGTGCTGCCACTTGTGAGGCAGCGCGACCGGTCCATTCTCACCGTGGCCAAATACGACACGGAGACGTTCGCCCAGGGATCGCCGTGGCTAGCCGGTATCCAGTACGAAGCGGTCGGTGGCGATCCGATCACCGCAGCTGCGTCGATTGGCGCCGACGCGGTAGCCCCGGATTTCTCCTCCTTTATGACGCAGCATGGGAATGAATCGGGGCCGCCTTACGAACCACTTGATTCCTACGTCTAGAGGGCTCACCAGCACAATATGCTCGTTATCCCGTGGACGGTCAACGACCCACAAATCATGACCGAGCTGATCAACGCCAGGGTCGACGGAACCATCACGAATTATCCTTCCCTCCTGAAAGACATCCTCCGGAATCACCAACTGTCGCAGGAAAAATAACATTCGGATTACGCCTCCCCTGTTCATTGACGACTGAGCTTCAGGAGAACAAACCGCTGCAAGAGTAAAAACCCCATTGGGACGGGCGAAAAAGCCAAACGAGAAACGACCAACGGTAAATGGGTAAATGTATGCATAAACGTATACAACAAATAAACCCCAGTACGTTTTCGTTATTAGCTACCGTAGAGAATTTCGACTAGTTTGGAGGGGACATGTCAACACAAACGTTATTGGCCGACCGCTACGGCCGCGTCGCCCGCGATCTCCGGGTATCGCTTACCGACCGTTGCAACCTCCGGTGCACATACTGCATGCCCGCCGAGGGCCTCGAATGGATCCCCACCCCGGACACGTTGACTGATGAAGAAACTATCCGACTCATCCGCATTGCCGTAGAACAGCTGGCAATTGAACAGATCCGTTTCACCGGCGGCGAGCCACTGCTCCGGAAATCACTTCCTGACATTATTGCCGCGACGAAGGCGCTTTCCCCTGCTCCTTCGACTGCCATCACGACGAATGGTGTGAGCCTGCACAGGCATGCACAGAAGCTAAAGGACGCAGGTCTCGACCGCGTAAATATCTCGCTCGATTCCCTCGACAGCGAAACCTACGCACGGCTCACCCGACGCGACCGGTTAGATGATGTGCTCACCTCTATCCGTGTCGCATCTGAAGTGGGACTTTCCCCCGTGAAAGTCAACACCGTGGTGATGCCGGGAGTCAACGAGGAAGACATCATTCCCCTCGCTGAATTCTGCCTGCAGCATAACGCGCAGCTCCGGTTCATCGAGCAGATGCCCCTCGGCCCACCAGATAAGTGGGATCGCTCGAAAATGGTGACGGCTGACCACATTCTTGATACCCTCCGCACACGCTTCACGCTAGAGGAAGCTGAGAAACCACGCGGCTCGGCACCAGCAGCACTGTGGCATGCAACAGACGGGACTCTCGATGGCTATCTCGGTGTTATCGCGGCTGTCACCCACCCGTTTTGTGGCAATTGTGACCGCACACGCCTGACCACGGATGGGGCCATCCGCAACTGCCTTTTTGCACGTGAGGAAACCTCACTGCGCGATCTGATGCGCAATGGGGCTACGGACGAGGAACTCGCTCAGGCGTGGCAGGATTGCATGGCAGTTAAGAAGGCTGGCCACGGCATTGACAGCCCGCTTTTTATCCAGCCAGAACGAACAATGAGTGCAATTGGAGGCTAACGCATGACCACTATTCGATACTTCGCGGCTGCTGCCGATGCCGTCGGCACGTCAGAAGAAACAGCGGACATCGCAGATACGACGACCATCGCAGATGTCCGCGACCAGGTACTGACAGCGCATCCCCACGCCCGCGCGGTGCTGGAACAGTGCGCCATCTTTGTGGATAACGCCCAGGCGACAGACCTCGGGACACTGGCTACTAAGGCCACCACCGTCGATTTCTTGCCTCCCTTCGCAGGTGGGTAACTGACACGCGCAGACATACACGTAGCCGGTAAAGATCTGCGTCTTTACCGGCTACTCCTTTATTCGCAGTCGACGCGTACCGCCAATCCTGAACCGCATCCTCGTACCTGCCGGGCGGTCAGCATGCTCCTACCTGCCGGGTAGCCAGCATGGTCCTACCTGCGGTGTAGCCAGCATGCTCCTACCCGCCAGGTGATCAGTATGCTCGTTGCTTTCCCGTGATCCTCTGCTTTTTGTTTTTATCGGTTGCAGCTACTCCTGACACACCGGTGCGAGGCCAGCAGCAGTGACAGACATATTCGCGTTTACGCACGCATCGTGTGCAGCTTGTTGTGCTTGTACGGTCACCTGCTGCACCCGCGCGTTGACGTCCCGTTGCACCGTGTTGATGCTCGCATTCGCGGCATCAATTGCCTCGGATGACCCAAGGTCGATGGGGGCTGCCGGCGGAGGCAGAATGGGTGCAGGAACCGCTAGGGCCGGATCGTTGTGCACGGCGTCCACGACATCCGCGGTGTGCGCATCAGAGCCACCGTACGTGTTTGCCGCCACGGTGAAGCCCGGGGCAAAAGACACGGACGCGTGAATGTCCCGCCGATCGGCCCACCCAAATTTTGTCCCCTGTACACCGGGAATCCGGGAGGTCCCGTAATCCTGGTGGTAGCCATCAGCTGCAATGGGAGCGGCCTTTTCCATGCCGCGGATGATGGGCGCGGCAATGGGGTCATACCGAATTTGTGCTGTAAATCGGGCGACGTCCTCACTGGATGTGCGCACGCTCCCCCAGTACCCCGTATAGAACGTCTCTCGTAGCCCGAATTCGGCGATGGTTCCGCTAATGGCATTTCTATAACGCTGATCGAGGTACGATGCCGTCCGGTCTTCGCTAAACCGGATCATGTTTTCTACCCGTGCCTTGTCGGCGGGGTCACCGTATTTCAGCACCCAATAGCCCAGATAGAGCTTGCTCAGGGAAAGAGCGGGGCGCGCCTCGTGGCTGTTGTTGGTGGAAAACGTCAGGCCGGAATCCTGGCGCACAGTGATCTGGGTTCTCGGCGGTACGAAGCGAGGATCTAACGTGACCGCCTCGGCAGCGGGACTAAACGAGCAGACGACCACGGCCGCACCGAGCAGCCTGAGAATTTTCTTCAGCACGACGTAATCGTATGTCGCATATGCGCTAGGAAGCGGTGAGGAACGCGGAGACATGCGGCAGGTTTTGCAGTTATCCGCTGAGTTATTTGGTAGCGCCGAACCTTGAAGCCATGCGCAAGTAGCAGCTATGCGCAGTTACTCCACTCATAGGTGCCGTCGGGGAAGAATTGTTGTTTCCAAATGGGAAGGCGCACCTTAATTTCGTCGATAAGCTCCGTGAGAGCCTCAAACGACTCGCGACGGTGAGAGGAAGAAACCGCAGCCCCGAGGGCTGTATCACCTATGGCCAGATCACCAGTGCGGTGCTCAACCGCGATGCCATGCAGGTCGTATTTCTTGCCGATCTCCCCCGCTACCTCCGCGATGATGAGTTCCGCTGCTGGATGCGCCGAATACGTCAGTTTGATCACTGCGTTGCCGTGATCGTGGTTGCGTACCCGGCCGTCAAACGTGGCGATCGCCCCTGCTTCATCGCAGGCGACCTGATCGGCGAGGCGAGTGACATCAATGGCATTGTCGCGGATACGTGAGTAGATCATTTCGGTCAGTATAGTGGGCGGTGTGTTAATCCCCATGAGTGAATACCTGTCCACTATCCAGAAGCTTGCAAAACCCCTGGAAAAGAGGGTGACAGTCCCGGTTGAAGAGGCAGCGGGACTCGTCCTCGCGGAGGATGTCACAGCAGCACTTCCCATTCCGCGCTTCTCCAACTCTGCCATGGACGGGTTCCTCGTCCGCACGGACGACGGGGACGCACAGCGCACGGTCGTCGGCGATGTTCCCGCCGGCGCTACAGCCCTCCCCGTCGGCCCGGGGGAAGCCGTGCGAATCATGACGGGGGCACCAACCGGTGACGATGAGGGGCTTGCCGTCGTCCCCGTAGAAAACACCAACCTTGAACCCGGCCCGCAAGCGCTCCCCAACGTTGTCGACATTCACGTCGCGCCGAAGCCACGTGCCCACATCCGCACGCAAGCGGAAGATGTCGAGGTGGGAGACACCGTCATGCGAGCAGGCCAGCGGATCGATGCCTCTGCTATTGCAGCAATCATCTCCGTAGGCGTGCCCACCGTTATGTGCTACCCGCGCCCCGTCGTCGGCGTTATTTCCTCGGGAGACGAACTCGCGACGGGAGGAGAGCTGAAAGACGGACAGATCCCAGACTCGAACGGGCCTATGATCGAAGCCCTGGCGCACCACGAGCACTGCGAGGTGATCCGCGCCCGCCATTCCAGTGACGATCCCGCTGATTTCCTTTCCCTCCTCGACGATCTCACCGCACGCTGCGACGTCGTTGTCTCCACCGGCGGGGTGTCCGCCGGCGCCTTCGACGTGGTGAAGGAAGCAACCGCTGGCTCCATTACCTTTGTCAAGGTGGCGCAGCAGCCGGGGAAACCGCAGGGATGTGGCTTGTGGAATGGAACACCACTTGTGTGCCTTCCCGGAAACCCGGTGAGCGCATGGGTGAGCTTCCATATGTATGTCCGTGAAGTTATCGCCTGCCTGACGGGGACTCCCCACAAACTGGTCACCATCCCGATGTCCATCGATGGCCCGCTCGACCCGATCGAGGAACGCACACGGTTCTTCCCCGTCCGTGTCGAGGGCGACAGCGTGGTGTCTAAGGGCACCGGTTCTCACCGCATTGGATCTCTTGTGGGAATGAACGGCCTTGCGATCGTGCCACCCGGTCACACGGGACAAAACGCTCTGGTGATGCTGCTCTAGTACGAGCGTTACCGACGCATCTTCCCGCCATCGTCGGCTCGTGTACCTCTCATGGAAAGGACAAAAGGAATGAAATTTACACACCTAAATAACGCCGGAGAGGCGTACATGGTGGACGTAACGGAGAAGAAGCCCACCGTTCGCAGCGCCACCGCGCAAGGAGAGGTGTACTGCTCCCAGGACATCATTACCGCGCTGAAGGATGGGACTGTGCCGAAGGGCGATGTCCTTGCCGTAGCCAGGATTGCGGGGATCTCCGCTGCGAAGAGAGTTCCAGAGCTTCTCCCCCTCGCACACACCATCGGCATTCATGGCGCAGCGGTCGACTTAGACATCCGCGATGACCACGTATTCATCGAGGCAACTGTGCGCACGGCCGATCGCACCGGTGTGGAAATGGAGGCGCTCACCGCAGTTTCTGTTACCGCTCTCGCCATCATCGACATGGTCAAAGGTGTTGACCGCTCTGCCTATATTCGCTCGTGCAAAATCACGAAGAAGTCCGGCGGACGCTCCGGCACCTGGGTCCGCGAGGACTAGAAGCATGGGTGCTTCTACTCAGAATGAGCTTCCACGGCACACACGCGTGTCCCCCGATGTCACCGCTGTGATCCTTGCAGGTGGCCGCGGGAGCCGGATGGGTGGCATCGACAAAGCGTGCGCCGTGGCTGGGGATGCACGGCTCATCGATCATGTTCTCTCGTCGCTCACGTCCTACCCGCGCATCGTGGTTAGTTCCCGTCAACCGCAAGGGCTCCCCATTGATGTCACAGTGGTAGCCGAGGATCCACCGTTTGCCGGCCCCCTCGCAGCGATTGCGCGCGGTATTGCAGAAGTGACCACACCGTACACGTTTCTCACCACCGTGGATGCGCCTCTAGCAGCCGCTCTTCTTCCCTTGCTCACGGCAGCGATCGGCGATCATTCCGCCGCTGTCATTCGCTCCCGCCAGGGTTTTTTGGAACCCCTCATAGCGCTGTGGAAAAGCGCCGACCTCGCTGCCGCATTGGCAACGACAGGCACCGACGGTGCTGCTCGCAAGCTGTATGCATCCGGCACCTATGTCGAGGTCGAGGGCAATGGCTCCGAGCGCGATTACGACACCCTGGAGGAACTAGCAGAGTTCTAATTGGCGGGCCGGTTTACTCGCTTCATCGCATCGTTGGACTCACGCCGTACGCGTACGTTTTCTTCTATAACAGGCTCCCTGCTGTCCCGATAGGAGGAGACTCCTACTCACCATGGACAGCACCTGCAACCCCATCCAACTGCTCCACGAGGTGTGGGAGAAGCGGGATGATCACAGCGAGAACATCCTTTACGCCACCGCGGGAGCCGGGAGCGTTAATGAAAACGGTCTTTCCGCCCACGCCTACAAGACCGCGGGACAGCCCGGCCATCGGTGTCTTCTTCAACCCCTCCAACAGAATTTGGGTTTCCACGCCAACCAGTTCACGCTCGATAAACGTCCGAGTGGCTTCGGGGGTGAGATCCCGATCGGTAACGCCTGTTCCTCCGGTGGTGAAGATGACGCGCGTGCCCTCTGCAATTGCATCCCGTATCGCGTTAGTAACGGAGTCAATTCCATCAGGAATAACCACTGGATCGGGGCAGTGGAAGCCGGCTTCCCGAAGGGCAGCAACAGCGAGTGGACCAGACGTGTCCTCTCTTGTTCCCTTGTAGCCGCGATCGCTGACCGTAATGACGTAAGCTACTGATGCACCCATCGTTTCTCCTTCTCGAACGCGCTCACGTGGAGGGTCCGTACCAGGCGTTATCTCCATTTGTTGGCACCCCAGTGAGCTTTGCACCGAGCAACACCTTGAACAAACGCCACCACTATTGCAGCACCCCGACCTGTTCGTCGCACTTTTGGCGCGTGGGACACTGCTCTTCCAGTAGAAACAGTACATACCCTTTGCTCTTTTCATCACTAAAATGCGTCAATGTCGGCGCTTTTATATCGAAAGTTTTGCCCCCGATTGTCCGTTCATGTTTTACCATTCGCTTTTACATCTTTAACCTGTTCCTGAAGTTGCGTCTTCCGCTTTTCGGCCGTGTCTGAGGTACCTGGTACGCCCGCCTCTTTAGTCCCGTGAGCACGTGCTCATAAAGTTCGTGCATGCAAATGCGCCTCCGGTAGGATACGTATCGAGACCGAAACTGTTTATACGATTTATCGGTCAGACGAAGCAACAACTGCCGGCTGGATAACTCCGGGGAGAGTCCCTGGAAGACCCGGCCGGCTCAAGATAAGGAGGCTATGTCCCGTGGGGTATAAGGCAACGAAGCTAGTAGCAACTACGCTGATGGCGGCGCTTGCCGTGGCAGGCTGCTCCCAGAGCGCAGAGACCAACTCTGCAACGAGCAGCAGCTCCACCCAGGCTTCCGACAACCAGACCCAGGAGCAGATCCTCATCATGGGTGCTGCTTCCACTCGCGTGCTGAACGATGCGATCTCTGACGAATTCCCCGTCGAATTCAACAACGCCGGTAGCTCCACGCTGATTTCCCAGCTGGAGGAAGGCGCACCTGGCGACCTGCTCATTACTGCGGACCGCAAAGCCATGGATCAGGCTGTGGAGAAGGACCTCGTGGAGGAGCCCACTGGCTTCGCCACGAACGAACTCGTCCTCGTGACCACCGATCCGGAGATTACCTCCATTGATGCTCTCGTGGAGAAGGCCAACAACGGTGCCGCCGTCGTGGCATGTGACCCGCAGGTTCCCTGTGGCCGTGTCACCGAAGCCCTCGTCGGCGATAAGAACATTCCGTTCGCTTCCCTCGAGCACTCCGTGACGGACACGCTGGGCAAGGTCACCTCTGGCGAGGCTGACGCCGGCTTTGTCTACTCCACGGATGCCATCTCTGCCGCGGACGCAGTGATCACTGTTCCGATCCCTGGCGCTGAGAATGAGAAGAACGAGTACCCCGTTGCCGTAACCAAGAGCGCGGAGCACCCGGAGCAGGCAGCGAAGGTCAAGGAGTTCCTGCTCTCCGATAAGTTCGCTGAGGTTCTGGAACAGTATGGGTTCAGCCCGGTTCGTTAAGCCGCTAGCGTGGGTGGGCCTGATCATTTTGATCGGGCCCATTGTTGCGTTAGCTATCCGTGTCCCCTGGCTTCGATTCCCCGAGATCGTCAGCCGGCCAGAGACGCTGGAGATGGTGTCCATCACCTTGTCTTCGGCCGCCTGGTCCACTATCATCACCACGCTTCTCGGCGTCCCCATCGCTTTGATGCTGCGAGGAAAGAAGCTCGTCCGTATTTTCGTCCTGCTGCCTCTGGCCATGCCACCGGTAGTCGGCGGTCTTGCGCTGACCGCACTCATTGGCCGGCGCGGTATTACCTCTCCGCTGCTGGATGCGCTCGGCCTGCAGTTCGCTTTCGCTTACCCGGGCGTTGTCGCCTCGCATATCTTTGTATCCCTGCCGTTCGTTGTTGTCGCCGTTGACGGCGCGCTGCGCACGATGGACCGGGAGATTGAGCGTTCCGCCCTGGGGCTCGGGATGAGCAAGTCGACGGTCTTGAATAAGATCACGCTGCCGACCATCGCCGCGCCTTTGGCAACCGGTGCAGGTCTTGCATTTGCTCGTTCACTCGGCGAGTTCGGTACGACCATCACGTTCGCCGGTTCCCTTCCAGGACGCACGCGCACGCTGCCGCTGGGCATCTATTTGGAACGAGAAATCGATCAGGATGGTGCCCTTGGTATGGCTGCTCTGCTCATTGGCATTGCACTCGTCGTGCTGCTCCTGGCTACTGTCCCCACGCTCCTCCAGCGTTCGTACAAGGCGACGGTGCGCACGATTGGAACAATCGATGTCGATCGCGTGCGGGAGCTTTCCGCACCGAAGGACACCTCCCATGCCGGTGAGTTCATCGCAATTATTGGCCCGAATGGTGCCGGCAAGACGACGTACATGCGGACGCTCGACGGTGTCCTGCTCACCCAAAACCCGGGTCTGCCTCGAACCTGCACGGTGAAGAAGGCCTTGGCGATGGTGACACCCGATGCGGACGAGTGGATTGCTGCCGCAGGTTTGTCGGATCTGTCCGATGTTCCTGTCCCTGCTCTTTCCGGTGGGCAGGCAGCCCATGTCGCCCTGGTTCGTTCGCTCGCCACCCGCCCGGCGCGGTTGCTTCTCGACGAGCCCCTGGCAGCCATCGATGTCTCTCGCGCGTCGGTGTGGCGTACGGTTCTCCATGCTGTGAGCAAGGATCGCCAAACGATGCTCGTAACGCACAACCCCACGGACATTTACGCTCTTGCTACCTCCGTCATTGTCATTGAGAATGGCGAGGTTGCAGCACACGCACCTGTGGAAGAAATTCTCCGTGTACCGCCGACACAGTTCGTCGCCGATTTGACCGGCCTCAACCGGATTACGGGGACGATTACCTCCGCCCGCGACGGTGTCGTTTCCCTCGGCGAGGTGTCCGGTGTTCCGGGCGAGGATGTCTCCTGGGATGAGCTTCGACCAGGTTCTGCAGCCGTGGCCGTGTTCCCTCCCGAGTCGACGATGCTGCGCCTGTACTACGAGAATCAACATCCGGGGCAGCCCACAGAATCGGCACGAAATCACTGGCCCGGTGTGGTCAGCGGGATCGCCCACTCTAATGGAAAAATCAATGTCACGGTAACCATCGCTGGTGAAAACGAGGTCATTGTACCGATTACGCCCGCCAGTTTCGCGGAGCTTGCACTCGACTACGGCACCCGCGTTATCGTCGTAGCAAAGGCTCTAGCAGTAAGCGTTTACCCGTGGTAGGACCCACGAAGGCACTCCACAGCAGGCATATCGCTCTACGGCACCCACGCACCACTAACTGCATAACATTCGGCCGGTAACCCGCTGGGGTTACCGGCCATTGCGATTTCCGAAAGGAATTCCCCTATTTCCCGTTTTCCGCCTGTGATAACGACAAACGCTGAGGCTGGTTTGGTGATCTGCCATCACCAAACCAGCCTCAGAATATGAAACCCGCGTGGCTTTTTCTGCTAGGACTAGGCCACAACCGTCGTTTCAACGGGACCAGCTACGTGCAAAGCTTCAACCCGCAGGCCATCCTCGCGTGCGGCGAAGATAATCCCATCCGCGATCGGCTCCGTGTGCAGCACCATGACCGTGGGGCCTGCGCCCGACAAGTAGGCGGCGTACCCGCGGTTGCGGAGGCGGTTTACCCACTCGGCAGTGACGGGGAGGACATCGGCGCGGTATGGCTGGTGCAACCTGTCACGCGTTCCTTCCCACAGGTACTCCGGATAACTTTGCAGCGCGACGGTGAGAAGCGACGCACGGGACACGTTGAAACGCGCGTCCTGGTGCGTTACATCGCTGGGGAGCACCTTTCGCACAGCATCTGTTGATGCATGGAAACTCGGAATGAACGCCGTCGCGTTGATGGACTCGTGCGCGTGAATGCCTACCGCGTGGAATTGGGGCAGCGTCTGGCCGTCGACAGGCACATCGGTCCAGCTCACCACCGCATCGCCGAGAACGGATGCGGAGGCGTTATCCGGGTGCCCCTCAAAAGCACTCGACAGCTGGACGACCTGTTCTTCTGTAAGAGAGTGACCGACAAGGCCGTTGGCGGCAGCAACGCCGCCAACCGCAGCCGCGGCTGAAGACCCGAGTCCGCGAGCCTGCGGGATCGTGTTGTAACACGTCACCTTCAGACCGGGAGCGGTTGCGTCTGCAGCCTTCAGCCCTGCTCGAATAGCGCGCACAACAAGGTGGGAGCCGTCACGCGGGAGAGTTTCTGCGCCTTCACCATGAATCTCAATCTCGAGTCCCGATTGAATTACTTCCACATCGATCTCGTCGTACATGGACAATGCGATACCGAGAGTATCGAAACCAGGTCCAAGGTTTGCCGACGATGCGGGAACACGCACGTGGACTTTCGTCCCCTGCGGAATTTCTACAGCCACTACTACTCCTCCAAGCGGATGACAGACTCAATACCACGCACAGCTTCCAGCCCCTTGAGCTCGTTCACCACGTCTTCCAGATCCTCTTCGCGCGCGGTGTGCGTAACCAAAATGAGGCGGGCGTGGTCTTCGCCCTGGTGCTGGCGCACCGTACGAAGCGAGATGCCGTGTTTGGTAAAGATCTTAGCGATGTCGGCGAGAACACCGATCCGGTCCTCCACCTCCATATCTACGTGGTAGCGGGTGTAGACATCGCCAAAGTCCGCAATGGGAAGGTTGGCGTAGATGGACTGTCCCGGAGCACGACCGCCGTGCACCTTGTTGCGGGCTGCGCCGACGATGTCGCCGAGCACAGCAGACGCGGTCGGGTTGCCGCCCGCGCCGTTTCCGTAGAACATGAGGCGGCCAGCTGCTTCTGCTTCAACGAAAATGGCGTTGAAGGACTTGCTCACGCTAGCCAGTGGGTGGCTGCGCGGCACGAGTGTGGGGTGAACACGTGCGGAGACCACTTCTTTTCCTTCCTCGTTCTTAAACCGCTCGCAGATGGCGAGCAGCTTGATGACATAACCTGCGGCTTGCGCGGCCTTGATGTCGTCTGGGCTGATATTGGTAATACCCTCGCGGTGTACGTCCTTGGCGTACACGGGGGTGTGGAATGCGATCGAGGCCAAGATCGCAGCCTTGCTGGCAGCATCGTAGCCCTCGACATCGGCGGTGGGATCCGCCTCGGCGTAACCAAGGCGGGTAGCTTCAGCCAGCATCTCGTCGTAATCTGCGCCGGTGGAATCCATGCCATCAAGGATGTAGTTCGTCGTGCCGTTGACAATCCCCATCACGGACTTGATGCGGTCACCGGCAAGGGAGCGACGGAGGGGGCCGACCACGGGGATTGCTGCCGCGACCGCGGCCTCGTAGTACAGGTCAACATTGGACTCGTCGGATGCATCCCCAAGCTCCTGGTAGTGAGCTGCGACCAGTGCCTTATTTGCCGTGACAACGGATTTACCGGCCTTGAGCGCTGCGAGCACGAGCTCACGCGGGTAGTCGATACCACCGATAACCTCGACGACGATGTCGACATCGTCGCGTTCAATCAGACTGTAGGCATCATCCGTGAGGAGTTCAGCAGGAACCGAGTCGCGGTGCTTTTCCATGTTCCGGACAGCAACCCCCTTCACCTCCAGGGGGCCACCGATACGGTGCTCGAGCTCGTCTGCGTACTCGTCCATCAAACGCAACACCTGAGCTCCGACGGTTCCGTGTCCCAACAGGGCGATTCCTACCGGGGACCCCTCCCCCTTACCGGGGTTGTACTGAGGTGAAGCAGAACGGACGTTAGCAGTCATGCTGATCTCAACTTTCTCGTGTCTTAAACTTGTTGTTTCAACCAACTATAGACCAAGCGGTCTAACTTTGCGACCGTTATTTTTCCCTCGCACATCCCGGCTGCGCACGACCGCTTAAACACACAGCGCTCACCACCCCTTACCCACCCCCACGCCTGTCTCTTATACACATCTGACGCTGCCGACGACTCC
>ERZ1031292.99-NODE-99-length-34190-cov-28.223817_pt1 | contig 34190 bp, 36 predicted proteins | sample MGYA00518215_ERZ1031292 | MGnify/ENA primary metagenome ERZ1031292 (study PRJEB33718, sample SAMN03159822) | human skin metagenome | collected 2014-02-25 | study: EMG produced TPA metagenomics assembly of the PRJNA266117 data set (Human skin bacterial metagenome... | reverse complement strand
CGTAAGGAGTCGTCGGCAGCGTCAGATGTGTATAAGAGACAGCCCCGCAGGCCCCCCGATCCCCCGATCGGAGAAAAGCAGCCTACGCAGCGGGCAGCAGCGCGAGGATCTGCGGCGGCATGAGTGCGCGCACGGCCGGCACGTAGGTGATGAGCGCGGCGATGATCCCCACAAGCGCGAGCACGCCGGCGGTGACGCTCAGCCCGATGGCGGCCTCCTCGGAGAGCCCTGCGGCTTCGGCACCCGCGGCGAAGCTGGTATCGCCCGATCTGCCTTCGACGCACCACCGCGCGTTGATTAGTGCCAGCTTTTCAAGCTTGTTCATGTAAGCGTACTGAGCGTCGATCATCTTGCTCAGCATGTTGTCCACCTCGGGGATGCCAAACTTTGCTTCCGGTGGCAAAACGGGCTTCGGGCTCACTCCGCGGTCAATGAGTTCCTGGGCTTTTGCTTTGGTGAACGTGGTGGACTGTCCGATTGGAGTGTTGTTCATTTGGATTGCGGCGTCGGCGATTTTGCCGTACGCGTCCATGATTATTTGGGCCAGTTCGGTCCCGCCTGATTTGTCGCGTGTCTTGTTGTACAGCGACATAGTGACGTTGTAGATCTTCGTCTCGTTGGTGGTGGGCAATTTCCCTGTCCACAGGCTTGCAAGGTCTTGATAGGTGCCGGGAGTGTAAGAGTCGTAGGCGCGTGCGATCTCAAGCCAAAAATCTTTGGTGGCTTGGATCCCATAGTCCGTGTCGGCTTGGGTACCAGTGAACGTGCACGTGCCATTTGGGTTGACGGTGATTTGATACGCCTCAGCCTGCGGAACTGCAACGCCCGCGAGGCTGACAGCGACTGCCGTGGTGACGGCTGCGATCTTCTTCATGGTGGGAACCTTCCGGTTTTGGGGGTGTTACTTTTAGCGTACGCGCTACACATGAATTTGGCAGGCATCTTTAAGTAGTCCCAAAGAACTACCCCCGACGGTTACGACGGCCCCGACGTTCACGGCCCCGACGTTCACGGCCCCGACGCTCGCCCTTCCTCTAGCTTGTCGACGCCCACCTCTCCCCCACCATGTCACCGCGCGGCGCGCCGAGTCTCCTAATAGACGCGCCCGGGGTCCAGGAGATCACGCCCCTTGGTTGACATAGATGGCGATGCCGGTGGCGTCAGGGAACGCGGCGGGGTGGGGTCGGCTGTTATCGTCTGGAGGTTAAGAAAGCCGATTATTTGTTGGTTAGCCCTACGGTGGGGAACTGAAGTTGATGGCTTTGTCTCTCTTCGGGGCAGGTTAAAGGGGCTTTCGTTACCTGTTTTGTAGTGGGGCTAATCGCTGGCTTCAGTTTGGCTTGTTGCTGTCCCCGGCTAGAACTGATCCGGAGGTTGGTGCCACCGAAAGCGGTGGCATGTTTCAACAGCTCAATAGGAACCTGACTCGCAGACTTTCGCTGCGGAGTCTCACGTTATGTGGATGTTAGCGTAAATATGTCCGATGATCTTGAGTGTTGAATGGCCTCGTTAGTCCACAGCGATGTAAGTCTCTAGACTGCGGCGGGAACTTGGGTGCACGGATGAAAACAAATCGACACACGGGTGTGTCGGTTGTAGATATAATTTTCTCATAATCCAGAAGAGGCGGTGCTATGTCCAAGCTGAATATCGACCAAAAAACCGTGGCTGATCTATTCTCCGATAAGAAGTCAGACTTTCTCATTCCCGATTACCAACGTCCTTACGCGTGGGAAGAAGACGAGCTGTCTACGCTGTGGGATGACATCTTTAGTTTCGCGATTCCTGATGGGGATGCGGAAAATTTTGACGAGGATGAAGAGTACTTCCTTGGGCCCATCGTTACGTTCCGCAACGAGGACAAGAAGCTAGAGATCATCGACGGCCAACAGCGTCTCACCACGCTCATGCTCTTGCTTCGCGCCTATTACTCGCGTCTGGAGAAAATGAAGGACCGTAACACTCAAAAGACCAGGCAACTGATTGAGAAGTGCGTGTGGAAAACGGATGAGTTCGGTAACGCACTGACTGATAAGCTCAAAATTGACTCAGAGGTAGCCTCCGACGATGATAAGCAGGATTTTCTTTCGATCCTGCGTACTGGAGAAGCTAGTGGTAGTCAAAAGAGTCGTTACGCCGAGGCGTTTAACTTTTTTGTAAAGAAGATTGATGAGTTCATCCAAGAGTATCCCTCTTATACTCCGCACCTTGCCACGAGAATCCTGAATAACGTGGTCCTTCTCCCAATCGAGGCTGAGTCACAAAGGACTGCGCTGCGAATCTTCTCAACGCTCAATGACCGCGGCCTGCCGCTGGCTGACGCTGATATTTTTAAGTCTCAGTTGTACAAGTTCTACAACGACAAGGGCGAAAAAGATGAGTTTTCCAAACGGTGGAGAGAGCTGGAGACTTGTTGTTCTTCAATCTTTCAAAAGTCGCGTAACAATCCAATGGACGAGCTGTTTGCACGTTATATGTACTATGAGCGCGCAAAGATGGGAATCCGCGATACCACGACACAAGGCTTGAGAGATTTCTACGAGAAGAATTCATACTCATTGTTGCGTAACGATGAGATTCTCGGCCGCCTGGAAGTTCTCGCCCAATTCTGGAAGTGCGTTTACACGCGAGAAGGTTTCTCTGATCGTATTCTGCACCGTCTCTTTGTTCTTGATTTCGCGCCCAACAGTATGTGGACTTACCTGGTGTCGGTCTATTTCATGCAATATCACGACGCGGATGGAAACCTAGAAGAAGATGCTTTCTACCGCTTCCTTGAGCGCATTACAGGTTTCATCTGGGCCTATTCGGTGGTCCGATCTGGCGTAAACGCACTGCGTACGCCAGTGTTCCCGGCGATGATTCAGATAGTCAACGGGCAGGAAGTGACTTTCGAGGGCAACAAGTTTTCGACTGACGCACTCCGCAAGCAACTCGGTGTATTTCAGTTCAAGAACAACCGCCCAGTGACCAAGTCAATGTTGGTGTGGTGGGCTTTCGAGAATCCGAAGCAACAGCTTTTTGAAGTCGACGTGAAACTTGATATCGAGCATATCTATGCAAAAAAGCGCGCTGCGTTTGAAAACACCCTTTCGGATGAGAACCTGCTTGAGGCGTTGGGCAATAAAGCGGTCCTGGAAAAGCGGATTAATGTTCGCGCTTCGGACTACCAGTTCAAGGCGAAGCGGTCCCTTTATCTTGGCGAGAGTGGTCGCAAGAAGAACGCCGAACCGACAAAGAACCAGGAGTTGCTGGACCTCGTCGATAAAAAGTCCGATTTCACTGAAGCAGATATCAAAAAGCGTACGGATCTGATCTTTGATTCCTTCATCAATTACCTGGAAGCGGCTGATCTGCTGAAATGATGTGTCGTATGTCTCAGTACTGAGGCCCTGGATCGTGGTCTGTGGAGGCAAGAGATCCTAGAACTGTCCGGGTGATATGCCAGATCCAAGCCAATTCAATCCGGGCGGCCCTCTCAGCGGGCGAGTCTGTCCATGCACTGTCTCGGTTTCTCACCCAAGAACTAGAAATGGATCCTGACATCACCCTTGCCCGGCAGGTTACACAGATCGAGCCACCCGGTTGCCTCCCGCCGAACCGGATTTTCGAAGTCCACCGCTCCCCAAGCGGGTGTTCTTAGTCGCGCCGGATCTCTTCCTTTTCGCACCCGGGTTCCCGAAATCACGCTCCGTGGTTGACCCGGATGGCGATGCCGGTTGTAGCAGACAAGAGCGCTTGCGCATTCTACGTAGCGGTGACCCGGGCACAGTACTCGGTAGCGATCGTCATCAACCGAAGCCGAAAGAATCTCATCGCGTCAGCACCGCTGGGCCTCCAAGTATGGACTCTCCAGCACGAATGCTTAACCTTTTGACACCGCTGCATATCTTTCGACGGCTCTGCTTGTGGCCGTTGAACTAGGTGCAAACGCGCGACGGGAAGCATGAAGAACGTCGACTACGAGCCGTTAACAGCCACGTGGATTGGGGTGAGGGGTCTGGATTCCGCCGTTGGACTAGTGGTTACGCTGCGAGCGCGTACTCGCACACATCGTTATCTCGTATCAATAAGCCCAACCAACGTTTACCCACGATAACATGAATGGGGGCTTGTTTTTGTTTCCGTATTCGGTCGTTGCTGTCCCTAAACACTTCAAAGTCCAGGGGATCACCATCTTCCGAGGCTTGGAACGTATCGGCAAGGGCGATCCCTTCAAACGGTACGTAGTTCGGATCGGGCTCACTGTTTCGTTTATTTCCTCCAGTTTGAGAGCATTGTAGGTGGATTCAATGTTGACAGCTGCCACATAGTAGGCAAGCAGCATGAGCTCCGTGGCATGTAACTCGCTGGCGTACTTGCAGACCATATCTTTAGGTGTGATGATCCCCGACTGCTGCAAGCGCACCATGAACGTGCCGGTGCCGGTAAAAGGGTCCAACTGGACTCCGTATTTGATAAGTAGTGGGTTGCGTTAGCGAGTGCGCTCCGAGGGGGTGTGGAAAATAGCCTGCGTTAGCGGGTATCGCGTTTTGCGTTAGCGTTTGCAGCGTTTCTCCTAATCAAGCATGGTTTTATGGCTTGACCTAGCACTACTGAGTGCCGCAGCGGTCTCGTTTAAGCGTTTTCCTAGAGTTTGGGCGTCTCGCCCAAATCAGCCAACTGTTCATGTACACTATGAACACTAGGAGGTGTTTATGGATATTGTTGTCAGCAACGCAAGTCCTGACCCGATTTATGCCCAGATTAAGGATCAGCTCAAGGCTGCGATCATTAACGACCAGGTTGTTCCTGGCGAGAAGCTGCCGTCGATTAGGCGTTTGGCGTCCCAGCTTCGCGTGTCGGTTATTACTACCAAGCGTGCCTACGACGAACTAGAACTTGAGGGTTTTATTGATTCTGTGCAGGGGCGGGGTAGTTTCGTTGCTTCCAAGAACACCGAGTTACTCAAGGAAGAACAGCGCAAAAAGGTCGAAGACCATTTGAAATCTGCCCTCGCGGCAGCTCCAGCCGCTGGCCTATCTATTGCCGATTTGAAAGAACTTATTGACGTGTTGGGAGTAAGTGATGAATAGTATTGAAATCAGCGGTCTGGTGAAAAACTATCCAGGCTTCACGCTCGGTCCGCTTAATCTTCAAGTTCCTCAGGGCTCAATCGTGGGCTTCGTGGGTGAAAATGGTGCGGGTAAATCCACGACACTACGACTCATCCTTGGCCTAGCACGCCCTGATGCGGGCACGATTCGTCTGCTCGATCAGCCCGCTGGCCCGGGTCATCCAGAAGCGCGTGAGCGGGTGGGGGTGGTTTTCGACGACATCAGCCTGCCAGCCAATTTCACCGTTAAGAACGCTTGCGAGTTTGGCAAGCGCCTTTACAAGAATTGGGATTCACAAGTCTTCGCCAGTTACCGGCAGCGCTTCCAACTTGCTTCTGACAAGCGAGTTGATCAGCTCTCTCGCGGCATGCGTATGAAACTCGGGTTAGCGATGGCGCTGTCCCATGCGGCAGATTTGCTGATTTTTGATGAAGCAACCAGTGGTTTAGATCCGGTGATCCGCGATGAGGTACTCGACATTATGCTCGAATTCATCGAAGATCCGAGCCACTCTATCCTGTTTTCTTCCCACATCGTCTCCGATATTGAAAAAGCAGCTGACTACATTGCTTTCATCCACAACGGCAAGTTGAAGTTAATGGAGCAAAAAGACGAACTCTTAGAGGCTTGGCGAATAGTCGCGCTAACCAACGAGCAGGCTAACCAGCTTGATTCCACGCAAGTATTAGGGCGTCGCCGTCATGATTTTGGTCAAGAAGTAATCGTCCGTACCGGGGCAGTTCCTACTGGTGTGCAAGCTGGTAGACCCACGATTGAAGACATCATGGTTTATGCGATTAAAGGAGAAGACCAATGAGAGCCGCATTCTATAAAGACCTTATTGCGAATCGAACCTATCTGATCGTCCTAGGCGTGATAACGGCCGCAATGACAGGCCTTGGTGTTTACGCTAACGAGTTGATTATTTTCCCTTTCCTTTTCGGTATGATCGGAATGCTGCACTTCACAGGCACCTTTGCTCGTGACAGTGAGTCCAAGGTGAACCGAACGATCCTGGCTGGTCCTACTGCCAGAAGCGAACTCGTTAATCTCAACTACCTGATTACGCTCATACTTGGTGCGGTAGCATTCACGATCACAGGAGCCCTCGCCTTCCTCATGGCCGAGGTGCCTTGGAAAGACACTGTTTTGGTAGCTAGTTTCGCTTTTGCAGTAACGTTACTTTTGGTCATTATTCAGCTACCGTTGTTTTACAAATATGGCCCAGAAAAAGCCAAGCTTTTCTTCGTCGCAGTGTTTATTGTTGTTTTCGCTGGCTCATCATTCATCGGCTCTAACAAGCAAATCATCTACGACTGGATCGCAAAAGCACTTACCTGGCCGCCGCTGGCTAGTGCAGGAATACTTCTAGCAGTGACACTCGCGTTCACCGCAGCTTCCCTATGGTTGAGCCGAAAGATTGTGGCAGGTCAAGAATTCTAAATTTTTAGGCATCTGGCCTTGGACAAATTCGACCATGCTCAAGTCATAGTTCGACAATAATTTCTGCGCCGGTTCTGAATACGAACCGGATCTCACCCTCATCAACCACGGCGTGGTCGATGAGTGCGGTCCACTGGGACGGCTGAAAGTGTTTGATCGGCTGGTCGGCTAGCTGTCGGTAGACGGCGATGATTGTGGCTCGACGGGCGTCTTTGGTTCTGATCTGCTCGTGGGTTTGCTGCCTGTCGGCTAGGGTTTGCTGGTATTCGGCTTCTAGTTTGGTGAAGCGGTGTAGGTAGTCATCTTGGTTTTGGCTAGCGGTCTTGATCTCGTGGATCGCAGCACGCCCATCTGTGATGTGCCGAGAATGGGAATTGGAAATAAGCCGATCGACGGTGGCAATTACCTTTTCACTGATGATCAGTTCCGTGAGTTCCTCTCCCGCGATCCAGAGGCCAGGCAGTACTTCCACCCGTGGATTGGCTGCAATGAATTCCTTCACGGGTATCACAGACGGGTTCTGTGGACAGGGGATATGTCCCCTGCTGAGTTAGAAGCTCACCCATTTATCGCGGAACGAGTCAAGGCAGTGCATGACTTTAGATTGCAGAGTTCGAGTACACAGACTGTCAGACTCGCAGGTAAACCTCAACGGTTCCACGTTGAAAATATGCCGGATGGAAAATCAATTGTGGTTCCCAAAGTCTCATCGGAACGGAGGAGGTACATTCCTCTGGGGATGATTGAGCCTGAAACCTTCGCATCGGATTTGGTTTTCCTTATCCCGAACGCGTCGTTGTTCCTCTTTGGGGTTCTCCATTCTGAGATTCATAACGTGTGGATGAGAGCAGTTGCGGGGCGGCTGAAAAGCGATTACCGCTATTCCGCAGGAGTTGTCTACAACAACTTTGTCTTCCCCGGGGTTACGGATAAGCAACGAAAAGACGTGGAGGAGGCAGCACAGCGGGTTCTGAACGCGCGTGGGAATTACAAAGACGTGACGCTTGCGGACATGTACGACCCGGATGATGAATGGATGTACCCGGAGCTCTTCGGGGCACATTCCGAACTCGACAGTGCAGTGGCGCAATGTTACAGCTTTGCACTGGATGGCCTAGAACACGATGAAAGGGAACAATTCATTCTCTCAGAACTTCTGACACGCCACGCCAAGATAGTCTCCTAGGGGCTATTCTCACGCCCCGTACGGTTGTTCTAACTTGTTTGCGGTGGATGTGGCATGGCCTTGCTAAGTTGTAAGGCATGAGTCGGATGTTGGCTGTGGCAGACGCACTGAGACTGGTGCGGGTGCGGGAAGAATCCCCCGCTTGGTCGCTGCTCGCGGCCACAAACGCGCCGGTGATACTGGCGGTGCTCGCAGAAGTCTTCCGCGGAGACAACCGCACGCTGACGGGAACAGAACTTTTCCTCGCCGTCGACCCGCTGCTTGTCGATATCCGCGAATCCACCGGCCTCCCACTTCCCAAGTCCGCGGTGGCCTACGTGGGGGACTGGGTGAAAGCCGGCTACCTCGTTCGGCGCAGCCCCCAAGGTGAAACAGAAGAATTTTACGAACTCTCCTCAGACGCGCACGTAGCACTCGACTACATCGCCGAAATTGTGGAACCACAGCGCGTGGTCACAGGCTCCCGGCTAGGAACCGTATACACGGGGCTCAGCGATCTGGCAGCAGACACCGACCCGGATGAGCAGGCGGCAATCACCCGGCTGGAAGCACAGCGTGATCAGCTCCAAGAACGGATCGACACTATCCGTGAACGGGGTATCAGCGTCGTCGACGACGACCGGGCCGTGGAAAAAGCCCGCGAGGTGCTGTCACTCGCGCGGGTGCTGCCCACAGACTTTGCGCGCATGCGCACGGATGTGGAAAAAGTAGACAGCAGCCTGCGCGAATCAATCGTGGAATCGACGCTCAACGCCGGAGAAGTGCTAGACAACGTCTTCCGAGGAGTTGATCTCATCCAGGAATCCGAAGCCGGGCGGGCCTTTAGAGGGTTCTACGAGGTGTTTCTCAATAACGAACGCTCCGCACGGATCGACGCGGTCATCGATTCCGTCATGGAACGCCCATTTATGCAAAAACTCTCCGTTGAAGAACGCGACGAACTGCGCAGTCTCATGCGCATCCTCGACGAATCCTCCGGCCAGGTGCATGACTCCATGACGGGGCTTTCCCGGTCGCTGCGTAGGTTTGTGCAGTCACGCGAAGCGGAATCCCAGCAGGCGCTCATCACCTCCATCAACGAGGCAGGACGGCTCGCAATGAGAGTTGGGAAGGCGGGAATCGCCTCCAACGCAAAGATCGGTGAGGAGCTCGAGCTGACCACCCGGCTACCGCAGTCCATTGCCTCCTGGAACCTCTACGATCCATCCGATTACCGCATCGAAAGTGACCTTGTTGAAGCGGAGGCCGGAACCATTGACCTCGAGGCGCTGCAGCGGCGCATCCGAGAAACAGAAATCGACTGGCAGGAGTTGTCTGGCAACATCAACGCGCTTGTCACACGCCGAGGCCAGGCCACGATCGCTGATGTGCTGACCGAATTCCCCGCCACGCAGGGGCTCGCCAGCGTCGTCGGTTTAATCAAGCTGGGTGCCCGTCATGGGCAGCGCGCCGATGGCAGCGAACTCCTTCGGTGGACATCGGCAACCGGGAAGAAGAGACAAGCACGCGTAAATCGGTGCGTTTTCACCGAATGTGTGCCGGAGACATATCACTCGCGGATCTTTGGAGGTAACCATGGATGAGCAGATTCACCTGACGGAAACAGACACAGGAACGCTCACCCTCAGCCAGAGAAAAGCTCTCGTCAAGCTGATCAAGGGACCGTTTATCACCACCACAACCCCAGCAGACCGAGAGGACTTCCGCGTGATCGTCGAGTCACGCACGCTGCTTTCGCAGCAGCTCGATAACCTCTTCCTGACCCTCGTCGTCGATGAAACGGCGGGAGTCGCCTACACCAAGGTATGGGATACAGAGGTCGACGGTGCCCGCACGCTCCTGCGCGCAAAGCCGTTGACCTTCGTAGAGACGGTCATCATCCTGCACTTGCGCCGGCAGCTGGCAAAATCGAACCCAAATGAGCGCACGATTGTGGAAAAACAGGAGGTCTTCGAAGCCACCGCCCCCTACCAGACGGCGCAGGGAACTGACCACACGAAGCAGGAGAAGCATTTCGACACGGCATGGAACTCCCTAGCAAAGGCGAGAGTTGTCACTGAGACATCAACACCCGGGCGCTGGGAAGTGTCCCACGTCCTGCGCGTGGCATTTTCCAGCGACGAGATTAAGGCCGTGACCGCAAGCTTTACCCACCTTCTGGAGGATTCCCATGACTAGCACCATCGCCCCAGGCCAGTACCGCCTCACCACCCTGCAGGTGTACAACTGGGGTACATTCAACGGTCTCCACACGGTCGACGTCGCGCGCGCCGGGTTCCTCATCTTCGGCCCCTCTGGGTCGGGCAAGTCCACGCTTATCGACGCGGTTTCGACCATCCTGGGTTCCCCCGGACGTCACCGTTTTAACGCCGCAGCAACCGAATCCGGGAAGAAATCCGGCCGAGATCTGGTCACCTACTGCCGTGGTGCGTGGCAAAAGGAACACGACGCGGATCTTGATGATGTTACCCGATCCTTCCTGCGCCCCGGACCGATGTGGAGTGGGGTAGGTCTCCACTTCAGTGACGACGACGGCGGGGAGATCACTGCACTTCGCATCATGTGTCTGACCGCCAATACGACGACGCAGTCGGAGGTGAAAAACCTCTTTCTGCTTCTCCCCGGCAAGGTGAGTCTCGTCGACTGCGAGGAGCTTGGCAAACACAGCGCCGGGCAAGCCGATGCCAAGAAACAGTTCCCGGACCTCATCGCCATCAATCGCAACCTGTCACCCTTTTCTGCAGCGTTGCGCAAACGCTTGGGGATCGCGGATGAAAAGGCCATCGAGCTGTTGCAACGCACACAATCCGCAAAGACCCTGGGCGATTTGAACCAGCTCATGCGGGACTTCATGCTGCCGGAGCCCGCGACATTCAAGATCGCTGACGATGCTGCCGAGAACTTCACGGAGCTAAAGACGGCGCATGCAACGGTGGTGACAGCCCGCAACCAGATAAACATGCTCCGCCCCATCCGAGACAGCGCAGATAAACACGCGGAGCTCACGAAAACGATTCGTGACTACACGATGGATCTGGATGCCGTCCCCGTATACGCCAACACCCAGCGGCTCGGCTTCGCCCGGTCGGATCTGCGTACGAACCAGGGGGAACTCGACGATGCCCAGGCAAGCCTCGAAACCGTGCAGGAAAAAGCGGCGGAGCTGGCCGAGAGGGTGACGAACCTCCACGTCGCGATCAGGGGAGAAAAAGACGACGGAATTACGGCCGCAGAACACCGCCGTGACAAGCTCCGCGATGAGTGCGCTCGCGTCGAAAATGAAGCGAAGAAGTTCTTTACCGTTCTGTCGGAACTGACTCCGTTCCAACCCGCCAGCCAAGAAGACTTCATTAACCTCCGCGTACAGCTGGAAGAAGAGATTGCGGACATTGAAGCAAGGCAACAGACCTACGGGGACACCCGCACCGATATCTACTCCCGCCTCAGTACCCTCAAACAGGCAATCGACCAGGGGGAAAAAGATATCAGAATGGCGGAGAAGTTCCGGTCCAACATGGATCCTCGGCTTCTTCGCGCCCGAGAACGCATCTGCGAGATCACAGGAATTGCCCGAGGATCCTTGCCGTTTGTCGCTGACCTCATTCATATCGCCCCAGCTTTTGCGCAGTGGCAGCCCGCAGCCGAACGGGTCATGGGAGGGTTTGCCAGGATGCTCCTCGTCCCCGACGAGTTTTATCCCCAGGTCGCAGCCGCTGTGGACGCCACGCATCTCGGCACAAAGCTCACCTACCAGGACATTGATGCGAAGCTGGCATCCCTGCGGCCGCAAGCTATTTCCGCGCGGAGTCTAGCCGCCACCATCGTCGTTGAGCATGGACGCTATGAAGGCTGGATCCAGCACCAGCTATCCACCCGCTTTGATCACGTTCGCGCGGAATCGATCGAGGAGTTTTGCTCCCACCGGCGCGCAGTCACCAAAGCCGGGCAGCTTCGCGACGGTAGCCGCCACGTCAAAGATGATCGCTCCCGTATCGACGACCGTTCCCGGTGGGTACTGTTCGAAAACTCAGATGCCCGCATCGACGTGCTCACCGCCCAACAGCGCCAGCGGAAAAACGAACTGAACGCCGTGGCGGAGGAACAAAAACAGTTCGAATCCAAGGCAAAAGCCGATGCGGCCCGCATCGTCAGCGCCAGGCGGGCGCTGGAGACAGAAAAATTTGCGCAAATCGACGTTTCTGGAGCCCAAAACTTGCTGGACGAGGCGCAAAAAGACCTCGATGCCCTGGTAGACAACAACGATCGGCTCGCCGGACTACAAGCAGAGCTGCGGACCGCGCTTGGTTTGACGAACCTCCAGGAGACAGAGAAGGCCAACCTGCAACAGCGGATCGGTGTTGCCCGGGATCGCGTATCGGAGGCAACGGCTACAATCGAGCGGCTGACAAGTCAGCTCGCGGGTGCCGAGCCACTTCCACCGGATGTCGAAAGACGGATCGCCGGTCGGATGAAGGCGTACGCTCGTGCCATCAACGCGTCCAATATCGATGCCGCAACGATTGAGGTGGAGAGGAAAATACGGGCAGACAAGTCCGCCGCAGAGGGGCAGTGCTCCAACCTCCACAACTCGATCAAGCTTGCAATGAACCGTTACCTTGATGCCTGGCCTGAGCGTCAGGGTGATCTCACCCCGGAAGTTGAGGCGCTGGGTGATTTTCTCGCAGAGCTGCAACGGTTGGAGGATGACGATCTTCCCCGGTTTGAATCTAATTTCCGCGAGCTTCTTTTTGACCAGACGAACACCCATCTGGGGCGGTTACGTCGAGAGATCGCCACGGCGGCGAGCTCCATCCGGAAAGAAATCGACCGGCTGAACGAGTCGCTGACCCTTGTGGATTTCTACCCCGGTCGCACACTGCAGATTGAAGTCCGTGAGTCCCAACCTGCGGAAGCGAGGGACTTTGCCCGCAAACTCGCCGCAGCAGTCGACGGCACTCTTGAAAACGACGAAGGTGCTGCAGAACAGCGCTTCGAGCGGTTATCTGCGGTCATCGAGGATCTCGTAGAAAGCGATACGACAACCGCCAGGCAGCGTAAACTTCGCCTAGATACGCGCTGGCACGTTGCGTTTTACGGAGTGGAGGTGGATGCCGACGGCAATCGCGGTGCCGTCTACGACTCCGCCGAGGGACTCTCCGGTGGACAGGCGCAGAAGCTTTCCAGTTTCTGCTTGGCGGCGGCACTCCGTTTCCGGCTCACGGGTATGGGGGAACCACCGGCGAAAGCGAGGAAATCCCGCGTGGTCATCGGCGAGGATGTCTATCCCCACTACGGCACGATTATTCTTGACGAGGCCTTCGACCGCGCCGACGCGGAATTCACCCGTACCTCCATGGAGGTCTTTGATCGCTTTGGTTTCCACATGATTCTCGCCACACCGGAAAAGCTCCTGCAACCGGTGGAGGACTATATCGGCGGCGTGCTTATGGTGGAGTGCCCGGACCGGAAGCACTCCCAGACGGCTGCCCTCACCATCGAGGAAGCTGAGACGTATGCGGACGACTAAGGATGTAGAGAAACGCGCAGCAACCTTCTATCGGAATAACAGCACCGATTGGCTGGCTGGTAACTTTTCACCACTTGCAATAAACCTCCAACCACCGACAGCCCGCGACGTTGACAAAGACGGCGGAGAGGCATTCCGCCGGTGGAAAGGGGAGTGGGCGAGTCACTGGGCACCGGTGGAATACGCGGACAAGCGACTGGGAGTGTACGGCGTGTACTCGGTGCCCACCCGCCTTGTCATCGATTCACCGGAGATGGCAGCACGCCTAGCCGGCACCACACACCAGTGGGAGCACCTCGTCAGGGTGCTGGAGCTCCTTGTCGCAGATTTAGGGGAGGAGATTCCCAGCACTACGGTGCGCGAGGTGCTGGCCCGCAAAGCCACGGCGTGGGAAACGTGGAGCGATGTGACTGTCGACCAATTCGTCGCCGTTACCCGCTGGCTACACACCCACAACGCGTCAGCCTACTACCAGCGTGAACTTCCCATCATGGGGGTGGATACCAAATGGTTGGAAAACCATGGAGGACTCGTGCGCGCGTTAGTCGGCGAACCGGTATTCAAACCGAAGCCCGTCATGGTGGAGCTGCGGAGCCTCGATCCGGAGGTGCCGGTAATCGGCGGGCTCGATCACGTCAGTGCCGAGGCCGCGGCACTTTCTGGTGTACCAGTCGGTTTTGCACAGGTTGTGATTGTGGAGAATTACACCACCTTTATTGCACTGCCGCAGTTGCCAGAGACCCTCGCTGTATACGGTGGCGGCTTCTCGGTTTCCGAACGAATCGGCTTCATCGGTGCAAACGTACCGGTTTGGTATTGGAGTGACCTGGATACCGCCGGGTTTGCCATGCTCACCCGCGTGCGCTCCCGCCTGCCCCAGGTGCGATCTGTACTCATGGATCTCGACACCACGCTAAGTCATCTCCCCTTTGCCGTAGAGGAAACGCAGACAACGGCCGTCTCCGAAGAGCTGCTACACGCAGACGAACAGGCGACACTCGCCCTGCTCCGCGAGCGGGCCGAGGGTTCCTGCTTGCGCATCGAGCAGGAACGCATCGGGTTCGCGTGGGCGACGCAAAAACTGCAGGAACTTTCCTGGTAGAGCCAGCAATCCTACGGGTAGGGTGGGGGTATGCGTTTATGGTCCCTCCACGCCAGCCACCTCGACCGCCAAGGGCTTGTTGCCTGCTGGCGGGAAGCGCTGCTCGCCCAGAAGGTGCTGGCAGGCAAGACGACGGGCTACCGCAATCACCCGCAGCTGACGAGGTTTCGGCAGCAGCCGGATCCGATGGCTTCAATCGGCTGTTTTCTCGCTGGCATACAGGCCGAGGCGACGGCGCGGGGCTACAACTTCGATGCCTCGAAAATTGGGGTGCAGGGTGCCGCTGGCGTGCCACAGATCCCGGTCACATCCGGCCAACTGGACTACGAGTGGGAACACTTGGGCAAGAAGATCGCCGCGCGGTCGCCGGAGTTTCCGCGCGCGCCACACCCCACCCCGCACCCCTGTTTCATGTCGTGCCAGGGGGTGTAGCCGATTGGGAGGTGACAGGATAAAATACGGGCCATGGGTTTGAATTACCGCCAGCGCAAAAAGACTGGCAAGGACAGCTGGATTAACATCTCCGGCTCTGGCGCATCTTTTTCCAAGCGCATTGGGCCGGTGACCTTCAACTCCCGCGGAGGCTTCTACGTCAACCTCCCCGGAGGGATGCACTACCGGGGTCGCTGGAAGAAATAGCAAAAATAACAGGCGGGTGGCTCCGTGCCATCCGCCTTTTGTCTGCCTAAAACTCCCGGTTTCTGCGGTAAACCCCGAGGTGGTTGCCCATATCCGTGGTGAAGGGGTGGGGGTTTAGCGGGGGAGGCAGTACCGGCCGTCGGGAAGCTGCTCCGCCAGACCATCCTCCAGCAGGCTGTAAAGCGCCCGGGAGCGCTGCGCCGCATCGGGCCACGCATGGTCGATGGAGGCAAGTGGCTCGTCGGCATCCCGCAGCAGCGCCATGATCTTGCCACGCACCTGCCGGTCGGTGCCCGCGAACTTCTGCACCCGCTTCCTCTTCTCTGCCTGTTCGGCTTCCGTCGGCATCGGCTTGTCGGACGCCACCCACGCGCACTGGTCGGCCAGCGGGCAGGACTCGCATTGGGGGTTCGTCGCCGTGCACACGAGCGCCCCGAGTTCCATGAGCGCCACGGAAAGCTCCGGTTCTGGCGCCGTAATCCGTGCTAGGTCCCCCTTTCTTGCGGGTGGGGTGAGGTAGGTGGCGTCGAACAGCCGGTAGTGCACCCGCCTCACGTTCACATCCACCACGGGCACGGGCGCACCGAACGCGAACGCCGCCACGGCCCTTGCCGTATAGTCCCCGATTCCCGGTAGCTCCAGGAGCTTGTCGACGCTTCGGGGTACGGTACCCTCCATCTTCTCGGCTGCCTGTTTGAGCCACAGCGCGCGCCGCGGGTACCCGAGGCGGCCCCAGGACCGCAGCACGTCGGCGGTGTCCGCGGCGGCGAGATCCGCAGGGGTCGGCCACTTGTCCATCCACTCCCGCCAGGCGGGGATGACGCGGGAGACGGGGGTCTGTTGGCTCATGACCTCGGAGACGAGGACTGCCCACGCACTCGTGCCTTCTTCACGCCAGGGGAGATCCCGGCCGCAACGCCGGTACCACGAAATGAGGGGTAAGTAGTCGAATTCCACGCTCTTGACTGTAACAATAGTGTGTATGACACCAAATGAAGCGTGGAATGCGCTGGAAGAGGGAAATACTAGATTCGCTGAGTCCAAGGTCACGGCACCGCACCGCGATGAGCCGCGGCGGGCGGAGCTCGTGGAAGGCCAGAAGCCATTCGCGTGCGTTTTGGCCTGTTCGGATTCGCGGGTACCGGTGGAGCTCATCTTTGACCAGGGGCTGGGCGACATTTTCGTCATCCGCACCGCCGGCGAGGTCGTAGACATGGGCGTGCTTGCCTCCCTCGAGTTTGCCGTCGAGGGGCTCGGCGTGGATATCGTTGTCGTGCTCGGGCACGAGTCCTGTGGCGCCGTCGGTGCGACGAAGAAGGCGCTGGAAGGTGGGGGCATTCCCGACGGCTTCCAGCGCGTGTTGGTGGAAGACATCGCGCCGAGCCTCTTCGCCGCCCGCGACGAGGGCAAGACAACCGCCAAGGACTACGAGGAACGCCACGTGGTGGAGACCGTCAGCCAGATCCTGTCGCGCTGCCCGAAGATCCGTGAGGCTGCAGATGCCGGGGACTGCGCCGTTGTCGGCGCGCGCTACGAGCTCGGCAGCGGCCGGGTGACACGCCTGGTTTAGACACGCGGAACCCATTATCCGCAGATAATCGCCGGTAGGGGCATAAGCTTGTGGCTATGAGCAACAAGAGGCCCCTGCCGGACGTTATCTACACCCGCCGACGCGTCGCCGCCATTGTCGTGGTGCTCGTCGTCATTGCCCTCATTCTGCTGCTATTTAACCTGCTCGGTGGCAAGGATAAGCAGGCCGACCCGGCCGCCGAAACCACCGTGTCCCAGACCTCTGAGCCGTCGCTGACGTCGCAGCCGTCCACCACCACGGAGACCTCGACGGCGACGACGGTGACGGAGACGACAACGGGAACCACCGGAGCGTCGACAAGCCACACCACCACGACCAACGCCGCAGCCAACAAGAAAACGTGTGAGCTGAAGGACCTGGAGGTCACGGCAAGCACCGACCAGCCGAACTACACCGGCGACCAGCGACCCACGTTCTACGCCACCGTCCACAACCCGACGGGTGCCGACTGCGAGATCAACCTCAACGATCACCCGCTCGCCTTTGAGGTGTACAACCTCGCCACCAATGAGCGCGTGTGGAGCGATATTGACTGCAACGATTCCGAGGGTCGCGGCAGGGAGACCTTTGCCAAGGGCACTGACAAGTATTACCAGGCGGTCTGGTCCCGCGCCGGGTCCGCCCCGAATGCCTGCGACAACCGCCAGCAGGTTCCCCCGGGCAGCTACTACCTTCACACCCTCGTCGGCGACAACCACTCCGACGCGGTGACGTTCAATATCCGCTAGTTGTCCAACGAGTTGGACACGTTTTAAGGACAAGCTCTGAGGACAAGTTTTAACGAGTTGGACAAGCTTTAAGGACAAGGTCACAGGATGGCGCCATGTAGTGCAATCTAGTCAAGAAAAGGACGGTGCGGCACAACGCACCGTCTTTTTAATACCCCGTCACCACCCACATAAACTCCCGCGCCTTCGTCAGCGGATGCTCCGGGAAAAGCATGTCATACTGGATCTGCTCGCCACGGCTCAACGCGAAACCACCCGTTTCACCCGTATACGGATCCTCCGTCCACGGCGTCACATTATCAAACCCCGTATTCGCGAACACCGCCTTATCCCGGTAGCCAATATCCCCAATTTCAGAGAATAACGCCTGGATCTCGCGCATTTCCTCTCCGTGGAGTTGGATGGAAACCATATAATCTGTCCCACCCGTCTCCCCATTCTTCACCTTCGCAATAACAGCCACGCACCGCGTGTCACTCGCCGTGAACCCCGGAGAGGCATATAACAACGCCGCATTTTCCGGCAATTGTTCCTGGACAGCCGGGATAAGCGTGGCAATGTCCGTCGGCAGCATCTCGTCGGCAGGAAGCGGACTGAAAACGGCGAAGCCCTCGAAGTGCTCCTCATGGAAGAGGTACGTTGTCGCGTCTTCCGGGGCATCGCCGAGAGTAGCCTCCGTCTTCTTCATGTACTCGGGCAGGTGCATTTTCTTCACGCTGCCACCCTAGCGCAGGATTTTCAGGGCCTCGGTGAGCGTGGCGACCTGCCTTACCCCCATACCCGCCACTTTTGGCTTATCACCTGCGGGAATGATCGCCATTTTGTAACCCAGGCGGGCGGCCTCCTGGAGCCTGCGGGTGATGTTGGGCACGCGCCGGATCTCACCGGCAAGGCCCACCTCCCCAAGGACAACGAGGCGGGCGGGCAGGCTCGTCTTCTTCATCGCCGAGGCGGTGGCCAGCGCGACGGCGAGGTCGGTGGCGGGCTCCTTAATCTTCATGCCACCGACGGTTGCCACGTAGGCATCCTTATCGGAGGTCTTCACACCGGCGCGGGATTGCAGCACAGCCAGCACCATTGGCACCCGGTTATAGTCGAGGCCGGTGACCTGGCGGCGGGGATTCTTGGTCTGCGTCTCCACCATGAGGGCCTGTACCTCAGCGAGCATGGGGCGCACACCGTCCATGGCGACGGTAACGGCGGTGCCGTCGGGGGTGGCATCCCGGTGGGAGAGGAACAGGCCACTGGGATCCTCAACCTCCTTGATGCCGTCGGATTGCTGCTCAAAGCAGCCAACCTCGTCGGTGGCGCCGAAGCGGTTCTTGATGCCACGGAGCATTCGCAGGTTGGAGTTCGCGTCGCCCTCAAAGTTGAGCACAACATCGACGAGGTGTTCGAGGACGCGGGGGCCGGCGACGTTGCCGTCCTTGGTCACATGGCCAACAAGCAGCAGCGGGATGCCCGTCGTCTTTGCCAGCGCAGTAAGCTGCGCCGTGACGGCGCGGGATTGGGCGACACCGCCGGCAACGCCCTCCACCCCCGGGGCGTGCATCGTCTGCACGGAGTCCACGATCACAAGCGAGGGCTTCACCTGGTTGACATGCCCCGCAACCACATCGAGGTTCGACTCGGCGGCGAGGAACAGCGTGTCGTGCAGCGCGCCCGTGCGTTCCGCACGCATCCGCACCTGCCCCGCCGACTCCTCGGCGGTCACGTACAGGGCGGTGCGCCCAAGCGATGCCCAGCGGCTGGCGACCTCCAGCAGCAGCGTGGACTTGCCCACACCCGGTTCCCCGGCAAGGAGAACAACGGACCCCTTGACAATCCCGGCACCCAGCACGCGGTCCAGCTCCCCGATGCCGGTGGGGACGGCCTTTGCGGTTGCACCCTTCACCTTCGTGATGGGGGTCGCAGGCGAGGTGGGGGTGAGCGCCTGGATCGTGCGCGCCTGCCCGGAGCGGGAGCCGGACGGGCTCGTAGCCACGGCCTGCTCCTCGAGGGTTCCCCACGCGCCGCACTCGGGGCAGCGCCCCAGCCACTTCGGTGTTGAATACCCGCACTCCGTGCACACATGCACGCTTTTCTGCTTCTTCGCCACAGGTAGAATCCCCTTTCTTCTTTTCACACTCTAACCGATGGCCGGGTCGCGTGTCCGTGCATGTTGCAGGGTGGTGGGCAGGCCGGTGACATCACTGGTTCCGCCCTGCGTGCTGGGCCGCACATTCGCCGGTGGACAGGGTTGGACGGGGGAGCTAGAGAGCAGCGCGGTGCGCCACGCTGTGGTGGTCACAGCGCGGGGCAGCACGCTGTGTTGGTATGTCGGCGCACACAAAAGCACCCCGCGAACGATCGTGCGGGGTGCTGGGTTCGCCCGGGGCGAAAAGTTAGAGTTCCTTGGAAACAGGAGCGTTGACGGTGATGTCGCCGTTGGAGAAGCTAAACGTCACGGTGCGCTGCTGGCCGGGAACCGCACCCGGATCGGCGATGGTGGCGATACCGTACTCGGCGCACATCGCATCGCGGGATGCAGACGGCTGCACCTCGTTCTGGCGAGGCGTGTTGATAACCAGCGAGCAGCCAGAGCCAATGTGCGGGTTAGCAGCAACATTCACGGGCGTGTTCTCCACCTTCACGCCCTGAAGAACAACAGCCTCGCCGGCCTTCTTCTCGTCGTTCATCGCGGTGAACTTCAGGGAAGCCTGGTTGGAGTCATTCACCAGCACCGTCACGTCGCGGACGTACACGGCAGCGTCCTCGGTCTGGCCGGAAGCCCCGTCGACGGCTGCAACCTGGTCAGCGGTTTGAGAGATCTGGCCTGCGCCACAGGCGGTGAGGCCGAGGGATGCAGCGCCAAGCACTGCGACAATGAGAGCGGAGCGGGTCTTCACTAAAGTTTCCTCCAACTGAGAAGTTCTTTATAATCGTCTACTCACTCACCTTAATCTTTCTGCACATTGATTACCTACCAGGTAGGGGAGAACGGGGGCAATCAAATAGGTGACAACGTAGTACAAAAGGGTGTAATGCGTCATCTGGTAAAATGTGGTAACGCACGACGGACCCGTGCCGGCTGAACGGCGTGGTACAGGTCAGTGGTGTAGATGTCAGCCACACGAGTGACCCAGGTGACCTGGGGGACCCGGTTGGCATAGCATGGCATCACATTACGGAACATCGCCTAAGTAGGCGTAACCCCGTGAGATTCAGTACTATGCTGGGGACGTTCGGAACGTTCACGGAGACGTTCAAGGAGAGGTTCGAGGAGAGACTATGGAATTCAACGTCGGGGATATTGTTGTCTACCCGCACCACGGCGCCGCTGAGGTCGCAAAGACGGAGCAGCGTGAGCACAAGGGGGAGATGACAGATTTCCTGGTCTTGAAGATTCTCCACTCCGACCTCGTGGTCCGCGTCCCCGTCGCCAACGCCGAGTACGTCGGTGTGCGCGATGTCGTGGGCAAGGAAGGCCTGGAGAAGGTCTTCGGCATGCTGCGTGAGACGGACGTGGAAGAGGCCGGCAACTGGTCCCGTCGCTATAAGGCGAACCAGGAGCGCCTGGCGTCTGGCGACGTGAACAAGGTTGCCGAAGTCGTTCGTGACCTGTGGCGCCGCGATCAGGATCGTGGGCTTTCCGCTGGCGAGAAGCGCATGCTGGCCAAGGCTCGTCAGATCCTCGTCGGGGAGCTTGCGCTTGCTGGTCCTGTCGACGATAAGCTTGCCGACGATTTCGAGGCGCGCCTCACCGAGGAGCTGAACCGTCAGCGTGAGGCACGCGCCCCCAAGCTCGCCTCCGAGCTGGAGCCAGAAGAGGCCGACATCGACCTCGACGATATCGATTTCGACGACGAGTAATCATCGACGCATGGAGATGAGGATCTACGCTCTGGTCGCCGCCGCAGGAAAGGGCACCCGGCTGGGAGCCGACTTGCCCAAGGCCTACGTTTCCTTGCGTGGACGGACGCTGCTCGAGCGCTCCGTCGCGGCGATCGAGACGGCCGAGGTTGCCGACGAGATCCTCGTCATCATTCACCCCGAGATGGAGGACTACGCGCGTCGTGTCCTCGACGGCCACGACATCACGTTTGTGCACGGTGGTGCCGAGCGTTTCGACTCCGTCGCCCAAGGCCTCAAGGCCATACCTGATGCCGACGGCGTCGTCCTCATCCACGATGCCGCCCGTGCGCTCACCCCGCCGGGGCTCATTGCTCGCGTCGCCCGCGCCGTCCTCGAGGGTAACGAGGCGGTCATTCCGACGATCCCGGTCGCCGATACGATCAAGGTGGTCAAGGACCACGCCGTTATCGACACCCCGGATCGTTCCACGCTGCGCGCCGTTCAGACCCCGCAGGGCTTCAACCTCGCTGCCCTCCGCGCCGCCAACGAGGAATTCTTCGCCCACCCCTTCGACGCCACCGACGATGCCTCCATCATGGAGCACGCCGGCCATACAGTGACCACTGTCACCGGCGACCCGATGGCCTTCAAGATCACCACGCCCATCGACCTCCTGCTCGCCGAGCACATCGCCGGCGAGGCGGAGGAGACAGTTTTCGAGGTCCCCAGTGAAACTACAGAAACTCCCTAGAACCGGCATCGGCTTCGACGCCCACCGCATCGAACCCGGCAAGCCCTGCATGATCGCCTGCCTATCCTTCCCCGCCGACGACGGCTGTGAGGGCCACTCCGACGGGGATCTCGTCGCCCATGCGCTTGTCGACGCCCTGTTGTCCGCATCCCACCTAGGAGACCTCGGTTCGTTCGTCGGTGTGGACCTCCCGGAAACGAAAGGCATTTCTGGTACTGCTTTGCTCAAGGCTGCTCGAGCAAAGCTCGAGCAGGAGGGGGTCACCATCGGTAACGTCGCCTGCCAGCTCGTGGGTCAAACCCCAAAGATGGGGCCGCGCCGAGCGGAGGCGGAAGCCGCGATAGAGAAGATTCTCGGCTGCCCCGTGTCCATCTCCGCAACGACGACGGACCACATGGGCTTTACCGGCTCCGGTGAGGGGAGAGCTGCGGTAGCGACTGCGCTCGTCTACTAGACTGTGGTGCGTGACTTTCCGCATTTATGATTCCAAGACACGCACGCTCCAGGACTTTGTCCCGGTTCGCCCCGGGCACGCATCTGCGTACCTGTGTGGCGCCACCGTTCAATCGATCCCGCACATCGGCCACGTCCGCAGCGGTGTTGCCTTCGATATCTTGCGGAACTGGCTGGAGGCCAAGGGGTTAGACACGGCGTTTGTCCGCAACGTCACCAATATTGATGACAAGATCCTCACCAAAGCCGCAGAAAACGGCCGCCCCTGGTGGGAGTGGGCGGCAACGCACGAGCGCGCCTTCAACGAGGCCTATCGCATCCTCGGTGTCACACCCCCATCGATCGAGCCGCGCGCCACGGGGCACATCACCGAGATTATCGAGTACATGCAGCGCATTATCGATAACGGCCACGGCTACGCCGCCGACGGCAACGTTTACGCCACCCCTGCCACCATTGAGGGCTACGGGGAGCTGTCCGGCCAGCGCATCGACGAGCTGGACCAGGGCGAATCGGCGGGCACCGGCAAGCGCGATCCGCGCGATTTCACCCTCTGGAAGGCCGCCAAGCCCGGCGAACCCTCCTGGCCCACCCCGTGGGGCCCCGGCCGCCCCGGCTGGCACATCGAGTGCACGGCCATGTCCACTAAGTACCTCGGGTCAGAGTTCGACATCCACTGCGGTGGCCTCGACCTCAAGTTCCCCCACCACGAAAACGAGATCGCCCAGGCCACCGCCGCCGGCGACAAGTTCGCCCGCTACTGGATGCACAACGGCTGGGTGACGATGTCCGGCGAGAAGATGTCCAAGTCGCTCGGCAACGTCCTCTCCGTCCCCAACGTCGTCGAGCTCGTCCGCCCGGTGGAGCTGCGCTACTACCTGGGCTCTGCACACTACCGTTCCATGCTCGAGTACTCCGAGGGTGCCCTCCACGAGGCCGCCGTCGGCTACCGCCGCATCGAGGACTTCGTCAACAGTCAGGGCCCGGTCACCCCGGGAACGCTGCCCGAGCAGTTCGTCAACGCGCTTGACGACGACCTCGGTGTCCCCGCCGCCCTCGCCGTCGTCCACACCACGGTTCGCGAGGGCAACGCCCACCCAGAGAAGGCCGCAGAGCTTGCCGGCCAGGTCCGCGCGATGACGGCCATCCTCGGCGTCGACCCGCAGTCGGAGACCTGGGCATCCGCCAATTCGGATTCTTCCGACGCATTGGCTAAGCTCGTCGAGGTTCACATCCAACAGCGCCAAAAGGCCCGCGAAGAAAAAGACTGGGCCACCGCCGACGCTGTGCGCGACACCCTCGCCGCAGCAGGCATCGAACTGAAAGACGGCGCCGACGGCACGACGTGGAAGGTAGTAAATGGTTAAGAGGATTAAGGGCTCCGGCGGACAGCGCCGGCGTGGACTAAAAGGCAAGGGGCCGACCCCGAAGGCCGTCGATCGCGTCTACCACAAGGCCCACAAGGCGGCCGAGGCGAAGAAGCGGTCCGATTCCGGCCGCCACTACAAGCCAAATATGTCCGATGAGCTCGTCGTCGGCCGTAACCCCGTCATCGAGTGCCTGCACGCCAAGGTGCCCGCCGTCGCCATGTTCGTCGCCATCGGCACGAAGAATGACCAGCGTCTTGTCGAGGCCGTGAACATCGCCGCTTCCCGCTCCATCCCGATCGTCGAAGTGTCCAAGCAGAAGCTGGACGAGATGACGGGCAACGGCCTCCACCAGGGCATTGGCCTGCAAATCCCCGAGTATCACTACGCGGACCTCGAAGACCTCATCACCCACGACGGCATGGTTGTCTTCCTCGACAACATCACCGACCCCCGCAACCTCGGCGCCGTTATCCGCTCCGTGGCGGCCTTCGGTGCCGACGGTGTTGTCATCCCCGAGCGTCGCTCCGCCTCCGTCACGGCCGTGACGTGGCGCAGCTCCGCCGGAACCGCAGCCCGCGTGCCGGTGGCCAAGGTCACCAACATGACGCGCGCCCTGAAGCAGTTCCAAGAGGCCGGCTACCAGGCGATCGGCCTCGATGCTGGCGGTGAGCACACCCATGACTCCTACGACGGCACGGGCCCCGTGGTCATCGTCGTCGGCTCCGAGGGCAAGGGACTGTCCCGCCTGGTGAAGGAGACATGCGACACGATCGTCACCATCCCGATGGAGGGTTGGGTCGAGTCCCTCAACGCCTCCGTGGCAGCTGGTGTGGTGTTGGCAGAGTTCGCCCGCCAGAGGCGCAACAAAGCGGCTGCAGCCGTAGCAGAAGAGCAATAAAGGAGCTGAGCGATGCTCTGGATCATCCTCTTAGCGCTGACCCCGTATTGTTTTTATGCGGTGTCCGGGCCGGGCGACAATCGTCACCGCACCGGATGGAAGGTTGTGTTGGGGCTCGTGGGTGTTATGGCGCTCCTCCTTCTCGGAGGGGTTCTTGGGCATGTCTCCGATGTACCTGCCCGGTTGCAGGGCTTATGCCTTCTGCTATTCGGCAGTGCGCAGCTGGCGGGCCTCTTCTTCCGCTGGGATAACGCTCGTCGACGCAGGCAGTAAGGGGTAGTCCCCCGACCTGGAGAGTCTCACTCAGTTTTGCGCAGTGCCTTTTTCCGCTGCCACCCCACGAGCCTGCAGACGAGGTAAATAACAAAACTGATCGTCGTCACGAACACGCTGACGGGCAGTCCTGGCGCGAGCGACAGAACAAACCCGCCGACGGCTGCGACAAGCGCAAACGCCGTCGACAGGGCGATCGTTACCCGCGGGTTGCTCGTCACCGCGCAGGCGGCGGCCCCCGGAGTGATCAAAAGCGCCATGACAAGCAAAGCCCCCACGATCTGTACCGACTGTGCTGCCGCCAAGCCGACGAGGACGGCAAACAGCACAGCGTAGGCGCGCAGGTTCAGCCCCGTTGCCGCGGCCATGACCGGGTCTACCGACGTGAACAGCAGCTGCCGGAAAAACACCGCCACCGTCGCGATGACGACCAACGCCACTAGCCCCAAAATCCACGCAGACGTGCTGGATACGCCCACAATCTGCCCGGTGAGGAGAGACATCGCTGCCTTCGAGTTCCCCGGATACAGGTAAATGAACAGCACGGAAAGCCCGAGCCCGAAGCTCATGATCACGCCGACGACGCTGTCATGGTGGGATCCGCCTTGGAAGAGCGCCAGGAGGATGGCGGCGATGACGGAGCCGATGACGGCACCGGCGTTGACGTTGAAGCCGAAGAGAAGGGCGGCGGAGGCACCCATGAGGGCGAGTTCGCTCGTGCCGTGGACAGCGAAGCTCATGCCACGCATGACGATGAGCGGCGCGATGATGCCGCTCATGAGGCCGAGGAGGGCAGCGGCGATCAGACCTGTTTGCACGAATCCTACGCTGAGCAGGTCAATTGTTTGAGAAATCATGCGATGACGAGCTTTCCTCCGATGGTGGCGACGGTGACCTCGTGCCCGTGGAGGCGGGTGAGGACCTCACTGGTGAGGACGTCCTCTGGCGTGCCGAGGGCGTGGCCGTGCGGCCCGATGTACAGGACGCGGTCGGTGTGGTCGATAACGGGTGCGATGGCGTGGGTGACCATGATGACGGCTGCGGGGTGTTCCACCAGGCGGTTGACGGTGGCACGCTGGGCTTTCGAGTCGAGGGAGAGGAGGGGTTCGTCGGCAAGCACAAGCTCTGGCTCCTGGGCGAAGGCCTGCGCCTGCCGGATGAGCTGTTGCTGCCCGCCGCTCATCGTGCCCACTTTCAGCGTGGCGAGATTCATTGCGCCAACGTAGTCGAGGTACTTCTTCGTTTCTCCACGGCGGGTGCTCAGCCGCACGAGGTCCACCCCGCGCAGCGGCAGGTCCCGGGGGAACATCTGCTGCTGGGGGATGTAGCCCACCCGCGCGTCGCACGTGTACGAGCCGCCGGTGAGGCGCTGCTGGCCGAGGAGGACTCTCAGAAGAGTAGATTTACCCACCCCGTTGGGGCCAAGGACGGTGATGAATTCACCGTCAGCGACCTCGAGTGTGAGGTCGTGCCACAGGGGGTGGGCGCTAGCGTGAGCGAGGGCTACATGCACAGTTAGGAGAGGGCTTCTTTCAGGGCGGTGAGGCGGGTATCGAAGTAATCGAGGAAGTTCGTGCCTTGCGGCGGAACCTCGGCGATCTCCACTATTTTAACGTGTGACCTTTCAGCAGTCTCGCGGATCCGCTTGCTCGTATCCGTCGCTGTCGACGGGTTGAAAATGAGCACGTCGACCTTTCCGGAGCTGAGCGTGGTGAGGAACTCGTCGAGCGCTGCGGCCGACGGCTCTGACTCTTTCAGCGTGGCATCCCTAAACGCCGCCGGGGTGATGTCGGTGAGGTCGGAATCCTCGATGATGGAATCGGCAATCGGCTCAGTCTGCATGACCGTCCCAGCAGGAAGCTCCGCGACGTCCTTCTCCAGGGCCTCCGCCTTGGCAGTTGCCTCCTCGACGGTCGCGGTGCCGCCGAGTTCGGTGATCTTCTTAGCCACGTCGTTCATGACATGCTCGATGGCGTGCGGGTCGTACCACACGTGCTCCGAGCCATGCTCGTGATGGTGGTGGTGTTCCTCCTCCCCGTTTTCAGCGTCCCCGTGCTGGTGAGCGCCACTTTCCTCTCCGTGGGGGGGTGAGGGGGAGCGGCGACACAACATTCGCCTTCTGGTCCGCATCCAGGTTTGCGTACGCCCACGCATCGTAGCCACCACCGTTGGCGACGATGATGTCGGCGCGCTCGAGAGCAGCCATATCGCTGGCGACGGGCTCGAAGGAATGCGGGTCAACGTCTTTCCCGCTAATAATGGGGGTGACGTGTGTGCCGTCTCCGGCTACCGCAGCTGCGACATCCGCCCAGACGGAGGTGGTGGCGACGAGGGAGATGCCCTCCTCGTGGCTTGTTTCTGCCTCGTTGGTGGAGGAGCAGCCGGTGAGGGCGAGGAGCGCGCACGCGCACGCTATTGAAAAACGTTTCATGTTGGCTATGATAAGGTTCTGAAAATCATTGTCAACTTGGGTGAGGAGAAATCGTGCCAAAACGGGTAACCATGGCCACGGTCGCGGCCCACGTCGGCGTATCTGTTGCCACCGTATCCAACGCCTACAACAACCCCACGCAGCTCAGCCCCGCGACGAGGCGGCGTATCCTCACGGCAGCGAAAAAACTCGGCTACCGCGGCCCCAACGCCACCGCACGCAGCCTCCGCACACAAAAGACGGGCAACATCGGTGTCCTGTTTACCGACGACCTCACCTACGCCTTCGAGGACAAAGCCTCCGTCGACTTCCTCGCCGGCATGGCGGAGGCAAGCTACGGCACCAACTACGCACTCACCCTCGTGCCAGCCTTCGGCGAGACGCTGGCACCTGCAGAACTCATTGGGCGCACCGCCGTCGATGGGTTCGCCGTGTATTCGGTGGGGGAGCGCGACCCGTACCTTGCCGAGGTGCTCCGCCACCACCTACCGGTTGTAGTGTGTGACCAGCCATATTGTCCGGAAAACGTGCCGTTTGTGGGGATCGATGACCATGCCGCCATTGCGCCGGCGGCGCAGGCGCTCGTGGACGCAGGCCACACGCGTCCGGGGATCGTGTGCATCCGCTTGGATCGGGAGCGTCACGACGGTCTTGTCAGTTCCTCCCGCCTGGGAAACGCCACCCACCACGTGCAGCGCTCGCGGGTGCAGGGGGCATTAGAGGTGTTCCACGCCGCAGGTATCTACGATGTTCCGATCATCGAGCGCTACATCAACAACAAGCACACGGCGGTCAGCGCCACACGCGAGCTGCTCGAACTCTTCCCCGACCGTGACGCGATTTGTTGTACGACAGATTCGCTTGCTCTTGGGGCCTACGCGTGCACCGGTGGCAGGCTGGCCGTCACCGGTTTCGATGGGGTGGAGGAGGCGGTCAATCTGGGAATTACAACTGTTGATCAGCATAACAAGCGCAAGGGGGCGGAGGTGGGGAAGATGCTCAATGCGCTGATTGCTGGCGCGCCTGCGCGCCACGCCGTGTTGCCGACAGAGTTTATTCCTGGGCGGACCGCAGGGATTCGACGAGATCTGTGAGGTAGTGGCCCACTTCTTCTACGTCGGCGAGGCGAACGGTTGCCTTCGTCTCGCCCGCGCCGACTTTGATGCCCGTATCGCCGTCGGCCAGTACGGCGAAGCCCGTCTCATCGGTGACATCGTCGCCAAGGAAAATGACGCTTTCACCCGGCTTGCGGTTCGCGCGGATCCAGTCGCCTTTCGACGCATTGGAGACGGAGAACTCCACCACGGCCTTGCCCTCCTGCAACCTGCCGCCAAAGGGGATGCGCTTCGCCTGGGCTTCAAGCTCTGCCGCACCGGAGGTCATTGCCCGCGTGTGGAGGACGCGCCCAAAAGGCTTGACCTCCACCCAGGCACCACCGTGGAGGAGCTTATCTAGCTCCTGGTCCAGCTTTTTCAACTGTTCCTGCTGTTCAGCGCAAGGAACCGTGTCCAAGCCCAACGTCTCTGCCCCATGGGAGCCGGCCAGAATGACCGCGTCGGAAACGTCGACAAGCTGAGTGAGATGTTCCAAAGACCGCCCGGACAAAATAGCGACCCGAACCCCAGGAAGCGCGGCGAGCTCGTCGAGGGCGCGCATCGCCGTGTGGTTGATAGGAACGTTCATCGGATCCGTGCTGAACTCCGCCAGCGTTCCGTCGAAATCAGAAATAACAAACATCAGTACACTCAGTAAACCATGTGAATAGATTCGCCCGCATCGTTGCGCAACGTCAGCTCATCGCCGTCGCGATCCTCATGCAGGGTGCCGGTAAAGAAGCGGAGGAATTCATCGTGGTAGAACTCCGCCGCGCCCTCGCACGTCAACCGATCAGGGGTGCGCACGCGCACCACCGTAATCGTGTGCTCCTTCTCATCCGTACGCAACCGGCCATTGATCGGGCCACAGCCCGTATCGCCAGCAAACGAGCTTGTGCCCAGCACGAGGTACATCGGTGCCGGGGGAGTCGGGGTCGCAGCGGAATGCAGATACACCTGCGACACCTGCCACATGTGGTCACTGCGCTGCGGCGCGCACGCCGACACCGGCAGGGACAGCGCCCCGGCGAGAAAAGCAGCCACTAACCGTCTCATCGTGTTCGCCCCAATTCCTGCAAGAAATCATTCGCCCACCGGTGAACATCGAACTCAGACACGCGCGCGAACATCGCCCGCATCGCCGCCACCGGGTCGCCCTCGCGGCGCGCGGCGGAGGCCAGTGCATCGGCAATCGACTCAACATCAAACGGATTACAAATGTAGGCCTGCGTCAGCTCCTCGGCGGCACCGGCAAACTCGCTGAGGACAAGGGCACCGGAGCCGTCCGCGTGGCAGGCAACGTACTCCTTGGCCACCAGGTTCATGCCATCTTTGAACGGGGTCACGAGCATGATGTCGGCGGCGGCGTAGAGGGAGTACAGGTCGGCGGCATCGACAGTGCGGTGCACATACCGCACCACCGGGCGGAAAAGGTCTCCGTACAGGCCGTTTATCCGAGAAACGTGGCGCTCCACCGCCGCGCGCGTCTTCTCGTAGTGCTCAACGCGCTCGCGGGACGGCGTGGCAATCTGCAGCATCGTCGTTGTATGCGGGTCGAGCTCGCCACGCTCGAAGCAAGTTTCCAGCGCAAGCAGGCGCGGCAGGATCCCCTTGGTGTAATCCAACCTGTCGACGCCCAAGATAAACGTCTCCGGACTGCCCAGTTTCTCACGGATATCCCCAGCTTGCGCCACAGAAGCTATCCGTGGGGTGTCGATGGAAATCGGCAACGCCACCGTCCGCGGCGGCGTTCCGGCAAACCGCGTCGCGCATTCCGCAAAGTTCTGTGCCGACCGCGCCGTGTGAAAGCCGACGAGGTCGGCGTGCGCAAGCCCGCGGATGAGCTCCTCACGCCATGGCAGCTGGGCGAAGAGGTCAGGGGAGGGGAAAGGGATATGCAGGAAGAAGCCGACGGTGATGTCGGGGCGTAGTTCCTTCACCATTCCGGGGACGAGGTGGAGTTGGTAGTCCTGCACCCACACGGTCGCGCCGGGAGCGGCGAGGGCGACGATTTCTTGGGTAAAACGCCTGTTCACAAGTTGAAAGCGTTCCCACCACTGCGCGTTGTACACGGGCTGCACAATGAGGTCGTGGTACAGGGGCCACAGGGTGGCGTTGGAAAATCCCTCGTAGAACCCGCGGTAGTCGTCTTCGTCGAGGGCGACGGGGTGGAGGGAGATCCCGGAGTCAGTGGTGAACGGTTCGGGCGCGTCGCCGGGGGTGCCGGCCCACCCGATCCATGTGCCACTGTGCTCGGCGAGGATGGGGGTCAGTGCGGTGACGAGGCCACCGGGGCTGACACGCCAAGAATCGCCGCGTCGCTCCACGGGGAGACGATTCGCGGCGATGAGAAAGGAGGCGCTACCGGTCACTACTTCTTGGTGGTTTTCTTCGTCGTCTTTTTCGACGTTTTCTTTGTTGTCTTTTTTGTCGACTTCTTCGCGGTCTTCTTGGCGGTTTTCTTTGTCGTCTTTTTCGACGTCTTCTTGCTGGACTTCTTTGTCGACTTCTTGGTGGTTTTCTTTTTCTTCTTACCGTCCGTCGTCGGCATCTCGATGCCCTCGGACTCGGCGAACTGTGCATAGACGAAGCCGTCCGGGGTGATCCCCAGCATGGATGACAACATGACGGCATCGTGGTAGTCCTCGGAGTACGAGGCTACTACCCTGCGTGCAGCCGTAGCGGTCTCTTCCTCCAGCTGCTGCTGCGCTTCTGCTTCCGCTTCGCGATCCCGGGACGTCCTAAAAGCCACGAAAATCAAACCTCCGATAGATAACTACTTCTTCGGCGCCATTGTACGCTACCGACCACTACGTTTAAAGCTATACCGCCTGCGAATGATGTTCTGATAGGGCTTGAACGGCTTCGGGCGACGGATCCGGCGTGCCATCCACTCGCCGAGCACAATGCCGGCAGCCAGAGCGATCGCCGTAGCCAAAGCGATGGCCATGGAGGAAATGCCGACGAGGAGCTGCTCGTGGATGATTGCGTAAATGGAGCGGTAAATGCGCAGGCCGGGCAGCAGGGGAGTGACACCGGCGATGGCGATGATCAGCGGGGGGATCAAAAACCTGCGGGCAAGGAGGCCACCGATGAGACCGATGAGCGTCGCAGCGAGCCCAGCCCCGAAGATGCCACCGAGACCCATGGGGAGGAAGAGGAGATAGTAGGCGGCGGAACCAATCATCGTCGTTAAGCCGGAGACCCACACGGAGGTCCATTCCGAGTAGCACGCCAGCGAGTACCCGGCGGCGGCGATGCCGCCGAGGACGATCTTCACCGGCACGTGCTGGAAGTCCGGGGCTGTTTGCGTCTCAATCGCCGGGAGCATGATGCCGAGGGCGAGGGATAACTGCACGCCGAGGGAAACCCCGGCGATGATCGCACCCGTGTTGAGCATCGCCTCAAAGAATCGCGCCGAGGCGGTGACCGGCGCACCCATGATGGCATCCTCCAGCGATTGCACGAGCGTCAACCCTGCCACCAAGACGACGATGCCGGAGGCAATAATGAGCGACGGGTTGATGGACGAACCGGATTCGCTGGCGAGCCAAAACGCACCGGCTGCGGGGATGACGGAGATGAAGCCGCCGGCCATGAGCGAGAAGAAATCGCCCAGCCCCACCTTTCCGATGAGCTTGTACACAGCCATGATCACCATGGCGGTGATGAAGGCGACGATTCCCACCACCGGCGTGCCACCGAGCACCATGGCGAAGCCACCAGCCAGGGCACCCCAGCCGATAAGCTCAAGCCCGACACCGTACGGGGACTTGGAGTTCCACAGGTCCGTCAGCTGCATATCGGCGGTAGTCGGATTGGTGGCACCGGCGCGGATTGAGCGAATGAGGCGGTCCAACTTCGCCAGCTTGGAAAAGTCCATCGCGCCACGGCGGACGACGCGCAGCACGGTGACGGGCGTGGTATCGCCGTCCTCGTTGCCGATGTGTGTGGACAGCTGGATGGTGTTAAGGGTGACATCGATGTGCACGTCATACAGGCCGTAGGCGTTGATGACGCTGCGCATCTGTGCCTGCACATCCCTGTTGGCCGTTCCTGCGGAGATGAGGATTTCGCCGACGCGGGCACCGATGAGGAGCACGCCGGCCACCTGGTGCTCGTTGGTTAGCTCAACGGGTTGCAGCGGGGACGGTGGTGGCGCTGCCTTGGCCGCATCGATCGTCGCGATGCGGGCGTTGGTATTTGCCCGTAAACGGAGGGTACGCAGGATATTTCCCATGGGTTCAGCCTGTCACACGCGGGTCGACTTCTTTAAAAGTAGTCACAACTGGTACGATACAACCTCAGCCCGCTGGAGTGGCGCAATCGGTAGCGCAACGGTCTTGTAAACCGTAGGTTGCGAGTTCAAGTCTCGTCTCCAGCTCTCTCACCCCCGCCTCGTGCGGGGGTTTTTGCTTGTCGACGCTTTCTCGTACTGTGGTCTGCGACACTTCCGGTCGCCACCATGTAATCCATCATGTGCCACGTGCATAGCCTGCGCAAACGTCTGCCCTTCCTCCATTTCCTTATTTTTGTATTGGTTAGGCTTACCTAAGGCGCTATGCTCAAGGCGTAACGATTAGGTATCACCAAGGAGACACGCATGTCCTTTTCCCGCTCCCGACGCCGCTTCGCCGGCCTCGTCGCCGTCGCAGCGCTAGCCGTCAGCGGTTTGACCGCCTGCGGCACTGAAACTGCCGAGACCACCTCCGAGCAGTCCACCTCCACCACCCAGGCCGCAGCCCTCACCTTCACCGACATCACCGGCCGAAATATTTCCCTTCCCGCAGCTCCCGAGCGCATTCTGCTCGGTGAGGGGAGGAGCGTCTTCGCCACCGGCATCCTCGACAAGTCCAACCCCCTGGACAAGGTCGTCGGCATCGGCACGGATCTGAAGGACAACGTCCCGGACTACATGGCCCAGCTGGAGCAGACGAACCCCGAGGTGAAGGATCTGCCGGAGGTCGGCGGTTTCATGAAGGGCGATGTGACGGTGGAAAACCTGCTGTCTCTGAAGCCGGATATCATCCTGCTGTCGCTTGACGAATACCAGGCCAGCGAGAAGACCGGCCTCATCGATTCGATGGAGAAGGCGGGGCTCACCTACGCGGTGACGGATTTCCGCGCCAAGCCGCTGGAGAACACGACGCGCTCGATGGAGATCTTCGGCACGGTCTTTGGCAAGGAGAAGGAAGCGGCCGCGTTCAATAAGGATTGGCAGGAGACGGTGGACCTGGTGAAGGGCCGCTCCGCCAAGTTGAAAGACGAGGACAAGCCGACGGCGTTCGTGTGGCGTGCGGCGGGGCTGTCCGATTGCTGCCAGACCTGGAACGATTCCAACATTTCTCAGCTGGTTAACGTCGCCGGCGGTAAGAACATTGGCGATGCTGTCATCGAGGGTGAATCCGGTGCCATGACCCCGGAGAAGGTCATCAGCGATAACCCGGATGAGATTTTCGCCACCGGTGGCGAGTGGTCGGCAAAGCGTAATAAGGAAGGAAACCCGGTGGGCTACGCGGCCCTCGGCTACCGCATTTCTGATGAAGATGCCCAGGTCAGCGTGAATAACCTTCCCAAGGGGCAGAAGGGCTTCGATACGTTGTCCGCAGTGAAGGGCGGCCAGCTGCACGGTCTGTGGCACCAGTTCTACAACTCCCCATTCAACTACCTCGCGCTCCTGCAAATCGCCGCGTGGCTGCACCCGGAGGACTACTCGGATATTGATGTCCCGGCGGAGTGGATGAAGGCACAGGAAAAGTACTCGCCGGTCTCCG
>ERZ1031292.98-NODE-98-length-34787-cov-26.640073_pt1 | contig 34787 bp, 15 predicted proteins | sample MGYA00518215_ERZ1031292 | MGnify/ENA primary metagenome ERZ1031292 (study PRJEB33718, sample SAMN03159822) | human skin metagenome | collected 2014-02-25 | study: EMG produced TPA metagenomics assembly of the PRJNA266117 data set (Human skin bacterial metagenome... | reverse complement strand
CTACACGTAAGGAGTCGTCGGCAGCGTCAGATGTGTATAAGAGACAGGGGTGGCGTCACGGGGTGGGGGTTCGTTGGTCGTTGACGCAAGGGGTATCGCGAGTCGTTGATGTGCGGGGCGGCATCAGCCACAGAAAGATGCATGAGCCGGTTGTGTGCGTGGGCTGGTCGTGTGCGTGGGCTGGTCGCAGAATGTATGTGTGAGGTGCAACGGAAATTACTACGGGCGAGCTGCCACTTCGGGGGAGTTTTCGCATCGGGGAACACTCATATCGGGGGGAGCTGTCACTTTGGGGGAGCTACACTTCGTGGAGCTCTAAAGAGGGGCCGGGCGGTGCACCCACATTCCGAACATGTTTTGGGGAAAGATAGAGGTGTGATTGATGGTGCAAACGAGTACAACCCGGACTTAGTCATTGATTTTTCTGATGTGACCTTCGCTCGCGACGGAAAGACCCTGCTTGGACCGATTACCTGGCAGGTCGAACTCGACGAGCGCTGGGTAGTCATCGGCCCCAACGGCGCGGGAAAAACCACGCTGATGAAGCTCGCCGGCGCATCCGAATTCCCGTCGTCCGGCCAGGCATTCCTCATGGGGGAGCAAATCGGCAAGACGGACATGCGGGATCTGCGCGCACAGATCGGCATCAGCTCCACATCCGTCGCGCAGCGCATCCCACCGAAGGAAAAGGTCGCTGACCTCGTCATCTCTGCGGGATATGCCATCCTCGGTCGCTGGCGTGAGGAATACGAGGAGATGGACTATAACCAGGCCATCGCCATCCTCGAGCAGGTCGGTGCTCTCCACCTGCGGGAGCGCACGTGGGGCACGCTCAGCGAGGGGGAAAAGAAGCGTGTCATGATCGCTCGCGCTCTGATGATCAACCCGGAGCTTTTGCTTCTCGACGAGCCGGGCGCGGGCTTGGATCTCGGTGGTCGGGAGGATCTCGTCCAGTTCTTGGCAGACCTTGCGGCTGATCCGGATGCTCCCGCCGTGGTAATGGTTACTCACCACGTAGAGGAAATCCCCGCCGGTTTCACAAACGCTTTGCTTCTCGACGAAGGGTCGATCGTGGCCAACGGCCCGATCGATGAGGTCATGACGGATGAGAATCTAACCGCCTGCTTCCACCAGCCGATTACCATCGACAAAATCGACGGCCGCTACTTTGCACGGCGCTTGCGCCGTGGCGGTACGCACCGCTCACCCGTGCAGTAAATGTGACACCTCCGCTGCGCAGTGGTGTGTGACGGAGGAAGGAAATGAAGAAGCAGAAAGGTATCGATGGCATTCTCCCGCGCCGAGGTCTCCTACCTTGTCCAGCAGCAAGCGGAAATTAACGAAGCCGAACATCACGTCGGCCTTACTGATTCCACGGTCATCGCCGATACCGCATACCTCAGCAAACGCTTCGGAGATTTCGGTCGATGTGTCAGCGAACTGCTCAGGGCGCGCCGGGTTGGGGCGCGGAAGGGGCTTCCCCCCGAATGGATCTATCCGCTGGAAGCCGCCGAGCAGGCGACGCCACCTGCGGTCGTATGGCAGCGACAACGACGAATTCGCGAGTTCTTCCCCGATGAGCTGGTTCACGATGTGACGTGTTCCGTTGGAACGGAGATCGCCACACGTGCTGACCTCGGTGAGGCCGGAGAGTCTAGCCCTTTCCATGGCACTTCCGTTGTCGGAAGTGACCTCGATATCACCCGCGTCGCTTGCGCACACGCCAATACACATCGACCAGTCTTCGTGGCCGACGCTTTGGCACACACGACGAACGCACGGGTTATCATTGCGGATCCAGCACGCCGCGCAGGCGGGCGGAGAATCCCGCGCCCAGAGGATCTTCTTCCTCCGCTGCCGGATCTCGTTGCTGCCCACGGTGACGTGGAACTCGCCATCAAGTGCGCGCCGGGGATCGACTATTCTGCTTGGGAGGGGCTGGTGAGCGTAGCCAGCGTCGATGGAGGCGTGAAAGAAGCGTGCCTGTACACGCCAGGATTGGCGGGAGGGGAGCGTCGAGAAGCGATCATCATCCGCGACGGTACCGTTGTAGACCGAGTGACCAGTGCAGAGACCCCACCGGACGGCGAGGATCTGGTTGCAGCGCCAGGAGAATTCATCCTCGACCCCGACGGTGCGATTGTTCGCGCAGGTCTCGTCCGTAATTTTGCTGCCCGCGAGGGGCAGTGGATGCTCGACCCGCGAATCGCGCACCTCACTGGGGATGCGATTCCACGCGGTTATTCGGGGTTCCGCATCCTGGAGGACGTGCCGCTGAAGAAGCTGAAGAAAGCGCTTGGTGCCTACAACGTCGGGAGTGCGGAGATCCTCGTGCGCGGCGTGGATATAAACCCGGACAGTCTGCGAAAGAAGCTCAAACTCAAGGGTGATACACCCGCCGCTATCGTCATCACCCGCATCGGCAAGACCGCTCATGCATTCATCTGCACGCCACGTCAGTGGGGGTAACGGTGGCAACAGGTGTTCTCCTACCTCAACGGCGAAGGTGACGGTGGCGAGAGCGACTGTGACGGTGACGAGTGCTTCGGGTGGAGATCGTCTTCGCGTGAAAGTGGTGCAGCTAAGCAGTACAGACGAGCAGTACAGACGAGCAGTACGGTCGAGCAGTACGGTCGAGCGGTACGGTCGAACGGTACGGTCGAACGGTACGGTCGAACGGTACGGATGAGCAGTACGGACGACCATGACGGTTATGTGGCTCTCCCTGATATATGGGAAAGCTAACGCATGCGGGAGCTGTCAAGTGACACACCTATTTGCTTCCAACTGCAAGAGGCTTTTGGATAGAAAGCCGTAGGTGAGTAACGGTCTCCTCTTCGGCCTTGCTGTTGCCTGTGCGCCATAATAGACAACTCTGACTATTAAAAATCAACAGGTTGGTCTACTATGTCATTTGTTCACGCGCTCGCGGCTCATACGTGAGTGCATAATAGGAGTCGTGTGTGGACGCGTTACACTCACTAAGGCAACAAGCTTTCAAAATATTCGATTACAACGGACGAAAGGTGTGAAGATGCCCGCGATTGCAGTGCTTGTCAAGCACGTGCCGGACACGTGGTCCGAAAAGTCATTGGAATCTGACTTCACCCTCCAGCGTGAGGGAGTAGATGAGGTTCTCGATGAGGTTAACGAGTTTGCTGTTGAGCAAGCTTTACGTTTAAAGGATCAGCTTGAGGGTGCCGAAGTTGTGGCTGTATCAGTGGGGCCGGATCGCTCCACTGAGGCGCTGCGTAAGGCAATCGCCATGGGGTGCGATCGCGCCATCCTTGTTTCCGATGAAGCAATCGCCGGTGCAGATGCGCTCGGCACCACGTGGGTGTTGACCAACGCGCTGAACACGATCAATGACCTCAAACTCATCGTGTGCGGTTCTGGGTCTTCTGACGGCGCAATGGGTGTGATCCCCGGTTTGCTGTCGGAATACCGTCAGATTCCCGCATTGACATACTGTGTGGAGTCATCCATTGAAGGTGACAAGCTGAAGGCAAAGCGTGTGACCAACGCCGGTGAGACGGTTCTTTCCTCCTCACTGCCCGCGATCTTGTCTATCACTGACAAGGCTGCTTCTCCGAGGTTTCCTAACTTCAAATCGCTTGCTGCAGCGAAGAAGGCAGAAATTCCTACCCTCACCCTTGCAGATCTTGGTGTTGAGCCGACGCAGGTGGGGCTCAACTACTCCGCTACCGTCGTGCAGAGTGCCGAAGTTCACCCGCCACGTGAACAGGGTGAGATTATCTTTGACCACGGGCAGGGGGCGGCGGCTATTGCCGATTACCTCGAGAAAGAAAACCTGATCTAGGAAAGGGAGTTAGAAAAATGGTTTACGTTCTTGCAACAGACTCCTCGCGGATCAACGGGGAACTCATCACAGCAGCTCGCGCGCTCGGCGAGGTCACTGCCGTTGTTGTCGGCTCTCTACCTGCCGATGCCACGGATGCGCTTGCATCGCAGGGGGCTGCGACCATTATTCGCGCCCCATACACCGGGCAGCGTGTCATCATTCCCGCTGTGGATGCGCTCAGTATCCTCGCCTCTCAGACCCCCGGCCCCATTGTTATCTCCAAGTCTGAGGAGGGTAACGAGATTGCTGGTCGTCTCGCCGCACGGCTCAGCTCAGGTGTTCTCACTGACGTGGTCGCCATCAACTCCGATGGCACCGCACGCGGATCGATCTTCGGTGACAAAATTGGTACCACGCTCGCTGTTGGCGGTACGAGCCCGATCTACACTTTGCGTGCCGGCGTAGTTGAACCGCAGAATCAGCCGGCAGCTGGCACCCTCATGGACCTTGCCCTGCCTGAAGCGGGTGCGCTCGATCCGACGGTGGAAAGCTATACTCCCCATGCGCCGGGTGCTCGTCCGGCGCTACCGCAGGCCGACGTGGTTGTTTCCGGCGGTCGCGGTGTGGGGTCAGCCGAGGGATTTGCTGAACTGGTCGAGCCCCTTGCTGACCTCTTTGGTGGCGCGGTGGGTGCTACTCGTGACGCTGTCGATGATGACTTTTACCCGGCCGAATACCAGGTCGGGCAAACCGGTGCCACAGTCTCACCTGAGCTTTACATCGCTCTCGGTCTGTCTGGCGCGATTCAGCACACCTCGGGTATGCAGACGTCGAAGCGGATTGTTGTGGTCAACCAAGATGAGGATGCTCCCATCTTCCAGATCGCCGACGTAGGCGTGGTAGGCGACGTGAACGATATCGTCCCCGCATTGATCAAGGAAATCACCTCCCGCCGCGAAGCGAAGGGACTGAGCTCCTAGGCTAAGCGACGGCCGCGGTCGCGGTGCGCATGTGTTGCGCATGTTTCGTGCTGCGCGGTGATTAAGCCGTACTTATTTAGCGGGTGAGCGGTGCGGTATGTGGTGCGTGGCACGTGGTGCGGCCTCGGTCACTATGCTGTGTCCGCATAAGGAAGCTCACGAGTGGTCACACAGTACTCGAACGGCATGCCCCCTAACTGGGTTCAAACTGGTTAGGGGGTTTATTGTGGTCTATTATCCATGTCTAGTTTTGCTATGTCGAGGTTTTGCTAGTGCGCTCTTGCATCCGAAGTTGGAGTAAGGGGGTAGGAGCACGCAAGGGATGTTCGGCAACCCGCTGCTTCTGTTATGTCCGAGTGTTGTGATGTGGACTAACTAATTCCCGAATGTATATAACACGTCACAATCAAGGTAGAATACATTCATCATGGGAAAACGAGAGGAAAACAAGGCGAAACGGGAGCAGGCCGTATTGCGGGCAGCCCGGGATGTCTTCCTCTCCCATGATTATGAGTCGGTAACAACATCACAGCTGGCGGAGGCCGCTGGCCTGACTACAGGAACGTTTTTCCGGCACGCAGGCTCTAAAGCCGAACTTCTCATCTCGGTGTACACAGAAGTTTTGGAGCATGGTCTCGCTGCTGAGAAAGCCCTTCCGGCATCCGCTGGCCTATTGGAGCGTGCACACGCGCTCATCGATCCGATCGTTGAGGCGACTGAGGAATCCCGGGGGAATATGCTCGCCTTCCAGAGGGAAGTTCTGTTCGGCACGTCAACGGGGCCCCGGCGGGAAAACGCCATCAAGCTTATTCGCGATTTTGAGCGCCGCATCTACGCCTACGTACGCGGGCGCGATATCGGTAGGGATGCCGCCCGGCAGGTGGCTGCTAGCATATATGCCATCATGTACATGGAGCTCGTCCGCGTCACGATCGATAGCTCCGAGGTGAAAAACATGCGTGGGCGGTTGCACGAACAAATCAAGTTCATTGCTGACGGGATGAAACTCTAGGCTTTTTTCGCCCAGATAAATTGCCCCTTTGTTGGTACACCATGCGTCGGGTACGTCGTCAAAGCGCGAGTTCATGCGGAGCGTGTGCAGAGAAAGTACTCATACGTGCAGGCTGGCGCGTGCGCAGGAAGTAGACCCTACGTGCGTGCAGGTAGGCGCGGGAAGAGGTTAGCTAGGCGCACACTGAGCCACGTACACGAGGCTTGAGTCATCCAGGCGTGGCGGATGCGAGTGAATGGGGTGGGTGCCCCTTGAGTGAGGACAGGGGCGATGTCGACTTGGGGCTGTGGAATAGGTGGGAAGTGAGCGGCCGGTGATCGGTGGGCTTCGGGGGATATTCGCCAAAAAATACGCGAAGAAAGACACGCCGGTGGGGGAGAAAATAAACTCTCGGGGAATTTTCATAAAGCCAGGTGATGGCAGGAATTTCAGCTTGGATTCGCAGAAAAATCGACGCACCAAAAAGATTTGTGTACGAAATTAACTCACGCGGTGCTACACTCACACCTAGCAAAAATGGAGTGCGCTCCATTTTGTGTACTTGGTGCGAAACTTCGCGTGCTCGTATGTAGTTTCTTCCACAATACAACAAGGATGATCTACTGCGCGGGTTTTCGCAGAAAAGATAGGCGAAAAGAGGAGCATGACAGCGACTATCGATAGCAATGCTACGGACATTCTCGTTCGCAGCACTGAAGAAAAAGCGAAGAGGCTGCAGCACGCGCGCGGAAAGCTCACTGCTCGCGAGCGGATTGAGTCTCTTTTTGATGCCGGGACGTTTCTGGAAACAGGTACGCCTCGCAAACCATACGGTGCAACGCGGGAATCCGAAGAACTCACCGCAGTGGTGACCGGAATCGGAGAAATCGATGGGCGGCCTGTTGCCTGCTATTCACAGGACTTCTCCGTTCGAGGAGGCACCCTGGGCAGCATGGAAGGCGAGAAAATCTGTGATCTGATGGATAGGGCGATTGCCTTGCGTATCCCGATCATCTCCATCGTCGACTCGGGTGGTGCCCGCATCCAAGAAGGTGTCCGTGGTCTGAACCAGTACGGAAGGATTTTCCGGAAGACCGTGGCTGCGAGCGGGGTTGTTCCCCAGATTTCCATCATCATCGGACCATGCGCTGGTGGCGCAGTCTATTGCCCGGCGCTGACAGACGTTGTGATTATGGTCGCAGGAAAATCGCACATGTTCGTTACCGGACCAAGCGTGGTCAAAGCAGTCACTGGCGAAAGCGTCACTGCGGAGGAACTAGGTGGCAGCACGCTGCACTCGACAGTGTCTGGGGTAGTACATTACGAGGCCACCGACGAAGGGGATGCGTTTGATTACGCGCGGGTCGTACTGAGCTACCTCCCCACACGTTGCGAAGATAAACCCCCAACTTTCATTCCGGCGACACCAGCGGTCGAATCTCCAGATGAATCCGTGAACCGAATCGTTCCGGCGGATCCCCGCGCTCCCTACGACATCGTTGATCTCATTCGCTGCCTGGTAGATGATTCCGAATTCGCACAGCTCAGTGAGCATTATGCGGAAAATATTGTTACCGGATTCGCCTGTATCGACGGTACTCCTGTGGGTATTGTGGCAAACCAACCGAGCGTTGATGCAGGAACCATCGATGTCGATGCCTCGGAAAAAGCCGCCAGGTTTATCCGTACGTGCGATGTTTTTGGTCTTCCAATCGTCACGCTCGTCGATGTCCCCGGTTACCTTCCTGGCACAGAGCAGGAGGAACAAGGAATTATCCGCAGAGGTGCGAAGCTTATCGTTGCTTACGCAATGGCAACGGTGCCACTCATCACTGTCATAGTGAGGAAGGCATTCGGCGGAGCCTTCATCGTTATGAGCTCCAAAGCTTTGGGCGCGGATTTTGTCTGTGCGTGGCCACAAACGGAGATCGCCGTCATGGGTGATGACGCGGCTGTGGGCATTATTCACCGCAAGAAGCTGGAAGCGATCTCGGACAATGTGGAGCGTCAAAAAGTGCGAGACCAACTTCGCTGTGAATACCGCGACACAGTGATGGGGCCGTTCGATGCTGTGCAGATTGGCGCTGTTGACGCGATTATCCAACCCCAGGAAACGCGTTCGACTATCAGTGCGGCGATCCGAACCTTCAAAAACAAGCCATACCAGCCGACCGCCTATCGCAAGCACGACAACGGTCCGCAATAGGGCACTCAAACGGTCCGTAGACAGTGCAGTCTTGAGAACTCGACACCACGGAGGTCGTGCGCCCGGAAAAACCGTGGTGGCATGGGGACAATCTGCTCTTTGGCACATGTGGCTTCTGCTAACTGCAGGCAGCATGTGTGCAGCGTTGTGCCGAGAAGTCCAGTCACGTACCAACCCGGAATTGTGTCACCAGAGTTTCTGAGGATCCGCAGGTGATGAAATTCACGGAGAACCTCGATTGTCGAAAGACTTTCGTTGCTTATCGATGACCGAAAAACATAGACACAAACGGTCCTCGACATAAACGGTCCTCGACATAAACGGTCCTCGACACGAACGGTTTTCTCAGCGACATCCCGCAACTCTTGGATACCGCACCGCACAGGACTCCAGGCGCAATCAGAACTATCAACATCTGTCACTACCCGCAACTCTTATTCTGCCCCAGCCGGGAAAACAACCTGGGGAATACATAACAAGAACACCAGCAACCGCGCAGAGCACCGGATATGTCGCTGACTTTCACAGCGAAGCCGCAGGTGCTTCTGGTCGTTTGCAACATAAGGAGAAGAACATGACCGCTACAATCCGCAATTACGCGCTGAGCTTTGATGGGCAGTCGACCCCATGGCACAAAGCACTCATGGAGGTCCTCGGTGATCCTGTCGCCGCCGAACACCTCCACCGTCTTACCTCTCGTGCCGATGACCTCCTGGCACCGCTTGGACCTGAGCTAGCTGCTCTCGGTTCAGGCCGCTACAGCCTCGAAGACGCCCCCAACGATCCATCTCCGGTCCACTCCGTTCCCGGCATTACCGCCGCGCAATTCGGACTGTTTCACGTACTGCTGAATTCTGGTTTCGATATCGTGTCCCATCCGCCGATAGACTTCATCGGTCACTCTCAGGGAATTCTGGGTGCGGCTTTGGTCGAACGGTGGGTTGCAGGAGAAACCGAAGACGCTGCTAATATTTTTGCGCTCGCGCGCCTTATCGGAGCTGCGACGACGAAGCACCGGCCGGGTGTATCCATATCCAGCATGCTCTCTGTTCGCGGGGTGGACAAACCCGTCATCCGCCGAGTCATCCGGGGGACCAACATCTCCATCGCACTTGTCAATGGCTTCCGTCGGTTCGTACTCTCCGGATCTCCGGAGGAGCTTGAGACAGCTCGTACCGCCTTGGAAAAGCTCGCAGCCGAGCACAAGAAGAAGCAGGATGAGTCCGGGGCCTGTGGCGAGACGATCGCGCCGATCATGGAATATCTTGAGGTCGCGGCCCCCTTCCATGATTCCCTCCTGCAGCCGGCTCTCGACCAGGTCGATCGGTGGTGCAGCGTTATCGGTTTGCCGGAAAATATTGCACAGTACAATGCCCACGAGCTGGCCGCGCACGTGCTTGTTAAACCCCTCAACTGGCAGGAGACCGTGCTTGCGGCTATCTGCAAGGGCGCTACCTCCATCGTCTGTCTCGGCCCTGGTGATGTCATCGCTACGGTCACCCGTGATGCCTGTCGCGGCCGCGGCGTAGCCGTTGTTCCGGCAGGAAGCATAGAAAAGATCGATGAACTCACAGCGCCGGGGTACACGCCGGCGGATCCAGCAGATTACTCCGAGTACGCCCCACGCCTCATCACCCTTCCCGGTGACAACGCACCGAAGGTAGATACTAAGTTCAGCCGGTTGACGGGACTATCGCCCATCATGCTTGCGGGCATGACACCGACAACCGTAGATCCAGAAATCGTTGCGGCTGCGGCGAACGCCGGGTACTGGGCGGAGCTCGCCGGTGGCGGGCAGGTGACAGCCGAGGTGCTGAACCAGAACGTCGACAAGCTCAAAGGACTCCTCAAACCAGGGCGTACCGCACAATTTAATGCGATGTTCATGGACCGCTACCTGTGGAACCTCCATTTTGGTAACTCCCACCTTGTGACCTCCTCGCGCCGTTCCGGGGCACCGATCGATGGTGTCGTCATCACAGCAGGAATTCCTGAAATCGATGAGGCCGAGGCCTTGTTCGCAGAGCTTCGCGACGCAGGGTTTAGCTATGTTGCTGTGAAGCCTGGAACCGTTGCCCAAATCCGCCAGTGCCTGGCCATTGCCTCTTACACTGACAACCTCATCATCCAGGTCGAGGACGGGCGCGCCGGTGGCCACCATTCCTGGGAAAGCCTCGATGAATTGCTCATTAACACTTACTTTGAGATTCGTAACACGCCGGGCGTTGTACTTACCGTTGGTGGTGGACTCGGCGATCCGGCGCTTGCTGCGACGTACCTGAGTGGTACGTGGTCCGAAAAGTATGGTCTCCCCGCGATGCCCGTCGATGCTGTGTTCATCGGCACACCCGCGATGACAGCGAAGGAAGCAAAGACAACCGACTCGGTCAAGAAACTTCTTGTCAACACCCCTGGCACCTCCATCGACGAAAACTGTGGATGGGTGCCACGTGGAGAGGTCGTCGGTGGGATGACCTCCGGAATGAGTCACCTGCACGCCGACATGCACGAGGTGGATAATGCTGCTGCAGAGTGTGCACGCATCATCGCCTCTGTACACGGTGACACGAAGAAGATCGCCGCGCGGAAAGACGAACTGATTGGGGCGATGAACAAGACCGCGCGCCCGTACTTCGGCGACCTCGCTACCATGACCTACGCCGATGTCGTCCGGCGCTATGTGGAACTCGATTACCCCTACGTGGACCCCTCCTGGCAGCAGCGTATGCAAGATCTTCTCCAGCGCTTTGAGGCCCGTCTTGCAGAAGAGGAGCGCGGTGACATTCCTACCCTCTTTGCTGAGCTCGACTCCGTTGCGGACGCTCCCGCTGCGGTGGACGCCCTCCTCGCTGCCTACCCGCAGGCGGAGACGACCACGATCACCCCTGTGGATGAGGCGTGGTTTGTTCACCTCTCCCGCAAGTACCCCAAGCCCACAGGCTACGTCCCGGCGCTCGACGAGGATCTACTTCGCTGGTGGGGTCAGGACTGCCTGTGGCAATCCCAAGACGAGCGCTACTCTGCGGACAGCGTGCGTGTGATTCCGGGCCCGGTCTCCGTTGGGTTTGTCACCACAATGAACGAACCGGTAGCAGACATTCTTGCCTCCTATGAGGATGCTGCAGCCCGTGTCCTTTCCGATGGCGGCCTTACTGCTACAGAATGTGTGAGCAGAAGGGCCTTCGGGGCCGTCGACGACCGTGCTGCTCACGCGCCTGCGTCCGCCTCCGGTACGCCCTCGAAGGCACTTCCTGCAGGACGTCTGCGTGCACAGCCCCTCGAGCTCACTTCTGAGGAAAGCACAACATCCAGCGGTCGCCACAGTAAAGGCGACGCTATTCCCGCGTCCGCCCCGTCGCCCGCGTCCGCCCCGTCGCCCGCAGCCGTATCGTCGCTCGCATCCGCCGCTCCTTCGCCCATCACTAGCAGCGGGACACCAGAAAATCGCCTATGCGCAACGGTGGAGGAAGCAATCATCGCCAGCCCCGTCATCAGCTGGATGGGGGCACTGATGACCAACCCCACGCGCGTTGTGGATGATGCCGGGTGGGATCTCATCCACGAAGGCGGGCAGGCCTGGACGCTTCGCATCACCATGGATACAGCGTGGGATCACACGGTGGTAGACACGCATGCGGTGCGCAGGCTGGATATCCCGCTCACCGTTGATGAGTCCATTCACACCGGCGGGTGCCCCGTCGTCGATGCAGAACGGCTGTCTACCGCAATGTTTGACCTCCTCGCAGGAATCGCAGGCGTCGGCGGCGTGTCCGCCCAAGGCGACACCATCGACGTTTTGCCAGCCATCGAGACCTCTTCGCGTTCGCGCTTCGGCGAAGCCCACTACGCCTTCACGTGCGCCCGCCAGATCGGCGTAACCCACGGATCGACCACAGGGGCCGCACTGGGGCAAGACCAGCAGCAAATCGTTACCGACGCACTTCTTGGACCGTGCTGGCCGGCTATTTATGCAGCTCTCGGATCAGGTCGCGTGGACGGAATGCCCGTCATTGAGGGCCTTCTGCAGGCCGTACATCTTGACCACTCGGCTCGCGTTCACGTTCCCATCGATTCACTGCTCGGCCAGCGTATCTCCGTAATTTCCTGGGCCGATTCGATCGAAGAGTCCCGCAGCGGGCGTATTGTCACCGTGAAGTTGGAGCTATTCGTTTCCTCCGACGAAGCCGAAGCTAAGAAGACAACCCCTGTCATTGAGTTCACCGAGCGGTTCGCCATCCGCGGCCGCGCATTCGGAACTCAGGCGCCGAAGGAGCCGGCTGTGGCCGGTGGGTACTCGGCGGAATTTATCGATACTCCTCGCTCCCATCTCGGCAGCTACACCGTGACCGCGCCGGGGGAGATGACCCCCTTCGCGTGGGCCTCCGGGGACTTCAACCCCATTCACACCTCCCACCGCGCGGCCCGGGTAGCAGGACTATCCGCCCCGCTCGTGCACGGCATGTGGCTGTCCGCCACGGCACAGCACGCCGCTGAAGCAACCGTCAAGGCACCGCTGACGGGGTGGACGTATCGCATGTTCTCCATGGTTGCCCTCCATGACACGGTGGATATCACCATCGATCGCATCGGTGCGGTCAACGGAGGTGGCCTCCTTATTGAGGTGACCTGCACCATCGACGGAACACTCGTCTCCCAGGCGACCGCCGTGACGGCAGCACCCCATACCGCTTATGTGTACCCGGGACAAGGCATTCAGGCCAAGGGCATAGGGATGCAGGAGCGGACCGCCTCCCGTGCCGCCGCCGCAGTGTGGGAACGCGCCGATGCCGTCACCCGTGAGCGCCTCGGCTTCTCCGTCATCTCTATCGTTCGCGACAATCCCACTGAGGTTGTTGCTGGTGGCGTCACCTACCGGCACCCCAAGGGTGTCCTCAACCTGACCCAGTTCACCCAGGTGTGCCTGGCAACGCTGGCACTTGCGCAGACCGCGCAGCTGAAGGAAGCCGGTGTCTATGTGCCGGGTGCGTATTTCGCCGGTCACTCTTTAGGTGAATACACGGCGTTGGCCGCCTACGCCGGTGTGATCGATCCGGATACCGTCTTGGAGCTCGTCTTCCAGCGTGGTCTCACCATGCACCACCTCGTTCCCCGCGACGCGGAGGGCAACTCCAACTACCTGCTCGGTGCGCTGCGTCCGAACCAATTCGGCGTGGGGGACGAGGACGTGGCCGACTACGTTGCTCGTGTTGCTGAAGAATCCGGAGAGATGCTGGAGATCGTAAACTACAACCTGCGCGATCAGCAGTACGCGATTGCCGGCACCATTGCGGGTATTGAAGCGCTGAAGGAGGATTCCTCGCGCCGGGCGAAACAAGCCGGTGGCAAGAGCCCCTTCATGCTCGTTCCCGGCATCGATGTCCCGTTCCACTCACGCGTATTGCGTGGGGGAGTGGACGACTTCCGCGAGAAGCTCGACGCGCTGTTGCCGCACGATATTGACCCGGACATCCTCATCGGTCACTACATTCCGAACCTGGTGGCCAAGCCGTTTGGGCTGACCGAGGAGTTCCGCCGCGCCGTGCTTGAGGTTGCGCCCTCAACTATCGTCGAAAAGCTCGACCTCAATGGCGACCGCAGTGAGGTAACCAGGAGCCTGCTTATTGAATTGCTGGCCTGGCAGTTTGCCTCTCCCGTGCGCTGGATTGAGACTCAGGAGTTCCTGTTATCTCGCGCTGCGAACCTTGACCAGTACGTGGAGGTTGGTCTTGGTGCTTCCCCGACGTTGACGAACCTCGCAGCCAAGACCCTGCGTTTGCCCGGTTTCGCCGCTTCGGATGTTGTTTTGAGGAACGTCCAGCGTGATGCCACCTACATGTTCCTCACTGATGTGAACGAGCGTGAGCTGCCAGAGGGGACCGACAACGCTGAAACTGGCTCTGTTGCCACCGACACAACATCCGGTACCAACGGCCAGGTGCAGGAGACAATACCAGCGTCGGCGGGCCATGCGACCGGCGGAGTGGACTCACCAGCTTCCACCGCGACAGCCTCGACCACCGCGACTTCCGCGAACACCGCCGCCGCTGCTACCGACGCTACAACAGCCGCAACTTCCGCAGCAGCATCTGCCGCATCTGCCTCTACCGGGGGATCGACAGCTCAGCCGCTGCCCTTTACCGCCGGTCATGCTATCCGCGCTTTGCTCGCCCAGGCGAACAAGATGCGCCTCGACCAGGTGGGCGATGCCGACACCATCGGCACGCTGACCAGTGGTGTTTCCTCACGTCTCAACCAGCAACTCATGGATATGTCCGCTGAGCTGTCGCTTCCCGCCGTGGAAGGCGCATCGGAGGCGGACATGAAGACGCTGACAGCGACGGTAAACGCCGCCGCCAAGAACTACCAGCCCTTCGGCGAGGTGCTCGGCAAGTTTGTCAAGGATCAGGTACGCAGCGTCTTCGGCCCCGCCGGCGCCAAGCTGGAAGACATTTCCAACCGAGTGACTGGCACGTGGGCGCTACCTGCTGGCTGGGATGCACATGTCACCATGGCGGTGGCGTTGGGAACGCGCGCGGGTTCGTCTGCTCGCGGTGGTGATCTGGCACTGCTCCCGACGGCTGTGACCAACGGCGCGGAAGCTAACGATCTTATCGACGCTGCTGTGGCTCAGGTCGCCTCCGACAACGGCGTCACCGTCGCCCTGCCCACCGGTGGCGAAACCGGTGGCCAGGTTGTTGACTCGGGCGCGCTCAACGACCTCGCCGAGAAGATCCTCGGCGCGAAGGGAATCCTTGCAGAGTCTGCTCACCACGTCCTCCGCGCCCTCGGGCACAACGATGGAGTAGCCCCCAGCAAGCCGAACAACGCCGACGAGCTTGTCGCAACGGTGACCGCAGAGGCTGGCTCCGATTGGGCGCGCCGGGTTCTGCCCGCCTTCGACGAGGCAAAGGCTGTGCTTTTCGACGACCGGTGGGCCACCGCCCGCGAAGACATTGCTCGCCTCGCAGCTGGGGAGGAGATTCCTGCGACGGCATCCTTTACCGGTACTGGAGAGGATGTCGCAGCTATGGCACAGTGGCACGGCTTCACCGATGTGGCCGATGCTGCCCGCTCTACCGATCAGGGCGAGTTTGTTGGCACCATTGCCGTCGTCACAGGTGTGTCGCCGCACTCCATTGCCTCCGGCGTCGCCGCAGAGCTGCTTTCACGCGGGGCGACGGTGATCGCGACCTCGTCAAAGGTCACCCCAGAACGCACTGAGTGGGCTCGCAAGCTCTACCGTGAGCATGCCTCCGGTGCGGCCTCTTTCTGGCTTGTTCCCGCAAACCTCGCGTCGTACCGCGATATTGATGCCCTATCTGAGTGGATTGGAAACGAGCGCTTCGTCACCGTCGGATCCACCAAGAAGAAGGTAAAGGATGCGTGGATCCCGGATCTGCTCCTCCCGTTCGCTGCACCTCCCGTCCGCGGTTACCTGACCGATGCCGGAACCGGCGCCGAGTTCGAATCCCGTGTTTTGCTGTGGGGTGTGGAGCGGCTTATCGGTAGGCTCTCCGCCCTCGGCGAGACCACGGACGTGAACCACCGACTGCACGTCGTGCTCCCCGGATCGCCCAACCGCGGCACCTTTGGTGGCGACGGCTCCTACGGTGAGGTCAAGGCGGCCTTCGATGCGATCGTCAACAAATGGTCCGTCGAGCCGTTCGGACAACGTACGAGTCTGGCCCACCCGCGTATTGGTTGGGTGAAGTCGACGAACCTCATGGGGCACAACGATCGCCTCGTTGCTGTCGCTGAGCGGCACGGTGTGCACGTGTGGACTCCCGAGACGATCGCTAAGGAACTTGTCGGACTGTGCAGCGAAGCGTCGCGCACGGCCGCTGCAGAAAAGCCGCTGGTGGCCGATCTCACTGGTGGACTCGCCGGGGTGTCGCTTCCTGCCATCGCCGCTGAGGCGTACGCGGATGCAGCGCGCACCGAAGAGGAAGCTGTGACCAGCGGAGCGTCGAATAGCGATGATCCGACAGCGACCAGCTCCGTAGCGACCATTCCCGCACTGCCCACACCACACCCGCGGCACCAACCGACCGACCGCGAGGTGCCGTGGACTGCAGAGGTAACCACCCCTCTGGAGGAGATGGTGGTCATTGTGGGCCTCGGCGAGGTCTCCCCGTGGGGCTCCGGCCGCACGCGCTTCGAAGCAGAGTACGGGATCGATCACCTCGGTGATGTCGACCTGACGCCCGCAGGCGTGACGGAACTGGCATGGATGATGGGACTCATTACCTGGGAAGACAACCCCACCCCCGGGTGGTACGACGCGGATGGCAATTACGTCGATGAATCGGATATCTATGACCGCTTCCACGACGATGTCATTGCACGCTGCGGTGTGCGCCCCTTTGCCGACGACGGCCCCATCTCCGATGGTGCCTCCGGCAAGGAGATCCAGTTCTTCCTGGAAAAGGATGTCACCTTCACCGTTGATGACCTGGAAACCGCGAACACGTACGTTGACGCAGATCCCGCATTCACCAGCGTCAGCGTAGACCAGGACGGTTCCATCCGCGTGACTCGTCGCGCAGGGGCGACCTCCCGCGTGCCAAAGAAAGCTACTCTGGCTCGTGCCGTTGGAGGCCAGATTCCGGATGGCTTCGACCCGCAGAAGTGGGGCATTCCTACAAGCCTGACGGAGTCGATCGACCGAATCGCAGTGTGGAACCTCGTTGCTACCGTCGATGCCTTCCTGTCTGCCGGATTTGAGCCCGCTGAACTGCTCCGGGCGGTACACCCGGCCGATGTGGCGACAACTCAGGGCACTGGCTTCGGTGGAATGAGCTCCATGCGCAAGCTCTTCCTCGATAGGTTCATGGATGCGGACATTCCCTCGGATATCCTCCAGGAGACGCTGCCGAACGTTGTTGCTGCGCACACGATGCAGACCTATGTCGGCGGCTATGGATCGATGATTCACCCCATCGGCGCGTGCGCTACGGCAGCAGTGTCCGTTGAGGAAGGCGTGGATAAGATCGCGCTAGGCAAGGCAGATGTGGTTATTGCCGGCGGTATCGACGATATTTCTGTCGAGTCGATTCAGGGCTTCGCCATGATGAACGCCACCGCAGATTCGGATGCGATGGCTGCCAAGGGGATCGACCCCCGTTTCTACTCCCGCGCCAATGACCGCCGTCGCGGCGGCTTCGTGGAAAGTGCTGGTGGCGGCACGGTCATCCTTGCTCGAGGCACGGTTGCTCGTGATCTTGGTCTTCCGGTCCTCGCCGTGGTGGCCTTTGCACAGTCCAACGGCGACGGCGCCCACACCTCCATTCCTGCCCCGGGGCTGGGAGCGCTGGCAACGGCTCGCGGTGGACAGCGTTCCCGCCTGGCCAAGTCTCTTTCGGGGCTGGGCATCGGCGCCGATGATATCTCCGTGATTTCGAAGCACGATACGTCCACCAATGCAAACGATCCGAATGAGACGCGGCTGCACACCTATATTGCGGAGGCCCTCGGCCGCAGCGAAGGCAACCCGCAGTACGTCATCAGCCAGAAGACACTGACCGGCCACGCCAAGGGTGGTGCAGCAGTGTTCCAAATTGGTGGCATTGCCGATGTCTTTGCCACCGGCAGGATCCCCGGTAACGCTGCGCTCACCTGCGTCGATCCGGAAATGAAGGACGGCACGTGGTTCACGTGGCTGAGCGAGCCCCTCCAGTTGGCAGAGGCCCCGAAGGCGGCACTTCTGACCTCCCTCGGGTTCGGCCATGTGTCCGGCTTGGTTGCTCTTGTCCACCCGGCGGCATTTGCCTCAGTGGTTGATGACCCGTCCTGGGAGAAGCGTGCCAACGCCCGCTTGGCAGCCGGTGAGCGGAGGCTTGTCCAGGGGATGCTGGGCAATAGGCCGTTGTTCGAGGGTGTCGACAACCGGAGGTTCCGTGAGGGCGACACTATTTCTGAGAAGGAAAAGCTCATGCTTCTTGACCCAGATGCTCGCCTGAGCGCAGACGGCTGGTTTTAAGCCTGCCTTTTAGTTGCCTCCGCAGAGCCCCAGTGGCGTGAATGCCGCCACCCCGTGCGCAGACACCCCCGTGCGCAGGAACTCCGATCGTTTGGAACTTCCCCTTTACCTGGGAATTCCGCTCCGTCGTGGATTCCTTCCTGCTCGGGGTTTCCGGCTCACCGGGCACGTCGGCTGGCAAACGCTGGTTGACATACGCCGGCTGGAAAATACCAGACCCAGCTAAACGCATTCCAGCTGAGGAGGTTTGCACACAAACAACGCCATACGAAGATGAGAACCCACACAAAGAGGAGAACGAGGTATTCCATGCACGAGTCAGTTTCCACACATGCAAATGCGCAGGTGCGTTCACTCGCTGTGCATGGGGCACCATCCGTGGGTGTTGACCTCGTTCACATACCGAGCTTTCGTGAGCAGTGGGAGGCACCAGGCACCACAATCTCCGGTATGTTCACTCCGTACGAGCTTCGGCAAGCGCGTAAGAAGATGGCGGTGACCGGGGATGTCTTTCAACACCTTGCCGCGCGGTGGGCTGCAAAAGAAGCTTTCATCAAGGCGTGGAGTGGGCTTATCGCCCCGGCACCTCCACTCATCGCGTCGGAACGCGTTGTATGGAGGGACATTGAGGTTCGAAGTGACCACTGTGACCGCCCGTACCTCCACCTGCACGGTGAAGTGCAACGCCTTTCTTCGCCCAATTTCGCGTCATCCCTCTCTTTATCTCACGATAGTGATTACGCGGTCGCCGTCGTTGCCCTCGCTCAATCACACGTGTGAGCTGGAAGAGCCTTACGTAAAGTCCAACAACCTCGGGAGACAAGGTAGCAGCGAGAACAGTAGCGAGAGCGGGATGGTCCAGTCAATGGTCCAGCCGGTGGACCATCCGGATCGTTTTCACCGAATGTTCCATGTCGTTAAGCACTGTGTGGACGTTGAGGTGGAAACGGAACCGCTGGTCCCCGTGGGCGTGAATAGTGGCAGTGCCGTCACAGCCTCCTGGTTGGCGTAAACCGGGAGGACAAAGGGGATCTTGCCCGTGATCCTCTCGTGTGTGGGATCCGCAATTCGATGCTTCCTGTAGGGGCAACGCGGTGGATGACTGCAGCTCCGCTGTCTCTTTCCTGAAACGTGCTTTCTTGCGGGTAGAAGCAGCAGAGTGCGCCGATCCCTGTCTGCTGTCTGGTTGTGTTCTCAAAGCACATTCGACTATCGAAAACAGAGTTGTTCTCTGCAGAAGGCATTGAATATTAATATTTGGACATAAATGTTCGAATGAAAATAGATGTGAACAGTGCGAACCAGCGAGTACTTTTTCGCGACCAGGACATCACGGGTGTGGCGGTCTGCCGGGTGCAAATCGTTCTTCGGTCAGGGTGGGGAATACCCGTGCACAAAAAACCGCGTCGGATGCGCTGATCCGACGCGGTTAGGACGCACTAGCGGTTGGCAAAAATCCGAGCCGAAACTGATTACGCCGACCGGGTGACGGCGAAGGTCACCAGTGCATGAGTGCGCGTTAGGCGGGGACTGCCATGATGAGGACGGACTGGAACAGTACGCCAGCTGCCATCAGGCCACCGAGAATGTACGACAGACGAGACATTTTTCCTCCGGTAGGTAACGTGAAACGAGCATGGCTGAGGAGAACCGAAATGGTTGAACAATTTCCCGAGCCGACAGGTAACCATACACGTTTTTCTGTCTTTGTCTAGTCGAAAAATATATAGTCTGGTAAACGAGACGAAAAGGAATTAACCTAAAACTAGGTTGACTTATTTAAACTTAACTAAGCACGTAAATCCTTGTTATAACAACTGTCCTTGCGTTCTGAAGTGCGGGGTAGTTTGAAAAACCTGTGAGCATAGCAGGGCGTGCGTGAGGGCATTTTCGTTTGTCGTTGTGGAAAATGGAACGGGGAGGAGTCGATGGCGGGGACCAACGTCGGCAGAACGTCTGTTAACTGGCACGGAACTATCTAGTGAGGATCGACCTGGACTAGACTAAATGCGGAAGAAATAGCCAAATTTAATGCAAGGAAGGCCCCTCCATCTCATGGATGCACGTCTCGCAGTTCGCCGCAAGCCCCAGTTCCGCGACGAGGAGCGCGCGCTGCTTGCAACACTTAATAATCTCTCGGGTGTTCAGCTCGATTCCGTACAAATTCTCAACCTGTACGATGTGTTTTCCGCTTCGGAATCGGACATCGAATCACTGAGCGCCTCGATCGTGTGCGATGACCGTGTCGACGACAGGATTACTTCCGAAGAGCTTACAGAGATTCTGAATTCGGCCTCGGGGTTCCTTGCTGTTGAGCCCCTTCCTGGTCAGTACGATCAGCGAGCTGATGCAGCCAACCAGGCTTTGCGTCTTGTCCAGCCGGAAACGGAAGCGTCAATCTATTCGGCAGTTCTTTACGTATTTGAACCTGCCCAGTCTGACGAAGCCCGCGCTGCCATCCGTTCATTCCTGATTAACCCTGTTGAAGCGGGGGAGAAGGACATGAAGGTGCTCCAAGCGCCGGCTATGGGATCCGTTGAGCCCTTGCGCCAGTACCCCGGCTTTAATGAGCTTGATGAGGCTGGCCTCGAAGCACTTCTCGCTGAGCGCGGGATGGCGATGAACCTCGCTGACCTTGAAACCATTCAGGAATACTTCCGTGAGGAGGGGCGCACTCCGACGGATGTGGAGCTTTCAGTTCTTGATACGTACTGGTCGGATCACTGCCGCCACACCACCTTCAACACTGAGCTCACGGACATTGCCAATGAGGGCAGTCGTTTTAAGGATCAACTTGCTCGCGCGCTGCGTCGTTATGATGAGCTCCGCGAGACGAACGGCAGGACGCAAAAGCCACGCACCCTCATGGATATGGGCACGATCATGGGCCGCGAGCTTCGCCGTACGGGGGTCATGGATGATCAGGAAGTCTCGGAGGAGATCAACGCATGCTCCGTCTATGTGGACGTCTCTCGTGGCGACGGTGAGCGATCTGATGCCCTTCATGGCGACGGTGAGCGATCTGATGTCCTTCATGGCGACGGTGAGCGATCTGATGTCCTTCATGGCGACGGTGAGCGATCTGATGTCCTTCATGGCGACGGTGAGCGAAGCGAACCGTCTCCATGGCTCCTGATGTTCAAGAACGAAACGCATAACCACCCGACGGAGATCGAGCCTTTCGGTGGCGCGTCGACGTGCCTGGGCGGGGCTATCCGTGATCCCCTCTCCGGTCGCTCCTGGGTATACCAGGCACTGCGCCTGTCGGGTGCCGGCGACATCAACACCCCGCGCGAAGAGACGCTGGAAGGCAAGCTGCCGCAGGCGGACATCTCTGCGCGCGCGACGGCCGGTTACTCCAGTTACGGCAACCAGATCGGTCTGGCCACCACGAACGTGCGCGAATTTGTGCACCCAGGCTATGTGGCCAAGCGCATGGAGCTCGGCGCTGTTGTTGCTGCCGCTCCGGTAGAAAACGTAAAGCGTCTTGAGCCCGCACATGGTGACGTGGTGATCATCCTCGGTGGTCGTACAGGCCGCGACGGTATTGGTGGTGCCACAGGTTCGTCGAAGGCACATAACGACACCTCACTTGCTACCTCCGGCGCGGAGGTTCAGAAAGGTAACCCGGTTAATGAACGCAAGATTCAGCGCTTGTTCCGCAACCCTGAGGTTGCGCAGATGATCGTTCGTTGCAACGACTTTGGTGCCGGTGGCGTAGCTGTTGCCGTCGGCGAGTTGGCTGACAGCCTCGACATTCATCTGGAGCGCGTGCCTTTGAAGTACGCGGGCCTCAACGCCCGTGAGATCGCGATTTCGGAGTCTCAGGAGCGAATGGCCGTCGTTGTGCGTGCCGAAAACGCGGCGCGGTTCATCGAACTCGCGGAGACGGAGAACCTGGAGGCGACGCAGCTCGCCGAGGTGACAGATTCTGGTCGCCTGCGGATGTTCAACGGTGAGGATCTCGTCCTCGATTTGTCTCGCGCGTTCATCGATACCAACGGGGCGGCCCGTTCCCAGTCCGTGTCGCTTGTCGACGCCCCCATGGAGGCCCCGCACGCTGCTCCCGCGAGCGTTGCTGAGGCGCTTGCTTCCCCGGCAGGCGGTTCGCAAGAGGGCATGGTTGAGCAGTTCGACTCCACGGTCGGCCGCTCCACCGTATTGATGCCGTTCGGTGGCAAGCGTCAGAAGACATTCGAGATGGCATCCATCCAGTCGCTTCCTGTCGCAGGCGGCACACCGACCTCCTCGGTGATGACGTACGGCTACAGCCCGGAGCTTGCTAGTGAGTCCCCATTCCTCATGGGTGCCTACTCCGTGGTGGAGGCACTTGCCCGTCTTACCGCGGCGGGTGCCGATGCCACTACGGCGTGGTTGACGGTGCAGGAGTACTTCCAGCGCCTTGACCAGGAGCCGGAGCGTTGGGGCGAGGTTACCCAGGCAATCCTCGGCTTGCTGGAAGCACAGGATGCCTTCCAAGTCGCCGCGATCGGTGGTAAGGACTCTATGAGCGGTACGTATGGTGACGGACTGCACGTCCCGCCGACGCTTGTTACCTTCGCCGTCGCCGTGATAGATAAGGCAGACGCTATCAGCGCGGCGATCCCCGACGCAGGCCTGTCCCTCTACCTCCTGCCACACACTCCGCTGGAATCCGGCGAGCCGGATTACGAGGCTCTGCGCACCAACTTCGCAGACTTCACGGCGCTTGCTGCCCGTGGTGAGGTTCGTGCTGCTTCTGCTGTCACCCAAGCCGGTATCGGTGCAACGATTGTCAACATGGTTGCAGGTAACGGCCTTGGATTTACCGGCAGTGCCGATATCTCCTGGGTGGAGGCACACCTTGGTGGCATCGTTTTCGCTGTTTCGGAGGGGGTAACCGTTCCCGAATCGGCACGTCTTCTCGGCCAGACCACCAATGACGGTGAGTTGAGCTTCGGTGCTGAACACCTGAGCGTCGACAAGGCACTGGACATTGCGGAGGAGCGTTACCGCAGCGTCTTCCCGCTAAACGATGCCGCTGGTGAAGACCTGCCAGACTTCGCCACGAAGCTTCCCGAGGCGCAATCCCCGGCCGAGGCCACCGCCGTTTCCGGTGACCACTCCGACGCGGCGGAGGGCACAGCGCCCCACGTGCTGCTGCCGGTATTCCCCGGAACGAACTCCGAGTACGACATGTCCGAGGCATTCCGGGCTGCCGGTGCTACAACCGAGTTCCTCGTCATCCGCAACCTCACTCCGCAGATGCTGGAGGAGGACACGCAGGTATTCATCGACAAGCTCGGCACAGCCGATATCCTCGCTTTCTCCGGCGGGTTCTCCCTCGGCGATGAGCCAGATGGTTCCGCAAAGTTCATGGCCGCATTCCTGCGCACCCCGGAGGTAGCGCAGGCAGTGAGCAGCTTCGTTGCTGGCGATGGCCTTGTCCTCGGCATCTGTAACGGTTTCCAGGCTCTGGTCAAGAGTGGTTTCCTGCCCTACGGTGATCCCTCCAAGCTGACAGAGACCTCGCCCACGCTGGCCCACAACCGCCAGCTACGGCACGTCTCCAGGATTGCCACGACCCGTGTTGCCTCTGTGGATTCGCCGTGGCTTGCGACCTTTACCCCTGGCCAAACCCACCTTGTACCCGTGTCCCATGGTGAGGGAAGGTTCGTCGTCAGTGAGGAAGATGCCAAGCAGCTGTTTGCTCACCACCAGGTTGCGTTCCAGTATGTGGATGAGAATGAAATTCCGACGATGGAGGCGCCGGCCAACCCGAACGGCTCGAGCTACGCCATCGAGGGCATCATTTCTCCCGACGGCAGGATCCTGGGCAAGATGGGGCACCCAGAGCGTTTCCGCCCGGGCTTGATGAAGAACATCCCCGGTATCTATTCGCAGGACATCTTCCTCAACGCGGTGACGTACTGCAAGAACAGGAAGTAAACACCGCAGGAGCCGGTTAGACCCGACTCGTTCCGCTGTGGCCTGGTGAGCAACTTCTCACCAGGCCACATTTTTGTGTGGGATATTGACAAGTTATGTGTAGATGCCCGCAGAGCTGCTCTACACAGATGCGGCCACTTAATGTGATCGATCTTTTTTGGCGGTACGAGGCACCCCGCATATTGGGGGAGTTCACGCTGGGTTGTGCACGGACGGAGTGCGCGCAGTGCCGGGGCGTGGTTCACTGCAGGTGTCTACCGGTGCAGTGGGCCAGCAGGCGCACAATTTGGTGTCCGCGTGCGTGTTTTTCTGTTAGCGGTTGGTGGCTTGGACGCGATGGAAAAAGCTTCGCTAGTTACGGAACCAGATGAACTGCTCATCGCGTCTAAGTAGTGGAGATGCACAACGTCTGCTGAAAGGAGGAATAGTATGGATCGAAGTAAAGCATCAGGTTTTTCAACCGTCAGGAGCGGTTTCGTCTTTACTCTGCTGTCAGTTCTTTTTCTCTCCGGATGTGCTCAATTTCTGGGAGCTGACCAAGGCCTCTCACCGGAGGATGAGCCATACCTTTTCGATCGCTGGGATCCTAACTTCCATCTGGCTCAGCCGTGTGCGGATGTGACAGAGGAGAGACTAGCGGAGCTAGGGCTAATGCGTTTGCCAGATGAAACGGGGATCCCCGACCGTGAAGGTCTCGACTCCTGTTCCTTCGACACTGAAGACGGTGGAATGGTCATCATGTCTGGTGGCGCTTACAAACTCGCAGCTGTGACACGGAGGTGGTTGACGCTCGACTACTCGCCTAAGGAATCTAAACATCCGGCTCTTGCATACAAACAAGATGGATCAGACGATTCTTGCAACATAGCTGCCGAGACCCCGCGCGGGACTGTAGAGGTTCACTTCAAACCTTCATTTGAGGTTGATCTATCGGAGCCGGAGCAGTGCGCGCAGGCTGAAAATTACTTTGATTTATTGATCGGGGAGAAACTCAATGAGTACCGTAAAAATTGATCCGGACCAATTGCTTGATTGCTCCAGGGCACTGGGCGAAGTTGGCGAACACTCATCACGGTTGGCATCGAAAATTGCTCTTAACAACAACCTCGGTAGTTTCACCCGTGTTTCTGGATTAGATCAGTTGGGTCGGGAGCATGCAGGCGTATTGGATACGGGGCCGGGGTCTGCGAGGGTTGTAGCTCAGGGGTTGGGGGACGTGATCAGTGGGCTTGCGCGTGGCTTACAGGCGACTGTGCATGGGTTTGAGGCGCAGGAAGATGTGTTTGCTCGATCATTAGATCGCTTGCATGATGCGGGCTCTAGTCCGGGAATTTGTGGCGGTGAATCAGGTGGTGTGCCGGCTGAGAAGCTGGGAATGATTGCTCTTCCAGAGCACGTGGCACCGGTGCCCGTTGTGGTGGGACAGAAGGTGGTTGTGCCAGCGGGGAGTGTGCTGGAATTGCTGCGGGATTATTTCACCACCCACACTTCTGCTATTGGAGAGGCGGCCTCGGCGTGGAAGGGGTTGCACACTTCTATGGCGGAGGTAACTGGTCGGTTGCGCAGTATTGCTAACGGAATTGTGGACGCCAACCGCGGTGAGGTCATCGATGCGATTGTTGACAAGTTGCGGGTTACAAGTGAGGCGACGGAGTCCTTTGGGACGAATGCGGAAGCGATGGCCAGGTGGTCGGGGCGAATCGGGCTGACACATAAGTTGGGAATTGCTGCGGCCGGTGCGATCAATGGTTCCGTGTTGGCAAACCCGATTCCAGGTGCGCGTCAGCTACAAGAGCAGTTGGCACTTGTGGCGTATGCCCGGGTGGCAATGCCTCCATTGCTGTCATTGGCAGAACCTCGAGTGGGTTCACTCCTCGATACCGTTGTACCACCCTCTACTGGTGGGGCGTGGGAGGCAGAGATGGATGAGCTGGTGAGTGGATCTAAGAAGGACTTCGATGGCCAGTTGGAAAGGATCCGGTCTGGTAACCCGGATCCCGTGCTTGTTCGTGCGTTACAGCACGCCACCGACGATGGGTCGGTCAGCCAACAGGTCGAGGCTTCACCGGGTGCGCGTCTTGAGGAGACTCCAGTGTTAGCTGGTCAGTCGCATACCGCTCCGCAGGGATTGACCGTGCCATTAGCTGGTGGACATGGTGGTGGGCTCACCCCAGTGGGATCCTCCCCGGCTGGGACCGGTATGCCAGTGATTTCGTCTGTGCCTGGGGATCTCGGGCGCGAAGGTATCGAGGGCGGGGCTGCGGTGCCTGTGGGAGCAGTAAACAGCGGTGTTGGAGGAGCTAACGCTAGGGGTGGATCCTGCGTCGATAGGTCGGAGACACACCCGGTGTCGACCGTGGCTCCAGCAGGTGTGGGTCGAAACGGTGGTCAACGCGGCACCACAGCTGGCAAACGATTGCCATCTGCTGCAGGTAGCAGTAAACACCAGGGCGGTAGTGGAATTGCTGCTGGTAGTGCTTTTGGTGCCATCAGTGGTGGGACTGCTGCCAGGAATATCGCCGGTGGCCTAGGTGGAGTGGGGTTCAGCAAGCTACCGGCAATTCCTGACAGCGGGTCTCACACAGGTAGTACAGTCCGCGCTGGTACGGCCCATGGAGGAAACGTGGGGGTTCCGGCCTCTGGTAGTCGAGCAACAGGCGGGTATGGCCGTGGAGTGATGCCCATGAACATGGGGGCGAGTAAGGACAAGAAGACGACCAGACCGGTGAAGACCGTCCTCTCCGAGCTGGAGCAAGACGCCAACACCAAGGCGATCCTCGGAGAGGTACCACCCATGGTTCCAGGCACCATCGGTGCATGGGCGCGCTCCTAACTGGCTTAGTAACGGTGGCCGGTACACGTAAAGGTGACTGGTAGATGCCATCGGGCCGTGCAGTGGTAGCGAGGATGTTCACAGTTGGTGGCGTAGCTGGGACACGGCGGCACAACAGGTATTCAGCGGTGCGACTGGGGAATAACAGTGCCATGGGGACAGCAACCCCGTCGCCACAGAGGTGCGCCCATCGTAGCGATGCCGAGGGGCGGGGTAACGGGTAACCAGTGGAGCGTCGACAAGCGATGAGAAAGGTAAGAAGGGGGAAACGAAGCGGGAAAGGAAACTTTAGGAGGGAGTGAATGGGGAAGGGAAACGTTTAGAAAGGGGGAGTGAATGGGGAAGGGAAGATGGAGAGAAGTGGAAAACGTGCACACAGCCTTCAATCAGAGAGATGGGCGATGATTTCTGGACATGGCGTGGACGTAGCCGACACATGTTTCAGTGATTGTCCTTTACAGGGCTGGATATGTCGCTACTCTGGGTGACCGTGGATGATCCGCCCTACTAGGTGGCGTGCTGAGCGATGACAGTATTGTTTTCACCATGAGCACTCGGACGACTCGAACCACTTCCCACTATTTTGATCACGCTGCCACAACGCCTATACGGCAGTCAGCGGTCGATGCGTGGGTAGAAAATTCCGATGTCCTGAACCCCGGAGGCAGCTACGCATCGGGACGGCGAGCACAGGCGGTGCTCGCTGAGGCACGGGAGATCATCGCTGATGCGCTTAGCTGCGAGCCGATTGAGGTGATCTTTACGGGTTCTGGTACTGAAGCGGATAACCTGGCTGTCCGTGGACTCCTTCAAAATGCAGTGGACCGAGAAGAAACGCTACGTATCGTCACCACACCGATCGAGCACCCGGCCGTCAAAGAGACGGTGTCATCCCTGGCTACGCGGATGCCACACGTTCAGGTGGATTACCTGCCGGTCACCTCGTCGGGGCACATCGAAGACCTTGAACTCCTGGATTTGCCTGCCACCGTTGCGGCGGTTATGTGGGCAAACAACGAGACCGGGGCCATCCAGCCGATCACCAAGGTGGCAGAAAAATGCCAGGAAACCGAAACTCCCCTCCACGTCGATGCCGTTCAAGTGGTTGGGCACCTTCCCGTGGATTTTTCCGCACTGGGGGCGACAACGATGGCAGCCAGCGCTCACAAATTCGGCGGGCCACGAGGAGTGGGAATTCTTCTGGCAAAGCGTTCACCGGTACCCTCACCGGTCCTCACAGGGGGAGGCCAGCAGCGGGGAATCCGCCCGGGAACCCCTGATGCGGCCGGAGCGATGGCAACTGCGGTGGCATTAAGGGAAGCGGTGACCGAAATGGATGGCGAACGCGCACGATTGGAAAGTCTCACCGCACGGCTGCGGGACGGCCTGAAGGAAAGCGTCGACAAGCTCGTCGTGCACACGAGCGAGCCGAACCTGCCCGGACACCTCTTCGTCAGTTTCCCTGGTGCTGAGGCGGATTCTCTCATCATGCTGTTCGATTCCCTTGGAATCGAGGTTGCCGCAGGCTCGGCATGCTCGTCTGGCGTGAACCGGGCATCGCACGTTCTCCTAGCGATGGGAGTTGAAGAGAAAGTTGCCCGCGGTGCTATTCGTTTCACCCTGGGCCGGACGACCTCCCAGGAGGACGTGGACTTCCTTCTCGCTCATGCCGCCGACGTGGTTGAGCGTGCACGATTGGCTGGTATGGCCTAAACAAAGTAGGCGTTTCCTACACGTGGACAAAGGTCCTATACTGACTAGCCGATTGTTTACTGGTAGCCGATTATCAACCTGCTCGTTCGTCCACGGGTGGGAATAAGACGAACGCGGGAAGTGTTGAGAATAGCCATGAGAGTTCTTGCAGCAATGAGTGGAGGAGTGGACAGTGCCGTCGCCGCAGCGCGAGCTGTTGAGGCAGGCCACGATGTTGTAGGCGTGCACCTGGCACTGTCGCGAGACCCACAATCCGTTAGGGAATCCTCCCGTGGCTGCTGCTCTCTTGAAGATTCTGCAGACGCTCGTCGCGTGTGCGACAAGCTGGGCATTCCGTTTTACGTGTGGGACTTTTCCGACCGCTTCAAAGAAGACGTCATCGACGACTTTGTCGAATCCTACGCGATGGGGGAAACACCCAACCCGTGCTTGCGCTGCAACGAGAAGATCAAGTTCCGGGCACTGCTGGAGCGTGGCATCGCCCTCGGCTTCGATGCTGTCGCCACTGGACACTACGCGACCATCGATGAGAACGGCTATTTGCGGCGATCGGTAGATCCCAAGAAGGATCAGTCCTACGTGCTTGGTGTGCTGACCGCCGATGAACTTGCACACTGCTACTTCCCTGTGGGCAATACAGAGAAGCCCCAGATCCGGGAAGAAGCCGCTCGGCACGGTTTCTCCGTGGCAAAAAAGCCGGACAGCTACGACATTTGCTTCATTCCCGACGGCAACACGAAGGCCTTTTTGGGTAAGCACATCGGTATGCGCCCCGGCGTAATTGTGGATGAAGACGGCAACAAGCTCCAGGACCATGACGGTGTCTATGGCTACACCATCGGTCAGCGCAAGGGACTGAACATCCGCGTTCCCGCAGCTGACGGACGGCCGCGTTATGTGACGGACATTGATGCAGCAACCGGAACCGTAACTGTTGGTCCGCGCGAGCACCTGGCAGTCCATACGATCATCGCTGACCGCCTCAAGCAACTGCATCCTGCGTTCAATGGAGATGTGGAGTGCCAGGTGCAGGTCCGTGCGCATGGGGAGGTTGTGCCGTGTTCTGCGCACATTGAGGGCGATACTATGACGCTGACGCTCAAGCAACCATTGTCTGGCGTTGCACGTGGTCAGGCGGCAGTTGTCTACCTTCCAGACCAAGCCGGTGACATCGTCCTCGGTTCCGGCACGATCTGCGGGACGGTGCACTAGATGGTTGCCCTAGGGGTCGGTGAAGTTACCGCCGCCACCTTTGCTGAAGCCTGCGATATCGTCATTAGTGAGACGGGGGATCTCCCGCACATCCCGCAGCTTTCCGCTCGCGGACCCTGGTACGATCCGGTCGGCCGAACGACCGCGCTTGTCGACGGCCTTCACGTCGACGTTCGCTCCCGTGGTTGGGTAGTCACGCCACGCGGCAGTCGCGCTGCTAATCGGGCCAAAGACGGTCTTGACAGAGATATCGATACGGTGGAGGAGCTCTGGCCGTCCCATGCGGATACGGTGAAGGTACATTGTCTCGGGCCGTGGTCTTTGGCCACGAAGATGGAGCTTGCCAACGGGCACCGCGTGCTGAGCGATAGGTCGGCGACCATTGACATATCTGAGGCTCTTACTGCAGGTCTTGTTGCTCATGCGAAAGACATTGCGCGGCGCTTTTCCTCCTCTCGCATCGTGGTCCAATTCGACGAGCCGTATCTTGGGTCCATCCGAGCAGGAGCAGTGCCGGGGACATCCGATTTCGACACTCTCCGCCCGGTGCCGGTCGACGAGCTACAGCGAGTTTTGTTTCCTGCTTACGAGGCCGTGCGTGCCGCTGTCGACGAGCAGGTAGCCTATGTTCCCGTAATCAACCAGATCGGGTACGCCCCGCAATGGGACGTAATGCCAAGTGAGGGGGCGCTGATCGATCTGGCATTCGTCACCAATTCCGCACAACTTGATGCTGCGGGTACAGCACTCGAAGAGTTAGCCGATGCAGGTGGCCACTGTGCTGTGTCTGCCAATCGTGATGAACTCGAGCGCGTCTGTAGTGAGCTCGGACAGGACAGGGGAGTCTTTGATATTTGGGCGCGAGGTGGAGCGGAGGCATACCGCACGGCGTACGAGCTTGACCGCTTCATCCGCTAATGCGCGGTAGTCGCTTACGCTATCCACCGCATTTACACACTGCTTAACATTTAACTGGTGAGCTGCTTAACATTTAACTGGTGAGGAAAATTGTTGGAATTTATCCTGTCCTCGTGCTCACCGGAGAATCCTCTCTTGTCTGAGTCTGGCTAAACGACAGGGGGTATTCGATCGCGCGTAAGGACCTGCGATGTAAGAGACAGGTGAGTAATCCTTAAGGAGAATTCATCCACCGGAATTTAGCGTGTGGGCGAAGATGCACTGTGGGGCTTTGAGGGGAGTGGTGCACACCTGAGCTCCAATCTGGACGGCCGCTGAGGAGATCTTGTATTTGGTACCTGTGGTGTGCATGTGAAGCACATCTGCTTCGTGGGGGTAATTCGGGGGTAATAGGGCGTACAGGGGTAAATTTTCGGGGCAAACATAAGTAATTGGTTTTGCGACGAAAACTTACAAGAAACTGAGCAACCTGAGGTAGTAGCGATTCCTGTAAGTGCACACGTCAAATGGGGGAATGTAAGGGGGTGGCTGTGTGGTTGGCGGGACAAACTCCAATAACCTGCGAATTGAATATTTCATAGACTTACCTTTGTATGTGTTGCGCAGGTACGGAAGATGTGATTTTATTAAGTGCGAAATTTAAGAAACCTTAATGCCGACTTAATTTCATGATTGAAATATAATTTATGCCGGTGTCGGACTGGAGGTAACATGAGTTCTTCATCCAGCGGAACCCAGAAGGTGCTGAAGCGCACTGGGTTCCGCATTGCTGTGGCTGCAGCCACGTCATTGTCAGTTATTGCGGGGGTGACTGTAGCGCCCCATAGCCCAGTGGTAACTGTGGCTGATGCGGCGGAGCCGCCACTCGCACTCAACAGGCCTGCATCCTTTAAGGATCAGGAAACGTGGGGATTCTATGCCAGGGCACTGGAGAGGAGCGGAACCGTAGTTGCGATCCCGCAGGGGCGCTATGCGCTGCCGATCGACTACAACTTCGAAATGCCGGAAGTCTACAACGGAAATGCTTCCCTCGGGACATTTTCCAAGGACTGGAAGCTGTGGGATAAAGCTTCTCAGCCTCTGACAGAGACCTTTGGCCCCCGTACTGCTTATGGTACTGCGGGAGCACCGAAGTGGGGTTCAATTGAGCCAGCTCGGAAGAACGCTGCGAGGAAGCTTCTCGATATGTACCTCGATGACTATGTCAACGAGGACTTCTCTGCTGCAAACCGCAAGCTCGTTGCTCTGCAGATCCTGCTTGGCTCGGGCGACAATGGTAAAAAGAAGCTCGTTGATTGGGCCTTCCCGGGTAGGACAGGTCGTGATGAGTTCCAGCAGTGGACTGGTTACAGTCTTTCCACCCAAGATGAGGCCGGTCGCGATGTGGTGAATTTCCAGCACGTTAAGGACGTTGAGGTTCCCGCAGGTGCTCCGGAGCTCGAGGTTGTTGTCCCGCAGGGCTTCAAGAAGAAAGGACATGCTCAGAACACTCCTGCTCGCGTCCTAGTCATCGATCTTGAAAGTGTGCTCAAGAAGGCGACGGAAGGTCCCTCGATTAAGGATGACGACCACGATGGTCTGACTAACGAGGAAGAAGAAAAGCTCGGCACGGATCCGCACAACCCGGACACCGATGGCGACGGCATCGAAGACGGTGACGAGGTAAAGGGCACGAAGAACCCGTTCCCAGGCAAGTTCAATCCCAACGGCAACGTCGGCAATACGGATCCGACGAACCCGGACACTGATGGTGATGGTCTCACCGATGGTGACGAGGTTGACCCGAACAAGGCTGGCCATGTTGTTACCGATCCGAACGACAAGGATTCGGATGATGACGGTCTTACCGATGGTGAGGAAGTTAACGGCTCGAGGAACGATAAGCCTGGCAAGGCGGATCCTACCGGTCCTGAGGGTAATACGAACCCGATGAATAAGGACACCGATGGTGATGGTCTCGCCGACGGCGATGAGCTGAACCCGAGTGAGGGTAGCCGGATTGTCACCAACCCGAACAACCCGGACACTGATGACGATGGCCTCAACGATGGCGACGAGGTCAACGGCAGCCGCAACCCGTTCAAGAACGAAAAGGCTGATCCGGAGGGCAAGCCAGGCAACACGGATCCTACGAAGAAGGATTCCGACGGCGATACTCTCACCGACGGTGATGAGCTGGACCCGACCACAGGCACTCGCGTTGTAACGAACCCGAACAAGGCTGATACCGACGGCGGCGGCGTCGACGATGGCAAGGAAGTTGAGAAGGGCACAAACCCAGTCGATCCCTCCGACGATAAGGGCACTCCTGGACCGAAGCCTGGCGACGACGGTTCTGCTGATCCTGACAACGATGGTCTAACCAATGACCAGGAGAAGGAGCTCGGCACCGATCCGTACAATCCTGACTCCGATGGTGACGGCATCAACGACGGTGATGAGGTCAACGGTGCCAAGAGTAAGTTTCCTGGAAAATACAATCCCAATGGCAAGCCGGGGAACACCAACCCACTTGATCCCGACACCGATGATGACGGTATCAACGACGGTGACGAGCTCGACCCGAACAAGGCTGGTCACGTTGTTACCGATCCGAATGACAAGGACACCGATGGCGACGGCATCGAAGACGGTGACGAGGTAAAGGGCACGAAGAACCCGTTCCCAGGCAAGTTCAATCCCAACGGCAACGTCGGCAATACGGATCCGACGAACCCGGACACTGATGGTGATGGTCTCACCGATGGTGACGAGGTTGACCCGAACAAGGCTGGCCATGTTGTTACCGATCCGAACGACAAGGATTCGGATGATGACGGTCTTACCGATGGTGAGGAAGTTAACGGCTCGAGGAACGATAAGCCTGGCAAGGCGGATCCTACCGGTCCTGAGGGTAATACGAACCCGATGAATAAGGACACCGATGGTGATGGTCTCGCCGACGGCGATGAGCTGAACCCGAGTGAGGGTAGCCGGATTGTCACCAACCCGAACAACCCGGACACTGATGACGATGGCCTCAACGATGGCGACGAGGTCAACGGCAGCCGCAACCCGTTCAAGAACGAAAAGGCTGATCCGGAGGGCAAGCCAGGCAACACGGATCCTACGAAGAAGGATTCCGACGGCGATACTCTCACCGACGGTGATGAGCTGGACCCGACCACAGGCACTCGCGTTGTAACGAACCCGAACAAGGCTGATACCGACGGCGGCGGCGTCAATGATGACAAGGAAATCAAGGGTAACACCAACCCGAATGACCCGTCCGACGATAAAGACACTCCTGACACAAGTGATGGTTCTGCTGATCCGGATAAGGATGGCTTGACCAACGATGAGGAGAAGAAGCACGGCACTGATCCGTACAATCCTGACTCCGATGGCGATGGCATCAATGACGGCGACGAGGTTAACGGCACCCGGAACCCGTACACGAACGACAAGTTTGATCCGAAGGGCAAGCCGGGTAACACCGACCCGATGAACCCGGATACCGATGGTGATGGCCTCACCGACGGTGACGAACTCGACCCGACGCGTGGCTCCGAGAGCGTAACGAACCCGAACGATCCGGACACGGACAAGGGCGGCGTCAACGACGGTGACGAAGTCAAAGACGGCACCAACCCGAATAATAAGGATGATGACTCCAAGAAGCCTGGCGATAAGCCTGGTGAGACCCCTGGCGACAAGCCTGGTAAGGACGACGGTAAGGAAGATCCGGACAAGGACGGCCTGACCAACGACGAGGAGAAGGCTCTCGGTACTGATCCGTTTAACCCGGACACCGATGGTGATGGCATCAATGACGGTGACGAGGTTAACGGCAACCGTAACCCGTTCAAGGACAACAAGTTTGATCCGAAGGGTAAGCCGGGTAACACCAACCCGATGAATAAGGACACCGATGGTGATGGTCTCACCGACGGTGACGAGATTGATCCGACCCGTGGTTCTGATAAGGTCACTGATCCGAACGATCCGGATACGGATAAGGGCGGTGTCAAGGACGGTGTCGAGGTTGAAAACGGTACAAACCCGCTAGAGCCCTCCGACGACAACACCAAGCCTGGCGATAAGCCTGGTGAGACTCCCAGTGATAAGCCTGGCACCGACAAGGGCAAGGAAGATCCGGACAAGGATGGCTTGACCAACGATGAGGAGAAGGAGCACGGCACTGATCCGTACAATCCTGACTCCGATGGTGACGGCATCAATGACG
>ERZ1031292.95-NODE-95-length-36444-cov-15.337547_pt1 | contig 36444 bp, 29 predicted proteins | sample MGYA00518215_ERZ1031292 | MGnify/ENA primary metagenome ERZ1031292 (study PRJEB33718, sample SAMN03159822) | human skin metagenome | collected 2014-02-25 | study: EMG produced TPA metagenomics assembly of the PRJNA266117 data set (Human skin bacterial metagenome... | reverse complement strand
AACACGACAGTACCGAGTCCCCAGAACACCGGTACCAAAAACTCGCATCTGACACTTGGCGTCACGCAGCGCGCAAAACAAGCACGTTTCGCCGCCAAACTGGTGACATTTTAGCGAAACGTGCTTGTTTTACATCGATCTACTGCATTGGTGGAACGTCACCCGACATAATGACCTTTTGCTGGGCCTCATCCCAGCGGAAGCTAGCTTGGGTAGTCCCTGAGCGGTTGGCATTTCCTTCGCCCTCATGCGGCCAGTGATAGGTCACCGCGATTTCGGAATCACTCACTCGTTCAATGGTGGGGGCGAAGCCATAGGGCTTGGCTGTTGCAGTGCCTAGGTATTCGCCATGGTTAAACAGCATGATGTGGAAGGGCGAAGAGCTGCTTCCTCCTTCAACCATCAGGGTCTCCCACGATAGGGAAGCGCAGGGGTCGTAGCCGGAGGAATCGAAAAGTTCCCAGCCGATGGTGCCCCACTGGGGCACTTGCGATACACCCTGAGCAAAAGCGGACTGTGCATCACCATAACCGCAAGAGGTGTCGGGGTCCGGTGAGGCTTCCGGTTTGGAACTGGGTTCTTCGTCATCTAAGAGGACGTTCGGTGGCACCGGACGGGTGGATTTCCCTTCCTTTGCAGCAGGGGTAGAGGATGTTTCTTCCTGCTGGGCAGCGTTGTCTTCTTTTGTTGTCGACATCGTCGCAGTGGCCAGCGAGGGTTCCTGTGGCGTGGATTCTGGAGATTCTGCAGTACAAGCGGTGAGGACTAGCCCTGCAAGCAAACTGCATACTGTCAGCGAGCGCTTAGGCATCATCCGCTGCCTTAAGTCCCATGGTTTTGCGAATGGACCAGATGAACTCACCCAGTACGAGCAGGAGCGGAGTCGCGATAAGGGTTTTTATCATCGAGGCAGCGAAGTCAGCGGTTTTCGCTTCGAGGTTAGAAGAATCAAAAAGCAGGCTCATTGCGGTGGTGTCGCCAGCAGTGCTAGCTAGGGATAGGCCGCGAATACCGGCTATTAGCCACATCAGCAACAGGATTCCCCAAATCACGCACCACATGATGGACTGGCATCGTTGGCGTGCGGGGGCGACCGGGAAAGAAAAATTGCTGAAGTCAACGGTGAATTGCTTTTTGGAGCTACTGAAACCGGTGTTATTAGAAGTAGCCTGCTGGCTAGCGGTGTGGGCAGGCCATCCCTGTTGTGGTTGCCGTGTATGTGCGGCGGTGTATCCGGGCGCCGGAGTGTAGGTGCCGGCTGCTTCCGAGGGTGGTGCTGCGTGCTTGGCTGCAGGGCTAGATGAATCAGCATCACTTGCAGCAGGTAGAGCTGCGATATCGCGGATGCGCGCGATATCTACCTCTGGGCCGGTGGGGTTGGCGAGTTCCTCGTCGTACTGGGTCTGGCGGTTCTTAACAGAGAAGATCTCCCGAGCAGTGGTGAGCTCGTCGCGGGCTGCCGTGTTTTCGGGGCTTAGTTGCGCCAGCTTGGTGTCGATTTCAGCTACCAGCTGGGAAGAGTCTGCGGAGGGGTCGAGCGAGAGAGAATTGTAGAGGTTGTAATGAGCCACGGGATGGTCCTTTCAAGTGCAAGGTGGAAAACGCAGGGGGAGGCAGGTGGAAGCGATAAGGAATAAGAGGACCTGGGTTAACAGGGGTCAGAGAAATCTCCGTCGTTATTGAGGGATCGGGCATTGCCGCCGTATTTAGCCTTGAGTTCGCAGACCTTGTCCACACTGTGGCCGGCTTCGTAGATAATGGCATAGACGGTGCCGCCTTCGACATGGCTGCGCAGGGAGCTACAAGCGGAGCCGGGAATAATCTTGGAGCCTGGGTATTTTTTGTGCACTCGGTAGGGCTCAGAAATCGGGTCAGTCGCTGGCGGGATGATGACTGATTCAGCAATGAGCACGTAGCGGCCGTCGCATTCGCCGTACCAATAGTCTTCGGGCGGATATTCCTCTTCGGCGGTAATGGGCTTGTCGCGAACCTTCGGGGTTTGTGTTTGCTGGGCTTCGCAGAGGTTGAGCTGGTTGGTCAGGTCTTTGGGGGCGCCGGCCTTGTCCAGTTTCTCCTTGTCGTAACAGCTATTGACGGAATCACCGGTTGTGCTGTCAGTGTGGTACACCTTCCAATCATTATCGGTCCAGTAAAAGAGTCCGTAATTGGAAGACTGCTTTTGTGCGAGGTACAGCCAGGTTCCATCACAGAAAAGCTGAAGCGTGCCGATAGGGGAATCCATTATGTCGTTGGCTAGTGTTCCACACTTTTCCTCTGTGGAAGGCTCATCGCTTGTATCTCGAGGTGGCTTAGCCTCAGGTTTCCTTTCGGGTGCGCTTTCTTTTTCCCTAGGCGCTTGGTTGGCGGATTCTTCGCTGCTGGTTTCTTGAGCTTGAAACCCCGGTTCAGTGCCGGTCGCGTTCTCAGAATCTTTGCTTGCCATCAGCGCCCAGGCACCTCCGCTGATTAGCGCGATAACGGTTAGGACGGCAACGACAATAATTGCGGTGCGCTTGCCTTTGCCTGAAGAGTTAGTGTTTGTTCCAGTACCGGAGTCCTGTACAGGGGAGGCAGATTCGTACGAATCTGAATATGGGGTTGAATCTGATGAACCCCAAGAATTCTTGTCGTTCAAAGGCAATGCTCCTTTGTGCGCTGTCCAGAGAGAGAAATGCGAAAGAAGAGGGAATGGTTAAGAATCATTCCGTGTCATACTATAGCCATATGAGTTGCAAGAATTCTCTCGAGTCGGACTATGAAAGGGGTATTTGCAACGTAATGAATCTTTCACGATGTAACCCTTAAGGATTAAGGTTGTCATCTGTTGGGAGACGGAGAATCAACGGTGGCGAAGCGGAGAGTTCCCAAATCCCCTAGGAAGGCTTCTTAACAATGCTCTTGCTCCGCGAAAGGGACGCAATGAAAGAAGTCCACAAAGGCCAATGTCCGGCTTAATCCCAAGCATGACCAAAAATTAAATCCCCGATGAGGGGGAGGAAGGAGCTCTCGTGGGCCTGGAGCGCAATCTCAATGCTGCGGAATTGCACGCGACCCGCAACCGGGTAAGCGTGTCGCCGGATCTCATCCGCCGTTTGGGCGGTGCCTTGGGCTATAACGCAATTGAGGCTTTTGGATCTGAGGCACAGACGGACTTGAGCAAGGTCTTTGACTTGGGGGACATCATCGATCTGATGTTGCTTAGCCAGCTGCCGGAGATGGAAGTCGCGCCGGGTGTGGAGCAGCAGGTGGAGGGGGACGTCGCTAAGCAGCTGCTGCGGCGCATCAGCGCGGGTGATTACTTGACGCGCCAGCAGGTGCATGACCGCCTGCCGCGGGCGACGGTGATGCTGTACCGCATGGGGCATCCGCGCCTGTGGGCGTTTGCCGCCCGCCAGCGCCTGCCCCAGGACGCGGAAAGAGCCGTGCCGGATTCCTTCCACCGTGATATCACCGGCCCGTACACCACTCCAGAGGAAGCGTGGCTGGGCATGTACGTGGCCGATGCCACGCGGCTCGGAGAGCTAAACACCCAGGTAGATGGTGCTGGATTGGACGAAGACAGGCAGCAGCGCCTGCGTCTGGGCATGAGCTTGGCCGATACATACCGCCAAGTGTGGAGCTCCGCGCGCGGCCATTGGCGCGTCAGCCCCCAGACGCGCTATATCGTGCCTTCGCGTTTTGGCTATTGCCCCTTTGTCTTCCGCGTGGCCGAGGGCGGGTGGCGCCGCGATTCCTTCGAGGGGAGCCACGATCGCTTCATGGCCACGGAGGGCTATTGGATCGACGTGGAGCGCGAACGGCTCATTCATCTCGGCGCGCCAGACCCGCATGATGCTTGGCTGCCTACTGCGCGGGTCGCGGCCGAAGCACCGACGGAGGAAGACCTGGCCGTCGCCCGGGTGCTCAGCGGGAAAATCATTGCCCTTGGTGCCGGCCAGAAAAACATTACGATTCGCCTGCGCCAGAAGAACCGCACATTGAACTTTGACTAGGGCGGGCAGGTATTCTCGCAGGCATGGAGAATCTCAACGGACGCACCCTTTTCGTCGCTGCTGTGGACGCGGAAGCCGCCCACATTCCGGAAGGCGAACCCCTGCTCATCACCGGAATCGGTACGGTTCCGGCAGCCATTGCGCTGACGGAAGCTCTTGCCGACGCCCGCGCTAACGGCGCCCTTCCCGATCGCGTGGTCAACATTGGCACGGCCGGCGCGCTTGTCGACGGCATGGCTGGCGTCTTCGAAATAGGCAAGGTCACCAAGCATGACTTCAAGTTAGAAGTGCTTACCGATATCAACCGCTACCTGCTGCCAGAGGCCATCGAGCTCGAGACCTCCGGCCGCCTGCCGGTGCGCGGACTGGCCACGGGCGACATGTTTGTCTCCGATACCGCCCTGCGCACCGAGCTGGCCAAGAAATCGCAGCTGTGCGACATGGAAGGCTATTCCATCGCCGCAGTATGCCAGCGCTTCGAGGTGCCCTGCACCCTGCTCAAGCAGGTCTCCGATTCCGCCAATGAGGAATCCAAGGGCACCTGGGCCAACGTCCTTGACTGCGGTGCGCGCCAGCTCGCCTCGGCCGCTACGGACCTAGGCTTTCTGCGCTAAAAACTAAAAGCGCGCCGGGGAGGGCCGGCGCGCTGCTAGTGGTGGCTGAGTCTTAACTCAACGGGCTCATGGACTGGTAGAGCTGTTCTACCTTGTCGCGTGGGGTTTCGGCGTGTTCGTAGGTGAAGTCGCTGAAGTCTTCAGGATCGTCCTTGGAGCCGGTGATGATGTCTATATCGGAGGGCTCGACTTCGCCGGAGCGCAGCGCGGCCATCTCGGCGTGGTAGCGCACCACAACGGCGATGGTTGCGGCCACGGGGACGGCGAGGAAGGCGCCCACGATGCCGGCCAGGGTGGAGCCGACGGTCACGGAAAGCAGGACGATGGTGGCGTGCAGGCCCATGGCCTTGGACTGCAGCATCGGCTGGAGGACGTTGCCCTCTACTTGCTGGACGATGATGATAAGCGCCAAAGCAAGAAGTGCGTTAGTAAGACCGTTGGACACCAGCGCAACGATGACGGCGAGCGCACCGGCGGTGACCGCGCCGATGATCGGGATGAAGCTGGCGAAGAACGTCACCACGGCGATGACGAGCGCGAGCGGAACTTGCAGAACCCACAGGCCAAGGCCGATGAGGACTGCGTCCACCATGGCCACCGCGGCCTGCGCCTGGATGAAGCCAGACAAGGTCTTCCAAATGCGCGCGCCGAGCTCGGTAACGTGCCAGCCGGTGGAATTGCCGGTGTATTTGCGTAGCCACGGCAGGAACTTGTCGCCGTCTTTAATGATGAAGAAGGTGACAAAGAGCATGATCAGCGCGGCCACGACGATGGAGCTGGCCATCGAGAAACCAGAGATAACGCCGGTGGCGATGGTGGAGGCTTGGCCCTTGGCAAACTTGACCACGTCTTCGAGCACGGACTGTAGCTGGTCACTTTGGATATCGATGGGGGACTCTTCCACCATTTCCGTGAGTTGACTGATGCCATCTTCAGCTTGGTCAATGAGTGTCTGGCTTTGGTTGGTGACAACCGGGGCCATGGCGGCGAAAACACCGCAGAAGATAATGATGAGACCGAGCAAGGTGCTGACCGCCGCGAGCGAGCGCGGGAATCCCTTACCACGCAGCCAAGCGCTGATCGGATAGAGCACCGTGGAGACGAGGATGGCGAGCAGGACCGGCAGCAGGCCTACCCAAATGAACTTGAGCAGGTAGCCAGCAAGCGCTAGGCCGGCGACGATGAGGATAAAGACCACCGAGACCTTGGCCATGGTGCGGAAGTCCTTGGCCAGGACGGCGGATTTATCGTCACGCTCGGCAGGGTGCTCGCTGGCAGCCTCTGCACCAAGGTGCGCATCATCATAAGAGACGAGGGTATGCGAATCTTCCTCGCCCGGTTTTTGGATCTGTGTTGCGTTGCCTTTTTCCTGCGCAGACGGGCGCTTGGCCTCGTCGCGGGAAGACGAATTATGTGACGTAGACATTGTCTACCACTATGCCACATAAAACTCGCAGCGCGTATACGAAAAAGGAGGTAGCGGCCCACGGGCGGGGCGCTACCTCCCTTCAGTACCTTTAACGCGTCCGCTGACTCGGCCGGGAATTACTCGTCACGCAGGTTACCTACGTTGCGAATAATGCCGAAGCGGTGCATGGTAACCGAAACTGCCTGCTCAAGGAGGTAAGGAAGGAGCTCACGGCGGCCGTCGGCAAGCACGGGCTGGTCCAGCACCACGGAGTTGGAGCGTACCGCGGCCTCGTAGATGGAATCCGGCACGGTGCCCAGGGCGCGCACGCGGGAGGAGGCGTCATTGGCCACGGCGGTGGCAAAAGCCTCGTCGGTGATGGCCTTGACGTCGAAGCCGAGGTCCTGCAGCTGGGTGGCAACCTCCGGGGTGGCGGAGATTTCCGTGGCGGTGCCGGTAATTGCGGCGGCCAGCACCTGGCGAGCAACCTCGCGCAGCTCGTAGCCTTCACCCACGCGCACGCGCAGCTTGGTCAGCAGTGGACGGTAGCGGAAGATATTAGCCTCAGAAACCAAACCGGTGCGGTCGTGGTTGCGGCCAAACTCTTCCTGCCACGCCACCTGGTCCAGTTCAGCGGCGCGCCACAGCCAGGTGATGTCGTCCTCGGTGAGCTTGCCAGAGATGTTATCGCGCAGGCGGTGCAGCGCGGCGAGGCTAGCTGGGGCAATGTCCACGTTGCGCGGCTTGAGCTCGCCATCGGCCCACTCACCCATCTGTGCCACGTAGTTCGGGCCACCAGCCTTGGCACCCGGTCCCATGACGGACTTCTTCCAACCGCCGAAGGACTGGCGCTGGACAATCGCACCGGTGATCCCGCGGTTGACGTAGGCATTGCCCACCTCAACGTTGTCAATCCAGTACTCAATCTCGGCGTCGTCAAGCGAGTGGATGCCGCCAGTTAGGCCGTAGCCGGTGTCGTTTTGCCAGGCAATGGCCTCTTCCAACGTATCGGCGTACATGATGCCAAGGATGGGGCCGAAGCACTCGTTCTTGTGGTACCAGGAGCCTGGCTGCACATTATCGCGGATGCCCGGGGACCACAGGGTGCCTTCCTGGTTGAGCTTTTCCGGCTTGAGCAGCCACTTCTCACCCGGCTCGAGCTGGGTCAAACCGCGCAGGAGCTTCTCGCTCGGCTCTTCCGCTAGGCCATTCATGGTGGTGGTGATATCGAAGCCTGGGCCGGGCTTAAGGGTCTTAACGGCATCTAGCAGCTGGGTGCGCAGGCGCTCGGACTTACCCGCCGCGCCGACGAAAATGACCAGGGAGGCCGCCGAGCACTTCTGGCCGGAGTGGCCGAAGGCAGAGTTGTAGAGGTCATCGATGGCCAAGTCTGGGTCGGCCGCAGGGGTGATGATGAGTGCATTCTTGCCGGAGGTCTCCGCCATGATATTCATCTTCGGCTTCCAGGAACGGAAGAGCGCACCGGTATCGGAAGCACCGGTGAGGATGACATTATCTACGTCATCGTGGGAAAGCAGCGCCTTGCCAGCCTCGGCCTCATCCGTGAGCACAAGCTGCACCAAATCCGGATCAAGACCCTGCGCCTCGAGGGCGGTGCGGAAGGCCTCCACCACGAGCTTGCCACAGTGAACTACCTGCGGGGCTGGTTTGACGATAACCGCCGATCCCGCCGCCAAGGATGCCGCAATGCCGCCGGTCGGGATGGCAATGGGGAAGTTCCATGGCGGGGTCACTACGGTGACGGTGTGCGGGGTGAACTCGGAGTAGGACTCTTCCAGCAGGCGCGCGGACTGGCCGTAGTAGGTGCAGAAGTCAATCGCCTCAGAGACCTCAGGGTCGGTCTGGGTAACGGTCTTATTAGCCTCATACGCAGCCACGGAGATGAACTTGCCGCGCTGGGACGCAATCTGATCTGCCACGGCCTCCAGTGCGGCGGCGCGCTCGGCGGCAGGGCGCTTGCCCCACTCGGTGCCCAGCTCTTTTGCACGAGCGATGTGGCCTTCGACCGCCGTAGGGTCGGTAACCTCCGCGATGCCGTGCTCGCCCGGATTGCGCTTGAGCGCTTCCTGCGCCCACTGGCGGTTCGGCGCGAGCGCCGGGTCAGTGTCTGCTTCGTTGGTAAAGCGGCCGGTGCGCGGTGCCTGGCGGCCATCTTCCTCGAGGCGGTTCTGGGTACGGCGGGCGCCAGCGAAGGTGTCCCAGCGCTTGGCGACGGCTCGACGGAACGTCTCTTCCTGGTCCGCCAGTGGCTCCTCGCCTGGGGCAAAGAGCGCGTAGAGGAAGTTCTGCGGCGCGGAGTTTTCCTCCAAGCGGCGTACCAGGTAGGACACGGCGACGTCGAAGTCTTCTGCGTGGACAACCGGGGTATAGAGGATCTGGCGGCCGTCAAAGACCTTGCGCACCGCTGCCTGCTGTGCTGGGGACATGCCCTGCAGCATCTCGGAGTCCATCATGTGCAGCACGCCGCGCTTCTTACCCAGCTCATAGGCCATTGCCGCGGTGTAGAGGTTGTGGGTTGCTACACCGATGCGGACGCTATCGGCGTATTCTTCGCGCAGGATGAAATCCAATAGGCGGTAGTAGTTGGCGTCAACGTCGAGCTTGTTGGTGTAGGTAGCCAGCGGCCAATCGTGGACCTCGCCCTGCACGGTTTCCATGGATAGGTTCGCGCCCTTAACGATGCGCACCTTGACCTTGCCGCCGCCCTTAGCCACGCGCTCCTTAGCAAAGTCAGCGATATCCTTGAGCGCATCGAAGGTATCCGGCAGGTAAGCCTGCAGCACGATGCCGGCATCCAGGGTGAGGAATTCCGGCTCGCTGAGTAGCTCTTTGAACAGGCGGATGGTCAGGTGGAGATCGTGGTATTCCTCCATGTCCATGTTGATAAAGACCTTGTCGGTACGGTTCGCCGCAGCCTGGTACAGCGGACGCAGGCGCTCCTTAAGGCGCTCTACCGAGCCATCGATATCCCAGGGGTTAAGCTGGGCCACCATGGAGGAAGCCTTGACCGAAACGTAGGTTACGCGTGGGTTCCGGATGAGCTTGAGGGTGCGCTCCGCGCGGGACTTCGCCTCTTCCTCACCGAGCACGGCCTCACCCAGCAGGTTGAGGTTGAGCTGTTCGCCGGATTCGGCGGCCTTGTCCAGAATCTTGTTGAGAGCATCAGACTCGGCGTCGAGAACGAGGTGGCCAACCATCTTGCGCATGTATAGGCGGGCAACCGGCATGACTAGGTTGGGCAGGATTGGGCCGAAGAAGCCACCGGCACCAACGAGCGCACCATTGATGCTGCCCAGGAACGACGGGTCATAGTGAGAGGAAATATCCTTCAGCGCGTGTGCGGCAACCTTGTCATCTTCTGGGCGCATGACGCGGTCGACGAAGTCCATGGTGAACTTCACGCCGTCCTCATCGCGCAGCAGGTCCGCGAGCTGTTCGGTGGCCTTATCTTCTTCGTCCGCAGTGGACTTCAACCAGTCGTGGGCGCGGCTGATAGCTGCAGGCAGGACTGCTTCCACATCATCAGAGATGGGCAAGCGGGTATTAGCAGGAGAAGTCATATTGGTTCTACCTCTTTTTCAAACGGGTCACATCCCCTTAGCCGCTAGCAGTATTCGTGCCGGACAGTGGGCTGCCGGGCGATACGGGCGGTTGGGACGTAAGCGGTGAGCTATGTGGTGCTGCAGGGCTGCAGTCGGGTGAGGAGCGAACACGCGGGTGCGCGCGACGCAAAGTGAGGGTCGCAGGGATTCGGAGTGAAGTGCGATGTTCAGCGGGCCACTATGCGGGCCGAATGCGGACGGGAGGCCTATCGCTGCTGCGACGAACGCGCGCCAGGTTGGTGTTCAACACTCACCTGCTTTCTATGACGTGACTGTGTAAGGCTAGAGGAAAACGCGAGCGCCATAACGCTCTGACGTGCGGCAACCCTGCAGGTTCAGGTTCCAAATGTTGCCTGGGAAATACTATGAACTTTTGTGTTGCCGCAATTATAGGAAAGCAGTAAACGTGATGCTAGTCTCTTTTGAAAAATGGCAAGCGGGGGTGGAAAAACAAAAAATAAATCCCAGCATGTGGGGTTTAGAGGGGGTGTTAACTCATCCGGGGGTAGCCCACCCCCGGATTATCCAACAATTGGGTTCTAAGAACCGTAGCCGGCCTTGAGCGCCTTCACCGCCAGCTCGAGTCGCGATTTGGCGTGGAATTCACTGAGTAGAGTGGACACATACTTCTTCACCGTGCCCGGTGCGTAATGCGTGCTCTTGGCAATCTCTTCGTTGGACTTTCCTTGACAGACCAAGTCTAGGACCTGCTCTAGCGCAGGGGAGATATGGTGATTGTCCTTGATCTTGGCGGTTGCGGCAGCCGCATCGGCGCTGGTTCCCTCAGCGTTCCAATCGGGAAGCTGCTCAAACAAGCGGGTAAGCGACTGCGGGGTGACAACCGTGCCGCCGCGCACGGCCTCGCGCACGGTATCCAAAATGTAGACGGGCTTGGAGCTTTTTAAAATATAGGCCGCGGCCTTATTGGACATGACCTCTTTGAGGGTCTCGTCATTGTCCATCGCGGTCATCGCAACAAAGACAGGTGGTTCTTCCAGCTTGTTAACCTCACGCAAGAGGGTCGTGCCATCCATCTCGGGCATATGGATGTCCGCGACAATGACGTCAAAGTCCTGCTCTTGCAAAAGCTCGAGGGCGACCTTGCCATTTTCTGCGGTGGCGCGCACCTCCATGTCCTCAGCCGAGGCGAAGTAGCGCCCCAAGGCCTCAAGGACAAGTGGGTCGTCATCGACGACCAAGAGGGATGTTTTTACTTCCCGCACCATGGAGCCGGGCAACCAAATGCAATATCGACGGGAGATGCGTATTCCGTAGTCTTTGGCAGCTCACCAGGGGTAAGGCCGGCGCCGAAGACGGAAGAAGACAACATGAGTGGGGCGAGAAGACTTGCGAGTGCGGCCTGCATCAAGGCGCTCCTTTTGTGAAAGTTTGAATAGGCAGAAACAAGCGAAAGCTTAGTGTAAGAATTAAGTCTTTGCTATACAACGTGGTGGAACTAACGCCGCTTATGGGCGCTGGGCGGCAGAAATAGATTCAACTCCCATTTTCCAGACTCCAAATCCGTGTCCAATCGCGCGTCCATCGTGGCTGCAATCCGGTTCATAGAGGACATACCAATGCCGGAGGACATTTCGGTGTTCTTGCTTGTTGGTTTAGCTACGGGATTAGTGATGGTAATGACCGTCCAGCCCATATGCGGTCGAACGGAAATTACAATCTCCGCCCCTGGTGGAGAATACTTCACCGCGTTTAGGCAGGCTTCTGTGGTGATGGCTGCGATGGGTTCCAGAATTTCTTGGGGAAATTCTGGCGCAAACTCCTCGCCCTTGACCTCAACAACGGGTGATCGATTGAGGCGGGAAAGGCGTTCCTCTTCCTCTGAAATGAGCTGGGCAAAGCTTGTTGGCTTCGTGGTTGAACCAAAACTCATGCCGTCGTTAATCCCATCGATATTATTTCGCAGGACCTTGGTCAGTGCCCGTACTTCCGACATGGAAGAGCGCATGGAATCGCTGAGCTCATCGAGTCTCTTCGCTAGCTCTGGATGCTTGGAATATTCAAGGCTCAGGGCCTCTAGCTGCATGGTGTTTACCGTTAGGTTAGAAACGACCGAATTGTGCAAGGTTTCTGCGAGGTCGGATTGGCGGCGCTTCACGTCATCGTTCCACTCCACCATGGCGGACCTATAGCGATCTGCTGAATGAGCAAAAATAGCTCCAATTACGCCACCAACTCCAATTAACATTCCCCATGTGAGCGCTGGGGCAAGATGCAAACTTAACTTAAGTGTTACGGGATCGACGAGGCCACAGAACCACAGAATAAAACCAATTGCGACTGTACGACCGTGCTTTCCGTGATAGGCAACAACAGCAAGAAAGACGGGGGCCAAAAATACAGAGCTGATTAAAGGGGTTCTGGTTAGGATGGCCGCGATAATCCAGGTGATTACGAACGCGGCGGCCATTCCCAGGGGCCAGCGATAGGCGGGGGTGGTAATCACTGTAAGGATTAACCCCAAGATTGCTGCGGATAATTGATACTCCGTGGGGGTGAGGAATGCGCCAAGTAATGTCAGCGCCACACAAATCACCGCAGTTAAAGCGGCTGTTCGCTGCAGGGTCATGGCCGCGCGGATGCGTTGGTGAAGGGGCGGCTGTGAAGGTTTCGACACGGTGCGGTCCACGCTTCCTGGATGTTAAGGCTCAATGGGTTTTATCTCCCTAGTGTAAGTACAGCGAACGTGAAACAGCGATTGAAAACAGCGAAACCCCCGCACCTTCGTGCGCGGTTCCTTGTGGTGGGTTCCGAGCGGAGGAAGAAGGTGAGGGGGTTTAGCTGGTCTTCATGAAGGAGTACAGAAGGCTAATTACTTAGCTTCTGCGGCAGCCTCTGCGTCATCCTTGGAGGACAGGCCCTCGAATACGGAGGACAGGCCCTCGGAGTCGGTGTTGGACTCGGAGGAAGCCTCGATGAGGCCCTTGATGCCCTTGATGAGTGCCTCGAAGTCGATGGCGGAGCTGAGGTCTGCGAGGGTATCGAACATATACATTCCTTTCGGATCGGCGGAGTAAAACTACAATCTCTCTCTGGGGTAGCAGCTCTTAACTGCTGTGATTCCTAGTATGCGGTAGCGGGGGCGGGCTGCCAATCCTCTTTTGGATCCTTTCTGAGGTGACTTTTGGATCCTCTTAGGGCTATTTAAGGACCTCTGTTTGGGTATGGGGTGGTGTTGGGTGAAGGGGGGGATTGCGTGGAAGGTGGGAGTGGGCGTCGGCAAGAGTGGCGCTGAGCTGCACAAAAGGAATGTTGGCAAGAAAAGTTGAGTCGCGGGGAATAACTTTTGTAGGCTTCCGGTTGTAAGGATTGAGTGACACAGGCTCAAGGTTGTGTGACCGGACGTGGAAGTTCTGTTACAGTAGCGCTCGGACGCAACGAGAAGTTGAGTCACTGACAGTCAACTTTATTAATTACCCCAAGATAAAAGGAGAAGAAATCATGGGACGCGCAGTAGGTATTGACCTTGGTACGACGAACTCCGTCGTTTCCGTATTGGAAGGTGGCGAGTCCACCGTTATCGCAAACTCTGAGGGCTCCCGCACCACGCCTTCCGTCGTTGCTTTTGCAAAGAACGGCGAAATCCTGGTCGGCCAGTCCGCTAAGAACCAGGCGGTAACCAATGTTGACCGCACTATTCGCTCCGTCAAGCGCCACATCGGCACCGACTGGAAGATCAACATTGATGACAAGGACTACACCTCCCAGGAGATCTCCGCTCGCACGCTGATGAAGCTGAAGCGCGACGCAGAGGCTTACCTCGGTGAGGATGTTACTGACGCCGTTATTACCGTTCCTGCATACTTCGAGGACGCGCAGCGCCAGGCCACCAAGGAAGCTGGCCAGATTGCAGGCCTGAACGTGCTCCGTATCGTTAACGAGCCAACCGCAGCCGCTTTGGCTTATGGCCTGGAAAAGGGCGAGCAGGAGCAGACCATCCTGGTATTCGACCTGGGTGGCGGCACCTTCGACGTCTCCTTGCTGGAAATCGGCGATGGTGTCGTCGAGGTTATGGCCACCGCCGGCGATAACGAGCTGGGTGGTGATGACTGGGATCAGCGCATCGTCGACTGGCTGGTAGACCGCTTCAAGACCTCCCAGGGTGTTGACCTGACCAAGGATAAGCGCGCCGTACAGCGTCTGCGCGAGGCTGCAGAGAAGGCAAAGATTGAGCTGTCCTCTTCCCAGCAGGCCAACATTAATCTGCCGTACATCACCGTCGACTCCGACAAGAACCCGCTGTTCTTGGATGAGACCCTGACCCGCACCGAGTTCCAGAAGATCACCCAGGATCTACTGGACCGCACCAAGGCTCCGTTCAACCAGGTCATCAAGGACGCTGACCTTTCCGTCGGCGATATCGACCACGTTGTTCTCGTTGGTGGCTCCACCCGTATGCCGGCCGTATCTGACCTGGTTAAGGAACTGACCGGCAAGGATGCCAACAAGGGCGTCAACCCGGACGAGGTTGTTGCAGTCGGCGCTGCCCTGCAGGCAGGCGTGCTGCGCGGCGAGGTTAAGGACGTGCTGCTTCTTGACGTCACCCCGCTGTCCCTCGGCATTGAGACCAAGGGTGGCGTGATGACCAAGCTCATCGAGCGCAACACCACCATCCCGACCAAGAAGTCCGAGACCTTCACCACCGCAGAAGACAACCAGCCTTCCGTACAGATTCAGGTCTTCCAAGGCGAGCGCGAGATGGCTACTGCTAATAAGCTGCTGGGCTCCTTCGAGCTCGGCGGTATTGCTCCGGCACCGCGTGGTGTTCCGCAGATTGAGGTCACCTTCGATATCGATGCCAACGGCATCGTCCACGTGACTGCAAAGGACAAGGGCACCGGCAAGGAAAACACCATCAAGATTCAGGATGGTTCTGGCCTGTCCCAGGAAGAAATCGACCGCATGGTCAAGGATGCTGAGCAGCACGCCGAAGAGGACAAGAAGCGCCGCGAGGAGCAGGAGCTGCGCAATAACGCAGAGTCCACCTCCTACCAGACCCGCAAGTTCTTGGAGGACAACGCTGACAAGGTATCCGAGGATGTTAAGACCAAGGTCACCGAGGCTGCTGACGCCGTTGATGAGGCCCTGAAGGGCGATGACCTCGAGGCCATCAAGTCCGCAGTGGAGAAGCTGTCCACCGAATCCCAGGAGATGGGCAAGCAGATCTACGAGGCACAGGCTGCTGAGGCCGGCGCTGAGGGCGCTGCCGATGCTGGTGCTGCGCAGGGTGACCCGAACGTTGTCGACGCTGAGGTCGTTGACGAGGACGAGAACAAGGATGGCAACAAGTAATGACTCAGGACAGCGGAATGCCGCACAACCCAGGCGACCCGGAAAACACGGATCCGGAGGCTACCTCGGCTGACCGCGCTGAGGCTGCTGCTGAGCAGGCTGAGGAGGCCCAGGCTGCGCAGGAAGCGCAGGCTGACGCCTCCGAAGAAGCCGAGCTGGATCCCACTCTCGATGCTGACCTTGAAGAAGCGCTGGCGGACGTCAACGCCGATGAGGTAGAGGCCGAGGCCGCAGGTGAAGAGCCCGCCGGTGTCGGCGTCAGCGATGTGGAAGCACAGTTGGCAGAACGCACGGAAGACCTGCAGCGTCTGAATGCGGAATACACCAACTACCGCCGCCGCACCGAGCGTGACCGCCAGGCCGTCATCGAGACCGCCAAGGCCAAGGTCATCGCAGATTTCCTGCCTGTCCTTGATGACTTGGAGTTGGCTCGTGAGCACGGTGACTTGGAGGGCCCGCTCAAGGCGTTTGCGGATAAGCTCCACAGCACGCTGGAAAAGCACGACCTCGCTGCCTTTGGTGAGGTAGGCGATGCCTTCGACCCTGAGGTCCACGAAGCCGTGCAGGACTTGTCCTCCGGCGATGAGCAGGTGCTCGGCACCGTGCTGCGCAAGGGCTACCGCGTGGGCGACAGGCTTGTACGCAATGCCATGGTCATCATCGCGGACCCCAGCGATGAGTCCGGCAGCTCGGAAGAATCCGAGTAAATAACAAAAAGGGCGCCCTGGGAATTGACTAGTGACCTTCCCGCGGCGCCCTTTTACTTAATTTGTATCGATTCTCTTTGAAAGGAGGAGATGCCCAGTGAGCGCTAAACCCGAATGGGCAGACAAAGATTATTATGCGGATCTGGGGGTCTCCTCGTCCGCAGACCAGAACGAGATTAAGCGTGCTTACCGCAAGCTAGCGCGCGAGAATCACCCCGATACCCACCCGGACGACCCCGCGGCAGCGGAAAGGTTCAAAAAGGTTGCGGAAGCCTACGACGTGCTTTCCGACGCCACCGAGCGCAAGGAATACGACCAGTTCAAGGCCATGCTCCGCAATGGAGGCGGCTTTGGACGGATGGGAGGCGCCGGATTTCCCGGCGGGTTTCGATCCACGCGCATGGGTGGACAAGGTGCGCAAGAATTCGACCTCTCGGACCTCTTCGGAGGATCCGCTGGAGGAGCGTCTCAAGGCGGCGGTGTTGGGGATATCTTCGGTAGCGTTTTCAACCGCGGCGGTAGTGCTGGCCACTCAGCTAAACCGTCGCGGGGGGCCGACGTCGAAACGGAAATAACCCTCGACTTCCGCGAGGCTGCTAAGGGAACCACCATTCCCCTAGCGCTCAGCGGCAATGCGCCGTGCACCACGTGTCACGGCTCGGGCTCCGCTTCCGGCAAGACCTCTACTTGTGGCACCTGCAACGGTACCGGTTTTACCTCGGAAAACCGCGGCGCTTTCGGTTTCTCTGCCCCGTGCAAGGACTGCGATGGCACCGGCCGGCGCATCACGGATCCGTGCAAGGATTGCCACGGCACCGGCACGGTTCACCGCACTCGCAATATCACCGTGCGCATCCCTGCCGGCGTCATCGATGGGCAAAAGGTCCGCCTCGCCGGACAAGGCGAAGCAGGTCCCAACGGCACTCCAGCCGGTGACCTCTTCGTGGCGGTAACCGTAAAACCAGACAAGGTCTTTACTCGTGAGGGCGATGACCTCCATGTCACCGTTCCGGTTTCCTTCACCGAGCTCGCCTTGGGCGATACCATTGCGGTTCCAACTTTGGATAACCCGGTGCGCGTGAAGATCCCTGCCGGCACGCCGGATGGACGCACGCTGCGGGTGCGCGGAAGGGGCATCGCCAAGCGCGGTGGCAACTCCGGTGATCTGCTGGTTAGCGTGCAGGTTACCGTGCCCACCAAGCTCGATGCTGCCGCCTCTAGCGCACTGCGCACCTATGCTCAGGCGGAAAAGGACTCCGGTTTCAACCCGCGTGCGGGTTGGGCCGGCGCCGAGAATGCTTAAGGCAGGAGGTGTGTTAAAAATGAGCACTGGAAAGGTAGAAGATTCCGGCACCGCGGTCTACGTCATCTCCGTAGCTGCGGAACTCTCCGGAATGCATGCCCAAACCCTGCGCACCTATGACCGCATGGGCTTGGTCTCCCCGGCCCGCACTCGTGGCGGTGGCCGCCGCTACTCCGATCGGGACATCGAGCTGCTGCGCAAGATTCAGGCGCTGTCCCAAGACGATGGCGTCAACCTTGCCGGCATCAAGTCCATCATCGAGTTGACCGAGGAACGCGATCGACTCGAGGCCGAGCGCGACGCTTTAGCTGAAGAGGTCCGGGTCCTGCGCGAGCAGGCCGCTGGACGCCGCCCGCAACGCAGTGGTGAGCTTGTCCATGTCCCACGGTCCACCTCCGTGGTGATGTGGAGCCCGCGCACCGCGCGGGAGCGCAAGCGTTCCCGCGGCCGTGGATACGGCCAAGACTAACTTTCGCTCTGCAGACGAGTAAACCCAACCCCGCAGCCAGCTTCCCCGCTGGCAGCGGGGTTTCTTTGACCTTGGCCGTGAGAACCACTTGATGATGCTGGGCCACTATCAGGAGACTAAGAATATGTTGGTCTCCTATTCAGACCAGCCGGCTGGTCTGTTCTAAAAGGCCTTACATCTCGGACTAGTTCGCGCGCGCCACTTGGCCTAGGCCACGCAAGAACCGGGGGTCCTCCCAATAGGAGCCATGATCGCCAGGGAGGCCATCCGCGCCGGGAAGGGGAGTGGCACCAAAGGCATCAGTGGTGGGATCGGGGCCGTGGATGCCGGCGTGAGGCCCCGTCGTAATAGCGATGGGGTCGTTGGCGTTTGTGGCTGCCCAGATGCGGCCATGCAGTTCTGAGGCGTGGCCAGCGCCGGTGCCAGGACTGCCGACGAGCACTACGTCCTCAGCAATCCTTTCCTGCTTTGCGGCATGCCCGGTGACGACAGAACCATAGGAGTATCCCACTACGGTGCGCTTGGCCTGCGGATAGCGTCTACCGAGCGAGCGCTGAAACCGGGCGAGTTCTTGACTGGCAGTTCGCGCGGGAGTGGCGTGAACCGCACGGGGCAGGGAGGAGGGTGCCTGGTAGCCCAACCACACGACCGCGGGCCCGCCGCTGGCCTTGGCTAGATTGCGGCCGCGGTCTACCGCACGCTGCCAGGTTTCTGGATCGGAGGAGTGAACTCCTTCTACGAAGGTGGTAAGTGATGCCGGTGTGGTCCGGAAGCCGCCGGGGTCCACCATGGCTACGAGCCGGCCGTCGCTAGTTTCTAGCACTCGCATATCTGGGTTCTGTGCGGCGAGCTGAGATACGTGCTCGCTGGCGTGGGCAAGATTAATCTCGTGGACGGTATCCACTGGAAGATCGGAGAAGTCTTCCAAGCGAACGGGTGGGGCCACCCCGTCGGGCGTACATAGGGCATCGATTTCTTGGGAGCATAGCCAGTCGAGGGAATCGCCCAGCGCCCGCACCTGATTCAACAGGAGTCCTGCGGCGCTGGCCGCGGCGCCATTGCGCTCATCCACTTGTCCTAGAAATGCGATGATGCGGTCCTCGAGTTCCTCGCGGCGGGCCTGCAGGCTGGCGTGGAGTTCAAGGGTGGTGGCAACCTGCTCCATCTGGTACAGCGGCTGGGCCAGCCAGTCGGTGTAGCCCGCCAAACTGGTGCGCGCGGCCTCGCCGGCGGGTCCACCCAGTGGTAGGTCGCGCCAATCCTGGTGTGCATCTATAACACGAAAGCGCAGTTCAGCGTGTTCGCTGTGCAACGTACTAGCACCATTTTTTAAAGCCACGGATAGGGTCATCGCGCATCTCCCAATGCCTGGCCCAGGCGGGAATCCACCCCGGTGGCAGTGACGAGGAAAGCCTCAACGGAGCGCAATTGCTCGGCCGTGGCGTCCTCCGTTGCAGCCACGGTGCTAGACCAGGTGGCACGGGCTCGCTCTAGTGCGGCCGCGGTGCGGCAGGCGGTATCGAGCGCGGCCGTCGGCGGTGGCAGCGGCGGGCGCGCCATGAGGGAGCGGACGTAATCGGGCAGGTGGGTGGAAATTTCTACATAACTCATGCCCCTAAGCCTGAAGGACCATACAACGCCGCGCTAGGGGTACAGGCGCAGCCTGTGGATAACTCCGCATTGCTTCATTATTTTGGGAGGCATGAAGGTAGCAGCAGTGCAGTTAACGTCCACCGGTAATGTCACCGAAAACCAGGAACTGGCCCTCGCCAAGATCCGTGAGGCGGCCGGAAACGGGGCGCGGTTAATCGTGCTGCCGGAGGCCACGGCGCAGAATTTCCGCTCCGGGCGCCTTGATGAGCAGGCGCAGACGCTCGAAGGCCCGTTCGCCACGGCGATCCAAACGCTCGCAGAGGAGCTTGAGGTCACCGTCGTGGCCGGCATGTTCTGCCCAGCCGATACCGTGGAGCGCGACGGCAAGACCATTAATCGCGTGACCAATACGGCGCTCATTGCAGGACCTGGCGTGCTGGGCGGCTACGACAAGATCCACACCTATGATGCCTTTGACTACCGCGAATCGGATACGGTCTTAGCCGGCGAATCGCTCGTAGCCTTCGACGTGGATGACCTTGTAGTGGGCGTGGCCACCTGCTATGACATTCGCTTCCCAGAACAGTTCAAGGAGCTGGCCAGCCAGGGCGCGCAGCTCATTGTAGTACCCACGAGCTGGGCGGATGGCCCCGGAAAGCTGGAGCAGTGGCGCCTGCTCACGGCCGCGCGTGCCTTGGACTCCACCAGCTATATCGTTGCGGCCGGCCAATCGCGCCCGGGGGGTGACGCAGAGGCGGGCAATCCTTCCGGACCAACGGGCATTGGCCATTCCACCATCGTTGATCCGAATGGCGTGCGCATGGCCGAGGCCGGCTACGAGGATGACATCCTCTATGCCGACATCGATCCGAATGAGGTAGCGAAAACCCGCCGCGCCCTGCCGGTTGTGGCCACTGTGGACTAGGCCAGAGCCGCGTAGTCTTCCGGCTGCCAGCGCCCGTCGCGGCCCCAGCTAAGGACGTCGATCTGCTGCTTGCCGACGCCCCTTTGAACCAACCTTTCCCCACCTTCCACAACCTCGTCGGCCGGTCCGACGAGTAAGAAGCGCGGGGGAGTGCCTGTGGATAACTCCACCTCGTTGACTACTACATCGGTCGGTTCCCCGGAGACTACGTAGTCAGCGCCGGGCGCCAATTCGCGGGCATTGAGCAGCCACGGGTCTTTTTCTTCCCGCACGATGCGGCGCACTGGTACGCCAAGCGCTGCCAGGTTTTGCTGGAAGTAGGTGTCATAGTGGGCGCCGGGGCTGCCCGCCACGGCGAAGAGGCGTGGTACTCGGCCGCGGTCATCATCGTCCAGCGCGGCGAGTGCCGCGCAGCGGGCCGTGGCCCACCCGGTGCCATAGGCAATAATGACCAGTTCGCCTGCGCCCGCGTTCTGCAGGCTAATGCCTCCGGCGGGCTGGCCCAGGGTCCACCAATCTCCGGGCTGCGCGTGCGCGAGGGACCGGGAAGCTTCGCCCGCGGTGGAGACGTGAAAGACCACCTGGCCGGTTCCGTCGCTAGGCTGTGCAGGAGTGAGCATCCGCCATTGCCCGGGCAAGTACTGCGTGGTCACCGGAAAATGCTGCCCCGGTTGATAGGGCACAGCCAGGCCAGCCTCCACGCGGATGATGGACGTCTCGCGGGTGGGGTGATCCACTGCTACCACTTGCGCCGAGTGCGCCGGTGCTTCGCCGGCGGCGTCGGACTCCCGCGCGGCGTCGGCCATCGTGGCGCATACTTGGTGGATGACGTCGCAGGCAAAGTTGTATTGATACTGCGTCAGCGCCAAAACCCGCAGGCCCGCTACTAGGGCATCGTCGAAGCGGGAATAGATTTCGGCCGGAAACCCATGCCGGCGGTGATCGCGGGCGAGCTGGGTGAGTTTTGCGGAGACGTCGGCAAGCAGGGATTGTCCCGGCTCCGTATGCTCAATCACCCACGCCAGCGCAGGCACCATCGAGGTATGGGTATCGCGCATAGACAGAGCGAATACCTGCCGGGATTCAGGCACCGCGTTAAAGAAATGCTCGTGCACCGCATCGCGGTACTCGTCTGCGTAATTTCGAAAATGCTCGCCCAGTTCCCACATGTCACATCATCCTAATAGTCAGCGCCCAACCGGGGGTCGAGCTACCTACTGAAAGCTGTAGTGGGGGTGAAAACGGGAGCCTATGTTGTGGATCACTTAGCGGAAGGTATTGTATTCCCTATCCGCCTGCCCTCTAACGGGGGCAAGCCGCCATAATTGCACAGCTAGAAAGGGTCCCCATGGAAGATTTTTCCGCTTATACGCTCATGCTGGATGTGGGCTGGATTTCTTTGCTCATGGTCATCGGCAACGTCCTGCGCCACCAGGTGAAGTTCATTTTCCAGGACCTGCTGCTACCTGCCCCGATCACCGCCGGCCTCATCGGCCTACTGGTTGGTCCAAACGTGCTGGGCTGGATCAACTTCTCCGATAACTTGGGTGACTACACCTCCATCCTCATCGCGGTGGTCTTTGCATCTATGGCCTACTCCATGGAAGTGGGAGGCAACATGGGCAAGGGCGCGCGCAATATGTGGGGTTATTCCACCATGATGTTCACCGGCCAGTGGGGCCTGTTCATCGTGCTGGGTCTTTTCCTTTTTGCGCCGCTTTTCGATACCCCGAATTGGTTCGGCATGATGCTGCCCGTCGGTTTCACCGGCGGCTTCGGTACCGCCGCGGCCGTGGGTGGTGCGCTCGAGGGCGTAGGCGCTGATGCCGCGTCTTCGCTCGGCTTTACCTCCGCGACCGTCGGCACGCTGGCCGCAATCATCGGCGGCGTAGTCGCCGGTAACTGGGGCATCCGCAAGGGCAAGGTCTCCCACGTACCCAAGGAGCTGCCGGAAGAGCTGCGCCGCGGCTACATCAAAAACATCGATGAGCGCCCGTCGCTCGGCCGCGCTACCACCAACCCTTCCTCCATCGAACCGCTCGCATTGCACTTCGGCTTCATCATCCTGACTGTGATGACCGCCTATGGGATCAACCAGGGCCTGAGCAGCATCTGGGAGAATGTCTCCGTGCCGCTTTTTGCCATGTCCATGGTGGTGGGCCTAATCTTCCGTGCGCTTATGAACTTCGTCGGCGCAGAGGACTACCTGGATAAGGACTCCATTTCCTCCGTCTCTGGTGCGGCCACGGACTACCTCATTGCCTTCGGTGTGGCCGCCATCGTCCCGGCCGCTATTGCCTCTTATTGGCAGGCACTTCTCCTGCTCTTCGTCCTGGGCACCATCTTCTGCGCGTTCTTCTTGCTGTGGTTCCCGGCCGAGTTCTTTGGCGAGCGCTGGATTGAGCGCGGCATCTTTGGCTGGGGCTGGGCTACCGCCACCGTGGCGACCGGCATCGCCATCCTCAAGATTGTGGACCCCAAGCTTAAGTCCGGCACGCTATCTGAATACGGCATGGCCTACATTGGTTTCGGCCCATTCGAAATCTCGTGGACCATCATCGCGCCTATGGCCGTGATGTACGGATTCACCGGCATTTTCGGTGCCATTTCCCTGGCGATTTCCATCGGCGTCTACATTGCTTTTAAATCCATGCGCCTTATGCCGCCGCGCGGCACTATCTTCCAGGAGGGCATCGGCCATGTAGGACAAAAGCAGGAATAGCCGCGCTTGCCGACGTCCCCTCCCTCACACCGCTACCTTAAAAACTATGAGATAGGGCGCGCAAAAACTAAGAAAATGTTCCATCGGTGCAAGGCGGGTGGACGTGGCTGCGGCCGTGACCATGGCCTATCGGCCCCGCCACCACCGTCAACATTGGGGAGGGGCTACATACTTGAAAAGGGTAATCGATTGGGGCCATCCCTAAACCTTAAAATTTGTTAGAATCAGTGGGTATCAATCTCAGGAATGATGAGGAACTAGATGTACCAGTTGGATGCGGCTTCCAGTCGGGCGATTATCCTGGAAGCCGCTGTTTATATAGCGGGCTCCGCAGGCGAGCAGGCTGTTACCGTGGACTCTGTGGCGGACCAGGCTGGCCTCTCGCCGGAGGCGGTTTCCGCGGAATTTACCAGCGGTGCTGACATGCTTGCGGCACTCCCAGATTTTTTGGATTGCCGCATGTCTGAATACATGGTGGAAGCGGCGCGTCACCTGCCGGAGGGTAATTCCGGCGGCGATGTCCTCATGCAGTTGGCCGAGGCCTACTTTGCCTACGCACAGGACGAGCCTAGTATCTACCACTACCTCTTCGAGCGGTACGATGCCATGGATGAGGAGCGGGTCTGCCAATTTGCCAAGGGAGAAAAGTCGGGCACGCCGGGTGCGGACATGGCGCTGGACGTCGTCAAGCGCTTTGCTGAAGAACAGGGTGCCGTCGTTGCCCAGGACGGAGACATCTCGCCCCTAGAAATCGGTCGCATCACCTTGGCGTGTTGGGCTGTCATCCATGGCATGGGCCATCTAAGTGTGGTGGGCATCTTGCGCCTGCAGCATGCCGTTATTCGCGCCGCTAATCTGAAGCGGGTGGAACGCCTCGTGATTGATGCCCTGCAATATTGGTTTAAGAATAAGCAGATCCCGCAACGCCGCCCCATTATGAACGATGCTCGTGGCATCGTAGAAAAAGTCATGGGCAGCGAGCGTGAAAAACCCTTCGTTGTCCCGGATAACCTTGAGCAGATGGATCCTGAGGAAGCCAAGAAGGTCATTATTGAGGCCGCGCTGCGCGTGGCTGGTCGCCGTGGTGTCGACCGCCGCTTCTTTGACCACGTGGCCGAAAAACTTGGTACCTCCAAAGACTTCCTGACCACCATCGTGGACAATGACTTCGCGCTGCGTGAGGTTGCAGAAACCCTCACCGCCGCAGAGATGGCGAAGGACTTCGAGGACTGTCTCGCCGTGCTTCCAGAAGATACCCCCACCGTAGACCGCCTGCAGATTGTTGCTGCCGCCTACTTTAACTACGCGATGATGTACCCAGAGCGCTTCAGCTCCATTATTGCGCTGGCCAGCGGTTCCATTGTTCCGCACAATGGTGATGGTAGCTCGCATGAGGGTATGACCAAGAACTTTGCCATCACGATGGACCTGCTCCGCAAGTTTGTCATCGAGATGGGAATTACCCCCACCGACCACCTAGTTTATATCAGCACCTTGGCTGTATGGGCCGGCGCCAATGGCATTGCCCATCTGTGCAGTATCGGCGATTTCAAGACCTTTAATGAAGATCTCAAGTGGGCGCTTTTCATTCAGGTAGTGACCGTATCCTTCTTCGCTACCGCCCACAGCTTGCAGATTCTGGGCCACGAAAACGAGGAGTACAAGCAGGTTTAAAAGCCCTGCATAAAGTTGAGCGGCCCACACTCAAAAATATTTAAGTTGAGTGGAATAGGCTCAACTCTGGGTGCGTTGTGCTAAGTGAAGCCCTACAGTGGGTGAATAAAACTTAGAAGGAGCAACGCACACATGAACTCATTTAACCCCACCACTAAAACACAAGAGGCTTTGCAGGACGCCCTGCAAACCGCCTCGTCCAATGGCAATCCGGATATCCGCCCGGCCCACCTGCTGGCAGCCATTCTTAGCCAAGAAGGCGGAATTGCCGCCCCAGTTCTTAAGGCCACCGGCGTAGACCCGGATACCGTGCTCAAGGAAGCCCGCGAGCTTGTTGATTCTTATCCCAAGGCCGAGGGCGCCAATATGGCCAACCCGCAATTTAACCGCGACGGCCTTAATGTCTTGACCAAGTCGCAGGAGCTGGCCGGGGAGCTGGGCGATGAATTCGTCTCCACCGAGGTCCTTCTCGCCGCCATCGCAGGCTCTAAGACCGACGCCGCCGAGCTACTTACCGGCCGTGGTGCTACTTATGACGCCATCAAGGGCGCCTTCCCCTCCGTGCGCGGTGCCGCCAAGGTGACCTCTGAGAACCCAGAGGACCAGTTCCAGGCCCTAGAAAAGTACGCCACGGACCTCACCGCACGCGCCCGCGAGGGCAAGATCGACCCGGTCATCGGCCGCGATCAGGAAATCCGCCGCGTGGTCCAGGTGCTCAGTCGCCGTACGAAGAATAACCCAGTGCTCATTGGTGAGCCCGGCGTGGGCAAGACCGCCATCGTGGAGGGCCTAGCCCGCCGTATCGTGGCTGGCGACGTCCCCGAGTCCCTTAAGGGCAAGACCCTCATCAGCCTGGATCTTGGATCCATGGTCGCCGGTGCTAAGTACCGCGGTGAATTCGAGGAGCGCCTTAAGGCCGTGCTCGATGAGATTAAATCCTCCGAGGGCGAGATCATCACCTTCATCGATGAGCTGCACACCATCGTCGGCGCCGGCGCTACTGGCGACGGCTCCATGGACGCCGGCAACATGATTAAACCCATGCTGGCCCGCGGCGAGCTACGCCTCGTTGGCGCCACCACCCTGGACGAGTACCGCAAGTACATCGAAAAGGACGCCGCCCTCGAGCGTCGCTTCCAGCAGGTCTACGCCGCCGAACCTTCCGTGGAAGACACCATCGGCATCCTGCGTGGCTTGAAGGAGCGCTACGAGGTCCACCACGGCGTGCGCATCATGGACTCCGCGCTGGTGTCGGCCGCAGAGCTATCCAACCGCTACATCACCAACCGCTTCCTGCCGGATAAGGCCATCGACCTCGTCGATGAGGCAGGCTCCCGTCTGCGCATGGAGATCGACTCCTCGCCGCAGGAAATCGACGAGCTTGAGCGCATCGTTCGCCGCATGGAGATCGAAGAGCTGGCGCTGAAGAAGGAATCTGACGCCGCCTCCCAGGATCGCCTAGCAACCCTGCAAGGCGAGCTCGCGGACCAACGCGAGAAGCTGGGCGAGCTCAAGGCCCGCTGGGCTAACGAGAAGAAGGCCATCGACGATGTCCAAAACATCAAGGAAGAACTCGATGACCTGCGCCGCCAAGCTGAAATCGCCGAGCGCGACGGCGACCTCGCACTGGCCTCTGAGATCAACTACGGCAAGATCCCACCGCTGGAAAAGGAACTCGCGGCCGCGGAGGTCAAAGCCGCCGAGCAGCGCAATACGATGCTCGATGAGGAGGTAAGCCCAGACACCATCGCGGAGGTCGTTTCCGCCTGGACCGGCATCCCGGCCGGCAAGATGCTACAGGGCGAGACCGAGAAGCTGCTCAACATGGAATCCGTGCTGGGCAACCGCGTGGTCGGCCAGAAGGAAGCCGTCACCGCGGTTTCGGACGCCGTGCGCCGCTCCCGTGCGGGCGTGGCCGACCCCAACCGCCCGACCGGTTCCTTCCTCTTCCTCGGCCCCACCGGTGTGGGCAAGACCGAGCTGGCGAAGGCATTGGCAGACTTCCTCTTCGACGATGAATCCGCCATGGTGCGCATCGATATGTCCGAGTACGGCGAGAAGCACTCCGTTTCCCGCCTCGTCGGTGCCCCTCCGGGATACGTCGGCCACGAGGCCGGCGGCCAGCTCACCGAGGCCGTGCGCCGCCGCCCCTATACGCTCGTGCTTTTCGACGAGGTGGAAAAGGCCCACCCCGACGTCTTCGACGTCCTCCTGCAGGTCCTGGATGAAGGCCGGCTTACCGACGGCCAAGGACGCACCGTCGACTTCCGCAATACCGTTATCATCCTGACCTCCAACCTGGGCGCCGGCGGCACCCGCGAGGAGACCATGGACGCGGTGAAGAAGGCCTTCAAGCCCGAATTCATCAACCGCCTCGATGACGTAGTTATGTTCGAGCCCCTTTCTGAGGAGCTCCTGCGTGGTATCGTCGACATCCAACTGCGCGGCCTGTCCGAGCGCCTCGACGCCCGCCGCCTGACCCTGCAGGTTTCGGATTCCGCCAAGTCCTGGCTGGCTGAGCGCGGCTACGACCCGGCCTATGGCGCCCGCCCGTTGCGCCGCACCATCCAGCAGGCCATTGGTGACAAGCTCGCCAAGAAGCTGCTGGCTGGCGATATCGTTGATGGCGACACCGTCCACGTGGACGTCGCCGATGGCGGCGCCGAACTAGACATCGCCGCCCGCTAGTCGGCCGCGCAGCGCCCGCCGCGCCAAATCCTGCTCATGCCCTTAGACTCGGGGGCATGAGCATTTTGGTCTCCCCGCAAGAACTCCGCGAATCCATTTATCACGGCGAGCGTTTCACCCTCTTGGCCACCCACTGGCAGCCGCAGCTGCGCCAGAGCTACAACGAATTCACCTCCCTGCACATCCCGACGGCACTGTTTAGCGATACCGCCAATTCCTTCGCCGGCCTGCCTGGCTCCCAGGTAGGCCGCAACCCGCTGCCGGATCCGGATAAGCTGCAGGAGCACTTCCGCCAGTGGGGAATCTGTAAGGACCGCCCCGTCGTGGTCTATGACGAAGGCCGTGGCCTTTTCGCCGGCCGCGCGTGGTGGACCTTGCGCTGGGCCGGCCTAGAAAACGTCCGCATCCTCGACGGCGGCTTGGCCAATTGGCGCCACCTGGGCTATACCACGCTGACCGGCCCCGGCAACTTCGCCGTCGGTGCCACCGCCGAGGTCAACCCCGGCCAGATGCCCGTGGCCACCATCGATGACGTGCGCAATCACGATGGCCTGCTTATCGATACCCGCACCCGCAACCGCTTCGCCGGCCGCCGCGAGAACCTTGACCTCAAGGCCGGCCACATCCCCGGCGCCGTCAACGTGCCAGAGCGCCTGTTTCACAACGATGGCCTGCGCACCTGGAAGTCCGCGGGCGAAATCCGCGAAGTGCTTTTCGACGCCGGCCTCACCCCCGACAACGTCCAAGGCGCCATCATTTACTCCGGTTCCGGCAACCACTCCGCCCTCGCCCTTGCCGCCATGGAAGACGTCGGCTTCACTGGCCTGCGCCACTATGTCGGCGGCTGGTCCCAATGGTCCGCCAACCCCCACAACCCCGTCGAGCGCGGCGACCGCTTCACCGTCAACGGCTAATCGCCCCAACCCGCCCCTCGCCTTCGCCCTCAGCCTCCCGCGTCCGCGCGCCGAGCGCTGAGGGCTTGCTCCTTCCTACTACTATCGTGGGATGATGGCTTTTCTAATCCTTGCTCTCGCGGTTCTTCTCGGCATTGCTGGCGGTGCCCTGCTGCTTTACGACGGCAAACAGCGCACCTCCACCCCTACACCCTCCGCCGACGCGGATCCCAGCTCCGCGGATCCCGCCCCCGCAGACGCCACTCCGACGGACTCTGCGTCCTCCGACGCCGCACCCGAAAACGCTGCCCCAGCCGAGCCTGCCGATTCGGCCTCGAGCGTCGCCCCCGAGCGCGCCCCTGCCGCTGACCCGGCCACCCCAGCTTCAGTTTCCGCGCCCACACCAGAACCCAAGCCGGAACCCACACCCAAGCCCGCGCCCGAGACCTCGCCCCAGCAAGAACCTGAGTCAACCGGCGAACCCGACCCGGAACCCGATGGCGAACCAGCCCCCGAACCCAATCCCCAGCCGAGCCACGAGACCACAAGCGAGCACCCAGCGCCTTCCAAGACACACGCACGCCACCGGCCAATCCTGCCAGGAACCATGCGTCGCGAGCGCCGCAATTGGGCGGAAGCCAAGGGATTTGAATTCATGAAGGCCGACCCTTACCTCGTAGACGAATGGACCAGGGGAGTGGCCTCCACGGGCGTGGCACCCAAAGACATTGTCGCCGGCAACGTGTACGGCCACGAGATGCTGTTGATGGACATCGATGGCGTCAACGTCATGGCTATGCGCACCGGTGCGGCCTCCGACATGGTGGTGGACTTTCGCCGCTTCGACCGCGACGACGCGAAGGCTTCCGAGGACCTGCTTTTGGCCATGACCATCGAAGGGTTCGATGTGTATTCCTCGGATAGTGCCGTGACCGAGCGCATGGTGGATGAGCGCGTCCACGTCGCCCTGCAGCGAATGCCCGAAGCCGTTACCGCACTATGGCTGGAAACGGAGTGGGTCCTGGCGCAGACCACGAAGCAGGCGCGCTCCGCGGAATGGGACGCGATGCTTCCACCTCTCGCCCTGCTTGCCGACGCCGCCCGTGTCCTCCCCCCGCGTTCCTCGGCCACCCATGTGGTGCGCCTCGAGGAATTGGACCCAGCCCGCGAGATTCCCGCCCAGCCCATCGTCGAGGCCGTCGGCGGCGCGCCGGCGGCCGGCGCGCCCGAATTCGAGCGACCCGTCATCCAACGGCCGGAAGAACCGCTGCAGATGCCGTCTCGGGCCTACTCTGAAACCCGCGGCCCGGTCGAGCACAGCGCCCTCGGCGGCGACGAAGTAGACGCCATTGCCGATGGCCGCGAGCGCCCCACACCCGATTCCCACACCGCCCGCCTGCCCCGCCAGCAGTTCCGCGCCGCCTCCATCTTCGACGACCCCTCCGACGATTCCACTAGTGGGCCCGCCCCCAGCGCGGCTGATACCCGCGGGCCCGATAGTCGCGCGGCCGAGGAATCGGACCCACGCCGGGGAGAGTAGCCTAGAGACCAATACTGGCGGCCTGCCACCGCGCACGAGCCGCCGCGCACGACCCACGACAAGGAGCAGATGACTGTGGATTCTCACACCACCAACGCCCAGAACGCGCACGCCCAAAACCTGGACGCCGAGAAGAAGGCCCGCCTCGCTGAACTGGTCAAGGAACTGGCCGTCGTCCACGGTAAGGTGACGCTGTCCTCGGGCAAGGAAGCTGACTACTACGTGGATCTCCGCCGCGCTACCTTGCATCACGAAGCCTCCCGTCTCATCGGCGCCCTGTTGCGCGAGCTGACCGCAGATTGGGATTTCGCGGCCGTCGGTGGCCTAACCCTCGGCGCCGACCCGGTTGCTACCTCCATCATGCATGCCGACGGCCGCGATATCGACGCCTTCGTCGTACGCAAAGAAGCCAAGAAGCACGGCATGCAGCGCCGCATCGAGGGCGCAGACGTAGAAGGCAAGAAGGTTCTTGTCGTAGAAGACACCACCACTACCGGTAACTCCCCGCTTACCGCCGTGGCCGCGCTGCGCGAGGCCGGCGCCGAGGTCGTGGGCGTGGCGACCGTTGTGGACCGCGAGACTGGTGCCGGCGACGTCATCGCCGCAGAAGGCCTCGAGTACCGCTCCCTGCTGGGCCTGGGCGATCTTGACCTCGCCTAACGCAGACAGCGCGGCCGACCAGGCCAAGGGGCCGACCGAGTGGAACGAGGGCCGCCATGGCGTAGGCCCCTGGGAAGGTCCGCTGCCGCGAGGGCCTGAGGCCGAGAAATACGACCCAGAGCTGCTTGCTGAAGGAGACCGTCGCAACGTCGTCGATGCCTACCGCTACTGGAGCAGGGAGGCGATCAAAGAGGACATCGATAAGCGCCGGCATAGCCTGCACATCGCCATCGAGAACTTCGAAAATGACGCCAATATCGGCACCGTCGTGCGCACCGCCAACGCCTTCGCCGTCGATACCGTGCACATCGTCGGCCGGCGGCGGTGGAATCGCCGCGGGGCAATGGTCACAGATAGGTACCAGCACTTGATGCACCACGAGAGCGTCGAAAAGCTTATTGCGTGGGCGGCCGAGGAAGGCCTTACCGTGGTAGCCATTGATAACACCCCCGGTTGCGTGCCCCTGGAAACGGCCGAGCTGCCGGAGCGCAGCCTGCTGCTTTTCGGTCAAGAGGGCCCCGGTGTGACGCAAACGGCCCAGGACGCCGCGGTGATGACCTGCTCCATCGCCCAATTTGGCTCCACCCGCTCCATCAACGCGGGTGTCGCGGCCGGCATTGCCATGCACGCCTGGATCCGCCAGCACGCCGATCTGGACAATTCCTGGTAGGAAGATCGTTACACTAGCTATATCTACCCGTGCGACTGGAGTGATTGAGGAACCGTGGAAGAAAAGTGGGCCCACCGCGCCGAACTCGCAGAGGCCGCCATCAATGAGCGCCACGCGCACTCCGTATGGGGCCTGCCGCGCACCAATCTTGCCGTGGTCAGCTGGCCGCCCACCACGAAGGAAAAGCTCTTTGTCCACTGGCACTACTGGTGGCAGGCCCACTACCTGGACTGCCTCGTCGATGCGGCGCTGCGCAATAACACCAAGGTGCGCCGCCACCGCATCTATGACACCTTGCGCGGCATTCGCATCCGCAATCTCGCGCAGCTGACCAAGAATAAGTACTACGATGACAAAGCCTGGCTCGCCCTGGCTTTCGGCCGCGTGGAGGGCCTGAAGAAGGCAAAGACGCCCAAGCGGCTCGCGGCTCTGCAGCGCAATATTCACGAAGGCCTCGATGAATCGCTTGGCGTGCTGCCGTGGCGCCTGGGCGAGAATTTCATGAACGTGCCCTCCAACGGCCCGGGTGCCATCATGCTCGCGCGCATGGGGCGCATTGAGGAAGCACGCCACATCGTTGACTGGATCTATGACCACCTGCTGGACGACGACGGCTACATCATGGACGGCGTCCGCATGCGCATGGACGGCCCTGAGGTGGTAAAAAACATCCACCCCTACTGCCAGGGCGTAGTGCTCGGCGCGTGCCTGGAAATCGTGCTGGCGCTGCGGGAAAAGGCCGGCGTGGGCGATTTGGAACAGATCGACAGCGTGCAGGAAGCGGAGATGGCTTCCGAGATGATGGATTACATCATCCGCATCCGGGGCTTGGTGCAGACCGTGGCCTCGGGCATGGCTACGCCTTCGGGCGTAGTGGACTGGGAGACTGGCGATGGTGACGGTGGCCTGTTTAAGGGCATTTTGATGCGCTATCTTGCCGACGTCGCCGTGCGCCTGCCCGGCGATTCCCCCGCCAACCGTGCGACGAAGAAGCTGGCTGCGCGCATGGTGATGGCCTCGGCTGAGTCGGTGTGGGAGCACCGCTTAGAGGTTGATGGTCTGCCGATCTTCGGCTCTGACTGGTTGTCCGATGCGCGCCTGCCGCATAACTACGGCTTCGGCCGGCGCACCATGAGCGAGAAGGTAGGCATCATTCGCGTAGACGAGCGCGATTTGTCGGTGCAGCTTTCCGGCTGGATGCTGATGGAGGCCTGCGCCCGCGTGGCGCGATATTTGGCTAAATAGCCCACGCTTGTCGGAGTGGATTGGTCCCGGAAGTGACCGGGTTGAAAATGTCACACGGTTTTTGCGGCAGAATTTCCGGGAAACGGGCATACTTGGGTGCTGGAACGTGTTTGACCACAAACCCACTTTTAAGGATGGAAACTCATGCCAATTGCAACCCCTGAGGTCTATAACGAGATGCTGGATACCGCGAAGAAGAATGGCTTCGCGTTCCCAGCTATCAACTGCACCTCTTCTGAGACCATTAACGCAGCTCTGAAGGGCTTTGCTGAGGCCGAGTCCGACGGTATCATCCAGTTCTCCACCGGTGGTGCCGCTTTCGGTTCCGGTCTGGCACTGAAGGACAAGGTCAAGGGTGCTCAGGCATTGGCCGCATTCGCTCACGAGGCCGCCAAGCACTACGGCGTAAATATCGCGCTGCACACCGACCACTGCCAGAAGGAAGTGCTCGATGAGTACGTCCGTCCGCTGCTGGCTATCTCCCAGGAGCGCGTGGACCGCGGCGAGAACCCGCTGTTCCAATCCCACATGTGGGACGGCTCCGCTATCCCCATCGACGAGAACCTGGTCATCGCCCAGGAGCTGCTGGAAAAGGCTAAGAACGCGCACGTCATCCTCGAGGCCGAAATCGGCGTCGTCGGCGGCGAAGAGGACGGCGTTCAGGCAAAGGCAGGCGCTAATCTCTACACCTCCCCAGAGGACTTTGAAAAGACCATCGATGCCCTAGGCACCGGTGAGAAAGGCCGCTACATGCTGGCCGCTACTTTCGGCAACGTTCACGGCGTCTACAAGCCAGGCAACGTGAAGCTGCGCCCCGAGGTCCTGCTCGAGGGCCAGAAGGTGGCACAGAAGAAGCTCGGCCTGGGTGAGGATGAGTACGCATTCGACTTCGTCTTCCACGGCGGCTCCGGCTCCGAGAAGGAAAAGATTGAAGAGGCACTTCGCTATGGTGTCATCAAGATGAACGTAGACACCGATACCCAGTACGCCTTCACCAACCCGATCGCTCGCCACATGATGGAGAACTACGATGGCGTATTCAAGATCGACGGCGAGGTTGGCAACAAGAAGGTCTACGATCCACGCTCCTACCTGAAGAAGGCAGAGCAGGGCATGTCCGAGCGCGTCATCGAGTCCTGCCAGGACCTGCACTCTGTGGGCAAGTCCCTCTCCAAGTAACTTGGCCGCGATGCCCTAAGTTGAGGCAGCCTCGTACATAGGCATGCCGAATGAGCCGCTTCCCCCGCGTGGGAGGCGGCTTTTTCGTTCTCTCGGCCGGGGCGATTTTAGGCCGGGGCTTGGTGATCTGCCGGCGCAGTTAAAGGTTGTGGTTGGGGCTTGGCGGCCTAGCGGGGCTGGGGACGAAGCGTGGGGTATTGCTCCACGGCGGTACCCAAGCGATGCGGCCATTTACGCGCACCATACGGCCGCGTTCTGTGGGCCGCGAGGGGTCATCTTGGTTGACGGCGTTGTGGTGCGCGCACAAGGTGACCAGATTTTCTTGGTTGGTGGGCCCGCCGGCGCACCAGGCGGTGAGGTGGTGGACTTGGGCGTCGTCGGCAGGCGTATTGCAACCCGGCCAGGCGCACACGGTATGCTCAGCCGAGGCGAGCATGCGCTGCTTCCATGTGGCCATGCGCTCAGTGCGATACAGGTTTACCGGGCCGTGCTCCGGGTGAACCAGGCTGACGTAGCCGCGCTGGGCGAGAGCGCGGGCAACCAGCTGTGCGCCGGTCATGCGGGCGCCGTTGGTGAGCTGGAGGGTGATATCGGTGGCATCGGAAGGCGCGGCGACGATGCGGTCGAGCTGGTCTAGGGTGAGGATGACGTTGGTGTGCACGGCCGGCAGCGTGCCGGGGTTGCCCTCGAGGAGGACCTTCTTGGCGGCGGCGAGGGGATCGTCTTTATTGACGGAGGAGAGCACGCCCTTGATATCGGCGATATCGGTGGGATCAGCCGTAATGGAGATGGTGTGGGGCCCGTCGGGGCGGCGGGTATAGCGCACGCCGGGCTCAGGGCGGCGGGGCGGATTGAGCTGTTTGAGGAGCTTCTTGGCCACAGAAGGGATGAGGCGCGCCTCGGTGCGGCAGAGCTCTAAGCGCAGGTCCCAGGCGCGGTTGGTATCTCGCACGCGGCGGGTATAGGACTCGATGCTATCGAGCGTGGCGAGGTCATGGGCGCGGCTGCGGGCGGCGTCGCGCGCGAGGCGCTGCTTGCGGCTATTGGACGTGCGGCCGAAGTAGACGTGTTGCAGGCGGGCGAGCTGGGCAGCCAGAAGGGGGCTGGCTCCGGCCTCGAGGAGTGAGTCTTCGGAGCAGCCCTGAAACTCGGCGACGAGGTCGACGCCACGGCGGCATAACAAAAGAAAATCGATGTTCACACGGCCGAAGCTAAAGGGCACGCGAGGACCGAACAAGCGGTGCGCGGCCGGGAAGGGCGAAATTGTGGATAGGTGGGGGAGAAGGGGGCGTCGGCAAGAGCTATCCACAGGCCAGCCGGCGGCCGAGATGCGCGGGGACGACGGCGATGGTAGGGGCGGTCTTCTATGCTGGAAGTCATGTCGGAAGCGAAGGAAAGAGTCTCAACGCGGGAAAAGCTGCGGGTGATTGACCGCTCGGTGCTCTCGCGGGTAAACCGCATCCGCGCGCGGTTTGTCTACATCGTCCAGGCGACCATTGGTGCGGCGCTCGCGTACTGGGTGGCCGGCGATGTGGTGGGGCACCCGCAGCCGTTCTTTGCGCCGATTTCCGCGGTCATCATTCTGGGGATGTCCGGTGGGGACAGGATGAAAAAGGCGCTGGAGATGTCGATTGGCGGCATCATTGGCGTGGCTGTGGGCGACCTGCTCTTCCAGATAGTGGGCCAAGGGCCGTTCCAGATTTTCTTCATTGTGGGCGCGGGCCTGGTGGTGGGCTCGTTTCTGACCAAGTCGCCGCTGGTGACCAACCAGATTGTCTTTGGCGCGATTTTGATAGCCACGATTTTCCCACCCACGGAGGGGCCGGGCGGCCTGCACCGCGCGATTGACGCGATGATTGGCTCGGGCATTGGCCTGATAACCATCGCGCTGATTCCTAATTCCCCGTTGGTGGAAGCGCGGCGCGAGGTATCGAAGGTGCTTAAGGTTGCCTCGAGCATTCTTGCCGACGTCACTTATGGCATCCGCCGCCAAGACCCCGCCGTCATCCGCGACGCACGCGAGGCGGTGCGCGGTACGCAAAATAGCGTCAATACCCTGTTGAGCGCGGCGCAATCGGGCAGGGAGGCCTCGGAGGTTTCGCCGCTGTTGTGGGCCTCGCGGCGCAGCATTCGCTCGCTGGAGCGCATCCTGTTGCCGGTGGATAACGCGGTCCGCGGCGTGCGCGTGCTCTCCCGCCAGGCGCTGGGCCTGACGGAGGATCGCGACAAGGTTTCGGAAGAGCAGGTGGAGTTGCTCGATGAGCTTTCTGAAATCATGCTCGCGATTAGTGAGCTCTACGGCCAGGGCAAGAAGCATGGGCACGATGAGGCGATTGAAATTCCGGACCTTGTGCAGCGCCTGCGCATCGTAGGCGGGCGCGCCGGGCTGGACATCATTGACAGGGAAGGCACGCTGTCGGCCTATATGATTCTGGGCCAGACGCGCTCCATCGTGGTGGACATGCTGATGGTGTGCGGGCTCTCGCGCGAGTCGGCCGTGGCGCACCTCGTGCCGACCTCGCAGCACCCGGCCTACCCGCCGGAGGTGTGGGGGCGCGAGGACTAACGTCCTCGCGCGGAGGCAAGGACCTCGCGCGGGGTTAAGGGCGAACGATCTGGAGGTCGCGCAGGTGGCGGTAGAACGTCACGCGGGTTACCGGACGCTTGTGGGGGACGGAATCGACGATGACTCGCAGCTGCGGGCCGCCGGCCTGGACGGCGCGGCCGGTGCTGACGGATTCGGGGTCGAGCTGGCCGGGCTTGCGCAGCAGCGAGCGCAGGCGGCCCTGCGACTCGACGGGGGAGGTGGCGCGGGCGGCGAGGATGCCGGGGGCATCGGTCATCGGGACGAGGCGTGCGCCGAAGGTTTTGGGGGAAGTGGCGGCTAGGGTGTGGTCGTCGATGATAACTTCGCCGGTGAAAGAGCCATTGGAGGCGTCGGAGATGGTGGCGGAGCCGGCGACGGCGAGGCCGGAGTCGTTGCGGATGAGCGGCGCGGGGCGGACCGGGGCCGTGCGTGCGAACTCGAGGGCCTCGGCCGCGTCGGTTGGAAGTCCCCAATTCTGCGCGGCCGCGGACGTGGTGGAGGCTGCGGCCGAGGGGACGGGGATGAAAGCGACCTCGGCCCAGAGGCGGTCGGAGCGCATGAGGCGGGTGAGCACGGCCGAGAGGGCGGCGTCGGAGCCGGCGACGACGATGCGGGCGGGCTCTACTAGGTGCGGGGCCTGTG
>ERZ1031292.84-NODE-84-length-39939-cov-25.842042_pt1 | contig 39939 bp, 35 predicted proteins | sample MGYA00518215_ERZ1031292 | MGnify/ENA primary metagenome ERZ1031292 (study PRJEB33718, sample SAMN03159822) | human skin metagenome | collected 2014-02-25 | study: EMG produced TPA metagenomics assembly of the PRJNA266117 data set (Human skin bacterial metagenome... | reverse complement strand
AACTCGCGACCCTCACCTTGGCAAGGTGATGCGCTACCAACTGCGCTACATCCGCGTAACAACCAACTGCGCTTTGTGCTGTGCGTTGCTTGCTCCCAAAACAATAGCGTTAACTCAAAGATGTTACAAATCCCCTGGTAACAAGCTGTTTTGAAAAACGCTTTTGAATCACACGATTGGCATTAGGAGGCCTTGAGGCTGACCGATTGGAACCGTCGCGAATTCCCTGATCCGCCACATGGGCTCTCCTCCTTGTTTTTCCAGATGCTCTTTCCCCTTGGCCTCTCCCCGTTCCCCTAAAGAAGTGAGGCAACGATAATAGGACCAGCACCACCACCGCGCGCCCGCCTTCCCCTCGACTCTCTTCTTTCCTCACATTTCTTCTCTTTCCTCCCCTTTTCTTCTCTTCTCTCCCACTACTTCCAAGCCTCCTCTTCCCCACCCCTGCCCTCTCATCACACGTCCAGAGTTGTCCCATCATCCACAAAATCGTGGATACACAGCCCCAGGTGGCTGCAGAGCGTGATTTGAATCCGATGAGCACCCCGCACATACGGCTACTCCCGCACACTTCGATACGGATTGCCATCGCGTTGGGAACGTCACCGCAACCACAATCATCGCGGCCTCCGGAGATCTAGGTTGGGCACCGATCGTCGAGGCGAATCACACAGCCCACGACCATAAAGAGAGCGCACTAGACGCACAGTACCGACACCATATCCCCGACCCCTAAGTACCGATTGAATCCACACAAATGAGCACGTTTAGAGCCCGTAGAACGTGCACGTCAAGCTACGACACAAGCCCCAAACGTAAAATGCACCTACTGTTGCCCTCTTTGCCCGACTCTTACGCTTTGATCCACTGATCCCAGAGGAGGCGATATCGCTCCCTGCCCCCGACAATGAAAGAGCCCGCACTAGGCGGGCTGTCAGTGGTCCCAGCTGTGTCCTGCGTCAGGACTTAGTTGACACCGTGGGTCAGCATTTTTGTACATGACAGTTGACACATCAGTCAGGACATCGTTGACGCAATCAGCACCTGTGCAGCACACGGTGATAGTTGACACCTCAGTCGAGACATAGTTGACACCCTGAGCCCATAATTATTCATGAGCTACGACAACGCCAACCTCGCCATCGTCAAAGCAATCACCGAACAACACCTCACCGTCAGCGAAGCCTCCGTTCGATTCAAGAGATCCCGGCAATGGATCTACACCCTGCTAAGGCGATACGAAGAAGGCGGCCCAGAGGCTGTTAAACCGCGATCCACAGCACCGAAAACACACCCCACCAAGGTCAGCGAGGAGGTGATCAAACAGATCATCAAAATCCGCAGAGAACTCGCCTCCAAAGGTGCAGACAACGGACCTGAAACCATCGCCTGGGTACTCGAGCAACGAGGTTTTCATGCGCCTGCAGAATCAACCATCCGGCGAATCCTCACCAAAAACGGCATGGTCACACCACAACCCAAAAACGCCCGAAAGCCTATCTACGACGCTTTGAAGCAACCCTGCCCAACGAATGCTGGCAAGCAGATGTCACCTCCACCAGACTGCTCAATGGACAGGTTGTGGAGATCCTCGACTTCCTCGATGACCACAGTCGCTTCCTGCTATACCTAGGCGCCTATAAGCGTGTAGCTGGCCCCACCGTGGTCACAGCCGCCGAAACCATCACCAAAAAATACGGCTTCCCCCAATCCACCCTCACCGATAACGGCCTTGTCTTCACCGCCCGACTAGCCGGTGCCAAGGGAGGTAAAAACGGTTTTGAAAAATTCCTTGAAAAACACAGCATCCTGCAGAAAAACGGACGCGCAGGACACCCCCAAACCCAAGGAAAAATTGAACGCTTCCACCAAACACTAAAAAATGGCTCCGCGCACGACCACCCGCAAAAACCGTCAAAGACATGCAAAAACTCCTCGACGAATTCCGCCACTGGTACAACCACGAACGACCCCACAGGGCACTCGGACGACAAACACCCCACCAGGCATACACAACACTACCCAAAGCCAGCCCACAACCACTGGTCACAGAAGACAACCGCGTCAGACACGACAAAGTAGACAAAGCAGGAAGAATCACCCTCCGATTCGCAGGCCACATGCGCTACCTAGGCATAGGACGCGCACACGAAGCAACCCCCACACTCACCGTCATCCACGGCACCCACGCCGTAACCTCCAACGCCGAAACCGGAGAAATCATCGCCGAACACCACATCGACACCGGCCGCCGCTACCAACCCAACCAAATCAAGAACACCCGACAACGAAAAAACAGAAAAAACAAGTAACGCCGCAAAGCGAGAAACTGTTCTCGCCTCACGGCGTCACCTGTCAACCATGTCGCGACTGATAGTGTCAACTATGTCCCGACTGATCACATCAGTGGTCCCAGCTGGGATCGAACCAGCGACCTTTCCGGTGTGAACGGAACGCTCTTCCACTGAGCCATGGGACCAACGAGAGACTAGGTTACACGGTTCCCCCGACTCTCACTAATCGCCTGGTCACATGGCTTTGCGAAGCGGAGTACAGGATCAGATGAACAGGATTCGCACTGGCCCCATCACTACCGCGCGCCTATCTTCTCACTGCTTCTGTGATATTCCCCCGGACAACTGAGTTCCTTCCTGCGCGGGTGAGTAAAGCGACGTTTACGTTCCAAGAAGCAGACCAAACGCGGACCTGTCGACCGGGTGCAGGAGAACAACTCGAAAGCCCGCGGAAACGGGGCGCTGAGGGGCGTCGACAAGCGTGAAACCATAGCCCCCTCGAGACCTGAATAAAGCCACAACCTAGAGACGCGCAAGGACCGACGCAAGCAACACGCTGGGACCAGATGTGGTGTCCTACTAACCAAATTAGTTAGGGTTAGTGCGTGTCTAGTCTCGCAGAATCGCTCCGAAACACATGGGTGGCCGACGTGCCAGCACCCAAGAACGGTACCCCCGGTTGGAACGCCGTGTTGAATTGGGTTTTCTGGCCACTCGTTGTCATGCTCCTCATCCATAGGATCGCACTCCTGTCCATTGATGGAGCGATTACAGACGACTTCACCACCGTTTATGAGGCCATCGCCCGGATGCGCGAGGGAATCCCCGTGTATAACGAAAACTACATGTACGTCGATCCGCACTACCTGTGGTCACCAGGTGCAACTATCCTGTTGTACCCGTTTTCCCTTGCCCGCCTCGTCATCGCTCGGTTGGGATTCATTCTCCTCAACGCCGGCTCAGTCGTCGCGGCAATCGCGATTTTCCTCACACTTCTGAGGAAGAAACCGACGAGCTTCCTATTCCCCATGTTTACGGCTGTAGCCTTGCTGACGGAATCTGTAAGGAACACCCTGATTTTCTCCAACATCAACGGTATCCTGCTGCTCCTTCTTGTACTGTTCTACTTTTTCCTTTTGCAGGAGCGGCAGTGGCTTGCGGGTATCGTGATCGGGTTCGCTATCGTATTCAAGCCGATTTTCCTCCCGCTTTTAGTTTTGCCTTTGATCAAACTCAACTGGAAAACTGTGGCCGTTGGAATTGGCGTTCCCGTTGCAATGAACCTTATCGCCTGGCCGTTGGTTCCTGGAGCAACCGACTACATCACCCGAACCATGCCGTACATCACACAAATCCGTGACTTCTCCAACTCATCCTTGCGCGGGATGGCACTGTGGTCCGGAGCTCCCGGCTGGCTTACCGCAACCCTTTGGATAACCTTCGCCATCATTGTTGCTGTGGGATTCTTCGCAGCGCTGAAATTCCGCTACTCAGATCGGACGTGGTGGGTCGTCACCTCCTCGACGCTTCTCCTCGCGGGAGTTTTCTTCCTCTCTTCGCTCGGCCAGATGTACTATTCGATGTTCCTCTTCCCCTTCTTCATCGCTGTGATTCAGAACGGCTCCCTCGCCCGTAACCCCTTCGCGTGGCTGGCCGCCTACTGCACCTTCACCCCAGACAGTTGGAAGTCCGCGACCTTCCCGCCCGAGGGAATGTGGGCACAGTACTTCCTCCCCACTACTGGCTGGGCGATCCTGATCATTGTCATCGCCGTCGGTGCGGTGGCTCGAGCGCATTCCGCATCATTCCGGCCGGCGCTCCCCACTACCAACTCGTCTGCGGGCAGTGAAGCACACGCAGTGTAGGTGTACACGACGTGCAGGTGTCTTGTCGCTGCCATTTCCCACGAATTATCGTCAGCTCATAACCGGGACCTGGTCGCGTAATCGACGGCTCGAGCGCAGCCTCACTGCCTCCCCAACCCGGTAGGCTTGACGCATGACGAATTTCGAAGACTTCACCGAGAAACAGTGGCGCGAACGCCTCGATCCGCAATCATTTGCTGTACTTAGGCTACGGGGCACAGAGCCACCATTTTCGGGCGAATACACTGACACTGAAACGGAGGGCGTGTATTCCTGCAAAGCGTGCGGTGCGGAGCTCTTCCGGTCTCAGGAGAAGTTTCACTCGCACTGTGGTTGGCCATCGTTTTTCTCCCCGCTGGCTGGCGACCGGATCATCGAGCGCGAGGATCTATCCCACGGGATGCGTCGTGTAGAAGTACTCTGTGCACGGTGTAAATCTCACCTAGGGCACGTTTTTGAAGGCGAGGGCTACGACACCCCGACTGATCTGCGGTACTGCATAAACTCCGTGTGCCTCACTCTGGAGCCCACCGAGACTGAGGCGTAGCCAACCCACTTTTACCGATACCGAAAGAGCCGTAGTGAGCTGCCTGCCCACTACGGCTCTTTATGTTCATTTATCAGGGCCCTTCGCGATAGCCCCGTGCACGGTCACGCATGTGCGAAGCGCGTGCCAGCGGGGAAATCGCCTGGGAGCCACTCCCGCACGTGCTTAGGGGAGAACGTTAATGATCTCGGCTACGTCATCTACGCGGCGACCGGAGTAGAACGGGATCTCCACCCGCACGTGCTCACGTGCCTTGGTGTACCGCATGGCGTGCATGAGCTCGTTAATAGTCTCCATATCGGGAGCCTCGAACGCCAGGATCCATTCGTAGTCCCCCAGTGCAAAAGCGCTCATGGTATTCGCCAGAACATTTCCGAACTTGCGCCCAGCCTGACCGTGATCAGCAAGAATCTTGCGACGTTCGGAAGGATCGAGAAGATACCAATCGTACGAGCGAACGAACGGATAGACGGTGATCCAGCGCTCCGGTTCCATCCCCATAATGAAGGCAGGAAGGTGGGACTTGTTGAATTCCGCCGGGCGGTGAATGCTCGTTCCGATCCAGTTGATCTCACTGGCAGCACCGATAAGGGTCGTGCGACGGAAGGCATTGTAGGCGTCCTGGAGGTCCTCCAGATTTTCGCCATGCCACCAAATCATGTAATCGCCTTCGGCACGAACTCCGGAGACGTTATAGACACCGCGTACGGTAATGCCCTTGTCCTTCACCCCTGCGAGGAAGCTTTTGAGCTGTTCGATGACCTCGGAACGGTCATCGGGAAGAACTCCGGGGATGACATCGAAGACGAGGAACTGCGAATACTGCTTAACGTCATTGAGAGCCGCGAAATCAGGATGACTGAATTTACCCATTACTGATGCCTTTCTACATCAACCTTTAGTTTCACTTAGGACATCATACTTGTTTGCGTCCCCCACTAGGAATACCGGCGTGGCTCCTACAGTTATCGGGGGTATGTGCGTTACCGTGAACAACGTGACTGACCAACAGCTATCTTCACAGCGGCCAAGCGGAGCCGTGCACGAGCTTTCCCACGCTCGCGCCCAGGAAGCGGAGACTCCACAGGAGTTCACCGCCGCAGTAGAATCCATGCATGCAGCACAACTGCGCAAAGAAATCGTCTTGGGGACGATTCGCCCCCCGCAAAAGATCGCCAAGTTCAGTCACGCAATCGGGCTTGAGGTTGACCGCGAGTCGGAAGACGAGGAAGTAAGCGCGCTCGACTCTGAAGGTGACGCATTTGGTCGGCTTATCCTTCTCTACGACCCCCGTTCCGAAGAAGCATGGGATTCCCCCATGCGACTCGTTGCCTATATCCAGGCCGATTTAGATAGTTCCGTCGCAGGCGACCCGCTTCTGCCAGAAGTCGCATGGGAATGGTTGAAAGAGGGATTGGGGAAAACCTCCGCAACGTACACGAATCTGGGTGGGACAGTCACATCTACCGCCTCCGTCCGCTACGGGGAGATCGGTGGTCCTCCACGAGCCTACCAAGTGGAGTTGCGAGCATCCTGGACCGCAGCCGATGCCAATCTTGCCGCCCATGTCGAAGGTTTTGCGCACGTACTCGCAGCCGTCGCTGGGCTGCCACCTGTTGGCGTAACGAACATTGGCTCCTAAGGCGTACGCACGCATCATTTCCGCACGCGCCACTAAACTGCGTCAATTTTGTGGTGCTGCACGAAAATTTCGACTGATGGAGTCGGAAAGGAAACCTGCTGCGACAGTAGTCATAGCTAGAAAGAGTAGAACGTAACCAATGCTTCTCACAGCTCCACGAGACGGCAAAACTCCACTGGTTGACAATCCCTCTCAGTTAGCTGACTGTGCAGCCACACTCTCTCCAGGTGCTCCTATCGCTATCGACACCGAACGAGCCTCTGGGTACACCTACGACGATCGTGCCTACCTGATCCAACTCCGACAGGAGGGCATCGGTACGTTTCTCATTGATGCCGAAGCACTCCGCGATGATCTTCCCCCTGTCCTCGCTCCAGCAGTCAACGCATGCCCGTGGGTCTTGCACGCCGCCGTCAGCGACATCCCGTGCTTAGCTGACGTAGGAATGACCGCGCCTACGCTATTCGACACCGAGGTCGCCGGTCGCTTCCTGGGTTTTGACAAGGTCAACCTCGCTGCGATGACAAACCGAATCCTCGGTATCGACCTCAAAAAAGGCCACGCAGCTGAAAACTGGTCGAAACGACCCATTCCGCGCTCGTGGCTCATTTATGCTGCCCTCGATGTCGAACTGCTCATTGAGCTGGCCGACACTCTCACTGCACTCCTCGAACGCGAGGGAAAGCTTGCATGGGCTGAGGCCGAGTTCCAACACATCATCGACTGCCCGCCTCACCACCACGAAAAGACATGGCTCGATGTCAAAGGGATCCGTCGCATGCATGGCCCGCAGGTACAGGCCGCCCGCGCGCTGTTTAACAAGCGAGAGCTCATCGCATACCGTAAAGGGATTGCCCCCGGACGGGTACTGAGCAACAAGCTTCTCAGCCTCCTTGCCGAGAAATACCCAACAACTGCGGAAGACGTTGACACCATTCTTCATCACCGCTCCGACCCCTCGATGTGGGCCGATGTTATCCGTCGGTCTCTTGCGGTGCCGAGGGAGAAGTGGACAACGCTTCCCCATGAGGATGGGACTCCGGCAAAAAGCGCATGGAAAAGGCTCTCCCCTGAGGCGTGGGACGCTCTCCACAATGTGACCGCAGCAATCGCAGACCACGCACAAGATCTGCAGATGGACCCTATCGTCCTCGTCTCCCCCGCCCTTGTTCGAGATGCGGTTTGGCAGCGTGTCTTTGACGGAGACTCGACCCCTGTGGCAGAAATCCTCCGCGATCGTGGTGCCCGCGACTGGCAGATTGACCAGGTGGGCGAGATCATAGAAGATTTCCTGCCGTAACGGCGTCAGCTATCCGCACGACCTGGGTTCCGAGACCTGCGCACCCCGTCATGCTCCCCCTCGGTTCTTCTTCATACACACGTTATCGTTTCAGCTCTCCTCCCCGTCCCCATCCGGTCCAGTGCGACGCCGCATCCCCCGTCGTCCATCTCCTCGTCGTCCACCGCCCCGGCGCGCTTCATTCTCGCCTGACTGACACCCCGCCGCGCCACGTCCCCCTAATCATGCAGTTGTCTTCGGCTCTGTCCTGTCTCTGGCTCTGTCCAGGTGGTCGGCTACGTACTGAGGCGTGCACGTCCCCGCGTTGGAGTGCCTAACGTTTGTGTTCTTTACCCTGGCGTGCCCCCGCTGCGTCCACCTCTGTAGAGCGTTCGTCGTCCCCAACTCCGACCGTGGGTAGGTTATGAGGGCCTCTCGAGGACAACGCGCACTACTCGTTCCGGTGCCCCATGCGTAGTCTCCTCCCCAACCCCAGGTACCTACCCGTACCGCTCAGGTTCTCTTCGCCGCGCAGCCCCTACTCACCACCGCGTATCTCGCGAACTGTTCAATGGTGGAAAACCGCTGATGGAGAATGAAAAACACTGTAGGCAAAAATCCATGATTGATGCATATTTTGCATTTCGTTGCATTTTTTATTAAGGTTCAATCATGGCAGTTACGATAGGAATCGCCGGTGCAACCGGTTATGCAGGATCTGAAGTGCTACGACTTCTCCTCAGTCACCCCGCATACAATTCAGGAAACATAATAATTGGCCCGCTCATGGGGAATTCAACGGCGGGCGAAAAGGTTGGAACCCTCCTGCCCCACCTTTCTCCACTCGCAGATCGCGAAATCGAGCCTCTGACCGTCGAACTCCTTTGCCAGTGCGATGTCGCGTTCCTCGCACTCCCCCACGGTCACTCCGGTGAGATCGCGCGTCAGATGGAGGATGATTGTCTCGTCATTGACCTGTCCGCCGATTTTAGGCTCGAAGACCCGATGCAGTGGGAAAAGTTCTACGGATCGACGCACGCTGGAACATTTACCTACGGTCTACCCGAGCTGCCCGGCCAGCGGGAACAGCTCCGAAATACCACCGCCATCGCAGTACCGGGATGCTTCCCGACGGGTGCCACCCTGGCGGCAGTGCCGGCGCTAGCCAAAAACATCATCAAGCCGGAGCTCACCATTGTCAGCTTCTCCGGTGTATCCGGTGCCGGTAAGAAAGCATCCGTGGCCAACCTCGGAGCCGAGACAATGAATACTGCACGGGCATACAACGTCGGTGGCATCCATCGTCATACGCCAGAAATCGAACAAAACCTGTCTCACGTCACGGATGAACCTGTCAACGTGTCTTTTACTCCGGTTCTCGCCCCGATGACGCGCGGAATCCTCAGCACGGTTGTAGCACCGCTGGCACAGCCAGACATGACAACAGATGAGCTCAGGGACCTGTATGTCCAGTGGTACGGCAACGAGCAGTTCGTCATCGTTTTGCCTCCCAATCAGCAGCCGGCAACTCAAAACGTCCTTGGCTCTAATTACTGTCACGTGCAGGTAGCCGTCGATCGCCACGCACAGAAGGTAGTTATCACTTCCGCTATCGATAACCTTGCCAAAGGCACTGCGGGCAACGCGATTCAATCCATGAACCTCGCTCTCGGATGGCCAGAATCTGCCGGCCTCACTGCACCGGCGGCGGCTCCGTAAGCGTAAGGAACCGAATGAAATGGGCATCCCCCATTTCTGGTGATAAACAGCAATGATCACCGCCCGGAGATAGCCACCACGCAGCCACACTAGTTCTACTCTCACACACACTTTTCAGAGAAAGTCCCACGACCATGACTACACAATCAGATTCCACCCATCCCGCCTCTATCACTTCCGTTCCTGGTTTTACTGCCGCAGGCGTCTCAGCCGGTTTGAAGAAATCCGGCAAGAAGGACCTCGCGCTCATCGTGAACAACGGCCCCTCTTACATAGCAGCCGCAGTGTTCACCCGCAATAAAGTGTGCGCCGCCCCCGTCACACTCACCAAACAGAACGTATCCAACGGCACTATTCGCGCTGTCATCATCAACTCCGGCAATGCTAACGCTTGTACTGGTTCAACGGGCCTCGAAAACGCCCAGGCACAGGCGGATCTGACCGCCGACGCGTTGTCTATTTCTTCCGAAGACATCGCCGTGTGCTCGACAGGAATCATTGGTGAGCAGTTACCGATGGATACGCTGGCCGCAGGGATCCCCACAGTCGTTCACGCACTGGACGCATCCGCAGACGCTGGGATGAATGCTGCTGAGGCGATTATGACCACAGACACGGTAGCAAAGACTACTTTTGTCTCCGAACCCAATTTTGTCGTCGGTGGAATTGGCAAAGGTGTAGGGATGATGGCTCCATCACTCGCGACCATGCTCTGCATTCTGGCCACGGATGCGGAGATCACGCCGGATATGGCCCGCGAGGCATTACGGAATGGCTCGGCACAAACCTTCAACACCCTCGATATCGACGGAACTACATCCACCAACGACACCGTCATTCTGCTCGCCAATGGATCCAGCGGCTACCGCCCCACCCAGGCGGAAATCAATGCTGCCGTGCTTAAGGCCTGCGAGGATATCGCCTGCCAGTTGCAAGCCGATGCAGAGGGGGTGACAAAGAGGGTGAGCATCACTGTCACGGGAGCAGCCAACGATGCAGAAGCTCTCGTCGCTGCTCGAGTGGTGGGACGCGACAACCTATTCAAGTGCGCGATGTTCGGATCTGACCCAAATTGGGGACGAACTCTCGCTGCCGTGGGCATGGCAGATGCAGCAATGGACCCGGACAATCTGAGTGTCGTTTTCAACGGCCACGCAGTGTGCACGCACTCGACTCCAACGGCTGATGCGAAAGATGTCGACCTGTCCGGCCCGGATATCGCTGTATCCATCGATCTGGGCACGGGGAAGACAGGGACAGCAACGGTGCGAACCACCGATCTTTCCCACCAATACGTGGAAATCAACTCGGCTTACCACACCTAGAACATTCCTGCCCTCGCCCACATAACCACTCTTTGCATCCTCCCTCCTCCCCATGGAGAAACCTCTGCACAGGGGATGACATCTTGGCGCAGGCACCAGACACAACACCCGGAGAGACCACCCACTCCGTCTTGCAGATAAGACAAGGAAGGTATGCGAGAGCAGGAATGGGTGCGACTCGACAACAGACATGAACACGTAACACCAGCCAACACTCACTGAACGTGCTGAAGAGGCTGTGCCCCAGATGCGCCGAATTATTGAGCCAATACGTGCAGACATTCGGACGCTAAAGAAAATATCCTAACGAGGAAAGATACCAATGCTCGCTAATGTGAATCCCCATGTGAGAGCCCAGGTTTTGGCTGAGGCCCTCCCGTGGATGCAGCATTTCAAAGGAAAAACAATCGTCGTCAAGTACGGTGGGAACGCGATGGTCAACGAGGACCTGAAAAAGGCCTTCGCTGCGGACATGGTCTTCCTCCGAAGCATCGGTGCCCACCCTGTCGTCGTCCACGGCGGTGGACCTCAAATAAATGCGATGCTTCAAAAGCTCGGCATTGAGGGAGAGTTCCGCGGCGGGTTCCGCATCACCACTCACGACACTCTCGATGTCGTGCGGATGGTCCTCTTTGGCAAGGTTGGCAGAGAACTCGTAGGCCTCATCAACTCCTACGGTCCTTATGCAATCGGCACAACAGGAGAGGACGGCGGGCTGTTCACAGCCACCAAACGACTCGTCACCGTAGACGGAAAGCCAACCGATGTGGGACTTGTTGGGGATATCACCTCCGTGCGTACTGAGGCCATCACTGACCTCATAGACAACGGACGAATACCTGTCGTCTCCACTATCGCCCCAGATAAGGATGGGCAGGTCTACAACATCAACGCCGATTCTGCTGCCGGTGCCCTGGCGACTGCCCTCCACGCTGAACGTCTTGTCATGCTCACCGATGTACCTGGGTTGCTCGCAGACTACCCCGATGAGTCAAGTCTCATCAGCTCAATCGACACTGACGCATTGAGCAGGTTGCTGCCTTCTCTCGACGCCGGGATGATCCCCAAGATGGAGGCTTGTCTCAATGCCGTCAGCTCTGGAGTATCTGCCGCGCACGTTGTTGATGGTCGCGTTGCCCATGCTGTGCTCCTCGAGTTTTTATCCACTTCCGGTATCGGAACGATGGTCACCCCGGTAACACAGGAATCTGCAGAAATGTGATCCTAAGAACACAACAGGACGCAGCAATCCCAGCTCGGGCTTGTGCTCACGCACGCAAACGTTTGAGTCCGCACAACAATGTGACAGCACGCGGTGAGTGAGACCACGCGTGTGAGTGAGACCACGCGGTGAGTGAGACCACACAGAAGAGCGAACTAACAACGACACACATCAATAGGAACGACACAGTTCAACAGGAAGGAAACGGTGGCACGGATGACACCTAAGGAAGGACAAGGCAGCATGTCTCAGCACGACCAACCAACCCCCGGAGAGCTCACCACACGGTGGGAATCCGTCATGATGGATAACTACGGCACACCTGCCCTCGAGATTGTCTCTGGCCATGGTTCGTGGCTCGTGACAACCTCCGGAAAGGAGGTTCTGGATATGGTGTCGGGAATCGCGGTCAATGCGCTCGGCTACGCGCACCCGCATATCATCGCAGCCATAGAAAAGCAAGCTCACACGATCGGTCATACCTCCAACTTGGCAATCACAGAGCCCGCCGTACACCTCGCGGAACGCCTGGTTCAGCGTTTCCCGATAAAGGATGCGCGAGTCTTTTTCTGTAATTCCGGCGCGGAGGCAAACGAGGCGGCTTTCAAAATCGCCCGGCGCACCGGTCGGCCACGGATACTCGCAGCCAGTGGAGGCTTCCACGGCCGCACCATGGGTTCGCTCGCGCTTACGGGGCAGCCGAAAAAGCAAGCTCCCTTTACCCCGCTTCCACCTGGGGTTGAGTTCTTCCCATACGGTGACCTGGACTCGTTGTCTTCGCTTGTCGACGATTCGGTCGCTGCCATCATCCTCGAACCGATCCAGGGCGAGGTCGGTGTCATTCCTGCTCCAGATGGGTTCCTCTCCGGGGTCCGTGAGCTTTGTGATGCCCACGGTGTGCTGCTCATCATCGATGAAGTCCAAACCGGTGTCGGGCGCACGGGTGAATTCTTCGCCTTCAGCCATTCTGACATCGTCCCCGACATCGTGACAATGGCGAAAGCACTTGGCGGCGGTTTACCCATGGGAGCAGTCATTGCACACGGCACGGCGGCAACCTTGCTTGGACCTGGGGATCACGGGTCAACGTTCGGTGGGAACCCGATCGTTGCCGCTGCCGCCAATGCGGTCCTCGATGTGATCGACGACCAGCTTCTTTCTGAGATATCCCGGAAAGGGGCCCTGCTTGCACGGTTGACTCAGTCGTTACCCCACGTAGCCGAGGTTCGTGGCAGAGGGCTCATGGTGGGCCTTGTTCTCGATGCAGACATCGCAAAGGATGTTTCTGCACAGGCCTTGGAACAGGGATTATTTGTGAATGCTCCAAGTGCCACTGTGATTCGTCTGGTGCCGCCATTAACAATCAGCGACGAGGAAATTTCGAAGGCCACCGAGATCCTTCACTCGGTATTGCAAGAAATTCCCTAAATCACGCGACAGGTGACAGTGCCGGCTTCCTCGCATCTCCCCCTCGAAGCGGCAGCTGAGCAGAACAACTCCTGGACCGAGGAGGTTTGTGAACTTAGCTGCTTGCCCGAAGCCAACGCGTTCCGGCGCTGAACACCATGAGCGGAGGCACCACGCTGCGGTCATCCCGCTGCAGTGTGCCTGTCACCTGTGCCTTTCCTATCTTCCCCCGTGGCTTCTGGACGTGCGAAGGTAGGAAACACTCGAGGCATTGCTATCTTCCGCGTCGCTGGCTCGCGTGTCCTTGTTCTCTTCAGTGGAAGCGCACCACGTACGGATGGATTCGGCAATGCCGGGGGCATCGAGCCCCAATTCCTCCAGAACCTGCGAACGCGACGCATGGCGAAGGAATTTTTGGGGAACCGCAATGATCCGTACTGGGGTATCCACCCCGCACTGATCACACACCGTATCGATCATCGAGCCGACACCACCATGGATGACGCCATCCTCTACAGTCACGACGGTATCGTACTGCTCGGCAAGCTCCGGGATAAGTGGATTTACCGGAATCGCCCACCCCGGATCGATGACATCAACAGAAAGCCCCTCCTGCTCCAAAGCCTGAGCAGCCTCCACACACGAGCCGGCAAGAGCACCGATCGAAATAATGAGAACCCTGTGCTGCCTCTCGCTATCCTCGGCATCGTTGTCATCTGCTACGTGCAAACCGGACGTGTAGATGAACTCAATGCCACCTTCGAGGGTCTCAACAGCGTCGATGACGGGAACGAGCGCACCCTTGGGAAACCGCACGATGGTCGGCCCATCTTCATACTCGATAGCTTCATTGAACTGCTTCTTCAAGCGCTCGTCATCGCGCGGGGCAGCCAGACGCATACCCGGCACAATACCGGCGATCGACATGTCCCACACACCGTTGTGAGAAGCCCCATCGGAGCCGGTAATCCCGGAGCGATCGAGGACAAAAGTCACGGGGAGTTTGAGCAGTCCTACGTCCATGAGCATCTGGTCGAATGCGCGGTTGAGGAACGTTGAATACAGCGCGACCACCGGGTGTAGCCCGCCGAGCGCCAAGCCGGCAGCTGACGTCGTAGCGTGCTGCTCAGCAATCCCAACGTCGAAAAGCCGCTGGGGAAACTTTTCCCCGAACTTTGCTAAACCTGTTGGTCCGGCCATAGCGGCCGTGATAGCAACTATGTCATCGCGCCGGGCACCCGCCTTGAGTAATTCCTCTGTGAAGACATCTGTCCACGAACGTTGCGACTCGGCAAGCGGCACGCCTGTCTCCGGGTTAATTGCGCCGGTGGAGTGCATCAAATCGGACGTTTTGTTCTCTGCAGGTGCGTAGCCACGCCCTTTCTCCGTCACGCAGTGGATAATGATCGGACCGGTATATTCCTTGGCATATTTGAAGGCGTGCTCAAGAGCCTGGATGTTGTGTCCATCCACAGGTCCGACGTACTTCATATTCAATTCAGGGAACATTTCCGTGGGAATGACGTGGTATTTAACGCCCTCCTTGAGGGCGTGCATGACCTCAAAAGTTCGCTTGCCGACCCAGCCCATGGACTTCAGAGTGGTCTTGCCTTGCTCCATTACTTTGTCGTAGAAGGGCTGAGTCCGCAGATCAGCGAGACTATTCGCAAAGCCACCAATCGTGGGTGAGTAGCTGCGACCATTGTCGTTGACGACGATGACGATGTTGCGGGTCTTGTCCTCAGCGATGTTATTGAGTGCCTCCCAGCACATGCCTCCGGTCAGTGCGCCATCGCCGACAACCGCCACAACTTTACGGTCGATCTGATCCGTGAGCGCGAACGCCTTGGCCAAACCGTCGGCATAGCTCAAGGCAGCAGAAGCGTGGGAGGATTCTGTCCAGTCGTGTTCTGACTCTCCCCGATCTGTATAGCCAGAGAGCCCACCCTTCTGCCGTAACGTATCGAACTTGTCTGCGCGACCGGTAAGGATCTTATGCACGTAAGACTGGTGAGACGTATCGAAGATAAGAGGATCCTTCGGAGACTCGAAAACCCTGTGCAAGGCGATGGTCAGTTCTACTACGCCAAGATTAGGGCCCAAGTGTCCTCCGGTAGCGGAGACCTTCTCAACCAGGAAGTCGCGAATCTCGCTTGCCAGATCTTCGAGTCTTTCTAGGGGAAGAGCTCGAACGTCGCTGGGGGAAACGATCCTTTGAAGAAGGCTCATGGGTTTTTCGATGCCTCACTTTTCACAAGTTATACGGATATGTACGACCTCGCGGTGTTTTGGGGCAGAGGATGCTCGTGTACTGCCCTAATAACCGTAGGAAGCGGAGGCGCTAGGTTCCGAGTTGTGCTCAAACGCGCGCACCGCTTATTACTCCAGAGTGTACCTGTGCCCGAAACTGGACACCGGCAAAGGTAAATTATTGGGAAACCGGGGGTAAACCTTTGACTAAATGAGACTTCTGTTCACCCCCACTGTGGTGCTACTGCGCTGCGGAAAGCGATACGACCGATTCGAAGTGGTAGCTGCCAGGAAAAGCGTTCACTAGGAAAATACGGTCAATGTGAAATCCGTTATCTACCCATGTACGCAGATCGCGAGCGCACGTTGCCGGATCACAGCCGAAGTGTACCACCCGCTGTGGGCGACGCATTGCAATGTCCGCAATTGTCATTGTTCCTGCTCCTGTTCGTGGTGGATCGAGAATGACGAGAGCAGGCTGGGGCAATGAGGGAATCGTCTTCGCTACGTCTCCCCTTGCAAATGCAACTTGGTCAGAGCCCTGCCAATCCCGCACATTGGTGGTATCCACACTGATCACATCAGCTACGGGATCTGCGAGGGCGGCAACAACTGCCGGTGCAAGGGCGCCGACCCCGCCATAGAGATCCCACCCAACGAGCGGTTGATCGGTTCCGCCGGCGAAGTGATCGTCTTTCGTTGCCTCCTGAATGAGAGAGCTGAAGATCGCGGGTACATCTTTATGAGCTTGCCAAAACCCCATCACCGGGAAAGCAAAAGGTGTATCTCCTACCTTCTCATTGACAAGCTTGCTACCCGCCACAAGACGACCGCGGTTGCTCACCCGTTTGCCGCGCGGAGCACGGACAGTCTCTACGACGTGCACCTCACCGGTGCTGTCTACCGCACACACGACTTCAGCGCCCGGGGTGAAGGTGTGCTCTTCCACGACATCGTAAATACGCGGATCAATAGCACTACAACGGGTGCACACAATGTCGTTGGAGTGCCGCTTACGCACACCTGCTCGGCCTTGTTTGTTCACGCCAAAGCGAGCACGTGTGCGGTACCCCGGGCGAGTGTCAATGTCGACGATCTCTGGGGCTGGGAGTTCTCCATCGAACCGTCCAATCCTATGGAGCTGATCAATCAGGATTGTCTCTTTCAGCTCTGCTTCCTTCTCCGGACGCACGTCATGGAAATCGCAACATCCTGCGCCATCGGCAGCGGCAGGGCACCGCGACGGACCACGATACGATCCAGCCTCGTCGACGGTGTCGACAACTGCGCGCAAGAATCGCTTTTTCTTTTGGGTAATTGTGGCGGTGACGAGATCCCCTGGGAGGGCTCCTTCTAGGAACACTACCTGGTCGTTTACTGTGCCGATAGATTCACCGCCGTGAGCAGGCCGATCAGCGCGTAGCCTCATGCTCATCCCCACATTCACCTCAGCAGGCTGCGCACCCGTTGGATCAATGTCACTCATGATCAGGTCCTACTTTCTCTTCCGTCGGGCTAGTTTTTTCGTTTGTGGATGCTATTCCGTCTCCGACGAGACCACCGGTCTTGTCCCCTACCCCATGTGCAGTAGCTTCTTCGATGATGCCATCAGCCTTTCGAATTGCCCAGATAGTAATGAGCAGAACCACAGCAGTCAACGGCCACCCCATGAGGATCTTGACAACCCCAAGTGCCGTTGTAGAAGCAGCGTTGTACAGGTGATTTTGAATGATGAACCTGGCGATAAATACAAGCACCCAAGCCACGGTGGCACCGTCGTAGTAACGGCGTGCACGGGGATATCTGCGCCAACCAAAGCCATCACCTTTAAGGCCCTTCCAGACCACTCCGACTGCGGGCCAGCGGATGACAATTGAAATGAGGAAGATGACTGCGTAGAGCAGCGACATCCAGATTCCGTACAGAAAAAACCCCTTCGCGTCGCCCATAAACCAGGCAATTGCCGCACACAAAATGACGCCGATGAATCCGGACACTGCCGGCTGGAGTGTCTCCTTGCGAATGAGTCTCCAAATAAAAACGAGAGCAGCAACCCCAAGTGCGGTAAAAATAGCTGCTTTAAGACCCAAAAAGGAATTAGCGGGCACGTAAACCACGATGGGGAGCGTGGTTGCCACTAGGCCGGAGAGACCTCCCATTTGGTCAAGAAGGCTCGGCGCTTCTTCTTCTGCCTCTGTAGGCAAAAGAGCCTCGTCCTCAACTGTTCCGACACCAAGCTCTACGGTGTGGGATCCCCCCTCATTTCCATTATTTTCGGATAAACCGTCACTAGCCGCGTGCGTCTCCCGCAGTGATTGGTGTCCATCTTTTCCTTCTGATGCGGAGGAATAATTGTCTTGTGTCACGTTTTATCCTTGGTTCTTGGTTAGTTGGGCGATGGTGTCACATTACAGTTCCAGATCCACACTCACACAACCGCGCAGCACGCACGCTCCCCGCTGAGGTTCCCAAGCAAACAAGAGGAAACCGAGGTTACCGGAAAGTGATGGCATGTAGCCAGTGGATTCCTCGAAACGTAAAGCCCGACAACGAGAAAATGAGCGATGCCCCTTTCCAGGGACATCCCAACGGCATAGTGGAGGAACAGCACAGTGGAGGAACAAAACTCTGGCCCACATTGCTGCATTTCCCTCGGTGCTCGAAGCGCTGACAGGCACCGAAAGGAACCTTAGAATGAGCGATTTTGTGGTGCGATCTGCTGAATGGCGGAGCCATTAACACTATCAGAACGCCAATCAAACATTCGCTCACGAGCCTCGGCTGCGCTGCGGGAGGTGTCGCGTCCACGCGTGCTTTCCACGTAAGCACCTGAATTCTCTGCCTCAGATAGGGGAGCATCGTCCCCTTCGCCAAAAGCTAGACCTTCCGTGCGGCTGTCATGTGCCGATTGGTCAAAACCGGCAGACGGTGTCGGGACATATGCATGAGCTCCAGACGAAGAAACGTCGTCTTCGTCCCGAACATAGTCTGTGGATGAGTCTTCAGGGGTGGGCCGGCTGCTCTGGACATCGTCCTGTACATCCAGGGGATCGGAACCTTCTTCACGCACAGTCTGAGACGCTAGTGGAGGCTCTTGTGGCTGGCGTGCGATTGAGTGCTCTCTATGCGCGCGCGCCTGCATGGCATCTTGGATTTGTTTCGCGAGCGCGTCTGGCACGGAAATCGGTAGCGGCTGCCCTGGCGGAATGGGGGCATCACCGCGGTCAACAATGGTTCGAGCAACCGTTGCCCTGGCGATCTCGGCCATTTCATCCGCGGTCTCGTTCGGTGCAGCACAGGTAAAGCGAATCATCCAGCGCCCACCCTGCACGCCGATAAGGCGGAGCGTCGCCCGCTGTGTGCGTCCAACAACCTCCGGACCCCACGGACCATCCTCAACATGGGCATCGAGACCGTCTTCCGTCATGCCGTCGACAATGCTCGGGTATACCTCGCGCCACAGGTTACCTGTCTTCGCGGCGGCAAACCCGACCGGGGTAATGCGGCCATAAGGAGTAACAATGTGGAGTAGTTTCGGCCCCTGCTCCCCCATCTCCACTTGGACTTCGGAATCATGAGGAAGCGGGATCCGCAGAGAACCCAGGTCAAGCACGCTCGATGCGAAGTCGCTCACGTCGAGTTCCCGCGCACCGGGGCTTTCTGAATCGAACGGACCAAAAATGTTCATCTGTATTCCTTAATTAAATATGGTCAAACTTTTCGCGAATTCCGCAGTAGTTGGGCAGTTGCTCTACTTTGGGATCCTACCGCCCCTGTATTGTCCTCGACTGCGCTCCGGGGCTATATTCGTCGTTTCTCCGCACAAATCTGCACGCCAATACCCGCTTTTGAAAGACATGTAACACAGGACACTCCGACGACGTCACGTGGATTACGACCCTCGCCTGTCACTCTAACGCCACAACCCCAAAGGTCACCAGGATTACCACGCAGTGAATGTGCACCTACGCTAGCGCACGAATCAATTCGCCGTCGGTGTGATTCCTGGGCGAGACTGTGGGCGTTATTGAAACAAGGAAGTGACCAGAATTTGGGTTACAGCCAGCAGCTTCATGATTCTCAGCGGTATGCGTGGCGAGCACACACATACCTTTCGCTGACGTGTGCATCCGCATCCGTCTACACACAAAGAGCAGTGCTAACCCAGGAGAGCTGAGCCTCCGGTCGATCCATACCCACCGGCGCCGCGCTCGGTATTGTCCAACTCATCCACTTCAATAACAATGGGCAGCTCAATCTTCTCAATCAGAAGCTGCGCAATGCGATCACCACGCGTTATCTGGATTGCCTCGGTACGATCTGTATTTACCAGACACACCTTGATCTCACCCCGATAACCTGAATCAATAGTGCCCGGCGTATTGACGATCGATAGACCTTTCTTGGCAGCCAACCCCGATCGCGGATGGATCAAGCCAACGTAACCAGTATCGAGTGCCATCGCGATGCCGGTTGATACGAGTGCGCGCTCCCCCGGCTGAAGAACAAGAGTTTCGGCGGAATGCAGGTCAATCCCCGCATCGTCCGCGTGTGCACGCTGTGGCAGGGGGAGGTCAGGATCAAGGCGTTTGATTGCTAATTTTTCCACCGTTCCAGCCTACAATAGCAGCCGAATTAGGCCACCTTTTCAGCGCGTTTAACCACACATCGAATCCTGCCGTCTCAAGGAGTACCACACGGAGACTACCTATGGAGACCACAAAGCGGCTTACCCGCGGAGACCACTTCCAAACGTTTTCGTCCTCAGGCGAAAACAACCACATGGCACAGCAAAACGCGAGGATACTTAGGGGCTAAGGAGCCGTGGTCAGCATCGGGATGGGTTGTCACTAATGATCTGGAGACTCAGAGTTTTCAACCGATCCAGGATGGCGAAAAACCGCGCGTAGCAAATCGAATCGATGGTAATAAACACGTACTCACACTGCGACGCGCTGTTAAATACATAGCAGCTAAGTCCATTGCACCGCATTTTTGAACACACTGCAACACGCCGCGATGTAGGCATGACACTAGTAACGGGTGCGATGCCGGAGTCGAATTTTCTCATGCTGGCTCTCTCCTGCCAGAGAATGTGTCCTGTGGCACAACATGGCCGAGCCCTTATCCGCCTAAAGTTTTACGTGAAGTAAACTGATGAACCATGAGCGGAGACAAGAAGGCACAAAAACCGACTGTTCTTTATGAGGAACGTCACCATGCGCCGGTGTGGTGGTGGATTTTCGGCCTGGCAGTAGCATTCCTTATTGCTGCACAAGTTCAGCACAACCGGGCAATGATCTGGGGATACATCACTTTCGCCATTTTTGGTGGCGCTGTCATTTGGTTCCTGGCTTCCCTTTCAAGCAACAGGGTTCGAGTTGAACAGGATGCATCCGGCGAACGTTGGCTTACATCCAAGGGGGCAAACCTCCCTGCCTCCGTCGTCTCCCGAAGCCTCGCAATCCCCCAGTCAGCCAAGCAATCCGCGATGGGCCGACAGCTCGATCCGGCCGCCTTCCTTATCTACCACGGATGGGTGAAGCAGTTGGCAATGTTCGTCCTAAACGATCCAGAAGATCCCACACCATATTGGCTCGTCAGCTCAAGAGATCCAGAAAGCCTCATTCGCGCCTTCGTACCAGACCAGGCCGAGCAGGCAATGTCTATGATCGCCGAATCCGACAGAGCATAACAATTGGCAGGAGTTGATCGAACCCCGTAAGGGGTTGTGATTTCACCCACCGCAGGACCACATACCCTTCCTCCGTGCCATGTCCTTCCTCCCCCGCCCCGGAACTATCTCGTCTCACCAAACAGGTTCCTCTGTACCCGGGTGGACTAAGATCCGTTCAACGATTCGTCGGCCCGGGTTTTGCGATAGCACAAAGCCCTCGCCGGCTGGGCGAGGGCTCCACACCATCTGTAATTTAGCCGCTCAGAGGCCACATCAGCGTGACTCTCTCATGGGTGCAACCGCGACATCCTTATTTGGGGACACCACGACCCGCTCGCTGCCTACCCCAGGTTGGTGTGCACGCAGCTACCCCCTGCACCGAAGGAAGTGAACTCTGAGCAAGCGAGTTCATCTGCTGATTCAACAGCAAAAATATCGATACGACCGTACGGGTATAGCCTAAGCGCAATCCATACAGATCAGAGTGCCGTCCGGCTCCTCGTGAGAAAGTCGCTTGCGGCTCTGAACAATGAAGCAAGAGCCACAAGTAAATTCGTCGCTACGCTTCGGAACTACCGCGACATCGATCTCCTCGCGGGTGACATCCTGGGTCGGAATGTCAAAGGTTTCCACCTCATCACCGTTGTCATCCATTTCGTCACTCTGCTTTTCCTGAGAGCGGAGACCTTCGAGGGAATCGGCATCAAGATCATCGTCTGCGAGACGACGCGGTGCATCGTAATCAGTAGCCATGTAAGTTGAATAATCCTTATCACTCAGTCCTGTCAAGTGGTGAGAAATCACTCATGTGCTCCTCACTTTCTCGGCATGTTAGAGCGCCCCTATAAAGCTTGTCACTTCCATCACCCCCGTCTCGCATAATTGCTGGCCACAGCGCTGACCGGGGGTGATTAGAGCTAACTTTCCACCTCCAAAGAATCTAAGTATTTCTTATCTTTTCTTGATGTTTTTTAAGCTGCCCTGACCACAGCTCCACGAATACCAACTTCCATCCCCAAGACTCTCGCACTCCATGCAAACGTTTCGACCAGCCTAGCCCTTGAAAACCCACTATCCACTGTGTCGAGCCCCCGTTCACTAGTCACACCGTCAACAGCAAAGCGCTTCACCGTTCCGCGCACGACGCTGCGGAGGGTAGTTTAACGAGAAAACAGCCACATGAAATAGCGCGCGAAGCACCGGGCGGCCACTTCGATCCCTCATGTTTCGCAAATTGTTCACAATGCGTACGTATGTCTGTTGTTGGATCACGTACCGTCACACGTACCGTCGCTGGGAGACACTTACGTAGGTAGACCCCTAATCTGGAATTGCGTCGAGAGCCCCTGCGCTAGCCAAGAGACGTTCGAAAGCATCACCAACTCCCGGTGCAGCGCCCCACACTGGCAGTCCTTCCCGTCCCGGCACACTGATACCTGGAGAATGCACGCTTGCACCGGCTTCCTCCGCGATGATCTGCCCAGCGGCGTAGTCCCACGGGTGAATACCGTGTTCAAAATAACAGTCCACACGACCTTCCCCGAGGGCACAAAGATCGAGGGCGGCCGAACCCATACGTCGAATATCACGCACGGTAGGCAATAGTTTGGTCAGAATTTCTGCCTGCTTCGTGCGTCGGGACGCTAGGTAGGCAAAGCCTGTTGCTAGAAGGCTCTGTTCTATCTCAGTCGCGCTGGATGCGGAAATCTGCGCAAATGCCTCATGCCCCACAGTTTCTCCAGGAGGAACCACCGCTTTCTGAGCCCCCTCGCCCCGCGCTGAGCGGTACACCTCGCCGGTAACAACATTAATCACTGCGCCTGCAACGATATCCTCATTTATCGCAGCGGCTATCGATACTGCACACTGCGGAATTCCGTAGATAAAGTTCACTGTTCCATCGATGGGATCGATAACCCAGGTGACCCCAGACTGCGAAGTAGAACGAGCCCCTTCTTCACCGAGGAATCCATCTGCGGGCCTCAGCGCTCGAATTGAGTTTGTGATGAACTCCTCGGAGTGCTTATCAACTTCCGTAACAGGATCCACGTCGGAGCTCTTCGTGGTCGTCACGCGCTTCAAGTCACCTACCCCTGCGCGCTCCTTCCGGATTAACGCGGCAGCTTTCAACGCCACGACAACCGCAATATCGCGCAGTTCATCGGGTGCGGGGAGCTTCGCTTCCCCTGCTTGTGCTTGTCCTCCATAAACCACAGTTTGATCCTCGATCTGTCCCATCATTGTCATCTCCTCTACATCGAAGGATGCCCCTCGTCGTGCCGTGTACGCATTCCTTCGGATGGCTACGGTAAACAGCAATCCATCGCTTTCTAGCGTAGCCACAATTCCTCGATACCCCCTTTTCTCCGCATCGGCAACGCTCAAGGACATCGTCCCTTTCTCGAAGTACTTTTCCGCCCTGCCCCAGGTAGTTTCCCTCGTTGTTTGACTGTGATTGCCCCTGCCTGGCAGCTAGTGAGGTGGCCGACTAACGTTGAGGAAATTGTTTGGCGACCAATTTTTCCGTCCTCCCGTATTGATTATTGAAGGTCATCAACTTTCCACAGCTACACACGCCAGAATCAACGGCCACCTCAGACCGGAAATTCTCACACTGTTACGGAGCGGAGGGGATTGACTCTCACCTCCCCTCTGTGCAGGCACACCGCAGAGGTTAGGATGAATGCATGACGCGAATCGGTTTTGGCATCGACGTTGGTGGCTCCGGAATCAAGGGGGCTGTGGTCGACTTAGACAAAGGAGACTTCGTCGGCGAGCGAATCAAAATCCTCACTCCACAGCCGGCGACCCCGGCTGCAGTTGCTGACACGGTCAAAGAGATCGTCACGCAGGCTAAGTGGGACGGCCCGGTCGGAATCACTATTCCCTCAGCAGTTAAGAATCAAACCGCCCTCATGGCTGCAAACATTGATAAGTCGTGGGTAAACACGGACGCCCATGCCTTATTCAGTCAAGCTCTCGGCACGGAGGACATCTATGTCCTCAATGATGCCGATGCCGCCGGCCTTGCGGAAGTAACGTATGGCGTCCCAGAGGCCAGTCACGGCCCTGTCATCCTCGTCACCCTCGGCACCGGAATTGGGACCGCTTTGCTCATCGACGGTACGTTGTACCCGAATACGGAGCTGGGACATCTGACTGTTGACGGGCACGAGGCAGAGAAGTACGCCTCGAGTGCCGTCCGGGAGAAAAAAGATCTCTCGTATAAGAAGTGGGCTAAACGAGTTTCCAAAGTCCTGAACGAATACGAACATCTCTTCTGGCCCTCTTTGTTCATCGTTGGAGGAGGGATCTCTAGGAAAGCAGATAAGTGGGTCCCCTACCTCACGTGCGAAACTCCCGTTGTCCCGGCGAAGTTGCGAAACAAAGCCGGCATTATTGGTGCAGCTCTCGCGGCTGAGAGGAAGCTGCGTCCGTAAAAACACGATGGGTGTGGAGCAGCGAAAATCAATGCCACACCCATCAACTTCCTCAACCATTCACGGCTATATACACACTTCCCCCTAAAGAGAACAGACCATTGTGAGAAACTTCACACAGGTTAGGGGGAGGAAAAATCCCAATCTCGGAAAAGTTGACCTATACTGGGTGGTCGATCGTCGACGGTAGGGTCAGTTCTTGCCTTGCAAGCACCCGAACTACTATGTAGGCCGTAGACAGTCACTAGTATTTCCGCGAGAAATCTCCGGCGCAATTGGTGACGGACTCAATGTTGTAGTTGAAGCGAAAGGGCGTACGTGACAGCCACTGAATCTTCGGATAAAACCCAGAATGAGTCTCAGGAGGGAACCTCTGTGACTACATCCACTCCTGCGAAGAAGACGGCTAAAAAGGCTGCGCGCACCGCGAAGAAGACCGCTAAAAAAGCGGCTCCGCGGAAAGCCACCCGCACTGCACGCACAGCGAAGGCAACCAGCTCTCAAGCAGGCGCCTCCACGACTGCTGCCGCAAGCACCGACGCAGCCACTGACACACAGAAGGCTCCTGCGAAGAAAACTGCTAAGAAGACGGCCCGCAAGGCCACTCCCCGCAAGGCTACACAGTCTGTATCCACACCTACAGATAATGAGGCAGTAGACGCAGCGACTGCTGGCGAGGGCGCGGATTCGGCATCCGCTGCTGCTAAGAAGACAACGAAGAAGGCGGCAAAGAAGACCGCTAAGAAGACAGCGAAGAAAACCGCGAAGAAAACAACCCGCGCCGCTGCTCGCAAGGCAGCTTCCACGTCTGCCCCAACGGAGGAGACCAACGCTCCCGCCAATAGTGAGGGCACCGAGGACGAGGAAGCCACCCCGGCGACCAAGAAAACGACGAAAAAGACGGCTAAAAAGTCTACGAAGAAGACCACTAAAAAGTCAGCAAAGAAATCTGCAAAGAAGACGGCGAAGAAAACAACCCGTCGCTCGTCTAAGAAGGCAGAAGAGGACGAGGACACCAAGGCCGCCGAGGACACTGAGAACGAGGAGCTCGACGAGGACACTGATGACGAGGCCCATCCGCTCGATACAGGGGCCGACGCTGATGTGGATGACGAAGACGAAGAAGAGCACTCTGTTTGGGATGAGGAAGAATCAGCTGCTCTCCGCCAGGCACGTAAAGATGCTGAACTAACAGCGTCGGCTGACTCAGTCCGTGCGTACCTGAAGCAGATCGGCAAGGTAGCACTGCTCAACGCGGAGCAAGAGGTATCCCTTGCCAAGCGAATTGAGGCTGGACTCTACGCCACTCATCTTCTCAACCAATTCAAAGATCCAGAGTGGTTGGAGAGCCACGAGAAGCCGGCGAATTCCCAGAAGAAGGATCTTCGCACGGTCGCTCGCGATGGACGTAAAGCAAAGAACCACCTGCTTGAGGCAAACCTCCGACTGGTAGTGTCCCTCGCAAAGCGATACACCGGTCGCGGAATGGCCTTCCTCGACCTTATCCAGGAGGGTAACCTCGGCCTCATTCGTGCCGTCGAAAAGTTCGATTACACAAAGGGCTACAAATTCTCCACCTACGCGACGTGGTGGATTCGCCAGGCCATTACCCGCGCCATGGCAGACCAGGCGCGGACGATTCGTATCCCCGTGCACATGGTCGAAGTGATCAACAAGCTCGGACGTATCCAACGTGAGCTGCTGCAGGATTTGGGCCGCGAGCCCACCCCGCAGGAGCTGGCCAAGGAAATGGATATTACTGAGGAGAAGGTCCTCGAGATCCAGCAGTACGCTCGCGAGCCGATTTCCCTCGACCAGACTATCGGTGACGAAGGCGATAGCCAGCTGGGTGACTTCATTGAGGATTCCGAGGCCGTCGTCGCGGTGGACGCTGTGTCCTTCACACTGCTCCAGGATCAGCTCCAGGATGTCCTTAAGACTCTTTCGGAGCGAGAAGCAGGCGTGGTCAAGCTGCGCTTCGGTTTGACCGACGGAATGCCGCGTACGCTCGACGAGATCGGTCAGGTGTATGGGGTTACCCGCGAACGCATACGCCAGATCGAATCCAAGACGATGTCCAAGCTACGTCACCCATCGCGGTCGCAGGTTCTCCGGGATTACCTCGAGTAACTTGAGATAACCACAGCACAGGGGCGGAAACCACAAGGAGGTTTCCGCCCCTTTTGCCGTGTTCTTTCTGCACTTGCTGTCACGGAGCCCCCATGACCCGCGCGCATCGGCGCTACCTATGAGCCTTGGGAAGAGCTCATCATCCACATTCTTTTCCCTGTGCAGCCGATGCAGGCAGTTTTCTAACAGCACTCAGTGCTACGCCGCAGTGATGTGCCGTAGTGCTGCGCCATGGTGATGCGCTGGCGTGCTGATAGTGGATAATGAGCAAGATTATTCTGAGCTACCGGATTTTTACCGTTGCGCTTTTCCCCTTTTTTCGGCTGAGAATTGGGCTAGACGGACGACACTCACGGCTAGTTCAAGACCGACCCTCAGCAAGATTATGTTCAAAAAAGCGCTTCCCGCAGCGGCGGCCGTGGCGATACTAATAATGATCAGCCCCTCAAGTAGCCCAACGCCCCCGGAGAACAGTGTCCCTAAAGCACCAATGACGACACAAAAGATAAACACCGCAGTAAGTGCAACCGCAACGGTATAAATTACCTTGGCGAATTTCGGGGTGATGTATTGGGTGAAGGAAAAATCGAACAGCGCTACCGCGAAGTCACGCAAACCGCTACGTGAGCTGTTTCCATCATCCTGTGCGGTCGCATTCAGGCTGTGCGCAGCCAAAGAAGATTCTCTTTGATCCGAACTCAGTGAGGAGACCGGCTGAGAAAAATCGGATTGCGAGCCGACTACAGATGGCGAGGCTCCTTCGGAAGCCCAGGGCGAGTATTGCTGAGAGGTCGGCACAGTGCTCTGGAGACGTACGTCACGTTGCGGAGTGCTTATGCGATCCGTATCCTGCGTTGGTCCAGAGGTGTACGGAGAATACTGGATTGACGTGGGGCTTTGGGTGCTTTCGTCAACTGTTGATGCTCCTTCCCCATAGATACTCGCGGCTGCACGCTCATCGGCTTGCTTCGCGTGTGATGAATTCTGTTCTTTGCCACTAATTTCAGACACGGTCGTGTGTGATGTGACGTTGCTTGACGCGGCGTTACTTGACGCGGAATTCCTTGGTGCGGAATTACTTGACGCCGTCTCATTCCCCGCTGGATACGGGCTACCTGGAACATCAGTTTTCTTATCTGGAGAGGGGATCTGTTCAGACATACATCCATTCCTATGCTTGTGAAATTGCGTTATCTGCCAGAGGCGCATCGTGCCGAAAGCGAGTTATTTCGCACAGCTTTTGCGCCCTTTTCCCTTCCAGGCTATCGCCAAAGGTGTTGGTTTGCCTTCAGCACTTGTGGTTCGCCACACATCCCGAAATTTTGCTTCGCTGACCTACATCGATCAGAAAACACTGCGCGGGCAGAGGGTATCGAACATGCGACAGCGTCGATAACACGTGCCTCGCAACTTCGGTTTCCAATCGGTGCCCAGGTTCGCGAACCGAATCCGATTAAAGGGGTCAGAGTGTCTTCTGTTTATCCGCCGCGAGTTGGACTTTCTGTGCTCATCTATTCGGCGGTTGCCTTTCAGCTAGACCGGTACCGGCGTGGCTAGACCGGTGCCGGCGCTGTCGGGTGCTACCAGCTACGGAGGTAATCGATGCGGGCCTGCAGCTGAGCGGCGGTGCACATCGATGTCGGAGGGCCACCACAGGCTTTCCGCACCGCCGTGTGAATCTGGGCATGCGGCTTTCCTTTACGGGCAGCGGCAATCTGCACGAGCGCGTTCAACTCCTTGCGCAGGCGCGGAATCTCCTGCGAAGCAACGCGGGATTTCGCGGCGGCGACACCACCAGTTGGCGAAGCGTTCCTGCGCTGCTCTGCCAGGCGCGCCTCCTCCTGCTTTCGTTCCTGCTCCCGTTTGTCCAGCTGCTCCTCCTGGCGCCGACGCAGGAGCGCGCGCATCTGGTCAGCGTCGAGAAGCCCAGGAAGGCCAAGGTAGTCGCGTTCCTCATCGGATCCGGTGAACGTTGGGGTGCCGTAAGTCGATCCGTCGTAGATCAGCGAATCGAGCTCCGCCTCCGCGGATACAGACTCGTAGCCTTTCTCCGCATCGGGCTCGTTCTTCTCCTTATTCGCCTCCTGGAGTGCCTCGTCATCCCAGCCGTCAGACGGACGGTGGGGCTTGCCCAAGACGTGGTCACGAGACTGCTCTAGCTTCGCTGCGAGGTCGAGGAGGACGGGCACAGAGGGAAGGAAGATCGAAGCGGTCTCCCCCGGCATGCGGGAACGCACGAAACGCCCAATCGCCTGGGCAAAAAACAGCGGTGTTGAGGCGGAGGTGGCGTAGACGCCGACCGCGAGACGCGGGACGTCCACGCCCTCACTGACCATGCGCACCGCCACCATCCACTCGTCCTGGTTGCCGGAAAAGTTCGCGATCTTTTCGCTCGCCTTGGAATCGTCGGAAAGCACAACAGTAACCGGAGACCGAGACAGGCATTCGAGAATCTTGGCGTACGCGCGGGCGGTTTCCTTGTTGGTCGCAATGACCAGACCGCCAGCATCGGGCATGTTTTGACGCAGCTGCTCCAGGCGCGTCTGCGCTGCCTGCAGCACGGCGGGGATCCAATCGCCCTTGGGGTCGAGAGCCGTCCGCCACGCGCGGGCGGTCTGCTCCGCGTTGAGAGGCTCGCCGAGGCGAGCCTCGTACTCTTCCCCCGCGCTGTCGCGCCATCGAGCCTGACCAGAGTAAGCAAGGAAGACAACCGGGCGCACAACACCGTCGGCAAGCGCGTCACCGTAACCGTAGGTGTGGTCCGATTGCGAGACGAGGTGCCCGTCGCCATCGGGACCGTAGCGGACGAATGGGATAGCCGCGTCATCGGACCGGAACGGAGTACCGGTAAGCGAGAGGCGCCGCTCAGCATCTGCGTAGGCCATGCGGATGCCCTCTCCCCAGCTCTTGGCGTCGCCACCGTGGTGAATCTCGTCGAGGATAACGAGAGACTTCTTCGCCTCAGCCACGGCGTGATGCTTGTAGGGGTGCATGGAGACCTGTGCATACGTCACACACACGCCTGTCATGGCAGGGTTCACACCGTCGGTGTTAGAAAAGTGCGCATCCAGACTGATCCCGAAACGCGCCGCCGACTGCGCCCACTGTGTTTTTAGGTGTTCGGTAGGCACAACGACAATCACTCTGTTCACGATCCTGCGTCTAAGAAGCTCGGACGCAACCGTTAGTGCAAAGGTCGTCTTTCCTGCGCCGGGGGTAGCCACGGCGAGGAAGTCTTTGGGGTTGTCTCGGAGGTAGGTATCCAGCGCACGCTTTTGCCAGTTACGTAGCCCCATACTCACCTTTTACGCAGGCTCTTGTAGATTCGTTCGCAATCGGGGCACACGGGGGATCCGGGTTTCGCCTGCTTCCGCACAGGGAAGGTCTCCCCGCAGAGAGCAACCACCATCTTGCCACTAATCGCGGAATCAACGATCTGATTCTTCTTTACGTAGTGGAAAAACCGTGGGGTGTCGTCTGACGTGGATGTATCCTCACGCACATCCGGGCGCTCAATCGTTTTCGTAGAAGTAGGCACGCCCCCTATCATGCCCCAGTTTCCCCGGAAATGCTCAATTGGGTTTAATCTTGTGGATATGACAGGCCCGTACCCAGGCGAGAATTCTTCGCGCCATGACCCCGGCGATGCTGAGGCATCTCGGTCGCATGACTCTGCGTCGTCTTCGCCTTTTTCTGGGCAGGACGATCGTGAGGAAACCACCACGGACACCACTGGTGTATTCTCCTCGCTCGTTATCGACGCTGACGAAGAGGAATCGCACGATGACACCAGTCAGGGTTCCCGCCTGCGCCACTGGTGGTCCGCTCATGCTCGGCGGTCGTCCTCCGTAGAGCTCATCACAGATCAGGAAAAACGCACCCCGTGGCAGAATCACGAGCATCGAAAGGTGCTCTACATGTGGCTGCAGGGAATGCGCATCCCCTTCCTCATTATGTCCGCCATTACCTACCTGGTTTGGCACAGCATTCTCCTGAGCTGGGTTTTGTTCCTCATCTCCATTCCGCTCCCCTGGATTAGCGTCGTCATCGCCAACGGCGTCGGCGAACCCCGCGACAAGCGTGAGCAAAACGTGTACAAGCCCGAGCGGTTCCGCGCCGAGCAGGCCCACTCCGCATACGCTGCGCTCCACGCCCCCATTCCTGCAGATGGAGGCCAGCAATCACCTCCTGCCTTGGAGCCCGGTAGCACCCGGCGCGAAGACATGCCCCCCACGCACTGAGGATTCTTCGTCTCCCTCCTGATCTGGTTACCTCCCCCTCCCTGTCTTTTGCTTGTCGACGCTCGGGGCTCCCGCTGCGCTTTTTCGCCCACGTTTTCCTCGAGTTGTGGTTTTCGGGCATGAGGTTACCTGAAACGGAGCCCTCGCGTGAACACACGAACTGATATGTAGATAATGGAACGCATGAGACGAACGCAGCCACAGCGAGGCGGACAAGACCACACCACATCTCCACGTGAGGCGTTGGGCCTCGATCTCGCTCGTGTGTTTACGGCGTGTGGTTTTACGCCGGAGGGACTGACACAGCACCTTGGCACCGATGTCATGGGGTGTATCACTCGCGGGGAGCCTGCTCCCGTGGAAGTGGCAACCGCCGGGGGAAGAGCTATCGACCACATTGTTCGGGCGGCGATTCTCCACCTCCCAACTGACCTGGGCGCAGCACTCGGATCAGACGTGCTCAACCGTTGTATCCAGGCAGGACTCGTAGTACAAACCACCGGGTCCTCGGACGGATCTCATCTCCATATGTTCACGTGCGATATTCGTCCACACACGATTGATGGGGCGACGCACTGGGTGTATTCAGATCCGGATCCGTCGATGCACATCCGCACTCTCGCCGACGATCACGTCATGGGGCTCGGCGCTGCGTCCCGCCTCATGCTTGACGTGATTCCTACCACCCCAGTCGCGCGTGTGCTCGACCTGGGCACTGGAGCCGGAACTCTGTTACTGTCACAGGTCGGGCATGCCCGGGAACTATGGGGAACGGATATTTCCCAACGAGCTCTTGACCTCGCTGAGCTCACCCTCGCGGGGGCAGGCGCGCACCTTGTCAAGGGTTCCTGGTTCGAGCCCATTGAGAACGAGCGATTCGATCGCATCATCGCCAACCCGCCCTTTGTCATCGCACCGCCTGGAGCCGCGAAGACCTACCGACAGTCCACCTTCGAATTGGATGGTGCCACGCGCTTCGTTGTGAAATCGGTGCGCGACTATCTCACAGAAGGGGGCACGGCACATATCCTCGGCGCGTGGGCACTGCATGACGGGGAACCGTGGGAACACCATGTCGGCTCCTTCGTGCCCGATAACGGGGTGTGTTGTTGGGCAATCCAGCGCGATGAGGTGTCTCCGGCCGCGTATACAGCTATGTTCCTGCGCGACGAGGGAATCGATCCGCGCTCGGATGAGGGCCGGAGCACGACGCACACGTGGCTTTCCTACTTCGCAGAAAATGGAATCACGCGCATCGGACTGGGAATGATCCACCTCAGTGCGCTCTCCGCTGCTCAGCCGAGTGAGGTTCTTGCAGAGGAGATTCTCACCCCACTGGCGCCGAAAACGGGGCCGGAGGTTGCGGAGTTCTTTACGCGAGCCCAGTGGCTCCGTGAGCAGTCGCCAGAATCCATGCTGGAGCATACGTACCTCGTCCGACCGACAGTGGCTAAGGAGGATGTGTCCCTCCCCGATACGGAAGCCGGGTCGGGGTGGAGGAAAGCCGCACTGAGACTGACCCGCACCGATGGGTTTTCCTACACGCACGAAATTGACGATGATTTCGCCACCCTCATAGCTGGTTTACACCCTCAAGGTCTCGCTTTGGGGGAGGTCTGTGGTCTGTTCGCGATGGCTCACGGCCTGGACGAGAAGAAGCTTCAGCAACAGGTCATCCCGCTTGTCGTTGCTCTTGTCCAGCACGGCATGGTCTTACCGGCTGACCTCGTGTCGCCGCAGTTTTTCCAATAAGCCAGATGAGCATCTGTCAGCCCTATCTGTGTCGCCCGACTCCTCCGCGCGCGGTTCTCCTTCCCCGCTCATCCCGCTTTAACGCTGTAGCACTCGCGCACGGTGAGGTGCACCACTACTGGGCTAGGCGGTAAGGGCGGATACCGAAAGAACACACCAGGGGCTGTGTACCCCTTCCTGCCCTTTGACATGAAGCCACCAGCCAGCCCACTCCTGGCACGCACTTTAGATACAATTCTCACAACGATCGAAAAAGGAGGAAGCGACAGCATGCGCGCTGTACTAACACGAGTGACGGAGGCCTCGGTGACCGTGGACGGAACCGTGGTGGGAGCAATCGATTGCCCGGAGACTGGAGGTATCTTGGCTCTCGTCGGCGTTGGACGGGATGATTCTGGCACGGCGTGGGAGACGATGGCTCGCAAGATTGCCGAGCTTCGTATCCTCGACGGCGAGTTATCAGTCACGGATGCCCACGCTCCAGTTCTGCTCGTCAGCCAGTTCACCCTGATGGGAAAGACGGCCAAGGGTCGCCGCCCGTCGTGGTCAGATGCTGCTCCCGGTCCGGATGCAGAGCCTGTCATTGACAAAATCGCAGCGGATCTCCGAAAGCGCGGTCTCACAGTCGAGACCGGTCAGTTCGGGGCGATGATGCAGGTTTCGTCGGTCAACGATGGTCCTTTTACTGTCCTGGTCGAGTGCTAAACATCTCTCCACACAGCCCATCGGCAGTCCCTGCGGATGGGCAGTTCCCCGTGGCAGGTTCCCTGCCACATTGACTACTTAGATGCATGACAGACCACGCACGCCACTCCCCCTGGTCAAGTAGACGGTTGACCACCGACAGAGTTCGTACTGTGTTATCCCCTCCCACGAAACCGTTGACCGGAACGCTTACCCCGGCATCCGGACGGTTCACCGGACCAACCACAGTACTCCTTCCCGTGCCGCTGGAACACACCTAACAACGGAGCAAATGGGCCGTGACCTCCCCTTTTTCATCGCCCCTCTGCCATTACCATGATCCCGACCCACCCCCATTTAGGGGTGTTCCAACGGTCGGCGGAACCTTCACGGATGAAAAGCCGTTGAACCTTTTAGAAAGTTAACGACGATCGGTTGGAGGTTGCCCAGTGACAACACAAGTCAAGCAGGAAGACAACAAGGTCGATCCGCGAAATCGACGCCACCAAACCAACGATAACCCAGCCGCAGACCTCGTCCGCGTCTATTTAAACGGAATCGGCAAGACCCCGCTTCTTTCCGCTGAGGAAGAAGTGGAATTAGCAAAGACAGTAGAGGTCGGATTATACGCCCGCCATCTCCTTAACGATCCGGAATATAAGCCCACCCGCGCTATGAAGCGGGATTTAAAGGAACTCGCGCGCGAGGGAGACAAGGCGCGAAACCATATGCTCGAGGCAAACCTGCGCCTCGTTGTCAGCTTGGCCAAGCGCTACTCAGGCCGCGGGATGCCACTTTTGGACCTCATACAGGAGGGAAACCTGGGGCTTATCCGCGCAATGGAGAAATTTGACTACGCCAAGGGGTTTAAGTTCTCCACGTATGCCACGTGGTGGATCCGCCAGGCGATCACCCGCGGAATGGCTGATCAGTCCCGTACTATTAGGCTTCCCGTTCACCTTGTCGAGCAGGTTAACAAGCTTTCCCGTATCAAACGCGAGATGTACCAGCAGTTCGGACGCGAGGTGACCAACGAAGAGCTAGCCGAAGAATCAGGCATCGACGAGAACAAGATCGAGATGTTGTTCCGCCAGTCTCGTGACCCCGTCAGCCTCGACATGCCCGTTGGCGCAGACGAGGAGGCCCCTCTGGGTGATTTCATTGAGGACTCCGAGGCAACCGATGCCGAGGAAGCTGTTGTCGTCTCGCTGCGCCACTCCGACATCCGCGCGGTAATTGATACCCTCGAGGGCCGTGAACAGGATGTTATCCGCATGCGCTATGGACTCGACGATGGTGTCCCTCGCACACTCGACCAGATCGGACGCCGCTACGGCCTATCCCGCGAGCGAGTCCGCCAAATCGAGCGCGAAGTCATGGCTAAACTCCGCGAAGGATCGCGGGCGGAAAAGCTCCGCGCCTACGCCGTCTAAAAACACTCCCAACATGGGGATCATCGCCCGCCTGCTGGCGGGCTTCTTTAACTAAAAAAGAAGTCAAAAAGGAAAGTCAACAGTAGAGGCACGGGGCATCCACGACGGCGAGGGCCGCTGCCTCCCAGTCGCGAACACGATTCTAATTATCTGGCACTAATCTGAGCCCGCGGTCCTTTTTCTTGCAAAATAGTGTCTTACCCCCAAATTCGTGAAATTTTGTAAAACTGCTACCGCGAAACTCGGCAGACGTTTAAGTTTTCTCCCATGGATATTCGTACGTCGACTCCAACCCGAGCCCAGCGGTTGGATCGACTCCCTTTTACAGGCAAGCATAAGAAACTACTCTTCGGCTCCGGCCTCGGTTGGGCCCTCGATGCCATGGACGTGGGACTGGTCTCCTTCGTCATCGCCTCTCTCGCGGTGGACTGGCATCTGGATAAGACGGTGACATCGTGGATCGCCTCCGTCGGGTTTATCGGCATGGCGATTGGAGCTACCTTCGGTGGCCTGCTCGCTGATCGATACGGCCGACGAAGCATCTTCTCTGTCACCCTTCTCGTCTATGGCCTGGCAACAGGCGCCTCCGCGCTTGCCACGTCGGTGACGATGCTGCTTATCTTCCGTTTCCTCACGGGAATGGGCCTGGGCGCCGAGCTTCCGGTCACATCTACCCTGGTAAGCGAATTCTCCCCGCGGCATGTGCGTGGCAGGATTGTGGTTCTCCTCGAGGCATTTTGGGCCGTCGGATGGATCGCAGCAGCCGTCATCGGCACATTTGTTGTCGCTCATCACGACAGCGGCTGGCGCTGGGGCCTCGCTGTGGGCGCGATGCCCGCGCTTTATGCTCTCTACGTTCGCGCCAAAATCCCGGAATCGGTGCGTTACCTCGAGCTGAAGGGGAAAGATGCAGAAGCAGAGGCAGTAGTTACTAGCTTCGAAGATGCAGCACGCTCCGAGGGCTATGAACCCGCCGCACTGTCAGAGCCCCCGCAGGAGGATCTCCCCGCCACCTCCGCCACCCACAGCATCTGGTCTTTCGCTTTGCGACGCCGCACCGCTGCACTGTGGTGCGTTTGGTTCTGCGTCTCACTCTCCTACTATGGAGCATTCACGTGGATCCCCTCGCTGCTTATGGATCAAGGTTTCACCCTTGTCCGCTCGTTTAGTTTCACTCTGATCATCACTCTTGCCCAGCTCCCCGGTTACGCAGCCGCAGCCTGGCTCATTGAGGTCTGGGGCCGTCGAAGCACCCTGTCGGTATTCCTCGCCGGCTCAGCTGTCGCCGCCGTATTCTTCGGCCTAGCGACCACCAGCTGGACCATTATTCTCGCCGGATGCCTGCTTTCCTTCTTCAACCTCGGCGCGTGGGGCGCGCTCTACGCCATCGGACCGGAGCTCTACCCCACATCTGTGCGCGGGCGTGGAACGGGTTCCGCCGCAGGTTTCGGGCGCATCGGCTCAATTTTGGCTCCGCTGACCGTGCCGCCCCTTCTCGCGCTAGGTGGGCATATCACTGTTTTCGGTGTCTTCGGCGTCGCCTTTGCTCTAGCCGCTGCAGCAGCGTTCACCCTTCCCGAGCAAAAGGGCATCGCTCTTTCGTAAAAAACTCATTACCCGTCCAGACATGGAGCCCCCGGTTTTGACCGCAGGGGCCCCACCATGAGTAAACATGACCGCAGACTTATGCCGCAGATTCGAAAGAATCCGCGGCATAATCATTCGGCGATGCGCCCACATCCACAGGGGCTCTCCCCAATCATTGGGCGGTGACGGACAAAACTGAGAGACAGGCGCACTGGCAGAAAGAGTGCCCTGTAGCTACTCACTACCCTTGCCCGTGTGACCCCTGAGAATGAAGAAGAGCCTCCGCACTGATGTCGCGTATGCGCGAACGTCCCGCCCCGCGCGGACAACTCGTGCAAACCTCCCCACTTTTCACTTCGGGATTTATCAGTCCCTCCTCCCCCAGTTCGCGGTAGACTGTGGGTCACCAAGCCATGTGCTGGGCAGCGTACACAAACCCCGTTATTTATTGGTAAAAAATTAACAAAACGACCGGACTGAAAGGCGCATTCCGTGAAGGAACTTGTCGATACAACGGAAATGTATCTGCGGACTATCTTCGAGCTCGAAGAGGAGGGTGTTCCCCCGCTTCGTGCTCGTATCGTGGAACGTCTCGAACAGTCTGGCCCCACTGTTAGCCAGACGGTTGCCCGCATGGAGCGCGATGGCCTCCTCGTCGTGGAGGCGAATCGACGCCTCACATTGACTGAGGAGGGCCGCGAGCGAGCTACAGCTGTCATGCGCAAACACCGCCTTGCGGAGCGCCTTTTGTCCGAAGTTATTGGGCTGGACATTAACAAGGTTCATGACGAAGCGTGTCGTTGGGAACATGTAATGAGCGATGATGTCGAAAACCTCCTGACTACTGTGCTCTCCACAACAAAGGTGTCCCCCTTTGGTAACCCCATCCCTGGTCTAGACGAACTCGATGCCCACGCGGACACTGAAAAACCCGCCAAACTGGGAACCCGTATCGTGGATCTCCCTCCAGAGGAAGAGGTCAACGGTACGCTTGCTCAGTTACACGAGATTGTCCAGATAAATGAGGGTGTTTTCCGCAATTTCTGCGAGGCTGGCCTTCGGCCAGGAAGCCCGCTTACCGCAATCAATCATGGAGCATGGGGCGAAATCATCGCTAACGGGTCCAGCTTTTCCCTCCCCGAGGACATAGTTCACGCGGTGAGGATATACCCAGCAGAAGACTAAACCCCAGTGTCTCACTTCTGAGGTGCCGCCAACAAACCCCCGGCACCTCTTTTCGTATCCCCTACGCTTGATCACGCCTGCTGTCAGGGCCGTAATCGCTGGGCATCTTCTCCGCTTTTACCACCGGAGAACCCGATAACTCTCAGGACTACGGGCAACGCCCGTGGACACAGATGCTCGCGTGGTCTGGGGATATCTTCTTTCTTGTTTCTATACGCGAATCAGAAATGTGGGCGAACGCGCGATCCACGATAGACGATCACGTCTATCTGCGGGGAAACCCTGTACGAGTACTGCCCGTTGTAGACTAGTATGCGTTGTTCCGGTGCACCAGTACCTGCCGGTTCCTACTCCGCTGTCGCAGTCGACAGTCACGGAGCCCTCAGTTAGACGCAGAGTACAACGGTGTCCTTCACCACCACGAAAAAGGTAGGTTTTTACAGATGAAACTCGTTGTCACGGGAGGCGCAGGCTACGTCGGTAGTGTGTGCACGGCAGTCCTTATTGAAGCAGGCCACGATGTCACCATCGTAGACAACTTCTCTACTGGTAACCGCGATGCCGTCCATCCCGATGCTCATCTTGTTGAAGGCGACGTACGAGATGTCATCGATGATGTCCTCTCCGCCGATTCCTACGACGGCGTGCTCCATTTCGCCGCCCGGTCCCTCGTTGGTGAATCTGTGGAAAAGCCGGCCGAATACTGGAACCACAACATGGTCACGACGCTCACACTGCTTGACGCGATGGTCGCACACGATGTTTCCAGCCTCGTCTTTTCTTCAACCGCCGCCACGTACGGCGAGCCGGAAACAGTCCCGATCACAGAGGATTTCCCCACACAGCCAACGAACCCATACGGGGCCACGAAGCTGGCCATCGACTACGCAATTTCCTCCTACTGCACTGCCTATGGGCTGGCCGCAACGAGTCTCCGCTACTTCAACGTTGCAGGTGCCTACGGTTCCATCGGCGAGAATCGTGAGATTGAAACCCACCTGATCCCGCTGATCCTGCAGGTTCCCCTCGGAGCCCGCAAGGATATCAAGATTTTCGGTGATAACTGGCCGACAAAGGACGGTACCTGCGTCCGCGATTACATTCACATCCGCGATCTCGCTGATGCCCATGTCCTTGCTCTAACGTCAAACCAGCCGTCCACACACCGGATTTATAACCTCGGCTCTGGCGACGGGTACTCAGTCAAGGAGGTTATTGAGGCGTGCCGGAAAGTCACCGGGCACCCTATTCCCGCCGAAGTCGCTCCCCGGCGCGCAGGTGACCCCGCTGTACTTGTCGCTAGCTCGGAAAAGATCAAGCAGGAACTGGGCTGGAACCCGACCCGCACTACCCTGCACAACATTGTGCAGGATGCCTGGGAGTTCACCAAGAACGCAGACATGCATTTCCTCCGTAAGTAGGCAACCCTGCGCCTAACCTTTGCGTGCGCACCCGCGGTGGATCCATCTCGGAAGGTGTGCCCAAGTCACGCAGCGCGCTCATATCCGGAACGCTTTTCCCGTCCGAAGAACGGGTGCAGTACGACGACCTTTGCCACACATGCGTGATAGCGACGGTTGGAGCGACCGAGGGGGACAGGACCGTTCCAGCCACTGATTGCTGCGGGATCTGGCATAGCCATCTCTTAAACCACGTCAAGGCACGCCAAGGGCCTGCGCTAGGTAACAGGCGCAGGCCCTTGGTCTTTCCTTTTCTTTTATCCCGCTCGTATTTCTCCTTTCTCTCCCCGATCCCATTCCCCCGAGGTGTGCACTGTTTTCGTGGAACGCCGCCCCCGAAGCGTTCCACGAGAGTATCTACCAATTCCCCCACGGGCTCCTCCCCTACCCGCCGACGTCGGGGTAGGAATGCCCCCGATGAACTCCCCCACGTTCCCCGATTTGCACCATCCCTACCTCACACCTCCGATTACGTTGTCCTCCGAATCCATTCGATGCCTGGGCACCCCCTCCGGCATCTATCCCCCTGCAGAGGTACGCGACTTCTTCATGTTTTGGTAGATACACTATGCATTTTTCTATTTGAGTACACGCACCTGGCTACGTTAGCCGTCACAGATGTGCTCGTGATTCACAATCGTGCTGCCAGAGATGTATTATTGGCATCGAACTTTTTCATCGTGACAACAACCAACCAACGTGGCAGGCGATCGGATCCGTGTCATGCTTATCGATTCCCCCTTGTCATACTCCCCTTTTTTCCTTTCCTATCCCCAGATACTGTCTCTTATACACATCTG